>JAEEGH010000675.1_pt1 | contig 111361 bp, 69 predicted proteins | sample 9134181 | NCBI WGS metagenome assembly JAEEGH01 (sample SAMN16246544, study PRJNA631951) | gut metagenome | biome: gut microbiome; feature: rumen; material: DP-attached | host: Bos | place: Iran: Karaj | collected 2018-10
TACTCACCCGTGCGCCGGTCGTCAGCGGAGCAAGCTCCCTGTTACCCCTCGACTTGCATGTGTTAGGCCTGTCGCTAGCGTTCATCCTGAGCCAGGATCAAACTCTCCGTTGTATGAATTGTTTTTTTATTTATTTCCTAGCTCGGTGTCCGTATTTAGTTTATTTGGAATTGTGGCGAACGATGCTCTCGCATCCTTACGCCTGCTTCTTCCCTATGCATTTTCCTGCTGTCTCGATCAATTTCCTCAAAGATCTCTCTCTTGTTCCCCAACCCTTCAGCGGGGCGCTTTTTATTGGAAAGCGGGTGCAAAGATAATTCAAATTATTTCACCCTCCAAATATTTTTTCGCTTTTTTGAAACTTTTTTTATTACCACCTTGTGTTCACCACGTTTTCTTTCGATCCTCATGACCGACGGCTGTTGTATTTCTCAAAAGCGAGTGCAAAGGTAGAACAATCCGAGACACAAACCAAATAAGATTGAACTTTTTTCTCCGTAAACATTCAAATAGTTTGTAACACCCTCATCATCAGCCACAAAGCACATATCGTTCTCTGAACCTCTGCACTACATTCAACAAATCCTCAGGAAGATAGCCAAACGCAATCTTCAAAATATCCTGAGATATTCCATAAAACGCCTCCGCAAGCGAGCCTACGATAGCTCCCACCGTATCGGAATCCCCGCCATAGGAGACAGCACTTCTGATCGCATCCTCGAAGCTCTCCGATTGCAGAAATAGGTGAAAGGCAAGAGGGACACATCCTTGACAGGTTTCATTCCAATCCCCTCTCTTCGGAAGTCTTGTCTCATAATCCGTGCCGTAGAATTGGCGACATATATCCGCCACGTCTTCCTTCTGCCCCTTGAGATGGGCCAAATGATGTATCGCCAGAGCTATCGCCTGCGCTCCTTTGATGCCTTCCGCATGGGAGTGGCTACACTCGGCTGACTTTTTCGCCTCCTCCAAGACCAGGGTGGACTCATCAAATGCCCACCCCACAGCAGAAACACGCATCGCCGCACCATTGCCATACGATCCATATGGTTGCGGATCATCGGAATGAATCCACCTGACAAACGAGCCTCCATATGCGCCCATCGGATGAGGATACTTACGACACCACTCTATTAATCCGTCTCGATACGGAATCCCCCTTAAGATCGCATCGGCAATACCGATGGTACATATGGAATCGTCCGTATAAGAGGATCCTTGGGGGAACATCTCAAAATTGTAATCCCTTGTATTATGGAACTCGTAAGTACTACCTACAATATCTCCTATTATCGCACCTATCATATCTATTGAATTTTACGACAAAAATACACAAAATATTACTAATAAAAAAACTATAATATTTACGATTTAACTATTTACGATTTACTATTTACAGTTTGGGTAATTTGCTATTTACAATTTAGCTATTTACGATTTACTATTTATTTCCCATAGATATAGTTCAAAAAGAAGTATCTTTACAAAAAAATTAGAGCATGGAAGACGAACTATATATGCGCAGGTGCTTCGAACTGGCACAAAAAGGCATCGGGAACGTGGCGCCCAACCCGATGGTGGGGGCAGTCATCGTCCACCAAGGAAAAATCATCGGAGAGGGATATCACATGAAATGGGGCGGTCCGCACGCAGAAGTGAATGCCATCGCATCGGTACAAGACCCCACTCTTCTGAAAGAGTCCACCATCTACGTAAGCCTTGAGCCCTGTTCCCACTACGGGAAGACACCGCCATGCGCCAAGCTCATCCTAGAGAAAGGCATACCGGAAGTTGTCGTATCGAACAAGGACCCCTTCCCGGAAGTGAGCGGCAGAGGAATACGGATGCTGCAGGAGGGAGGCGTGAAGGTACGCACAGGTCTGCTGGAAGAGGAAGGTTGGCTAGTCAACCGCCGCTTCTTCACCTTCCACGAGCAGAAACGTCCGTTCGTCATCCTGAAATGGGCGCAGAGCGAGGACGGCTTCATGGACCAACCCAGAGGAAACGGACAAGCCGCCTACCGCTTCTCCAACGAAACGACGCAACGGATCTCGCATCAACTGAGGGCGAACGAGGCCGCCATCCTTGTAGGGACACGCACCGCACTGCTGGACAACCCCTCACTGACGGTTCGCCACGTCACTGGCAACAACCCAACCCGCATACTCATAGACAGAAGATTAAGCGTGCCAAGCGACTACCACCTATACGACGGAGAAGCACCAACCCTCGTCTTCACGGAAGCGAAGCCAGCCTTCAGCGCACCAAACACGGAATTCGTCAACACACCATTTGAGGGAGGCAAACTATCCGTCCCTACCCTACTGCACGAACTATACGAGAGGAACCTGCAATCCCTCATCGTCGAGGGAGGGAGCGCCACCCTACATTCATTCATCGAAAGCGGACTATGGGACGAGATGCATGTGGAGGTAGTGACGGGACTCCAACTCAAGGAAGGGACAGCAGCCCCAGAACGCACAGGCAAACTTTTCGAACAGGTGGGCGAAGGGAACAACATCGTCTACCGATACCGGAAAGAGCGATAACAAACACACAATAAGCAAGAAATATTTCCAATGTTCAGATGCGGGTCGGGATGATCCGTGTCTGAATATATATACCTTACTATAAAGAAAAATATCGCATGGACACCAGTCCAAAATCCGCACTTGACGCTCGTCAATATAATTAAGAACCATTCCCTTGCGTTTTCAAAAATAAATCATTATACTTGTAATATAACCCTTCGGGGTGATACGGAATGAATTCGTTTGCAAATAGTTCTACCAGCAGAGAAGAGCAGTGTTAATAGGCTGACCATTAGATGAAAGGAACTAAACGAAAAGAAGTATGTCAATTATGTGATGGTGTGTATGGTATGTATGGAGTGTATGATGTGTACGGTATGTCATAAGAAAATCCAGGAGTAGCCATATTAAAACGTAAGTGAATTAAGAAACAAATATATTAACCTAAATTCTACGACCATGAAACATTTATTCTCAATGGCAGTCGCATTGTTCATGACTGCAACAAGTTTTGCACAGGTAGTAAGTGAGGCGATATCCGCCACGCTTCAAAGAGGAGAGTCCACCACAGTCTATTACGGCACGGATGCATTGAAACAGGCGTTGGAGAATGCCGAAGAAGGGAACATCATCACCCTCTCCTCAGGAACATTCAGCACACCGGCCAACTTCAACAAGTCCGTCAAAATCTACGGAGCAGGCTATGACGACGACACGCTGACAGGAGTCGCCCGCACCTTCTTAGCGGGAGGAGTCACAATGAATGGTTTGGATGGACAACATCCGGACTACTTCTATATGGAGGGAGTTTGGATCAATGGAGATGTAAACATCAACAAACTGGAGACCGACTCGCTTATCCAAGGCACCAAATTCGTCAAATGCCGCATGGGTACCATTCGCATGAAGAACAACTCGGACGCAACCATTTTCCGCCAATGCTACATATACGGAAACATTGAAGGAAGCGGTTCCATCGCAACAGGTTTTATTGCCCAAAATTGTTATATAACAGATAGAGTACAGTGGTTTGACACCAAAAGTGCGGTTTTGATTGACCATTGTGTATTGCCTTATGAGGGTTATTATTGTAGCTATACTCATGGACCATATCTCTATAAAAATTCGTTCGTTTGCAATTGTCTTGACTTAGGAGCGACCACTGTCAACTGTGTCGGAGATCACGGCAAGCTATCCAATGGCGATCAAAACACATCGGTCAGCTGCTATACCAACTATTCCAATTGGGGCGAATATTTAGCATCCATCTTTGCCGATGGGCAAGGAAATCTCAGCTATACCCTGAATGACACCCAAATACCAAGAAGATGGGAGATTGCCAACCCTGATGTATTCATAGGCGATGACGGCACCGCGGTGGGACCTGCAGGAGGAGACTACCCTTGGGACAAGATTCCTTCCACGCCACGCATCATCAGCAGCAAGATCGCCAACAAGACAGTCGGCGGCAAGCTGCACGTGACAGTCAAGGCTGAAGCGAGACCAGTAACCGAGTAACCACTTAACAGAGACAGACAATGAACAGATCGAAACACATAGGACTGTCCTTGCTGGCATTGCTCTGTTGCATCCTTGCGACGGCAAGTGAACCCGTCACAAAGTATGAATACTGGCTTGACCAGCGGTTTGACAGTCGACAAACCATAACAGACCTGACGGAGGGTTCTTGGGATACCCAGTTGGATCTGTCCAGCCTTTCGCCCGGTCTACACCGTCTGGCGATACGCGCCGGCACAGACGACGGGCGATGGAGCGCTGTTGTGATGAAGCACTTCCTCATTCCACAGGCGGAATCCGTGCAGGAGAACACGCTCGACAAGTACGAGTACTGGATCGATAAGGACTTCGCTGGACGTGTGTCTGGACCATTCGACGCAGAAGGCATCGTAGACATGGACATAGACTTCTCCAGCCTAGCTCCTGGTCTGCACAGCATCGCCTTCCGCGCCCTCGACAAGAACGGGCACGCCAGCGCAGTCGTGCTGAGACACTTCCTCATCCCGCAGGCAGAGTCCGTGCAGGAGAACACACTCGACAAGTACGAGTACTGGATCGATAAGGACTTCGCAGGACGTGTGTCCGGACCATTCGATGAAAGAGGCATTGTGGACATGGACATAGACTTCTCCAGCCTTGCTCCTGGTCTGCACAGCATCGCCTTCCGTGCCCTCGACAAGAACGGACACGCCAGCGCTGTCGTGCTGAAGCACTTCCTCATCCCGCAGGCGGAGTCCGTGCAGGAGAACACACTCGACAAGTACGAGTACTGGATCGACAAGGACTTCGCAGGACGTGTGTCCGGACCATTCGATGAAAGGGGCATTGTGGACATGGACATAGACTTCTCCAGCCTTGCCCCTGGTCTACACAGCATCGCCTTCCGCGCCCTCGACAAGAACGGGCACGCCAGCGCAGTCGTGCTGAAGCACTTCATCATTCCGCAGGCGGAGTCCATGCAGGAGAACGCTATTGAGACCTACGAGTATTGGATCGACAAGAACGAAGCCGAGCGAGTCTCCGTGCCATTCGCGGAGGGAGGCGTCATCGACATAGACGTGGACCTCTCCACGCTCGCGCCAGGCCTGCATAGCATCACTTACCAAGCGAAGGATAAGATGGGGCATTATAGTCCAGCGTTGACAAAATACTTCATCGTACCGGAGGAGATCATTCCTGACGAGATCATCGCCTTCGAGTATTGGTTCAACCAACAGCCACGCAAGCGGGTGGAGGTAGAGGCAGCCAATACGGTGACCTTCGATGCGGACATCGACGTCGAAGGAGCGGAACCCGACAGTGTGCTGGCGGACTATCGATTCGACGTGAAGAGCAAGCAAGTCATCTACACGCACGATGTAATCTTCGGCATACAGGCCTTCAACCGGGCGGACGTAGGCTCATCGGCGGTCATTGACACCCTCAAGGACCACAACAGCGTCATAGATGTGCCATTCACCACGCTCCAGATCGAGCAGGAAAGCAGGGCGGCATCCCCGACAGGGTGCAAGCTCCAAGGCTACCAGTTCGGCTGCCAGCCAGGGGACAAGGTCTATTGGTTCATGCAGGTAGGAAGCCAGCGGATCGATTTCTACGACAAGGAAGGCAACGAGCTGACCGCAGATGTGGATTTCGTTGACGAAAAGGCGGTGCTTACCATCACAGCGCCAAGCGACACCATCTATGCGTTGGCATACAGTGCGGCGGAAGAGGGGCTGGAAGACACCATCAGGGTGACCGTACCAGTTGAACTGGCCTTCGAGAACCAGGAACGCAAGTACGGAGAAGAGGATCCGACCTTCACCTACGTGACCAGCCGTCCGGACCTATTAGCGGGCACACCTGTCGGCAAGACGGAAGCGACCGCCACCTCAGGCGTCGGAGAATACACCATATCTCTTGACGAAAGCAGTATCAGCAACACGTTACTGACAGTGACGGAGGGAACCCTCACCATCAACAAAGCGGAGTTGACCATCACGGCAAACGATGCGGAGATGTATGAAGGCGACGCGTTACCGAAGCTAACCTGGCAAGTGTCCGGCCTGAAAAACGGAGAAAGTGCGGAGGATGTCTTCAGCGCACAACCGACATGCAAGACGCAAGCCACGTCGGCCTCCCCTGCCGGGCTCTATGACATCACGGTCGACGGAGCCGAGGCGGAGAACTACAGTTTCACCTATGTGGCGGGCCATCTATCGATCTCCACACCGACAGGCATCCTGACGGTCAAGAGTGATGGGAAGGCACCTGGAGACATCTACACGCTATTGGGCAAGAAAGTCCGTTGCAAGCACGAAAGCATAGATGGATTACCGACAGGAGTCTACGTCACCAATGGACGTAAGATTTTGATTAAGAACTAATTCAAAGCAAAAACAGACATTCTTTTCAGGAGAGGATATGTTCAAGGGAGCATATCCTCTTCGATTTTTATTTATTTACGTTTATCCTGCATCACAAACCAATAGACACTCCTCCCCCCAAAACGAATAGAACCTTTGTGTACCTTTTTACAAAAAATCGACAGATTACAATAGAGCAAACAATTTTTTATTTATATTTGGACACATGTGTATACTTGTTCTAACCGGATAACGGGTTCTGCCGACTTTAACGAGATGAATAATGACAATAGAACCCAAATACATACAATAAAAAAAATGAAGAAAGTATTATTTACATTAGGGGCACTATTATCCGCCACCACCATCTTCGCCCAGCAGTTCACAAAAGAACAAACAAAGAGGATCGAGGAAGAAAGAATTGTTCCGTCTAAAATCATCACAAAAGAGGGCGACACACTTGTTGGATTCCTAAAAGCGATGCACACACCAACCCTCGAAGATTTGGGTTACGACCCAGCCAATAACGGGAATGTGGTTTTATCCATCGTGGTTCCGGAGACGGAATGGGGATGTAAGATCAAATTCCTAAGCGAAGCGGACTTCAACGCAGACAGAATCAAGCACTCCATGTATAAAAAATATACGCCTAAAGACATAAACGGATATATATACGACTACAACGGAAAGAATTTAATATTCAGGACGAAGTATGTCAAGTGCGGAAATTTCACATACAACGGGAATTCTTTCGTGAAGTTTAACCAAGAGATGCCCAATGGCGAATATGCCTGTGAATATTATTTCCCATTCAAGGCGAATGTGACAGGAGGAAATCCATCGATAGAAGAATTGAAGCCTTTCACCCGTTCCCACTATGCGGTGTACAACTCACAGACAGACAAAGTGATATTAATTGAGGACCAGAAGCCTGAGGAGTTTTACGTACAACGCTGTCCTGAGATTGTCGAGAACTGGAAAAACAACAAATACACAGATGTTTCCAGCAAAAAAGGAAGCAAACTGAATAAACTTGCGAAGCTCGCCTCAAAAATCGACCAAGACCAAAAAGATGAAGCCCGCAACAAAGCTTTTGAGGATTATTTGAACACTTGCCTCAAGAAATAACCGGCAATGGTTTTCACCTGTTTTTGCGTAGGTCATTCAGAGCTGCGCAAAAACAGGAAGACCAGCCGGCATCGACCATGTATTAAAGCATATAAAACATCACATCAACCATACCCTGTTTGCAGGAAATTCCACCTCATCCATCCAATTTCACCAAAAATTTGTCTTATCAGTTTGTTTTGCTATTTTTGTGAGCGGCAAAGTCTATGGGAAAGAAAAAATTCATAGGGATACTGATTCTCCTCATGACAACACAAGCACAAGCATGGGGCCAAGACTGTTTCGATCCGACGGATGAGAGGTACACCACCTTCCTTTCTGAACGGGCGAGCGGTATCTCTTTGTATGACATCGGCAAATACATGGAGGCGATACCCCACTTCGAAAAAGCCCATGAGATGTGCCCGACGGATTCGGTACTGAACGAGTATCTCTACTTCTCCTACAAAAACACGCTTCGCACCATGGACGCGAACAAACTCTTCAACGGAGTACCGGCCAACTCTGTCGCCTTATATGGTTTGAAACGTAACAAACCCATCTCCTTCATCTATGCGGAAGGAGGCGCACTTTTTGCGGATAGTAAGACCGCATGGGATGACTCCTACATCTACTTCGAGCGCTACCTCGTCGGCAACGGAGGGTTCGCATCCGTGGATGTGGGGAACGAAATAGGCTCCAAATGTGAGCTGAAACACCACATGGGGCTCACGTCGAGAACCAATCCGATCGAAATGAAAGGCTCCAATTCGACTTACTTCAACCTGAAATCCAAATATGTGGGCATTGAATATGAGGTGTCCGCTAAATTCAACATATCCTCCCGATGGAAAGTGATGCCATACGGACGCATCAGCCACGAGTCTTACGACGAGGTTTGCTTTGCGCTGGATACGACTGCCGCCGACACCAGAAGCAATTATCCATTCAGCACGTGGAATTTCCCATGGGATTTCAACGACTCTAATTCTAACAGAACAGAAGAAACAGAAAACACCGTCACAGGTGGTGAAGGGAACACCTCACCCGGACCATTGGATAGCAACCCCTCTTCAGCGGGAAACGACAACAAAGAGGCTAACAATGGAGGGAACGAGAATGGATGGCCCAATGGACAAGAATGGCCCAATGGGCAGGAATGGCAAAACGGGCAAGAGTGGCCAAACGGACAGAATTGGTACTACAATCCTACGCCAAACAACAATGATAACGGGCAAAGCAACTATCAAGAGAACCCCAACCCATACAATAACCATGGATATTACAATTACGTAGGATGGTACAACCCATGGTGGTCATACCTGTACAATCCATACGGGCAATGGAATCATAACATACCTGAATACACGCCTCAGTTTTGGCAGAATTTATCCAATTCGACCTACAAATATACCCACACATCGACTAGACATAGCCGGATGGATTACCTATTGGGCTGTCTGGTCACCTACACCTATGGCAAGCATATCGGAATGCTGAGTTCATCGTTCTTTAAAGGGGAGACACTCAAGACCATTCAAGCTAATCTTTCCTACTACTTCTATCCGTTTGGGAACCTCAACTTCTATATTTCACCAAAAATCGCCTATATTTGGAGAGGCAATAACTATTATGCGATAGGCAAACTGCCAGGGAACTGGTTGGGTGAAGTTGAAGTCGGAGGGAAGTTATTGGATCGTCTCTGGGGTAGTTTATCGTACCTTCATGGCAATCTATGCGACTTCCACGACCGCGACAGCCACACCTTCTACTCCCTTTCTTGTGAGACCAAATTCAGGTGTTCCGCCAGTCTCATCTATCTCCTCAACTCCCATTGCGAGTTGATGCTGACCTACAAGTACATGAGGAAGGAATCCAACCTCTTCCTCGTGGACGTGAACGGCAACGCCGATCTGAACGTGTTTAGCCAAAATGATAACGTAATCGCAGGAGGTGTCCAATGGAATTTCTAACAGCAAAAACGAATAGAATCTTCTTCAGTTTCGTGATAGGATGTCTGCTCAGCGCCACATCCTTTGCGGCGGAACCTACCCGTAGCTCCATTTTCGCGAAGAGTTACGAGTACGAGTCCAACAAACAATACGACCAGGCCATAGAGGAGCTGAAAAAGGTGAAGGCGGACATCTATGCGGTGAACATCCGCTTGGGATGGCTCTATTATATCAAAGGGAACTACAAAGTATCCGTCATGTACTATTCCAAGGCGATACAACTGAGACCCACCTCCATCGAAGCCAGGTTCGGTTATGTCCTGCCCGCAGCCAAGATGAAGGATTGGATCAAGGTGGGGAAACAATATGACGCGATTCTAAAACTAGACCCCAACAATACTAAAGCGAACTATTATCGTGGTCTAATGTACTTCAACGTAGGGGAATACGGCAAGGCTGAGCCCTATTTCGACAAGGTCGAGCACCTCTATCCATTTGATTACGATATTGTTATACTCTCCGCATGGAACTCCTATTACCTGAAGAACAAAGAGAAGGCCAGACTCCTTTTCAATCAGGCGTTGTTGATCCAACCCAATAGTGCCTCCGCAGCGGAAGGACTCACTTTGACAAAGTGAAATTTGATGATGTGTGCCTATCATAAGTAGGTGTGTATATAGGTTGTCGCTTATAGCTGTGGCTTCTTTGCTATTATCCTCCACAACTTAGCCCGCAACTGAATATTATTTAAAGTATTAACTTATAACCAATTAAAATTTTACAAAGATGAAAAAGATCGTGATTTCATTGTTTTCATTGGCGCTATTAATCGTGCCATGTTCCTGCGGTGATGACGATAACGATAATGACAATGAGAATCGTCAAGAGGTTAACAAGGATGATTCGAACAAAGAGAATGGAAACGGAGGAGACAACGGGAAGGAAACGAAGCCTGACGGGAAAGAGGAATTCTCTTGCCATATCGAACCACTCAAGAGGAATCTTTACTTCGCTGGCGAGGATGAAGTGAACGTATATGTGCAATCCAACCGTTCATTGGCAGACCTCACCATCTACATAAAGGATGAAGAAGGGAAGAAACATGAAACAGAGATGGAGTTCTTTTACAATTACATACGGGTACACACACCTGATGTCTCCGGTAAACTATCGCTCGTAGTGGCGGACACGGACGGAACGCATCCTCAACAAATTGAGTTCTACAATCTTGACGAAAAGAACAACCACTCCATCCTGGCGTACATAGAGACACCCTATATCGACCTACAGAGCGGGAAAGCGCTGACGAAGGAGGAGGCGGATGCCCAACCAGGAAAGGCTTGGCTGAAGTTGGACGAGACAAAGGGCATCATTGGTGCGGAAGGCATCAGCGTGGTCTTCGACGACAACAGCTCTTCGCTCGACCAAACAGGTGAGGTGAGACAATTCAAACTATCCAACGGACAAGAAGGTCTAATTGTCCTCATAACCATTAGCTATAAGGAGGGGAAAAAGAACAGTTTCGCCTTCTCCTATTGCCTGAGATAATAGCTTTGAATAGGCTAAACATATTGTGGACGCTAAATCATTCACAGCGTCCTATTTTTTCATATATTCAATTATCTCATCCACAGCATAATAGCATGGCAAGAAAAGTCTACGAAATAAATATCCTACTCTATGCGGGGCGGGAGAAATCACATTTATAATGCATATGGGTGCCTATATTTGGCTATGTTTAGGGTGGACGGTCTCGTTGGCGCAAGCCGACCCGGATCCGAACTTCCGCATCTATATTTATTTCGGGCAATCCAACATGGAGGGGAACGCCTCTGTGCCGTCTTCGTAGACGCAAGGCGTGAGTGAACGCATCCAACGGATTTACACGGCGAATGATTGCTCGACCTGTGACTAGTCCTAAATAACTGTTACAGGTTTTACTTAGATTTATAGGACAAAAACAATAAGTTTTTTGACGATGAAAAGAAGGAGACTCCCCCTCTTTACAACTTTGTAACCTTATAAACAGATTGTCCGTTCGAATCCGAGAATCTCACCACAAGAAGGTAAACACCGCTTTGTAAAGAGCTCATGTTTATGACAAAACTATTGCCGCCTACATTCATCTTACGAATCGAGCGTCCAGCCACATCCAGGATCTCCACGGAACTTACATTAGAAGACCGTACTTGGACATGCAGTTCGTCTTCTACAGGATTAGGATAATAGGTGAGACTTGGTTTTACATCCTCGGCCGAGAAAACGCCAACCTGGTCTGTAGTATATACGGCAGAGAGGGAGAATGACGTCTCTTCGTTGATCTTCACTGCCAGTTTATGATCGAAAAACTCCCGACGAAGGGTATCGCCCATTTCATCCGTAGATAGAACAACCCATTTCAGGAACACCTTGTCGAACACATAAGGAGTCGCCTCCACAAGGATAGAATCATTTTGGAACCATTTCCCATCAAACCTGTCCCTGTATAGCTTCTCACCTCCCAAGAAGAGATTACCATACTTAACGTCTCCATCAAGGAGAGAACTGATAGTGAGAGGAATCTCCTTCCCCAACGAGTAATATTGAGACAACATTCCATAAAGGATATCGTGTCTATACTCAATCCACTCCGGCATCTGTTGTATACAAGCGTCCCAAACAGTTTGCGGTTGTCCCCATCTATCCTTGTGATACGGGATCTCATTCGCTATGATGGAAGTCATAGAATCAATCACATGATACAACTCACTTTTGTGGAATATGTCACCCAATTGGATAGCTATCCTTTCGACATATTGTCTCTGGACAATAGGGTCCGACAAGATTTGCTCCAATAGACGAGTCGCCCACTCATTGTTACCGAAACTGAAGTAAGGATCTGTCCTTGAGAGGAAATTGAAAGGATTCAGGTTCACCCCCCTGATGTCAGCATTCGTAGAAGAGGGCCAATAGCCAAATCCCCCATCCAAATCCTTTACAATCCAACGCCACTTACCATTATTCCTATCTCTCCAAAAGACATGGTTGTTGTTGGGCCAATCGTAGTTGCCGACAAATGCCTGAAGCGACATGTAATTAAGGAATTCATCCACATCGACGAGAGAACACAATTTTTCATGGGAGAAATTAGGTTGACTAAGGAATTCGCAAAGTTCGTTGTAGGCATCATACGTGCCATCCTTGAGCTCGTAATTCTTAAAGACATCCACCGCTTCTATCCCGTAATTGGATAAAATATAGTCGTCATTGTCCATCTCCCTGATGTTCTCTATACCCCAATACTGGCCGTTCATAAAAACAACGACAGACTGACAAGCTTGATAATCCAAATTCACTTTACCACCAGCGAACTTCTGCAGGAAAGCATCCTTTAGGATGGTCAATTGCGCATCATTTCCACCATTTCTCAGGAATATAGACCGATACCCCTCCTTCAATTTAGAATCTTTTTCCGCGAAGAACTTATAGGGGAAATACTTTTCGCCATATTTTCTTTTAGCATATATCTTCAAACTTTTAATAGGCTCCTCGCGCGTCCAACCTCCCGCAATTCGAGCCTCACAAAGTTGATTCAACACCTGCTTGTTATCCACATAATACTCCAGATTGAGAGGGCGTCTACGATTGGTCCGGTAGTTGCACGGTCCACCAATCGCATCATCATACACACCCGTTTTACCCACGACATAAATACCCAACGTATCATCCCATAAATAATCAGGTTCGAAGGTCAAGGCCATAACCGGAATATCTATTTTCCTATCCATCAAGATATAAGTATTGACGTTAGCAGGTTTAGTCAACACACTAATACCCTTAATAACTTTCGCCTTAACGACCGTTGAACTATCTATATCAATAGGATGAACATAAAGAGCGGATTTGATGGTTGGTTCCGTGCCGTCCAACGTGTAACGGATGTTATTTTCGAATGGGTACGGGGCCTGCAACGTAAGCTTAATCGGTTGATAAAACAAACCGCCCTGAACATCAAACGACACATCAGGAGCCACCTCTCTCACCTCACAATCAGAGCCATTGGGCTTCATTGGCGTGGATTGCTCGAACCAAACCCACAGGGTCGGATCCGACACGCACCTTCCGTAACTATGATTAATAGGCGCATTCTCATACCTCTCGATAAAATCCTCGATAGAACCATCATCCCGTACCAGATAGAGCATACCCGAGATATTTTCCAAGCTAAAATCCGCATGGAAAAAACCGGATTGTTCAAGTTCCTCCTCCGTTTCATCCAAATAGATAACGACATATCCGTGAGATGGAATGACACAATGATCAGGGATTCGCCACATGGTTGGCTCCGATTTCTTCTTGGTAAGATACCACCCCATGATATCAATATCCTGATCCGTGGTGTTATACAACTCCACCCACCCTTCCGGGAATCTATAATCCTCGTCGTATACAGTGTTCACATTGTTCGGTACAAGTTCATTGATGATAACTTGGCCCAGTTCATCTTGAGCAGAGCATATCGTTGACAACATCAATGACAATACTGTAATGAACGCATATCTAATATTTTTCATCATTCGATATTTACTATTCGGTTATTCACCATTGAACAACAAAAAGAATCACTCACCCTATCAATCACATTATCCTCCCCCAAAAAGCAGCACGATCAACTATTATAATATGCAAAGATAATAAAAAAAACACATCCATCTATGCTCACGCACTGATGGATGCAACATGAATTACTCAATAAACGAATTGAAATTTATTCTAATGGTATGTCTTTTTTGTTGTACACAATAAATAGTACAAAAAACATGCCAAAATGCATAAAATTTATACATTTTAACATTTTGACATTAAAATTAAAGAATTTTAACAGTTATTATTTGATTTTTAACAAATCTTTAATTTTATCCATCCCCAAAATCTCAGCACATGTGAAAAAAGAGGTCATGGATACACCTAAAATTCCATGGAGATTAAGGTTCTGTCCAGTCAATAAAAGATTAGGAATGGGGGTACGGGGCGTCAACATCGTGAACATCAACTTCTGATAGTCTTTTTTTATACCATAGGCGCTCCCATCCTGCGTTGCGGTGTAATCCTTGTATGTCAACGGCGTGCTTGTGTAGACAGCCTCTATGCTATCCTCCAAGCCATCGATATACTTCCCGGCGAACTTCACGCACTGCTGGAACTTACGCTTCTTGAACTCCTCATAATCTTCTCCGCGCCTCATCACCTTGGTGCCATCCCAACCCGCCACATCGGTCCAATTCATCGGTGTGAGGATATCTATGTTCGCGGCATAAGACGAGCCATCGGCGGGAACCTGATAGCTGATCAACGCAGCGTTCGTTTGGCTAGAGGTGTCGACATGTGCAAAATCCCATAAATCAACGCCCTCGTAGAGATATTGGTTGCGATTCAGATACGGCAGACTATTCTCCTTCAGCTTTATGTTTGCGGTGAACATGCCAAAGCTATTCGGGATGCCGGCAATTCGCCTTCTATAGATTTTTTTCAGCACCTGACTCTCCTTCACCAAATCGAGTGTGGCGACCGGATGAGCGTTCGATATGAATGTGTTCGCCTCAATGGACTCCTCTCCATTCACCACCACCCGGGTCAGTTGGCCATCTTCTTCCACCAACTCCGTCACCCGCGCCTTCGTACGCACCACACCTCCCAACGCACGGATGTTATCCGCAAGACGATCCGCGATTTGCTGACCGCCTCCCTCTATCCTCCAAGCACTCTGAATGAAGGAATCGTTGATTTGCGCATATATGTACAATGGGAGATTGGCATGCAACTCCATTTTCAAAGAAGTGCCAGCCAACACCTTACGTAGTTTCACGTCGGAGATCGTCTCGTTCAAAAAATCGTAAGCGGAACGAGTGAAGGCAGGTTTCTGATAGAAATCGACCGCTTCGGCCACATCAAAGCTCTTGAATATATTGTCTCCCACATCGGCCAAAACAGACATGTAGGTTTTAAGTTCATCCTTCTGATGAGGAAAACGAGAAGAGAATTCCTTCACGAAATTCTCACGTCCCATCACGAAGTTGAACCGTTCACCATCTATGTCCACTTCGTCAAAACACTCCTTGTCGAGCTTGTGCCACGGCAGATCCATCAGCTGAAAAAAGTCGAACAGACGTCTGAGCGACTGCCCCTCATCCAAGGCCCCCACATAGTGGAAACCAGTATCGTAATCCATTCTCTTCCGACGAAAAGTTTGCAAACATCCTCCCAATGCGTCACCTTGCTCGAGCACACAAACACCCAATCCACATTTGGAAAGCGTGTATCCACACTCCAGACCACCTAGACCTCCTCCAATGATGACTACATCATACTTCATAACGGATTACTTATAGAACCTTTTCGCACGGTAGAGTGTGAAGAGCTCATCCTCGTCCTCCTTGATGAAATCAGACTTGATGACATCGCCTTCACATCCCTTATAAGTGACAAGGTAACGAGCCTTCTTAACAACAGATTCGATACCCTCTATATTCCAGCCCTCATTTACGATAACCGTCTCGTAGCCAGGCTGTAGAACCTCCTTGCTACTAGAGAAATTGATCTTCTCATTGTTCAAATAGCAATGTTGCGCAAGCAACAGCTTGTCCTCGTCCGTATCATAGCCAACCACCTCACAATGCTTGTTGTTGATGGCGAACCAATAGGCTTTGAAGCCATATCCGCAACCATACTCCAAAATGGATCCCTCCAACGGGAAGATAGCGTTGAATATGTTGTAATTATGGGTTGTGACCAATTCCTCCTTCAACTGTTTCTCCACGGCATAACCCTTGTATTCGTAATTATTGCGGATCTGTTGTTTATGAGACATGCGGTCCTTGCCCAATTTGAAATAGACCTCACCATGCAAAAGATTGAAGATGGTGACAGGCGCCTTCTTCTTCATGATCGGACGTTTCACCAACCAATAGAACAAGAACGGCTCCAAAGAATAGGAGATGATGACAGCGGTAGACATACCTACCAGCGTCGAGAAACCGATAGAACTTACGGCCGGATGGGTGGCGAACATCAAAGAGGCGACACTCACAATCAGCACGAAGGCCGAGAAGAGGATAGCTGTCTTGTGGAAGACAAGCACATTCTTTCTGATCCTGAATTCGGAGAGCAATCCATCCATCACGAAAATACTGTAGTCGACACCGATACCGAAGATGAAGGTGGTAATGACAATATTGATCAGGTTGAATTGCATATTGAATATACCCATGATACCTAACACGACATACCAGCTGAGGGCCATCGGCAAGAAGGCGATCAATGCGAGAATAATGCTCTTATAGCTCAACAACAACACAATGAGCACGAAGAGCGAGGAGATGAGCAACGTGGTGGAGAAATCATCGTGAATAAGTTTCACCATGTTGCTGGTGTAATAATAAGGGTCAATCACCACCAAATGCGGTATCTTCGTCACCTCATCACACACCTCCTTCTTGTCGCTAAGCTTGAGGTTGACAGGGGTGAAGACCATATATTTACCATCCGTATACTCGATCATGTTACTTTTAATGGAGGACGGAAGGAGGTCTGAGTCGGCCAACACCAAAGTGGTGCGCTCAACCTCAACCATGTTCTGGAACTCCACGAAACTGTTCGGGTCGAGTCCATATTTAACGGCAGCCTCGTTCAGATTAGAGAAGACCTGTTCTTTCTTCTCCTCCGTCCAGAAAGAGTACCAACGGTCCAACCTCCTCTCTTGTTCATCCAACGGAATGAAGATCATGCTATTCGATGTGCCGAAAGATCTTACCTTCCCGTAATTATCCTTCAGGTTGTACAAGACACGCTCCATCTTACTCGAATAAGCCAATGCGCTATCCAGGTTCTCGGAGACGGCGGCGAAGTAGACAGTACGGCAATCCTTTGTCGTATGCTCCGCCAATATCTCCTGCGACTTCAAGATCTTGCTGTCATAGTAGGCGATGTGAGTCAGGTCGGAATCGAACTTCACCCACCTAGAGGTGATGAAGCAGATAAGACTGATTAAGACGATAGCCCCAATGAGATAGGTCTTGCGCTCGAATGGATATGAATTGATCTTCTCCAGGAATGAGAAGACCTTCTCTGATCGTTTGTTCTTCTCCTCGTTAAAGAATTGAGGCAAGAAGAAAAGGCAGAAGAAGGTGGTCCCCACCAATGACAGAGAGGCGAAGAGTCCGAAATCCTTCAGCAAATCAGCCTCCGTGAACATGAGGCTCGTAAATGCGCCAATCGTCGTAAGGCAACCCAGAAAGACAGGGACAGATTGCTCCTCCAACACTTTGATTGGATTACCCACATACTTGTAATGCGTGATGACGTGCAGGCAGTAGCTGACCGCGACACCCAACACAATCGCACCGATGCCCAAAGCGAGAAGAGACAATTGGCCTTTGACCAGATAGATGACGCACAAGGCGAAGAAGAAGCCATACACAATAGGCACGGCCATCTGAATCAACGTGGATTTGTTACGATAGCAAATACCAATAATCATCAGGGCGAAAAGCAACGAGATGGACAAGGTCATGGCCAAATCCTTCTTGATCTGCCTAGCGTTGTAGACACTCTGTGGCGCGGCGCCATGATAATAGCACTCCACAGTAGGGAAAAGTTTGGACACGACACCGATGCTAGCATCTATTTCATCAATCAGTTTCGCGCTCAACTTAGAATCAACCGTCTTGAAATTCGGAGAAATAAAAGCGAGTGCGATCATGGAATCAGGCGAGAAGAAATGCTGGCTAACCAATGTGTAATTCGAGCCCAAGCCATCCTTCAAGGCATCCTTTTTGCTCATGAATATCTCTCTGAGGGCGAGCGGGTCTTGGGCGATGACCTGGCCCAACATCGCACCCATAGGAGAATAGAGTGTCATGAGGTTCTTCTGCATCTGCATATCGATATGCTCCTTTTTCGTCAAGGAGTCCATCATGACATAATCCGTACTATCCAGGAAGACAGGCAGATAATTATACAAAGAAGCGACACCCGTTTGGACAAGGTCCGCATCCACCTTATAGAGCACATCGGTGATCATATTACGCGCCACCTCGGAACGCAGAAGGTTATCACAGAAGGAATCGCAGGCAGACTTTAACGTTTGCACATCCGCACTACCATCCTTCATATGGAAAAGGACGAACAATTTATCCTTAACCTTCAAGTTGGCGAAAACCATCTCCTTCGAGTTATCACTATTCTCGTCGGAAGGGAGCAACTTCGTAATGTCCTCCTCATAGACCATCTTCTGCCCGAAGAACACGAAGGTGGCGAAACTCAGCAACATAACCGCATAGAAAACGAGTTTATGATGCTTGAAATAGTTATAAACAGCTATTGTAATTTTAGCCATGTCGTTCGTCTTTTAGCATTATAGAGAATATTCTCCCTTATACTCCAAGAAGGAGGTTTGCGCATCATCGGACAATAGGGAAGCGATCACACCGACCGTTCCATCCCCTTTGTCGTTGAGTGCCAATCTCAGCAGCAATTCTGTGTTTTTCGTAGGAGTCAACAACTCCGAGAATCGGCATTGTGAGATCGAGCCGATAGTGAGTTTCTTTCCAAAAGAGACCTCCGCACATTCGCGTATCATTTGGATGCTGCAGACACCCGGACAGATCGGGTCTCCCGGGAAGTGACCTTGATACACCTGATGGTTAGGGTTCAAGGTGATGAGGAATTCGGAACCAGACTCGTTTTTCTTTCCCTCTTTGATCGTAAAATATCTATCTTGAAGCATATACATAAATTGCTAAATCATTCGACGCCCCAACGCTTTTTCCACTCCTCGTAAAAAGGTGGGTTATTGAGTTGTAAATCGCCCTCGGACTTGCTCATGAATACCTGTGTCGATGTGGCGGTTAGCACCAAAGCATTGTCGCTTTTCCTGAAGATGTTGTATTCGAATTTTATTTTCGCTGACTTTGTCGGCACATAGCGAGTCTCCACGATAACGGTGTCGCCCACTGTGACGCTTTGCAGATAACGCAGGTTCATGTCCACCATGGGAGCCGTGTATCCGTTGTTGAAGATGGTCATGTACTCGAGTCCGTACTTTTCTCCGAAATCCTCACGTCCGTCCTCCATGTACTTGACGTAACTACCATGCCAAACGACACGGATGGAGTCCACTTCCGAAAAGCGCACCTTCACTTCGATGCGGCTCATCAGCGGTTCACCAGAATAATCCACGCTCAGTCGTGAGGAATTTCTCTTCATGGCCTTTATTCCTTGATGAATATCTTCATTTGGCAGGAAGCGACCACTTCCCCATCCACTTTCGTCTCCGCCTTGATCAGGGAGACATTCTGCACCTCCGAGACGACATGTATAGAAGTGAGGAGTTTAGCGCCCGCTTTAGGCTTGGAGACCAATTTGAACTTCTTCACCTCTCCGATGTATCCGACAGGTGTAGGCTCGTTTTTCAGTTTCGCCTTCACGCCGGCATGGGCAGAAGCGGATTGGGCGATGTGCTCGATCAACCCCGGCTCGATGAACTCCCCATCAACGCAAAACATGTTATCTTGGGAGATTGTCAGGCCAGACAAACAGTCGCTCTCATCGGCCTCATACAACGTGTCCACCATCATAATAGGGAAACGCTGCGGTATCAATTCCTTGATTTGTTCACCTTGGTATAATGGATTTTCCAGACTCATTTCTTCTCTATCTTTTCGTAAATATAATCATAGAGCTGAGAGAAAACCTTCAGCTCCTTGAGTTCCTGCCCCGGAATCTTCACCCCGAATTCATTCTCAATGACAGCGATTAAATCCACGAAGCTAAGACTATCCAAAGCCAAAGTGATCTTTATTGTCGAGTCAGGGTGGATGGTATCGACCTCCACCTCAAACTCCTCGGCAAGTAATTCATTCAGTTTTACGATAAATGTCTCTTTATCCATCAAAACAATTATTTCGTGAATCTTTTAACTATCAATGTAGAGTTCGTACCTCCGAAACCAAACGAGTTGGACAAGAACATATCGAAGTGCGTGTCAAGTCGTTTCGCAGGGATATTCAATCTGGCGGAGTCTTCGTCCGGATTCTCGAAGTTGATGTTAGGAGCGATAAAGTCGTTCTGCATCATCAACATGGAATATACAATTTCGCTAGAACCAGCCATCCACATCTCATGACCGGTCATTGCCTTTGTGGAGGCTACGACTGGCTTGTAACCCTCGAACACGTTAGCGATCGCCTTCGCCTCGTTCTTGTCTCCCACAGGAGTAGAAGTGGCGTGTGCATTGATGTAGGCGATGTCTTTCTTGTCCACGTGCGCCTCACGAAGACACATCTCCAAAGAGCGGCTCGGTCCGTCCACGTTAGGAACAGACATGTGGTCTCCGTTAGAAGAGAATCCGTAGCCGATCACCTCCGCCAAGATCGGAGCGCCACGTTTCACAGCAGATTCGTAGCTCTCTATGATAACCGTAGCGGCGCCTCCACCAGGGACCAAGCCATCACGGTCGCGGTCGAACGGACGGGAAGCCTTGGTAGGGTCGCTCTCCCTTGTGGAGAAAGCGTTGATACCATCGAAACTTCCGATTGAATAAGGGTTCACCTCCTGTGCGCCTCCACATACGATACAATCTTGCAAGCCCCATTTGATGAGGAGAGATCCCAAGCCGATCGCATGAGAACCGCTGGCACATGCGCCCGAAACAGTCAAGTTAATACCCTTTAGTCTGAACAAACAGCCCAAGTTCATGGTGACAGTTGAGTTCATCGACTGGAATATCGCGCCAGAGCCCACCAATGTGGTATCTTTTTTCTCGCGCATGGTGTCGACACTCTTCACAACCGCATCAGCCGTACTATCGTTTCCGTACAGCAAACCGATCTCATGGCTGTCAATATAGTCTTGATCAAGACGAGCGTTACGAAGCGCCTCCGTAGTGGCGACATAGGCATATTTTGCTTGTTCAGGCATATATACGCGCTGATTTCTGCTTACTTGGCCCTTCAAATCAGGGATTTCCAAATGAGCGGTAAGCGCAGACCTGAAACCCATTTCCTTGCGCACAGGGTCGAAAATGATACCAGACTTACCATTGTAAAGTGATTCTCTAACTTCTTCAAGGTTCTTGCCCAAGCAAGAGTAAACACCCATTCCTGTTATAACAACTCGTCTTTCCATTTAATGTCGCTGTAATAGTATATTAATAATCTTAAAAAATCTAAAAAAACTATTTTGAACCGCGAATATAGAAAAAAAAACAATCAACGACAAACCAAAAATAATAACCACTTGTGGCACATACGATTCGAGCCCCTCTCCGCTTGAAAAAACAACGAAACATATCGTTTCCAAAAATCCTTTCGTGGCACACATGTGTTGACTTTATTTATGATTATTTAGGAAAAGGATAAAGAGGGATTATGTATCTTTGCAAAAGAATGGAATGTTCGGGCCTAATATCAGGCTTTTCTTCCAAATTAATGACTCTTACTATCACAGCGTTTCCGAACGTTTTTTAATTTGTTGACGACATGAAAAAAATCATTTGTGCGGGTTTCGCACTTCTATGCTCGACGGCCTTGATGGCCCAAACACCTATCAACTTCGGTGATTTAGACCCTATACCTATGGATTCGGCCATCCGTTACGGTAAGTTGGACAATGGATTGACCTACTACATCCGGCACAATGACGTGGTTCCCGAAAGGGCGGACTTCTACATCGCCCAAAATGTGGGGGCAATCTTAGAGGAGGACAATCAAAACGGATTGGCGCATTTCCTCGAACACATGGCTTTCAACGGCACGAAGAACTTCCCGGACAAGGGCATCATCAATTACTTGGAAACCATCGGCGTGCAGTTCGGCAACAACGTCAACGCCTATACTTCGTTGGACGAGACCGTCTATAACTTGAAGTCCGTGCCTACCATGAGGGAGAGCATCGTGGACACCGCCTTGCTCATCCTGCACGACTGGTCTGGTTTCATCTCCCTCAAGGCGGAGGAGATCGACAAGGAACGCGGTGTGATCCGTGAGGAGTGGAGGAGTCGCCAGAATGCGAAACGTAGGTTGTGGAAGGCTTCCCTCCCAATTCTCTACAAGAACTCCCAATATGCGAAACGTGACATCATCGGAGATACCGCCATTATCTCATCCTTCCCTTATGACACCCTGCGGGCTTATTACCACAAGTGGTATAGACCTGATTTGCAGTCCATTGTCATCGTCGGTGACGTGGATGTGGATAAGGTGGAGAACACCATCAAGGATCTATGGAAAGATATCCCTAAGCGTGAGAACCCGGACAAGCGCATCGTCTACCCATTGGAGCCCGTCACCGAGCCTATCGTGGCGATCTTGACGGATAAAGAGGCGAAGACCTCCTCCATACGCATCGATTACAGGGCAGACAGAATGCCTGACAAATTGAAATCCAACAAGATGGGTTATATGATATCCATCGTAAGGAATCTAATTGAATCCATGATCAGTGATCGTCTCGACGAAATATCACAAAAGGCGGACGCTCCTTATGCGGGGGCCTCTGTCGGATACGGAGAGATCGTGCGATCGAAGGATGCCTTCATCTTCCTCGCTGTTCCTGTGGAGGGACAAGAGGAGAAGGCTTTCGCCACCCTTTTGGAAGAGGGCGAACGGATGAAACGTTTCGGATTCACGCAAGCCGAGTTGGACAGGGCGAAGGAGAGTCTGCTCAGCGCCATGGAGAAGAGCTACAACGAGCGGGAGAAGACGAAAAACGGAAGCTATGTCCAAGAGTATATCCGTCACTTCCTCGATGCCGAGCCTATCCCTGGCATCGCATGGGAATATAAGACCATCCAAGAGATCTTGCCGGAAATCACCATAGAGATTGTCAACAGCTTTGCCTCTGCGGCCGTTTCGTCCAAGGAGATCACGGTGCTCATGACGGGTCCGGAAAAGGAGACGGTTCATTTTCCTAGCAAAGAAAAGGTACTGAAAATGCTCCAAGAGACCAGTATCATGAATGTGGAGTCCTACTCCGAGAACAATCTGCAAGCCCCGCTGATCGCCAAGAAGCCTAAACAAGGGAAGATAAAGAAAGAGCGTAAGGTGGAGGCTTTGGAGAACGTGACGGAATGGATCCTTAGCAACGGTATGCGTGTCGTCATCCGCCCGACGAAGCTCAAAGAGGACGAAATCATCCTTTACGGCTATAGCGAGGGCGGATTGTCCATGATCGATAACGTTTCGGATATGCCTTCCGCCAACCTCTGCGTCTCAGTCGCACAGAACAACGGAAAGGGAAGCTTCAATGCCATCGACCTCAGCAAGAAGTTAGCCGGCAAAGTGGCAAGATTGAGTCCGTCGGTCGGCGCCTACACGGAGTCCTTCTCGGGCTCCTCCTCCGTCAAGGATTTCGAGACCCTCACGCAGTTGGTATACCTTCTGTTCACGGGCACACGTACGGACGACGAGAGCTATCAGGCGTTGATCAACCAATACCACACCGTCTTGGTGAATGCGGACAAGGATCCAAACCGGACCTTCAGCGACTCTGTGCAGATGACAGTGAACGGGCACCACGAGAGGACCATTCCTTTCGATCTGAAGCAATTGGAGAAGGTGAGTCAAAAGACCTCCTTGGATATCTTCACGAAGAGATTCCTTGACCCGAAAGACTTCACCGTATTCATCGTCGGCAACGTGGATTTGGATAGGATCAAAGAGAACGTGAACCGTTACCTTGGCGGCATTCCAGCCCAGAAGAAGATGAAGACAGAGCAATGGGTGGACCGTCAGATCCGCAGGCCCAATGGGATCATAAACAACACGTTCTCAAGGGAATTGGAGATAAAGAAGACCTCTTGCTACGTCGTTTACGGAGCAGAGATGAAATACTCTTTGCGAAACAGATTGATCATGCAGCTCATCGGAGACATTCTTGACATCCGCTACTTCGAGTCCATGAGAGAGAACGAAGGCGGCACCTATGGTGTCTCGGTAAGAGGATCCCTCTCCAACAAGCCAGTCGAATACGCCTCTCTGCAGATGCGATACGACACGGATCCTGAGATATACGAGAAATTGCAGAAGATTGTCTATTCAGAGATAGACTCCTTCATCGCCGAAGGCCCGAAACCAGTTGATTTCGACAAGGCGGTGAAAAACCTGAAGAACAAGTTCGCCGAGAACCAGAAGGAGAACAATTGGCAGTTGAATGCGATGGTTGCCTTCTACAACGACAAGGAGGACCTCGCAAAGGATTACATCAACACGCTGGATTCCATCAGTCAAGAGGATTTGCGCAACACGCTCAAGTGGTTGCGGGAACAGAACAATCGCATCGAAGTGGTCATGAAACCCCAATGATAAACAGTGGGAAGCGATGCACAGATATTTATTTCTACGCTACGCCCAATGTTGATTGTTTTTCCCCCTTTTTTATTATTTTCGCGCCAAGAAAATGCAGAAAACGTAGAAAGATGAAAATAAAGGATAAGAACTTCGTTGAAATGCTCTCACGAGAGGATATCGCCCGCATCGTGGAACGCCTAGCGGCCTCTTTGAATGCGGATATGGAAGGAAAGAATCCATACTTTCTCGTGATGATGAACGGGGCGGTTTTCTTCGCCACAGACCTTTTGAGACAGATCACCATTCCTTGTGGATTGGCTTTCATCAAATACACTTCATACGTGGGAATGGGCTCATCCGGCAAGGTGACGCCCGTTCTGCCCGTCCCGGCGGATGTGAAAGGAAGGAATGTGGTGGTCATAGAGGATATCGTCGACACCGGTGAGACGATGAAGGAGTTTCTCTCGGAGATACAACGTCTCGCCCCGGCATCCGTTCGGATCGTCTCATTCCTGGCGAAACCAGTAGCGTTGAAGCATCCTCTGTTGATCGATTACGTGGGGAAGGAGATCGGAAACGAGTTCGTCCTCGGCTATGGACTCGACTACGACGGATTGGGCAGAAACATTCCGGACTTGCTGGTCTATGACGGAAAATAAGTAATGAATTTGATTTTAATAATATAGATAATGAAAAACGTAGTAATTTTCGGTGCCCCAGGTTCTGGAAAGGGTACTCAGAGTGAGAACATCATCAAGAAGTATGGTTACGCACATTTCTCCACTGGTGATATTTTGAGAAAACAAATCGCTGATCAGACCGAGTTGGGCAAGATCGCCAAGACCTTCATCGACGAGGGTAAATTGGTAACCGACGAGTTGATCATCAACATGCTTGACGCAGAGTTGGATACAGCAAAGGATGCCAAGGGTGTTATCTTCGACGGTTTCCCTCGCACATACGCACAAGCAGAGGCTTTGAAGAAGATGTTGAACAAGAGGGGCACAGACGTAGCTGTCATGTTGAACATCCACGTGGATGAGGCTGAGTTGATCAAGCGTCTTCTCGAGAGAGGCAAGACATCTGGCCGTTCCGACGACAACTTGGAGACGATCACAAAGAGAATCAAGACTTACAACGAACAGACGACTCCTGTAATCGACTTCTACAAGAAGGAAGGTACTTGCGTGGACATCCAGGGCGTTGGCTCAATTGAAGAGATCTTCGCATCTATTTCTAAGGCTATCGACGCTGCGAAATAAGGAAATACATCTTCTATCCATAGGCGGATTTCTTCAACCAAGAGGAAATCCGTTTTTTTTCTCACGAAGGATAAATAGCGATTCCCACATTCATCTGAAGACAAAAAAAGGGCGATGTTCATCACATCGCCCTAAACTTGTTTACGTCAAAATTTAACGGCGGGGGCCACGGAAATTACCGCGTGGACCGCCACCCGGACGTCTCTCCTCACGAGGCTGAGCCTCTTTGATATGAATGGTTCTACCGTCGAATTCACCGCCCTCCAGCTCTGAAATGGCTTTTCTGGCAGCCTCATCGTCCGGCATCTCCACAAATCCGAAACCTCTCGATTTTTGCGTTTCCCTATCCAAGATGACCTTGGCAGAAGAGACTTCCCCATACTCCTTAAACAATTCACACAAGTCCGCATCCGTAACAGCGTAACTCAAATTTGAAACAAAAATGTTCATTAAAAAATTTTTAAAATAAATAAATACGTTCCGATAATGGGGAAGAGATGATAAACTAAGTTTGAAAAATAAGCCAAACCCACATTTGACATTCTAACGGCCAAAATCCAATACAAATATAATCTTTATTCGCAAAGAGTTGCTTTTCTTATCGAAAAAGTTTTATAACTTTGCAAAAAAAAATGATGAGAACGATTCGCATTAATATTATTATCTCTATTCTGGCGTTGGTCGTGTGCCGATGTTAGCAGGAGAAAGACATGTTAAGCGCGAAAATCTGACACTCTTTCTCAACGGAAAGAGTTTTTTTGTTTTATATAGTAACGATAATGGAACACGAGTTAAGAAGCACAGTCTGCACCCTCGGCAGGAGAATGGCAGGAGCGAGAGCCTTATGGCGGGCGAACGGAATGAAGGAGGATCAGATAGGAAAGCCTATCATCGCCATCGCGAATTCCTTCACGCAATTTGTACCAGGACATGTCCACCTTCATGAGATTGGACAGAAGATCAAAGCGGAGATTGAGAAGCTAGGTTGCTTCGCCGCTGAGTTCAACACGATCGCCATCGACGACGGAATCGCCATGGGGCACGACGGTATGCTCTACTCCCTGCCTTCCAGGGACCTCATCGCGGACAGTGTGGAGTACATGGTCAACGCACACAAGGCGGACGCGCTCGTCTGTATCAGCAACTGCGACAAGATCACTCCTGGCATGCTGCTCGCCACCATGCGTCTGAACATCCCTACCATCTTCGTATCGGGCGGTCCGATGGAGGCGGGTGTCTGGAAAGACCAGCACCTGGACCTGATCGACGCCATGGTCAAAGCGGCGGACACCACCATATCCGACAAAGACCTGCAGGAGATCGAGCACTGCTCCTGCCCTACTTGCGGCTCCTGCTCGGGAATGTTCACCGCCAACTCCATGAACTGCCTCAACGAGGCCATCGGCTTCGCCCTGCCCGGCAACGGTAGCATCGTGGCGACCCACAAGAACAGGGAGAACCTCTTCATGGATGCGGCTAAGATCATAGTGGAGAACACTTACAAATACTATAGGGACGGAGACGAAAGCGTTCTACCGCTCTCCATCGCCACACGTGAGGCCTTCCTCAACGCCATGACGCTCGACATCGCCATGGGAGGCTCCACCAACACAGTGCTACACCTTTTGGCTGTCGCCCACGAGGCGGGGGTACAATTCCACATGGATGATATCGACCAACTATCCCGAAAGACACCATGCCTCTGCAAGGTGGCGCCTAACACGCAGAAATACCACATCGAGGACGTCAACCGTGCCGGCGGTGTCATCTCCATCATGTCCGAACTCGCCAAAGGAGGATTGGTCAACACGAGCGTGAAACGGGTGGACGGTCTCACCTTAGGCGAAGCCATCGACCAATATGGCATCACCTCACCGAATGTCACAGACAAGGCGATCAACAAATACAAGAGCGCTCCAGCCCGCCAGTTCAACCTCGTGATGGGCTCCCAAGAGTGCTATTTCGACACCTTGGACACGGACCGCGCCAACGGGTGCATCCGTGACCTCAACCACGCCTACACCAAAGACGGTGGATTGGGCGTGCTCAAAGGCAACATCGCACTGGACGGATGCGTAATCAAGACAGCCGGTGTGGACGAGAGCATCTGGAAATTCAGCGGTCCGGCGAAGGTCTTCCAATCACAGGAAGACGCCTGCGAGGGCATCCTCGGCGGCAAGGTGGTATCGGGCGACGTGGTCGTCATCACCTATGAAGGACCTAAGGGAGGCCCAGGCATGCAAGAGATGCTCTACCCTACCTCCTACATCAAGTCCATGCACTTGGGCAAGGAGTGCGCCCTGATCACAGACGGACGCTTCTCGGGCGGCACATCGGGGCTCTCCATCGGGCACATCTCACCCGAAGCCGCATCGGGTGGAAACATCGGTCTCGTGCGTGACGGAGACATCATCGACATAGACATCCCTAACCGTACCATCAACGTACGCCTAAGCGACGAGGAGTTGTCGAAACGTAGAGCGGAAGAGACCGCGAAAGGCAAAGATGCCTGGAAGCCGAAGCGAGACAGAGTGGTTTCCAAAGCATTGAAGGCATACGCCAGCACAGTAGCCTCCGCAGACAAGGGAGGCATCAGAATCATAGAATAAAACTAATAAAAACAATATGTCAGACCCAATCAAAGGATCATACATCCTGATGGAATCCCTTCTGAGAGAGGGGGTTGACACCATATTCGGATACCCGGGAGGAAGCATCATCCCCGTATTCGACGCACTGTACGACTACATGGACAAGTTCAATTACCTACTCATGCGCCACGAACAAGGCGCCGTCCATGCGGCGGAAGGATACGCAAGAGTATCAGGGAAACCAGGCGTGTGCATCGTCACCTCAGGTCCGGGAGCCACCAACACCATCACAGGCATCGGTGACGCCATGATGGACAGCACCCCGATCATCGTCATCACAGGTCAGGTGGGAACCTCCTCGTTAGGAACGGACGCCTTCCAAGAGATAGACATGGTGGGCATCACGCAGCCTATCACCAAATGGGCCTGCCAGATACGCAGTGCCGACGAGGTGGCGGACGCTGTCGCCAAGGCCTTCTACATATCGACCACGGGACGTCCCGGACCAGTCGTGCTGGACTTCACGAAGAATGCGCAGAACGAGTTGGCGAACTTCCACTACGAACGATGCACCTACTACCGAAGCTACATCCCCGCCCCGCACGTCTGCCCCGAGCAAATCAAGGAGGCGGCAAGGCTGATCAACGAGGCGCAGAAACCACTCGCCATAGTAGGTCAGGGTGTGGTGCTCGGCAATGCGGAAAATGAACTCCTGCAGTTCCTGGAGAAGGCCGATATCCCTGCGGCATCCACGTTGTTGGGTCTTTCCGCCATGCCTACGGACTTCAGGCTGAACAAAGGATTCGTCGGCATGCATGGCAACATAGCGCCCAACATGAAGACCAACGAGTGCGACGTGCTGATCGCGATCGGTATGCGCTTCGACGACCGTGTGACGGGTAACCCGAACACCTATGCGCAGCAAGCCAAGATCATCCATGTGGACATCGACCCTGCGGAGATAGACAAGAACGTCAAGACAACAGCCAAGGTGCTGGGCGACGCGAAAGAGACCCTGGCCGCCCTCACCCAAGCCATCAACCCAGCCCGCCACGAGGCTTGGATCCAATCCTTCGAGCCATACGAGCAGAAGGAGCAGGAGACCGTCATCGAGAAGGAGCTGCACCACGAAGGCGAGCGCATCACCATGAGCGAGATCGTACGGAAAGTATCCGACGCCACCCAACAGGAGGCGGTGCTCGTGACCGATGTGGGACAGAACCAGATGGCCTCCGCCCGCTACTTCCAATACAAGCACACACGAAGCATCGTGACATCCGGCGGATTAGGCACCATGGGCTTCGGCATACCAGCCGCCATCGGAGCCAAAGTAGGCGCCCCGGAACGGACCGTTTGCCTCTTCGTGGGAGACGGAGGGTTCCAGATGACCATCGAGGAGTTAGGCACCATCATGCAAAGCAACATAGGTGTGAAGATGATATTGTTGAACAACAACTACTTAGGCATGGTGCGTCAATGGCAGGAGCTCTTCTTCCACCAGCGATACTCCTCCACGCAGATGGCTAACCCCGACTTCAACCTAATCGCCAACGCCTACCACATCGCCAACCGGCACGTCACCAAGAGGGACGAGATAGACGAAGCCGTGGCAGATATGCTGAAGGATGACCAAGCATACCTCCTCGTCGTGGATGTGGAAGAAAACGGGCTCATCTACCCGATGATCCCCGCAGGCGAAACAGTCACCAACATTTTAACACCGAAAGCATGATGGAGAACAAGAAACTATATACCGTGACAATCTTCTCGGAGAACCATGTGGGATTGTTGAATCAGATCAGTAACATCTTCACGCGCAGGGGGTTGAACATCGAGACACTCTCCGTGTCACCCTCCGCCATCGAAGGCATACACAAGTTCACCGTCACCAGTTTCTCCGACCTGGACACCATAGAGAAGGTCGTGAAACAAATCGACAAGAGGGTGGACATCATCAAATCGTTCTACAACACGGACGAGGAGCTTGTCTACCAGGAGATCGCCCTCTACAAGGTGGCGACCGACCAATTCCTCGCCTTAGGCTCCATCGAAGAGTTGATACGCAAATACAACATACGCATCCTCGAGATGACCACCAACTGCGTAGTGCTCGAAAAGACAGGACATTACGACGAGACACAGGGGCTTTTCGAGGAGTTGAGCGAGAAACTCACCATCCTGCAATTCATCCGTTCAGGACGAATCGCCATCAACAAGTCTAAGATAGAGCGGTTATCGGACATGCTTGCCAAACTAAACAAAGAACATCAACAATAAGAGAGATGGAAATCGTCGGAACACATACCGTAAACATCCACCCGTTCGAAGTGGATTTCAAGAATAGGATCACCCTGCCCCTCATCGTCAACCACCTGTTGAACACGGCAGGCATCCACGCCAACGAAAGAGGATTCGGCATCCAACGGCTCAACAAAGAGAACCACACATGGGTACTCTCCCGCTTGGCGATGGAGCTGAAAAACCGTCCGAAGTGCGACGAGACCCTGAGGATCCGCACGTGGATAGAAAACGTGATGAGGAGCTTCACCCTACGTAACTTCCAGTTCGAGACAGGAGAAGGAGAAGTGATCGGTTACGCCAGAAGCATCTGGGCGATGATCGACACCGCCACCCGGCACCCGGTGAGCCTCATCGGGCAAGGTATAGAGGAGTACATTCACCAAAAGGATTGTCCCATAGAGAAGCCAGGGAAGATCATCATTCCCGAGCAATCCGCCCAATCCTCCTTCGTCGTCGCATATAGTGATTTGGACATCAACAAGCACCTGAACAGCGCCAAGTACGTGGAGCATATCATCGACGCCCTGCCCATCGAAGTGATGGAGAGGGAAAGCCCCTTCCGCTTCGAAATCGAGTACATCGAAGAGTGCCACTACGAGGAACGCATCGACACATATTGGACGCAACCCACACCAGACGAATATGTCGTCGCACTCTCGAAAGGAAGCGAGAAAATGGCTTGCAAGTGTAAAATAACATTCAAATAACCGAAGAAAATTCCCCCAATTTTAGTGAATTTTTCATACCTTTGTATCTTTAAAAAAAGACATATGCAATTGATACACTAATATGGACTACGGATTCGATAACGATAAATACCTCAAGATTCAATCCGAGCACATCAAGGAGAGGATCGGCAGATTTGGTGACAAACTATATTTGGAGTTTGGCGGAAAGTTATTCGACGATTATCATGCAAGCAGGGTATTACCTGGATTCCAGCCAGACAGCAAGCTGAAGATGTTGATGCAACTGAGCGACTGCGCGGAGATCATCATCGTCATCAGTGCGGTGGACATCGAGAAGAACAAAGTGCGCAACGACCTTGGCATCACCTACGACATGGACGTGTTGCGCCTCCGTGACGAATTCGTGAACCGCGGATTAATGGTCGGTTCCGTGGTCATCACCCACTACAAGGGACAAGAGAGCGCCAAGGCCTTCAGTAAGAAGCTCAAACGGCTCAACATAAAAAGCTACTATCATTACACCATAGAGGGATATCCATCCAACGTGGCGTTGATCGACTCCGACGAAGGATTCGGCAAGAACGATTACGTGGAGACCACCCGTCCGTTGGTCGTCGTGACCGCCCCAGGTCCTGGAAGCGGTAAGATGGCGGTATGTCTGAGCCAGCTCTACCAAGAGAACAAGCGGGGCATCAAGGCAGGATACGCCAAGTTCGAGACCTTCCCGATCTGGAACCTGCCGCTCAAGCATCCTGTGAACATCGCCTACGAGGCCGCCACAGCCGACCTGAACGACGTGAACATGATAGACCCGTTCCATTTGGAGGCATACGGCAAGACCACGGTCAACTACAACCGTGACATCGAGATATTCCCTGTATTGAACGCTATCTTCGAAGGCATCTACAAGGAGAATCCATACAAGTCACCTACTGACATGGGCGTGAACATGGCGGGCAACTGCATCGTCAACGACGAAATCTGTCAGGAGGCCTCCAAGCAGGAGATCATCCGCCGCTACTACACTGCGCTAGGCAACTTAGCGGAAGGGAAGTGCGACGAAAGCGAAGTAAACAAAATCGCACTCCTCATGCAGCAAGTGAAGGTGACGACAGACGACCGCAAGGTGACCGTCGCCGCCAAGGCCAGAGGAGAGAAGTCCAAGGTACCGACAGCCGCCATCGAATTAGCGGACGGCACCATCATCACCTCCGAGACGACCGCCCTGTTAGGCACATGCGCCGCATTGCTCCTCAACGCCACGAAGCATCTGGCGGGCATCGACCACAAGGTGAAACTGATTCCTGCGGACATGATCGAGCCGATACAGACCATGAAGGTCTCCTTCCTGAAAGGGAAGAACCCACGTCTGCACACCGACGAGGTGCTGGTCGCATTGGCCATCCTCAGCAAGGTCGATCCGAACTGCGAGAAAGCGATGGACCAATTGCCGCAACTGGAAGGATGTCAAGTACATACGACCGTAATGATCAGCGAGGTGGATAGGAAGATATTCAAGAAGTTAGGGGTGGACGTCACCTGCGAACCAATCAAGAAGAGATAAGAAATGTTTGCCATCAAGGAAATAGAGAAAGTCGGTGCGTACACGCAGTTGATGTACAGGGTTTTCGCCAAGCCGGACAAATGGAGCATGTTTTTCCGGCAATACAAGGAGGAGCTGAAGAAACAAGGCATCGACTCCTTGGCCATCGTCGTGATCATATCCATCTTCATCGGAGCGGTGATCACCATCCAAATGATCAAGAACATGGAGAACCCGTTACTGCCCAGCACCCTCATCGGATTGGCGACGCGCGACATATTGCTGCTGGAGTTCTCCTCGGCCATCCTCTGCCTCATATTGGCGGGCAAGGTAGGATCGAACATCGCCTCCGAGATAGGCACCATGCGCATCACCGAGCAGATAGACGCGCTCGACATCATGGGCGTCAACTCATCCAATTTCCTGATATTGCCTAAGATAATCGCCTTCGTGACCATCATGCCATTCCTTGTACTGACGAGTATGTTCGTCGGCATCATCGGAGGTTACGGCGTGGCCATCTTCACCGACATGATCACGGTGAAATCCTACGAGGCGGGCATCCAATTCGCTTTCACCCCCTACTACATCACCTACTCCATCATCAAGAGCGTCATCTTCGCCTATATCATCACCTCGGTATCCTCCTTCTACGGCTACACCGTCAAGGGAGGCGCATTGGAAGTTGGAAAGGCCAGCACGGACGCCGTGGTGAACAGTAGCGTGCTCATCCTCTTGTTCGACATCATGTTAACCAAGCTACTGCTATGATCGAAGTAAAACACGCCATAAAATCGTTCGACGGGAACACCGTCCTCAAGGATGTATCCACCATTTTCGAGACGGGGAAGACCAACCTCATCATCGGACAGAGTGGTTCGGGAAAGACCGTGCTGATGAAGAGTGTGGTGGGCATCCACCGCATCGATTCGGGCGAGATACTGTACGACGGACGAAACATCACCTCCATGAAGAGGAAAGAGCTCAATGCGCTTAGGCGTGAGATCGGCATGCTCTTCCAGGGCTCCGCACTCTTCGACTCCATGAGCGTGCTGGAGAACGTGAAGTTTCCGTTGGACATGTTCACGGAGATGACCGAGGAGGAGAAAATAGAGCGGGCCAAATTCTGCTTGCAACGTGTGGAACTATCCCATGCGCTGGACTTGTCCCCTGCGGAGATCAGTGGAGGTATGCAGAAGAGAGCCGCCATCGCCAGAGCCATCGTACTGAATCCCAAATACCTATTCTGCGACGAGCCGAACTCCGGACTAGACCCGAAGACCTCGTTGCTGATCGACCAGTTGATCCAGGACATCACCCATGAGTTCAACATCACCACCATCGTCAACACGCACGACATGAACTCCGTGATGGAGATCGGCGAGAACATCGTCTTCATCAGCAAGGGCGAGAAAGCATGGCAAGGCACGAAGGACGAGATATTCGACACAGGTTGCGAGCCATTGGAGGATTTCATCTTCGCATCCAACCTATACAAGGAGATCAAGAAGGCCCACAAATTTTTCCAAGACAAGGAATCATCCACGAAACAAAAATGAAGGAGGATAAGGCATGGCAATATTCGATTTCTTAAAAACGCCTAAGATCAGGCAATACCACCACGAATACATCTATTACGATCCACAAAAGGAGGAGCGTGAGGAACGCATCAAGCGTATTCAAAAGAAATTACAGGCGAAAGAAAACGGTGGGCTCTATGCGGATAACATCAAGAGCGCATATAGTTCACACCGGGAAGAAAGAAGTCGGAAGATGAAAAGCAACAATGTCCGTTACATCATCACGGCGATCGTTATTGTCGCCTTAGTATATTGGCTTAAATAAAAGAGCGATGAGTGACATCATACACGTACTACCTGATTCCGTAGCGAACCAAATAGCGGCCGGGGAAGTGATCCAACGCCCCGCCTCCGTCATCAAAGAGTTGGTGGAGAACTCCATCGACGCGGGAGCGGACAACATACAGGTCGTGATCAAGGACGCCGGAAGGACGCTCATACAAGTGATCGACAACGGCAAGGGCATGAGCGAGACAGACGCGCGCATCTCCTTCGAGCGGCACGCCACCTCAAAGATAAAATCGGCAGACGATCTCTTCGCCCTGCACACCATGGGTTTCCGTGGAGAAGCCCTGGCATCCATCGCCGCCATCGCGCAGATGGAACTACGCACCAGAAGGCCAGAAGACGAAGTGGGCACCCTCATAGAGGTGGCAGGCAGCAAGGTTGAGAATCAGACCTCCATCTCCTGCCCCGTCGGCACCAATTTCGCCGTGAAGAATATCTTCTACAATGTGCCAGCCCGCCGTAAATTCCTCAAATCGAACGCATACGAGTTTTCTCAGATAGAAAGGGAATTCATCCGCATAGCCTTGGTATACCCTCAGATAGAGTTCCAACTCATCCACAACGACCTGATATGCATGTCGCTGAAGAAGGGCAACTACAAGGAACGCATCAGCAACGTCTTCAAGAACGTCAAAGGCATCAACACTCAACTCTTCACCATCCATGTGGACTCCACGCTGGCGAGGATCCACGGATTCGTGGGAAAGCCTGAGACCGCCAAAAAGAAGAATGACAGGCAGTTCTTTTTCGTGAACGGAAGGTTCATGAAACATAACTATTTCCACAGTGCGGTGGTGCAAGCCTATGGCACGATGCTACAGCCAGGCACCTCGCCCGACTACTTCATCTACTTTGAGATCGACCCAGAGAACATAGACGTAAACATCCACCCTACCAAGACGGAGATCAAATTCGAGAACGAGAACGCCATATGGCCACTCGTGATGTCAGGCGTCAGGGAAGGGTTAGGCAAGTTCAACATCTCACCCAGCATCGATTTCGACAGCGAAGGTGCGACGGAACTCCCCGCCTTCTCGCATAGGAACAGCGCATCGGTCAAGATGCCAGATGTGAAAATCGATCCGACCTACAATCCATTCGAGCAAGAGCATAGGCATAACGACTATACGAGGAAAAGTACCATTGGATGGGAGAACCTCTACGAAGGGTTCGAATCCAGCAAATGGACACCTTCCAGCGCAGAGGATTTCACGCCTCAGGCCGAACAGAGCCTCCAATTCGACGACAATGGCGAGGAGAATGACGAGCGTTTCACCTTTGAGACCCAAGAGCGGGAGGAGGGGCAAATGGAGCCAGGTGTGACCGCAGACACGAAAGAGACGCATGTGGAGTACATGCAGTTCAAAAATAAATACATCATCACGCCCGTCAAGTCCGGATTGATGTGCATCGACCAGCACAGGGCGCACGTCAGGATATTGTACGATCAGTACATGAGCCTCATCTCACGCAAGCAAAACGCCTCCCAGAAGATGTTGTTTCCTGAAATCATCGAATTGTCCGAATCAGAGAACATGATACTAGGGGATGCGATGGAGGATCTGCAGTACATCGGATTCGACCTCTCCCCGCTAGGCAAGAACACCTACAGCATCAACGGAACGCCCGCCAACATGGAGAACGGGTCAGCCAAGGAATATATCACCAACATCATCCAATCGCTCAAGGAATCGCGGATCGACTTCAAGACGCAAGTAGCGGAACACGTCGCACTCTCCATGGCGAAACTATCCGCCACACCTTACGGAAGGGAACTCAGCGACAAGGAGATGATGTCGTTGGTCAGCAGTCTGCTCAGACTCCCCGACCCTAACTTCACACCCGACAACAAAGCGATCATCAAGGTGTTCTCCACCGAAGAAATAGAGAAAGGATTCAAGTAATGGGAAAGGAAGCGAAAGAAGAAGTACGCATAGACAAATGGATGTGGGCGGTACGTCTGTTCAAGACCCGCACCATCGCGGCGGACGCCTGCAAAAAAGGAAGGGTCATGATGGGTGGCACCAACGTGAAGGCCTCCAAGATGATCAAGGTGGACGATGTCATACAAATCAAACGCCCGCCCGTCGTCTACTCCTTCAAGGTGCTCGGACTGAGCGAAAACAGGATGGGCGCCAAGCTCGTGCCCGAATTCATGGAGAACGTGACCAGCCCTGAACAATTACAGATACTCGAACTAAGCAAATACAACATCAGCGGGAAGAGAGACCGAGGAACCGGCAGACCAACCAAGAAGGAACGCCGCGACCTGGAGGAGTACATCGAGCCAAGCTACGGATTGGACGACGACTTCCTATTCGACTTCTCCGACGATGACGATGAATTAGAATAAAAAAACATAAGATCATGAAAAAGATTGTATGCACACTCATGCTCGCGTTCGCATGCCTAGCAAGCGCCAGCGCACAGAAACTGCAGTTCCACAAGGAGAAAACAGACAATGGGACCGTCTACACCTACCAAACAGAGGATGGGGAGGATTATTGTTCCGTCTATATGGTCAAAAAAGACCCTGACAAGTTCGTCAACGGACTCCAGCGCATCGTCAAAGATGGCAAGATCGGTTTCATCAACAAAGATGGCATCATCGTCATCGTTCCGCAATACGATGTCGCAGGACAATTTATCGGCAAATACAGTTTGGTAAACAAAGGAGCACACAATGTAGCCACAGACCCTCAAGCGGAACCAGACATGCAAGGTGGACAATGGGGCGTCATCGACAAGAAAGGGAAGGTCATCATGCCATGCGGATACAACAAGGTATGGGATGAGAGCAAAAAGACCTATATCTACCACAATGGCACGAAAGGCTTCGAGTACACCAATAAAGGGAAACTCATACAAACCACACAAAAAAAGTAACCAAGAAGCGTCGTCATCATGCTAATTGCAAGGCAAAAGAAGAAAGAGAACATCGCCGAATACATCATCTACATGTGGCAGTTGGAGGATTTGCTGAGGGCAAACCAACTAGACATCGAGAAGATACAGAAGCTCATCATCGACCCCTACCCGGTGGACGAAGCCACCAAGAAGGAGATGAGGGAGTGGTATGAGAACCTCATCCAGATGATGAAACTGGAGCATGTGGAGGAAAAGGGACACCTGCAATTCATCAAGAACACGGTGGAGGACCTCAACGACCTGCACATGGAGTTACTGCAGAAACCCAAGGAGATTCAGTACAACGCACTGTTCTTCAAGACATTGCCCTTCCTTGTCGAGTTCAGAGGGAAGGCGAAGGCGGGCGAAGAGACCAACGACGTGGAGCTCTCGCTACAAGCCTTGTATGGTGTTCTAATGCTAAAGCTACAGAAAAAGGAGGTTACGGCAGAGACGATGACCGCCGTGAAGCAAATCAGCCAATTGCTGGCCGTGCTCGCGCAGAAATACAAGACTTGGCTAGAGGAGGAACCAGAGGAGTAGGCAGTGGAAGAGGCACCCCACGAAGACGAACACGTGCCAAATGGAATGGTAGTAGGTGCGGGTGTCATCCTTCCAAAAGAAATAGGTGCCCAGCGTGAAAGCGATCCCCTCTCCCAACAACATCCACAGGCTGCTGGCAGGAAAAGTCTCGAATACAGGTTTGATAAGGATGATGATCAGCCAGCCCATCACCAGATAGAGGCCCAAGGAAAACTTAGGATACCTGCCTAGGAAGAAGATCTTATAGACAATGCCCAATAGGGTCAGGCCCCAAATGACGAAGAAACAGACGTTGCCCAACGTGCCACCGATCGCATGCAACAATATAGGGGAATAGGAGCCCGCGATGGAGACATAGATCGCACTATGGTCGAAGTAGCGCATCATGCGTTTCTTTTCAGGATCCTTGAACCAATGGTACAGTGTGGAGGAGCCGAACATCATCACCTCACCCACCACAAAAAGAATCATACCCAAATCCAACGCTGCGGAGCCATGGCTGAAGGCCCTCATCAAAAGGGGAATCGCCATCAGGCAAAAAAGGAGCAAGGCAACAGCATGCGTCCACGTATTCGCAAATTCAGCTTTTTCTTTATCAAACATATATTACCACATCATCACATTAACATCATACGCACATTCTCCCGCACGAAGGAAGCGCCCTTACCGGTAGCATCCTCCAGTTCGCCGACAAGGTCCTCCACGTACTTGCGCTCCCTATCAGAGAGCACACGCAGAAAACGGGCGACAGAGGCATAGACCGCATAGTCGTCAGCAGAAAGGTTCCTCTTCAGCGCCATCTTGCAAGCGTCCTCCGCCTCGCCGGTCAGTGTGCCACGCAAGAACAAGAAAGAGGCCAGCACATAAGCCGTAGCCCTCTCATATTTTCCCTGTTTTTCCAATAACTTGATTATCAAATCATCAGCATACTCCATATTTCGCAGGAGATTCAGGCTTAACTGTTCCACCAGTTCCATGTTATGACATTCGGAGATCCATTTCAGCGCCATCTCCTCGTCGAAGGAATCCATAGGGAAGAGCATCGTCGCCAGCAGCATCATCTCACGGCAATCCGACATCCACAACCGTTGGGCAAACATCTTGTCTTTGTCCATGCCAGCCGCCAACTCCTTAACACGAGGCAACTGCACCCCATAGTTCAGCTTGTAGTCCAAGCCAGAAGCGGACATGCAACCAGAGACCACCCCGTTCATGGAGAGGCGAAGCATGCGTTTCACTTGCTCCACCCTCTGCTCCAGTTTCTCGTCATACATGAAAAATTCGTCCATAATTTATGTTCTTGGGCATACAAAGGTAATAAATAATTTGGAAAGGGGGAGGAAGGGAGGAAGGACAATAAAGTCTGTAAAGACAGTAAAGACAGTAAAGTCAGTAAAGTCAGTAAGGTCAGTAAGGTCAGTAAAGTCAGTAAGGTCAGTAAGGACGGTAAGGACGGTAAGGACGGTAAGGACGATTAAGGACTATAGGGAAGGGAATAGGGGGCTATTCCCTTCGCTTTGAGCGTAGGCGGTACATCCTTTCGTTAAAACCACCATTAGCCAAGAAATCCTGCTCAAGGCGTTTCAACTGTCTGAAAAGCAGGTAGTCAGCTTGTTTTATCAGCACGATGCACATGTTGGCGATTGTCTCAGGAGGACGTGTTTGAGCAATATTCATGAAAAAGGCAGTGTCATTGTGTCGGGTGCCCAACTCACGCATTTTCAGCAATTCCACAGAATCCTCTTCCCATTGCCTATGGCCACGAGTCTTTAGGTAATCCTCATAATCTTCAAGCAATTCCTGCAGACTGGCTTTCGCCACATTTACCAATTTGATCTCCGTCTTGGCACTTGTGCTACTGGCAGCGCATCCCTCTATGATGTTCTGTTTGCCGGATCGGGCAGCCTGAATCATCTGGTCGCAAGTACGGTCGTTGCGCCGCAAATAATGCTCCACGAAGTGGTAAGTCAGGCAGTAAATCACATCCGCCTTTTGGTACGAGAGCAAATTCTTGTAATTACCTCTATGAGGTATCAATTCTTCCTTCATCGATTATAACAAAAACATTTAGAATTTATTCATAAAAACAGGCGCAGTAACATCCACGTCCAATCACGCTGAGCCTAAATCTTCCGCCCGACATCGACTACAAAGATAATATCATTTGGTAGGATATTTGTTTTTCGGTAAATGATTTTATTCGTATGGTTACGAGATATGGAGATTTCGAGATTTCGACATTTTGAGGGAGGCATTTGATTACAACGTGGGAGATGATGAAATGGATATTTTGAGAGCGCCTTCCACCTCTATCTCGATTGAATTGCCAGGTTTACATACCGTGCGGAAGCTCAACGAGCTAACCACCCTACCCCACACAGAGGTAGAGACCGACGAGCGCATTTCGCCACCGGCTGAGGCACCATCGGCCTGGAAGGAGTTTTTCACGAAAAAGAAGAATGGTGCGACCAGGTCCTGCAGATAGCCCCAAAAACCAGCCCTTCGGATGGAGAGAGGGACCTCGTCCGTCAGCGTCCAATGCTCCACATCCCCCACAACCGTTTTGAAATGAGAGAGGAAGAAATAGTAGAGCGCACACTTACGGTCGCCCTCATATCGTTGGAATTCGAACACACCCTCCTTGCAGGAGAACCATGCCTTGGAATCATTCCGCTCGTCATAAAGGAAAGAATAGCCATACTCCTCGCGAACGACCCACTCCGCTTCGCCGAACCTGTCGGACGAAGAGACGAACCGCGCCCCCTTCACGAAGAGGAACCCGAAAGGCCGCGCATTCTTACCATTCAGGTTGAAGAGAGAAGAGCCCTCGCCAGGCATCCCGCAGGAGCACAGACGGGGACCGTCCGCCCCCACCTCCATGTAGTTGACCAAAGGATATGCGATCGTAGGTGCGCCCGCATAAGGAGCAGATTGGAACTGGAAGTGCAAGTGCGGATATGGAGAGAGCCCCGTGTTACCGCAAAGCGCCACGATATCCCCTTTGGAGAGATGTTGCCCCACCTCACAGAGGAAAGAGTCCCGCTTCAAGTGCGCAAGGAGCGAATATAAATCATCCCCATGCTTAATAATCACATAGTTGCCCCAATTCTGCACCTTATTGCTCACACCTACAGGATTATCGTCCACGTTATTCTCGACGTAGACCACCCAACCATCGCCAGGAGCCATAACCGGCTTCCCATAGCAATAATAATCCTCCAGGCGAGAACCATCCCCACGGAACTGTTTGCCATCGGCCTCCACAACAAAATCCCAAGCGTCCGCCCATTGGTCCTTGTGGGTATAGGCGCCATGAGGACCCTGCGAAACCGTCCAATTTCCACAGAAAGGCAAATCAAACGATAAATAGTTATACCATTTGAAGCGATGGAGACTCGCCTGGTGCTGGTACAGGTTCTCCTCCGGCGTCCGTTCCAAGAAATAAGAAAGTGTCGGAGAGGAAGAGGTCCCCCGCATCTTCAGCATGGTAAGGAAAAGAAGGCTCACCAAGCAAAAAGAGAGCGAGAAGGTAGGCAAATAGAGATAGGTCAGCAAGCGAGTCGACGCATAGACCACAATAAACTGCACAGGAATCAAAAGCAACGTCCACAGGAACGAGCCCTTGGAAGGCACCAAGTAGCAACAACCCAAAGCGAGGGCCGTCAATATAAAGTTAAAGCCAAAGCACACATAAGGGATATGGAAAAGATCCCCGTCCATCAGCACATAGAGAGCATAAGCGAGGAGATGGCTCACAAACGTATAGAGAAACGCTATTCTGGAATAGCACAATAGAATCAGAGCCAAGAGGAAGCCCACCAGGACATCCTGGCGGAAGAGGACACAGCTCAATCCGAGGAAATAGCTGGTCAGCCACTTCGGCAAAGAGAGCCAGAAGAGATGGTCAGAGAAGGCAGACAAAGAGAAGCCACAGATCGAGAGCATGCTGTCATGCTCCCCGAAAACACAGTCGAAGATGATCTCGCCATCCATCTGTTGGGTCAACAATATGACAATCCACAGACAACACAGGAAAGGAAAGACCAAATAAGGCAATCGATACTTCTCCAGGATACCGTCCAAGCCCGCTATGAACAAAAGCACCAAGACGGAAAGGGCGAAAATCATGACGATCAATGAGGCATTGCAAGGGAAGAGCGTTCCGACCGCCACTCCCACGATGACAGCATTAAAGCCATACAATCCATTCACCACCTTGAAGCGATTGAGAGACAGCAAGATAGACAAGCCATTCACGAGCAGGCAACAGAGCAAACCGCAAAGCCCGGACATAGGGTAAAGCATCGTCACGAGGAGCAACGCCACACCTACCCATGAGTCACGGGAAAAGACCAATGCGGAATAGCTATTCCGAACACTTCTCACGAGTATGTTCAGATGATCGAGCATTGTTCTTCCAACCTATTTACATCGTTCATACACTCCGCGTCGCGCAGCAAAACGACCTCGCCATTCTCCTGGACCATCACCACCTTAGGGCGCATCATGATGAACTGCATCCATTGCGTCACATTATAGGCACCCACATTATGGATCAGCAACAGGTCGTTCCTCTTCAGCGGAGGCAACATCACATTGTCACGAATCACGTCTATATTCATGCACAAAGGGCCACACAACATCGTAGGCTCCACCTGAGAAGTGTTCTCATAGGTGGTGGTCACCTTATGGTTGTACCAGAAGGAGGTGAAGAGCAGGTTCACGCCCGCATCGATCACCGTGTTCAGACGACCATCCGCCATACGCTTATTGGTGATGACAGAGGCAAGCAGGAAGCCCGCATTGTCGACCAACGCGCGACCCGTCTCGAGAATGATTTTCAGTTTCTTGCCGCCCGGGAATTTCGTGGTACGGAAGACGCTGGTGATGGTCTCCGCATAGTCGTCGAACGTCGGGCAGAGGTCCTCGCCCGTCAAGTAAGACGACTTCAACGTATTCTTGGAGGCAAAGCCGCCACCCATGTCCACATAGGCGATCGGCAAGCCCAGCTTCTCCATCGCATCCTTGGCCAAGAGGGAAAGTTTCTCCGCCTCGATGCGGTAGGCGTCGGCCGTCTGGATGAACGTGCCGATGTGGCAATGCAAGCCCACACAGTTCAGTTTACCCTCCGAGGCGATCTTCTCCAGGGCGTCCCACGCCTGCCCCGACTCCAGATTAAAGCCGAAGCGATTCCAAGGCGGATAGATCCCCACGTCCATGTTCACGCGGAGGGCCACCCTCGGTTTTATGTTTTTCTCTATGGAGAGATTGGTCAGTATGCGGAGTTCCTCCGTGTTGTCGATATGGATCAGGCTATCCCCCTCGATGGCCCTGAGCAAGTCCTGTTCACTCTTAGCGGGGCCGTTGAAGATGATGAGGTTGGAAGGCACACCGTTCGCGAGGGCTTTGTCGTATTCGAAGCCAGAGACCACCTCCGCCATGGAACCCTCCTCATGGAAGATGCGACAGACCGTGTTCAGGTAATTCGTTTTGTATGACCAAGCAAAACGGACATCCGGGTAGCGAGTAGAAAAAGCACGCACCGCCTCCCGCACGTTCTTCCGCAAGGTTCGCTCAGAAAAGACGAACAACGGAGAGCCGAAGCGGCTGCGCAGACAATCCAAACCGACGCCATCGATTTCACTCTGAGACGCGACGACCACATTCTGTCCCGTCTTTCCAGGCATCGTTGGGACGATCCGTTTCAACATCGGTCTTTCGTACTGTTTCTTTTCCATATCACATTTCTCCTTTCACCGAGAATTGACCAAACTCAGATTGGTTGACCACCATATCCCAGGAGTAGCGGATGAACATCTTCCCCACCTCATAATGGGTAGAAGCTGCAGGCGTCTCGCCCAAAGCCAATTGAGCCACCTGTTCCGGTATATTCTCCCCCGCGGCGGTCGCCAAATAGACCCAAGCCGGCATTCTAGGATTTATTTCGATGAGGTATAGGACATTATCATCCCCCCTCAGCAATTCAAGTTCGAAAGCCCCCATCCAACAAGTTGTTTCGACGAAGCGGCGCGCCAAATCCATCAATTGATCATCCTTGATGGTCACGCCAGCCCATGCCTTCCCCTTATCAGTAAGGAACTGCTTATGCATTGGCACACAAGACAATAGGTTACCCTTCCCGTCGCCTGCGCCCACCACATTAAACTCAGCGCCCGGTATATATTGTTGGGCGATGACAGGAGCACCCCATTTAGCCATCAGGTTCCAGAAATAGGTGACGGCCTGTTCCCGATAGCCCGCGTAGTAAGCCTCGTAGAAATTCCCCTTCATCATGATTGGGTAGCGCAGATCAACCTCCGAAGAGATGAGGTCCTCCACCGTATTGCAACGAACGCTCTTCGGCACATTGAAGCCCATCTTCGCTCCGAAGTCGGCCAAGCGGTATTTCTGTCTGGAATCAAACTGATCGATCGTAGGCAAGCAGACATGGATGCCCATATCCTCCAGTTTACTTCTGATTTTTATGTAAATAAATAACTCTGAATCCAAATTTGGTATGATGATATCGACGTGCTCCCGCTCTTGGATATAACGCAGTCTGTCCAAAAAGGTCCACATACCCTCGCTTGGGAAGGGGAGCAGATAGGAGACATCCACAATATCCTTCATGTAAGCGCCCGGTTCCAAGGAGCCATAACATAGTCCGACCATGCGGACATCGGCGAAGCTAGATTGTCTCAGGCTTCGTGCGACACCGACTCCCGGGCCCGGATTATCCGTCGCGTTCATTCCACTTATTGCGATCACCAACTTACTCATCAATCCTCCAAGATTCTATATTTCCGCAACAAATAGAAGAAATCGTCCACATCCGCTTCCAGGGAAGAGGCTTCCACGTCATACTCGGATAAAAATCGGGCGTAAATATCCGATTTTGAACATCCTTTCTCCAACAAGGTTAAGACCAACCTTGCCGTCTGGTTTATGGAAAAGCTCTCACCCGTCATGGAATTGAACACATACCCAGAATCATTTATTATCATTCCCGCGACCAATTTCATACTACTAAGAGAATACTACGAAGGCTAATGTACACATATCTGAGCAAATTAACTACTATTTTTCAACGAATATATATAATTTCACAAGGAATTTATTCCATGAATAAAAGATACGGTTCCATGGGACCACCCAACGATTCTCATTCCAGCCGCCAACGGATCCTACAGACACCCCCTTCGTACGAAGAAGAGAGCACCTTGAAACGCCCCAACTCGCTGGTGTTCTCCACATGGGCGCCCACACAAGGGCAGGCATCGTACGAGCCTATTTTGACGATGCGCAAATCGCCACTGGCATGGTCCGGGAGCTTCGACAGATCAAACAGTTTCTCCGCCTCCACCCGCGGCATATACTCGCAGTACACGGGAAGATGTTGGGCGATCACCTCGTTCACACGGGTCTCCAACTCAGCGATCTGCTGCTCCGTCAAGTCCGACGGCAAGAGATAATCGCACTTCGATTTCTTGCGCTCCACATGTGCGGAGACTGCCCTGCCGCATCCGAACATCCGCACCATGGTCTGGTTGAGCAGATGCTCCGCCGTATGGGAAGGCGCGATTCCCTGATCCCTGAATTTCTGACTCGCCTGATTCGTCGCTTCCATCACTTCATTTTTTGGCCGGCCACAGAGACGCAGAAGTGGTCCATGTCGAAGTACTTCCGCGCCAAGCCGAGTAATTCGTCCGCCGTGACGGACAATATGGTTTCTTCACTTTTCCTGTAAAATTCAGTGCCATCGATCCCCTGCGTAAGGAAGGAGATGTAAGTATCCACGAACGAGAAGGATCCATCCACGATCCTGGCGTTCTCCCCCAGCATATAACTGCGGACAGCATCGAGCTCGTCGTCCGAAATCCTTGTTTCACGCAATCGGTCCAGTTCCTTCCTGATCTCAGAGATGGTAGGCTCCACGAATTGGGTAGCCGTCTGGGTGGAGATCAAGAAACGTCCCGTGGAAGGGTGCGTCATGACATACGAACCGATGCCATAAGTGTAACCTTTTTCCTCCCGTATGTTAGTCATCAAACGGCTACCGAAATAGCCGCCCAAGACAGTGTTCAGGACAGAGAACGGATGATAATCCGCATCCTTGGCGGACATGCACAAACGTCCGATGTAGATGGCGGACTGGACGCTATCGGATTTCTCCTCGAAGCAATAGTTGGTGTTCATCTCGTCCGAGACGTAGATAGAGCCTTCCTGATGGAAGGAAGCACCCGTACGAACCGCACCCAACGTGTTGTCAATCAGGTTACGCACATCGTCATCCACCTTGCCGGAGACGATGATGTCACAATCCTCCATCGTATAGTGACGTTGATGGAACGTCCGGAGCTGATCCGTATCCAGTTTGTCGAAATCTTCCAGAACCGCAGACGAGCCATACAAGCTTTTCGGACCGAACAAGGCCGCATTCAGATTGCGGCTGGCAAGATTGGTAACCCTCTCATTCAGAATCAAATAATGTTGTTTCCGCTTGTTCAGGGAAGTTTGGAACTCCCGCTCCGAGTAGGCCGGTTCCGTGACGATCTCCGTCAAGAGCCTCAACATAGGGTCGAGATGCCTCGTCAGGGTGTAGAGCGTGACGCAAGCAGACTCGTACGAGACATTGACGGAAAGAGACGCGCCATGGGAGTCCAACAGGTCAGCGATCTCAGCGGAGGAATGGGTACGGGACCCCTCCCGCAACAATTGACCCGCGAAGCTCGCCACGAGCAACTGCGGCTGCAAGAGCGTCCCAGCCTTGAAGAGGCAGTCGATGCGAACAATATCCTCATCACCGAACGGCAGTTCATACAACATCGCCCCGTTCCGCAAGCGGGCGGACGAAGCCTTTGGGAAGGAAAAACCAGTCACAAGCCCCATGTCAGGGCACACACTACGATCCATACATCATCATTTTTTAAGTTCCCTGTCACGAAGGAACTGCTCTGCCCTCGCCAGGTCTTCAGGCGTATCGATACCGATGGTCTCCACATGGGTGATACCCACCTTGATTTTATAACCGTTCTCGATCCAACGGAGCTGTTCCAGCGACTCGACCAATTCCAGCGAGGACTGGGGCAATCGAGTGATCTCGGCCAGCACATCCGCACGGTAGGCGTACAATCCGATGTGCTTGTAATAGGTGTGTAGGGAGAGCCACTCCTTCGTCTCCGCCCCACGTTTGTAAGGGATGACCGAACGGCTGAAGTAGATCGCCTCGCTATTCTTGTTGATCACCACCTTCGGCGAATTAGGATTGAACAAAGCCGCCTCGCCATCCGCTACGGTAAAAGGCTTGACAAGCGTCGCCAACTGCGTGTTCGGATCGTCGAAACAGGCGCACAGGCTCTCGATCTGCTCAGGTTGGATGAAAGGCTCATCGCCCTGAATATTGATGACCACACGCCTACCCGACCCTGTCTTACCATAGGCCTCGAAGCAACGGTCCGTACCGCTCTTATGCTGGTCGGAGGTCATCACGACCTTGCCCCCAAAGGCAGTGACAGCATCGAAGATACGCTGATCATCGGTCGCCACGCAGACAGCGTCCAGCACCTTGGAGACTTGCTCATACACACGTTGAATCATGCTCTTCCCGCCAATCTCCACCAAGGGCTTGCCCGGGAAACGGGTGGAGGCATATCTGGCAGGGATTATCCCTATAAAATCACTCTTATCCATAACATCTTCATTAAGATGAGCAAAGGTAACAATAATGATAGATAGTAAGAAAATTTAGGGGAAAAAGTAAAGGGGAAGGAGGCGTTTTCGTATGCGATCGGGCAAAAAAATAGTGTGCAAAAATCTCACGACTTCTGCACACCCACCTTAACTATGAAAAAATCTACCTGTTTTGTTTGCGTTACAAAGTTAACTTTCATTTTTCATTTCGCCAAATAAAAATAGTATTTATCGTCATTTTTTCGCAGAAAATATAGATTCTACAAAAACTATATATATATCAAGATGACGATTAAAAATGGTTCGAAAAGTTGGAAAAATAAATAAAAATGACGAATATTGCAATAGAAAAGAAAGTGGGTAAACCGCACCTTCCCGTCGAAGAGGTGGTGAGGAGTGTAAGCAAAAAAATAAGGGATCACTAATTATCATGAATAAGACAAAACCAACATTTAGAATGAAGAAGGAAATTATCGCACTCGTTATGACACTTATCGGATGCCAATGGGCATTGTCACAAGGCAGTACCAACCAAGAGGAGAATAAGTTTTGGCGAGAAGATATATTTTTCAAAAGCAACTATTCCAACGTCGAGTTCTCGAACGTGAATGGATTCCTCATGCTTGCGAACACCATCAGGACCTACCAAAACGAGAGTCTGAAGAAGAACACAAAAAACAGCAATGACCAGCTAAGTTTCTCCTCTCCATGGGACTTCTCCAACCTATACAGCTCCACCATCAGCACCATCAACACGGCCAAATACACCAGCTACAAAATCGTGGAGTGGCTGAACACGGTAGAGGATGACTTGAGCGAATTATCCGCCGCCTCCTACTTCTATCGCTACAAATCCGGGCGCATAGAGAAAGACACGCGCTATACAGGGATAAGCCGGAAGGGAGACTCCCTCATGAAAGTCGCCTTACCCATGCTGGAGGAGTTCGCCAGCGTGATCCGCTACGACAACAACATTGCGGAACTCAACCCCAAAATCACCGTCTACCTCTCATGGGTGGACGGAATCATCAACGAACAATTCGCCTGGCTGAATAACAAGACAAAAAAATCATACGGCTACCTCACCGCGAAGGTCTCTCCATTCGACTTCCGCCACACGGTTCGCACCTATGAAAACAAAAAGAAAACGGGCAAGACCCTATTCCAAACAGGCTGCGGCATGGTCTACGACAGCTGGCACTGCCATGCGAACGTCAAATGCGAATACCCCTTCTTCCGATCCATGTGCCAAACCATCCTGGACCAATACCTGAAGGGATCGGCCGGAAAGGATGAATGTCTCAAGGAATACCTCAGTTCCTCCCTGTTCCTCGCCTATTGCAAGGAGAAGGGAGGCAATGAGCTCTATCAAATCGAGTTGGAGAACCGGCTCTGTTCCTTCAACAACGAAGAGGGTAAAAAGTGCAGCAAACCAACCTTCATAGAGTTTCAAGAGGAGTTCTCCAGAGTCTATGCAGCGAAAGGCAACAGGAACAAGATGGACGTGCTCTGCAAAAAGATGCAGGACTTCTTTAAAGACAACAAATAAATCCCCTACCATGAGCAATCTTCAGGAAGAGATGATGGCGCGCAAGGACGAGGCACAAGCCCGCCACCTCTCCCGCTTTTTCAAGACAGGGCCGGGGCAATACGGGGAGGGAGACCTCTTCCTAGGAATTAAAGTGCCCACGACCAGGGAGATCGTCAAGCAACAATGGAAGAGCACCAGCTTCGACGAGTTGGAGGAGTGCGTCGCCTCCCCCTACCACGAAATCCGCCTAGCGGCGCTGCTGATACTCATACAGATCTTCAGCCATGCAAAGGGCGACCCCGACATGCGGAAGAGGTGCGTGGATTTCTACCTCAGCCACACCGCCCACATCAACAACTGGGACCTCGTCGACCTCACCTGCTACGAGATCATCGGCACGTGGCTCCTCGACAAAGACCGCACCCTACTCTACGAACTAGCGGAGAAGGGCAAGACCATCTGGGAGCAACGCATCGGCATCGTCAGCACCATGAAGTTCATCCGTAACGGAGAGACCGACGACACCTTCCGAATAGCGGACATACTGCTCCACCACCCGCACGACCTCATACAGAAAGCGACGGGCTGGCTCCTGCGGGAGGCGGGGAAGAAGGATGTCGGGAAGCTAAAAGAGTACCTCTCCACCCGCTACCAGACAATGCCAAGGACCACCCTGAGATACGCCATCGAGAAATTCCCGGAAGAGGAGAGGAAGGCGTATTTGAAAAAATAAAAAGGCAGACAATACTCACCGTTGTCTGCCTTTTACTTAAGCCTGATCAGCCTCACAATAAAACCTTCACGCCTTGTGCGCCAATCTTGATGATATAAGTTCTGCCCGCAGGCATGGTGAAGCGCACAATTCCAGAAGCGTTACCGCGCAAGGTACGTATCAATTCACCTTTGACTCCGAGCACCTCAATCATATCCTCCGCTCCACGCACGCAGATGGCTCCGTTTTCCGTCCATACCTGGACACCACAAGAAGCGGTGTCCTCCTCGTTGGTGACTTCACCGCTGGAAGGAAGCAACCATCCTTCCGGAATGCTGCTGGCGCTCATCTTCTCGGCGAGAGCGTCAGGGCAGGTGAAGGTGCCGGACGGAGCGACTCCATACATCCAATCCGTGGTCCCGTCCGCCCAATCAGTGAAGGCGACCTCAATCTCGGAGAGGTTTTCACAGCCATAGAACATCTCCTCGTAGCAGCCCTCAGTCAATTCTGGCGCAGGAAGCAGGGAAACCGACTGCAAAGCCGTACAGTTGCGGAACATCGCGAAATAGCAGTGCGGCTTCAGCACAGTGGAAGGCAGTTCAGGCGCCTGCGTCAGGCTTCCGCATCCGTCGAAAAGGTTGGCGAAGCAGTAGTCGTTCGGTATATCCGTCGTTTTCCCCGAATTGTCTATCAGGCTCATCACGCTACCGCTCGCAGCCAGCTTGCCCCTCATCTCGAAGCGTATACGGTCGGTATAGTTCGATAGTCCATCAGGGTTATATCCCTTGAGCATGACGCTATCCCCCGCCTTCGGCAAGAGAACCGGCACACCGTTTTCCATCACGTTCCACGTTTTGCCGCCATCGAGGGAATAGCGCAGGTCCGTATCCTTTAGCGCTAGGCTTCTCAACTTGCCGGCATCCTCCCCTTTGACGTCTGTCGCCGTGATGGAGGAACTATCCTCCAACGCAGTGAATGTAAGATAGTTAGCGTCCACCATCTCCGGCTCGAAGAATTGCACCTCCCATCCCTCCGGGATCCTATCCTCTCCATATATCAAGTCCAATTCCTTCGGGCAAACGAATGTGCCGGTAGAGGCAACGCCGGCAACCCATTTGTTGTACAAGGCCTCATCCTCCCACTTTGGCCATTCGGTGAAGTGGACCTTGATGTAGGAAAGGCTCTCACAGTCATTGAACATGAGTGTGAGGCTATAGTCTGGGAGCGTGGTGGCGAGCAGTTCAGGCGCCTGCGTCAGGCTAGTGCAGGAGTTGAACATGTTATGGCAGCTGAGCTCCGCAAAATCGGTAGCGGACATCACTGGCGCCTGTGTGAGGGTGGAGCAACGAGAGAACATGAACGCATAGCAGTATTCAGCCAGCTTAGTGGCCGGAAGATCCGGCGCCTGCGTCAGTTTCGGGCAATGATTGAACATCCCGTAGTAGCAATAATTAGCCAATGAGGTGGCAGGAAGTTCAGGCGCTTGCATGAAAGAGATGCACCCCAAAAACATATTTTTATAGCAGGAAGACGCCAGCGTGGTGGCGGGCAGTACCGGTGCCTGCGTCAGTTTATCGCACGCAGAGAACATAGATTCGTAGCAACTACCAGCCAATGCGGTGGCGGGCAGTTCAGGCGTCTGCGCCAGACTATCGCAATTATAGAACATACGGCTGTAGCAACCGACAGCCAATGTGGTGGCAGGGAGTACCGGCGCCTGCGTCAAACTACTACAATCCTCAAACATTCCAGCGTAACAGCTGTTAGCCAACGTCGTGGCGGAGAGCTCAGGTGCCTGTGTCAGGTTCGCGCAGCCCTTGAACATTTCACTATAGCAACCAAGAGCCAGCGTGGTGGCAGGCAATTCAGGCGTTTGCGTCAGGCCGGTGCAACCATTAAACATTCCGTGGTAGCACTTGGTGTCCAACGCGGTGGCAGGAAGTGCCGGCGTCTGCGTCAGGCTAGTGCAACCCTTGAACATCTCATAGTAACAACTATTAGCCAACGTGGTGGCAGGGAGTTCAGGCGCTTGGGGCAGTCCACTACATCCCCTAAACATTCCATAGTAGCAATTCTTGGTCAGTGTGGTGGCGGGGAGCTCAGGTGCTTGCGTCAGTTTCGTGCAACCGTTAAACATAATCACATAACAGTTGTTGGTCAACGTCGTGGCGGGAAGTGCAGGCGCCTGCGTCAGACCAGCGCAGTTATTGAACAAGCCGTAGAAGCAACCCTCGTTCGGTATCGTATCACTGTTCGCAGTGTCACCAATCAAGCTCATCACGCTACCGCTCGCGGCGATGAGACCTCGCATCCCGAAGTAAGCGTAGCTATTGCTTCCTTGGGAGAATCCATCAGGGTTAATACCCTTTAGCATGGCCTTGTCTCCTTTCTTCTCCAGGACGACATATTCTCCGTGCGAGAGACCATACCATTTCCGTCCGCCATCCAAAGAGTATACAACATTAGGCATTTCCTCATTCGATTGGGTATTCTTATAGTTTATCGTGAAACTAGCCCCGTCCTTTTCGGCTGTGAAGGTGAGGTAGTCGCACAAGACAACTCTCACGCTGTCAGTGTCGGACTTGACGACGTAGACTCCGTAGTCGGACATGAAGAAGCTGGTCGTGTCGGTGGTAGCCTGCGCGTTTTGCAACAGTTCCCCGTTGGCGTCATAGACCTCGACGAGTCCCTCGGCACCGATCACATGGATGGTACGGTCCTCCGTCCAAACGGAGAAAGAGACCGAATCGGGCACCTCTCCCTCACCGATATATCGCACCTCCCACCCCACAGGAATCTTGCCCTCTCCATATTTCACGGGCAATTCTCTCGGGCAGACGAATCTACCGGCAGGAGCGACACCGGCAACCCATTTGTTGTACAAGGCCTCATCCTCCCACTTTGGCCATTCGGTGAAGTGGACCTTGATGTAGGAAAGGCTCTCACAGTCATTGAACATGAGTGTGAGGCTATAGTCTGGTAGCGTGGTGGCGAGCAGTTCAGGCGCCTGCGTCAGGCTAGTGCAGGAGTTGAACATGTTATGGCAGCTGAGCTCCGCAAAATCGGTAGCGGACATCACTGGCGCCTGTGTGAGGGTGGAGCAACGAGAGAACATGAACGCATAGCAGTATTCAGCCAGCTTAGTGGCCGGAAGTGCCGGCGCCTGCGTCAGTTTCGGGCAATGATTGAACATCCCATAGTAGCAAGAATGTTCCATCGTGGTGGCAGGAAGTTCGGGCGCTTGCGTGAAAGAGAGGCAGCTCGAGAACATGTTTTTATAGCAGGAAGGCGCCAGCGTGGTGGCGGGCAGTACCGGTGCCTGCGTCAGTTTGCCGCACGCAGAGAACATGGCTTCGTAGCAACTACCAGCCAATGTGGTGGCGGGCAGTTCAGGAGCCTCCGCCAGACTATCGCAATTATAGAACATGCGGCTGTAGCAACCGTAAGCCAATGTAGTGGCGGGCAGTTCAGGAGCCTCCGCCAGACTATCGCAATTATAGAACATGCGGCTGTAGCAACAGTAAGCCAATGTGGTGGCAGGCAGTACCGGCGCCTGCGTCAAGCTACTACAATCCTCAAACATTCCAGCGTAACAGATGTCAGCCAACGTCGTGGCGGAGAGTTCAGGTGCCTGTGTCAGGTTCGCACAACCCTTGAACATTTCATAGTAGCAACTGTTAGCCAGCGTGGTGGCGGGCAATTCAGGCGTTTGCGTCAGGCCGGTGCATCCACTAAACATTCCATAGTAGCAACCGGCAACCAGTGACGTGACCGCCAGCACGGGCGCTTGCATCAGGCTGGTACAACCGCTGAACATATTGCGGTAACAATAATCGGCCAATGTGGTAGCGGAGAGCTCAGGCGCTTGCGTCAAGCTGGTGCAGCCGCTGAAGATTCCGTCATAGCAATACTTGGCCAGCGTCGTGGCGGGCAGTTCAGGCGCTTGCGTCAGGCCGGTGCAACCGCTAAACATCTTCGCATAACAACTATCCGCCAATGTGGTGGCAGGGAGTTCAGGCGCTTGCGTCAGACTGGTGCAATTCTGGAACAAGCCGTAGAAGCAACCAGCGGTTGGAACCACCATACTTGTAGCCGTACTGTCGACGAGGCTCATCACGCTACCGCTTGCGGAGTAGCGGCCCCGCAACTTAAAGTACACATAGGCATTGCTACTCTGTGAGAATCCATCGGGATTATATCCCCTCAAGAGGACTTTGGTTCCTTTCTTTTCCAAAGAGATTTCATGTCCGACTGAGAGCGTATCCCATGTCCGTCCATTGTCCAACGAGTATTGGATAGTAGGGAAATCCATACTTGTCGGCCAGGTGTTGGGTTCCACGGAGAAACCCAATCCTACCCGCTCCGGGGTAAGGGTAAGGTAGTTGTATAAACTAACCCGCACGCTGTCAGAGTCTGTCTTGACGACGTAGACTCCGTAGTCGGGCATTAAGAAGCTGGTTGTGTCTTCGAAGCTGGCCTGTGCGTTGTGCAACAGCTCTCCGTTGGCGTCATAGACCTCGACGAGACCATCGGCACCGACCACGCGGAGGGTAAGATCCTCACCCCAAGCGGAGAAGACCACCTCCTCCTTGATGAACTGCACATTCCATCCCTCCGGAATTCTATTGACGCCATATTGTACAGTCAAATCCTTCGGACAGATGAATGTGCCGGTAGGGGCTACGTTTTTGACCCAGGCATCTTCATCATCCGTATCGGAATACCATGTGACCCAATTCCAAAAGTTAACCTTGATGAAAGATAAATTACTACATCCATCAAACATGTGTCCGTAACAAGCCGTAACGAGTTTCGTGGCAGGCAATTCAGGCGCCTGCGTCAGACTCGTACAGCCACTGAACATGTATTTGTAGCACTCATGGACCAACGTGGTGGCGGGCAGTGCGGGCGCCTGCGTCAGGCTGGTACAACTGCTGAACATACCATTGTAGCATCCCTCATTCAATTTGAGGGCAGGCAGTTCAGGCGCTTGCGTTAATCCCTTACAACGTTCGAACATACTGCAGTAGCAATAGTAGGCCATTGCGGTGGCGGGCAGTGCGGGCGCCTGTGTCAGGCTGGTGCATCTCGCAAACATACGCTGGTAGCAATAATTGGATAGCGTGGTGGCGGGGAGTTCAGGGGCCTGCGATAGATTCACACAATCTGCGAACATGGAGACGTAGCAATTTTGAACCATTGTGGTGGCGGGGAGTTCAGGCGCTTGCGTCAGACTGGTGCAGCCCATAAACATGGACGAGTAACAGGAAATGGCCAGCGTGGTGGCGGGCAGTTCGGGTGCATTCGTCAAACCGACGCAATTGTAGAACATACCGGAGTAGCAACAGAGAGCCAATGCGATGGCAGGAAGTGCAGGCGCCTGCGTCAGGCTACTGCATCCATAAAACATATTTTGGTAGCAATAGTCAGTCAGCGAGGTGGCGGGGAGTACAGGAGCTTGTTTCAGGCTACTGCATCCTTGGAACATATTCTGGTAACAATGGCGGGCCAGTGTGGTGGCAGGAAGCTCGGGGGCCTGCGTCAGCTTGTCGCAGCCAGCAAACAATCCGTAGAAGCACCATTGAGATGGTATCGTATCCTTACGCCCCGTACTGTCTATCAGGCTCATCACGCTACCACTAGCGGCGATGGAATCGATGATGTCGAAGTGGATATATTGATCAGGACTGGTGGCATTATTGTAGTGGTTATAGGAGACTCCATTCGGGTTGTTCCCTTGCAATAAGACCTTGTCTCCTTTTTTTGCCATCGTGATCGTGTCGCTGAAGAAGTATATGGACCATGTCTGTCCGTGATCCAAAGAGTATGTGATATTACATGGCGATGACGATTTACGTCTTATGGCGAAACGGCAGCTGTCCACTCCTGCCGTGAAGGTGAGATAATTGTATAGGCAAACTTCCACGGTATTCGTATCGTTCTTGACGAAATAAACGCCATAATCAGGCATCGTGAAGCTTGTCGTGTCGGAGGCGTTGGCCTGGGCGCTACGCAATCGTTCACCCTCAAGATTATATACCTCGACAAGGCCCTCGGCTCTGGTCACATGTATGGTGAGGTTATCCATCCAAGCGATGCAACTCGTCGTATCGGGTTCCTCGACGTCGATATATTGCACCTCCCATCTCGGGGGTATTTTCGTGCCGTATTCATCGTATTGCTTAGGCAACGCTTTCGGGCAGATGAATGTACCTGTGGAGGCTACATCCTCGACCCAAGAACCTATGTCCCCATAATAATGTTCGGGGTCCCACGCCATCCATTTGGTGAAGTTGACCTTGATTTGCGAGATCTTATGGCATCTGTCAAACATATAGGCGTAACAGTTTTTGAGCAACGTCGTGGCAGGGAGTTCAGGTGCCTGCGTCAGACCTGTGCAACCATAGAACATACTCATGTAGCAAGCTTCGGCCAATTCCGTGGCGGGAAGTTCGGGTGCCTGCGTCAAACCGGAGCAATCGCGGAACATATATGAATAGCATCTTGCGGTCAGCGTGGTGGCGGGGAGCACCGGTGCCTGCGTCAGATTGGTGCAGCCCATAAACATGGACGAGTAACAGGAATAGGCCAGCGTGGTGGCGGGCAGTTCGGGTGCATTCGTCAAACCGACGCAATTGTAGAACATACCGGAGTAGCAGCTAGGAGCCAATGCGATGGCAGGAAGTGCAGGCGCCTGTGTCAGACCAGTACAACCAGAAAACATTCTGCTATAGCATCCATCAGTCAGTTCCGTGACGGATAGCTCAGGAGCTTGCGTCAGGCCGGTACAACCGTAAAACATTCCATTGTAGCACCCAATATCCAATGTGGTGGCAGGGAGTTCAGGAGTCTGCGTCAGGCCAGTGCAACCATAAAACATTTCCTTGTAGCAAGCATTGACCATTGTGGTGGCGGGCAGTTCAGGAGCCTGCTTCAGGCCAGTGCAACCGCTAAACATTCCGAAGTAGCATGCACTGTCCAATGTGGTGGCGGGCAGTTCGGGCGCCTGTTTCAGACTGCCGCAACCGTAAAACATCTCTTGGTAGCATCCATCTGCCAGCGTGGTGGCAGGAAGTTCAGGAGCCTGCGTCAAGCTTGTGCATCCATAAAACAAGCCCTTGTAGCATTCATTCATCAGCGTAGTGGCAGGAAGTTCAGGGGCTTGGGTTAGTTTGGAACAACCGTAAAACATTTTGCTGTAGCAGTTTTTTGCCAGCGAAGAGGAAGGAAGTTCGAATGCTTCCGTTAGGTTGGTACAACCATAAAACATGTTTTGGTAACACCCCTCTGCCAATGTCATGGCAGGCAATTCTGGAGCTCGTTTCAAATTGGTACAACCTTCAAACATGTTTTGGTAACATCCCTTTGTCAACGCAGTGGCTGGAAGATCAGGGGCCTGTATCATACCTGCGCAATTGTAAAACAACCTATAAAAACAATATGCGTTGGGAATCGTATCGCTCTCACCCGTTCCATCGATAAGACTCATCACACTTCCGCTAACGGAGATGGGGCTGTATATTTGGAAACACACGTAGTTGCTGCTACTCTGAGAGAGACCCTCTGGATTGTTTCCCCTCAATAAGGCTTTGTCACCTTTTTTTTTCAATAAGACTTCTCCTCCCAAAGAGGTCCATGTCTGCCCGTCATCTAAAGAATATTGAATATCAGGAATCGTCAATAAATTTCCACAAAAAGTGCGTGAAAAATCAGCATTGTCCGACTCTGCCGTAAAAGTGAGATAGTTGGCTGCGGACGCAACACAGCAGGTGACCAGCAACAAAAATAATGTGGTAAAGGTCTTTTTCATATGCTTTAGATTTGAGGGTGAGACATAATGCTTAGTTATACAAAAAAAAAAAAAAAAATTACACAAATTCAAAAAAATATGTCCATAAAGTTTTCTTTCCCTTATATAATTTCTACTTTTACAAATAATTTGTCTTTTTGTCGGTTTAAGTTGTTCGGTTACATACCATTATGATGTGTAGGATATGATTCGATAGCGCAGAACCGGCAACGTCACCGAATGATGGCCCGACAAGTATAGCATTCATACTATGCTAAAAACGAAGAAATTGAATCAAAAAACAACCCTTATCCGATAAAACTATAACACTCACGGATTATGAAAATCACAAAAACCCTTACCCTCCTTGCGCTGTGCCTGCTCACCAGGCTCACCGCAAACGCATTCCCCATCCAGGCATGCGACACCACATGGTACACCGGCGAAGGCACACAGTACGGCGGCGTGGCCGGCAGCAACGGCGGAAACTGCGGCATATACGTGGAGGAGGACGACATCTTCCACTGCGCGATGAACCACTCCCAATACGACAGTAGCTTCGCCTGCGGCGCCTGCGTGAGAGCCTTCGGTCCGCTCGGGGAGGTCACCGTGAAGGTGGTGGACCGCTGCCCGGAATGCAAACCGGGCGACATCGACTTCAGCACGGGCTCCTTCGTCAAAATAGGCACGATGGAAGCGGGAAGGATCCCCATCCGCTGGCAATTCATCCCCTGCGAGGAGGAGGAGGACATCAAAGTCAAGTTCGAAAAGGGCACCAGCCAATTCTACTTCAAGGCGATATTCTACGATATCCGCTACAGAATCAGCCAGCTGGAGTACCAACGCAGCGACGGCGCCTTCGTGCCCATCCACCGCGAGATGTATAACTTCTACGTCGAGAACGCGGGCATAGACGAGGACAAGACGAAGATCGGCCCCTACGTCTTCCGCCTCATATCCTGCGAAGGGGACACCGTCACGACCGCCCCGATCGAATACGAGGCTGGCGTGGAGATCAACACGGGCGTGCAGTTCCCCTTCCACAACTGCGGAGAGGAGAAACCTACGAGCATTGAGGTGACCATGAAGGAGGAACCCCTCCAGGACCTCCTACGCATAGAGGCCTACGACATCACAGGCAGGTACCTGCGCTCCTACAAGGATTGGGACGAGGCGATAGAAAGCCTCAAGGAGAGAACCAGCCCGACAATCCTGAAGGAGATAGACCGTGCGGGACACGTACGCCACCATTTGCGGGCAAAACAATAACTATTTACGATTTAGTTATTTACGATTTACCACTGGGTTTTACTATTTAACGATGCACATTACGCCTTAGGGGCTTTCCCTTCATAGAAGTGTGCAAATAGGCATGAAAGACCCTGACAAATATAGTCCACGAACAACGCCTTGGGTTTAAATGAATTTTCCGTGGGCAAAATACATTATTCGCAACGAAACAATACGGATTTCGTTTTTTTTCCTATTTTCGCGCAATTAATATCACAAACGAAACACTAATTATAGATTATTATGGCAGAAATAAAAGAATATCTGAAGGCAGCGGAGGAGAAGATGGAGCAGTCCCTACTCTTTTTGGACGACGCATTGGCGCGCATCAGGGCAGGAAAGGCGAACGTGCGCATCCTGGACGGTGTGCGCGTGGACTACTACGGTAGCGTGGTGCCTCTCTCCAACGTGGCGACCATCACCACACCAGACGCCCACACCATCGCGATCCAACCTTGGGAGAAGAAGCTGATCCCTGAGATCGAGAAGGCCATCATGGCTTCCGAGGTGGGCATCACGCCTGAGAACAACGGAGAGATCATCCGCCTGGGCATCCCACCGTTGACGGAGGAGCGCCGCAAGACTTTGGTGAAGCAGACCCGCGCCGAGGGCGAGGACGCCAAGATCAGCATCCGCAACGCCAGAAGAGACGCCATCGACGGCCTGAAGAAGGAGATCAAGAACGGATTGGCTGAGGACGCCGAGAAGGACGCTGAGGCTGAAGTTCAGAAGATCCACGACAAGTTCATCAAGAAAGTCGAGGATATCCTCGCCGCCAAAGAGAAAGAGGTGATGACAGTATGATCGGACTTGTGGTCAAAAACACAGGAAGTGGCTATTGGGTCAAAAACGATTCCGACGGCCAACTCTACGAATGCAAGATCAAGGGTAACTTCCGAATCAAGGGTATCAAAAGCACTAACCCGGTTGCCGTCGGCGATCGGGTTTCTTTCGATATGCCCGCCTCCGGCATCGGTTGGATCCACGGAATCGAGGACCGCAAGAACTACATCGTGCGCAAACCCACGAACCTCTCCAAGCAGTTGCACATCATCGCGGCGAACGTCGACCAGCTGCTGCTGACGGTCACCATCAACCACCCGGAGACCTCCACCACATTCATAGACCGCGCCCTGGCGACAAGCGAGGCCTACCAGGTGCGCTCCATCCTCGTCATCAACAAGACGGACCTCTACGACGAGGGCGAGAAGGAGTACATGAACGCCCTCATCAACCTCTACGAAACCATCGGATACCCCTGCATAGCCGTATCCGCGCAGACGGGGGAGAACATCGAACGGCTCAAGGAGATGATACAAGGCAAGACATCGCTCCTCTCCGGCAACTCGGGCGTGGGCAAATCATCGCTCATCAACGCCATCTGCCCCACCTTCAGCGCCAAGACAGGGGAGATATCGGACGTGCACAACAAAGGCATGCACACCACCACCTTCTCCGAGATGTTCGAACTGGACGAGGCGACCAACCTCATCGACACCCCAGGCATCAAGGGGTTCGGCACCATCGACTTCAAGAAAGAGGAGGTCGGGCACTACTTCCCAGAGATCTTCAGGGAATCCAGCAACTGCCGCTTCGGCAACTGCACCCACATACACGAGCCGGGATGCTCCGTGCTCCGCGCGATAGAGGAGCACACCATCAGCATATCCCGCTACAACAGCTACCTCAGCATCATGGAGGACTGCGACGAGGGGAAATACAGATAGAGACATGAAAACCTCCTTCAACAACATAAAGAAAATCAAGTACATCTTCTCCTCGATCGCTCTGCTGATCGTGGGGCTCTCCATGTACTACACCCACCAGCTGACGAAGGAGATGGCGGAGGAGGAGCGGCAACGCATCAGCCTATGGGCGGAAGCCACACAGAGACTCGTTTCCGACACAGACGGATCCGACCTCGTATTCCTCATGAAGGTCATCGAAGGGAACACTAGCATACCCGTGCTCGTGGTCGACGAAACCGACAACGTGACCATCTACCGCAACATAGAGATTCCCGAGGAAGACGACGGCAAATACATACGACAGATGGTCAAGAAGTTCCAGCGGGAGAACAAACCCATAGAGATATCGATCGACGAAAACATCAAGCACACCCTCTACTACGGCAACTCGACCATGCTCAACAAGCTGGAATACTACCCGTATATCCAATGGGGCATCATCCTCGCCTTCTTCGCCATCATCTTCTTCGTCTTCGCCAGCGCCAAACGCTCCGAACAGAACAGGGTGTGGGTCGGACTCTCCAAGGAGACGGCCCACCAATTAGGGACCCCGATCTCTTCCCTACTCGCCTGGGTCGAGATACTGAAGGAGGAGAAGGTCAACCCAGACCTCATGACGGAGATGGAGAAGGACGTCAACCGCCTGCGCACCATCGCGGAACGCTTCTCCAAGATCGGTTCGATACCCGAACTGACACCGACGAATCTGGACACCCTCCTGCAAAACTCACTTTCCTACATGCGGAAACGCACGTCGGACAAAGTGCAGATCACCTACCATTTCAAGGACGAAATGCCTATCACCCTCGCACTGAACCAACCCCTATTCGAATGGGTCATTGAAAACCTATGCAAGAACGCCATCGACGCGATGAGCGGAGAAGGACACATCAACGTAGAGGTGGCACAGGAGAAAGAGAAGGTGATCATAGACGTGAGCGACACAGGGAAAGGTATTCCGAAGTCCAAATTCGATGCGGTATTCTCCCCTGGGTTCACCACTAAGAAAAGAGGCTGGGGACTAGGACTCTCCCTCGTGAAAAGGATCATAGAAGAGTACCATAAAGGGAAAATTTTCGTCAAACACTCGGAAATCGACAAAGGAACCACCTTCAGAATCATTCTAAACAAGCAAGCAAAGAACTGATTATAAGACACTTAAAATAATTGTCTTAAAAAAAAGCAAAAATGGACGTATGGGGAGTCCTAAATATCACTATTTTTTGTAATTTTGCGGAGTTTTTAGAATCCATGCGAAAGTGGGAAGAGAAGAGACATACATTATTCCGCTGAAAGATTTGGAAGTCGGCACACACCAGTACCGATACACATTGGACAACAGATTTTTCGAGGAGGTTGAGGGTCCGGAAATAGAAAAAGGAGATGTACAAGCGGATGTGACCGTCAAGAAATGCGAGCACTCTTTCTTAATCACTTTCAGATTGGAAGGCACAATAAAAGTATTGTGTGACAGATGTTTGGAGGAGATGGATCAACCGATATCCTGCGAGGAGAGCCTCACGGTGAAGTTCGGGGAAGACAAATCCGAGGAGGACGACCAACTGGTGGTGGTTTCCGAGGAGGATGGCGAGTTGGACTTGTCCTGGTACATGTACGAGTTCGTCGCCCTACACATCCCAATCCGGCACGTCCACCCAGAGGGAGAATGTGACGAAGAGACCGCCCAGGCACTCAGAGCGCATCTGACCTTCAAGAGGGACGAAGAGGAACAAACAGAAGAAGAACAAGGCGACACCCCAACAGGCGAAGAGATCGACCCTCGCTGGGAGGCCCTAAAAAAACTAAAAGACAATAACTAATTTAAATTATAAACAAAATGGCACATCCTAAACGAAGACAAGGTAAATCAAGAGGAGCGAAGAGAAGAACTCATTACACAGCAGTAGCTCCGACATTGGCAGTATGTCCTAAATGTGGCGCACTCCACTTATACCACAGAGTATGCGGTTCTTGTGGATACTACCGCGGCATGGAGGCTATCGTTAAGCAGGAAGCTGTTTAATCCGCCTTCACATAAAAACGAATCGGAAGGAGTCACCTCAAGCGCGGCTCCTTTCTTTTTCTATCTCCATACATGAGTGAACCATGACACGTTTTTACCTAATCAGACACGGGCAGACAGATTGGAACCTGGAGAAGAGGATGCAGGGACAACATGAGACGGACCTCACCCCCCTCGGCGAGAGGCAAGCGATCGCTTTAGGGGAAAGGCTCGAGGACGTTGATTTCGACCTCGTCTTTTCCAGTCCGCAGCGGAGAGCCATGAAGACCACCCAGCTCATACTAGGGGAACGGAAACATAACCTGCCCATCATCCAGGACAACGCACTGAAGGAGATCCTGATGGGCGATTGGCAAGGCATACTCATCGAGGACCTCATGAAAAAGTACCCGGAAGAGATCGACCTCTTTTGGCACCACCCCGAGCAATACAAGCGGGAGGGTTGCGAAACATACGACGAGGTGAGGAAACGGGCCGGCCAGTTCATGGAGAGAACCGCCGCAGAAAACCCCGGGAAAAACATCCTCGTCGTCACCCACGGCGCCTTACTGAAAACACTCTACACCTATTTCAAGTACCAACCCATATCCGAAATAGCACACGCCGTACACCCCCTCTCCACCGCCATGGCAATCGTGGAAAAGCGGGATGGAATATGGAACGTGATGTCCTGGAACGACACGGAACACCTCGCACAACTCGAGGAAGTGCCCAACGTGACAGATAGCGCTAATACAATATAAAGATACAAGGACGTTTGTCCAAAACAGGACGCTTGGCGGATTTCCACTGAGCGACACTCTTCGTCTTGATATACTCCGTCTCGAGCGTGATGTCGCAAGCGACACAGATCTTCGTGCCAGACTGGCAAACAGACAGAAGGTTCTCGAACATCTTATCGTTACGGTAAGGCGTCTCTATGAATATCTGCGACTGGCGCTCCACATGCGCCCGCTTCTCCAACTGACGGATACGCTGGTCACGCTCGTTCGGCTTGATCGGCAGATACCCCACGAAGGCGAAACTCTGTCCGTTGAAGCCCGAAGCCATCAAAGCGAGCAGGATCGAGGAAGGGCCCACCAAGGGGACGACACGAATATCCTTCTCCTGCGCTAGACGGGCGATATCAGCCCCCGGATCAGCGATGGCAGGGCAACCCGCCTCCGAGATGATGCCCATGTCGCACCCGGACATGGCCGGCAAAAGATAAGAAGAGATCTCTTCGGGGGAAGTATGGTTGTTCAGCGTATAGAAGGTGAGCTCATCAATATTGATCGAAGCGTCCACCTTTTTCAGGAAACGTCTGGCGGTACGCACGTCCTCCACGATATAATGCTTCAGACGGAGAATGACCTCCCGGTTGTAGGAAGGCAACACGTGATTAACATCGCAATCACCCAAGGTATTAGGAATCAAATAAATAACGCCAGCCATCTTCTTGAAAAATAAAAGGGAACGCAACGACATCCCCCCGAAAAACGAAAAATCAACCGCAAATTTACAAAATAATAAGTGAAAAGACCATAGTCCAACCACTTGCGAGAACAGAAAAAAAAACGTATCTTTGAATCAGAAAAAGAAACAAAGTTAAGGAACGCCGCACCGTATATTATGGTTAAACTTAACAATTACAACAAACAACAGGCGTAAACTTCCATCTCAATGGCGGGCCACACCTTCGGGTTGTCTTCGTGACACGGTGGATTACAAAGAATGGAACACGCCGAATTCCTATCTTAAGGAGTTTAATTAATTTCGGTGCGGCTTTTTTCATGCCCCAACGGGACGAAAAAGAGGCGGTGACCCATAAAAACTGCGCAATCCACCTGTACATAATCAACTGATCAACAATAAAATACAGAGTAAAAAAGTCAAAAGAAATGTATATATGCGAAAAAAAAAGGTTAAAACTTCCTAATTAAAGAAAAAAGAGTAACTTTGCACCGATTTTTGCATAATTATAATGTCTAACGACTAGTTACTATTAAATTAAACAAAATGAGTGAATTAACAAAAAACGTAGCGCCTATCGAAGGATTTGACTGGGACGCTTACGAGAATGGTGACGTACAAACAAATGTAAGTCGCGAAGAATTAACCAAGAAGTACGATGACACATTGAACGTCGTAAAAGACAAGGACGTTGTTATCGGAAAGGTAATCTCAATGAACAAGAGAGAGGTTGTAGTAAATGTAGGTTACAAGTCAGATGGTATCGTTTCCATGAACGAGTTCCGCTACAATCCGGATTTGAAGGTAGGAGATGAAGTAGAGGTTTACATTGAGAGCCAAGAAGACAAGAAGGGACAATTGATCCTTTCACACAAGAAAGCGCGTGCAGCCCGTTCTTGGGATTGCGTAAACGACGCTTTGGAGAACGACAAAGTTATCACTGGTTACATCAAGTGCCGCACGAAGGGCGGTATGATTGTGGACGTATTCGGCATCGAGGCATTCTTGCCAGGTTCACAAATCGATGTTAAGCCTATCCGTGATTACGATGTGTTCGTAGGCAAGACAATGGAATTCAAAGTCGTAAAGATCAACCACGAATTCAAGAACGTCGTTGTATCCCACAAAGCACTCATCGAGGCAGAGTTGGAGCAACAGAAGAAAGACATCATCTCGAAACTCGAGAAGGGACAAGTATTGGAAGGAACTGTCAAGAACATCACTTCTTACGGTGTATTCATCGACTTGGGTGGCGTAGACGGTTTGATCCACATCACAGACCTCTCTTGGGGCCGCGTAACGCACCCAGAGGAGATCGTCTCTTTGGATCAGAAGTTGAACGTCGTTATCCTCGACTTCGACGACGACAAGAAGAGAATCGCCCTTGGTTTGAAGCAATTGACTCCTCATCCATGGGATGCTTTGGATCCTAACTTGAAGGTAGGTGACAAGGTGAAGGGTAAGGTAGTTGTGATGGCTGACTACGGTGCGTTCGTAGAGATCGCTCCAGGCGTAGAGGGCTTGATCCACGTATCCGAGATGTCTTGGTCTCAACACTTGCGCAGCGCACAAGACTTCATGAAGGTCGGTGACGAGGTAGAGGCAGTCGTTTTGACTTTGGACCGCGAGGAGAGAAAGATGTCTTTGGGCATCAAGCAATTGAAACCAGATCCATGGGATACCATCGATACTGACTATGCTGTCGGCACGAAGCACACCGCTAAGGTTCGTAACTTCACCAACTTCGGCGTATTCGTTGAGATCGCTGAGGGCGTAGACGGATTGATCCACATCTCTGACCTTTCTTGGACGAAGAAGATCAAACACCCATCAGAGTTCACTCAGATCGGTGCGGACATCGAGGTTCAAGTATTGGAGATCGACAAGGAGAACCGTCGCTTGAGCTTGGGTCACAAGCAATTGGAAGACAACCCATGGGATGTGTTCGAGAACATCTTCACGGTAGACTCTATCCACGAGGGTACCATCATCGAGATGATGGACAAGGGTGCGGTTATCGCATTGCCTTACGGTGTGGAAGGATTCGCTACTCCTAAGCACTTGGTGAAGGAAGACAAGAGCATGGCTAAGGTTGACGAGAAGCTCCCATTCAAGGTTATCGAGTTCAACAAAGACTCCAAGAGAATCATCTTGTCCCACAGCCGTATCTTCGAGGACGCTCAAAAGGCAGCTAACGGAGAGGAGACTGAGGAGAAGAAAGACGCTCGCAAGAAAAAGTCATCCAAGAAAGCTGAACCAATCATCGCAGTTGAGAAAGCTACTTTGGGAGACATCGAGGAGCTGGCAGCCTTGAAAAATCAATTGGACGCCGACGAAAAAAAATAAGCGCAAAATATCTGAATTATTTTTATATATGAAAAAAAATTCGGATATTTGTGTGGAATTAGAATTTTTAAACAATTAATTTTATAAAAAGAGAGTATGAAAAAAAGTTTTTTGGCTTTATTCGCAGCAATGGGCTTGGCTTTTTCAGCTAACGCACAAGACGCAGCAACAGATGCAGAGCAAGCAGCCGCTTCAGCATCAGAGTCATTCAACCACTGGTCAGTAGCAGTAGAAGGTGGAATCAACTACCTGAGAGCATCAGACCAAAAAGTTGGTTTGGCAGTAGGAGGTTTTGTTGAAAGAACATTCAATCCTCGTTGGGGATTGGGTCTCGAGTACATGTTCCTCAAGAAGGATCAAGATCCAGATTACGGTCACAAAGAGATGAACGCGTTGTTCCACGACATCGACATCTTCGGATCGGTTAATCTTTCTAATATCATCGCTCCTTATCGTTCTGCAGGATGGCAGAAGTTGAACTGGTTCGCAACAGCCGGTTTGGGTGTGACAATCTACGATTACGAGATTAAGAACGGAAAGTCTGATAACGACGCAAGAATGTTGTTCCTTGGCGGATCTAAGTTGGAGTACAACGTAAGCAAGTGGATCGCTGTGTTCTTGGGAGCACAATATCGTTTCCACGCTAACGAGGAGTTCGTTGGTAACAACGCTGGTCGTTCAATCTTCGACGCTGTAGCTGGTGTTCGCGTTAAATTCGCTGGCGAGAGCAACATCCGCAACATCGCTTGGGCTGATTACATCCCTCAAGTTGAGTTGCCTGACTTCAGCAACGTATTCGACGCTCAGAAGAAGGCTTGCGACGAGTCTATCGCAAAGCTCGAGCAAAAGATCGACGATCAAAACGCTCAAATCAAGAAGTTGCAAGGCGACATCAAGTTCACTCAAGATTCTTTGGATCGCCACATCAGAGCTACAAGACCTAAAGTTGCTTACAAGCCAACTGTTGAGGAGGCTAAGATCATCGAAACTGCAATGTCTAACTTGGAATTCGAGTCTGGCAAGGCTATCATCAAGGAGGGTTCATTCCAATACTTGAATGGTTTGGCTGAGTTGCTCGTTAAGCACCCTGAGTGGTCTGTTAAGTTGTCTGGTCACACTGACAACGTAGGTAAGGCCGCTAAGAACTTGCAACTTTCTAAGGATCGCGCAACTTCAGTTCGCACTTACTTGGTTAACAAGGGCGTTGACGCAGCTAACATCGAGTCTGAGGGCTTCGGTAGCAGCAAGCCAATCGCTTCTAACAACACCGCTGCAGGTAGAGCAAAGAACCGTCGTGTAGAGGTTAGCTTGTTCTCTAAATAATAACCTGTAACAAGGTAATAAAAGAGCTGTCCTTCGGGATGGCTCTTTTTTTGCGTCTATATCCGAAACCCCAAAAAGAAGATGCGCAAATCGCCAAGCCCCCATCTGCCTGAACTGTCCGGCCAGACACATGAGACATCCAATCTCGACTGAAAGATGATACGGAGGAACATCCTCCTCTAACAAACAAACAGAGAAGGAAACAAACCCTACTGTGCAGAGGGAGACCACACAAACAAACCTTCGGAAGCTGCCAACGAACGAAGTAAATCCAAAAGGTCCGCACGGACATTATAAACGGTCATATTGGTGTCTTCGTCATGCAACACCATCAAAGACTCCCGATTGTCGAATAGAACATAAACGGAACGTTCTCCTTCTTCGCTGAAAAGAATACGATCAAACAAAAAAGCAGGCTCTGGATTGCTTATCCATCGCTTCTCCGAACACCGCACATCAATACCGACATAACAGTTCAGTTTCAACATTACGCGGGCAAATTTCGCATACAAAGACTTCCTCCTCCCAACATCTTGCCAGAAATAAGCCTCCACGCTGAAATACTGCCCGGCAGAATGCACAGGGACTTGTTTCGGGAGCATATCCACGACCCAATATGGTTTTTCCAACAAAGGCTCTATCCTATCGTCTAAACCGACGTGGACGTCCTCATCGACACATTTCCGCTCATTCATAAACCTACGATTAAAAATTACGAAATTACGCCCCAATTTTGAGTCTCCCTCGCCATACGGTCAAGGCGCTGGTTCAACAGGATATTCTTCTCCTCCAGCAGGTCCGGGTCCTCATCCAGCACCTTTTCAGCCACCTCACGGGCGAATTGTATGATCTGACCATCCGTCGCCAAATTGGCTATCTTGAGGCTGATGGCGACACCACTCTGTTGCGTTCCCTCCAAGTCTCCCGGACCTCGCATCTTCAAATCGACCTCCGAGATTTCGAACCCGTTGTTCGTGCGGGTCATTACCTCCATGCGTTGTCGCCCTTCGCTGGACAATTTCGGGGAAGTGAGCAATATGCAGTACGACTGTTCGGCTCCACGACCTACCCTGCCCCGCAACTGATGCAACTGAGACAATCCGAAACGTTCGGCGCTCTCGATCAGCATGACGGAGGCGTTGGGCACATTGACGCCCACCTCAATCACGGTGGTCGCCACCAGGATGTTCAACTCACCCGCTGCGAACTGCCTCATCTGCGCATCCTTCTCATCGGGTTTCATCTTTCCGTGCACCATACCCAGATGGTACTGCGGTTCAGGGAATACCTGCTGAAGGGACTCGTAACCAGCCTCAATATTCGCATAATCGGAGCGCTCGGACTCCTGGATCATCGGATAGACAATATACGCCTGCCTGCCCAAAGCTATCTGCTTCTTGATGAAATCGTACAACATGCCCCGGGCATTGTCCAGACGGTGGATCGTCTGAATGGGTTTACGTCCAGGAGGCAGCTCATCGATGACAGAGACGTCCAAGTCACCATAAAGGGTCATCGCCAAGGTGCGAGGAATCGGTGTTGCGGTCATGACCAAGACATGAGGCGGTTGTTCGCTCTTGCTCCACAGTTTGGCACGCTGGGCAACCCCGAAACGATGCTGCTCATCGATAACCACCAACCCAAGGTGTGAGAAAACCACATTATCCTCCAACAAGGCATGCGTTCCCAACAATATCTGGATAGTACCATCCTTAACACCCGCCAGGATCGCCTCTCGTTCCTTCTTCTTTGACGAACCGGTCAAAAGCGCCACCCTCACATCCATGCCGTTCAGCATTTGAGAGATTGATGCGAAATGCTGTTGCGCCAAAATCTCCGTAGGAGCCATCATGGCTGCTTGGAATCCATTGTCCAACGCAATCATCATGGAGATCAGCGCCACCATCGTCTTACCGCTTCCGACATCCCCTTGGAGGAGTCTGTTCATCTGCTTACCACTGGAAAGATCGCCATAGATCTCCCGAATCACCCGTTTTTGGGCATTGGTGAGTTGGAATGGCAGGTTATCCTTGTAAAAAGAGTTGAAGAGCTCGCCAATCTTCGTGAACTTAAACCCCACGAAGCGAAGCTTACGGTAGTTTCGCTGGCGAAGCATGTTGAGCTGGATGAAGAATAGCTCTTCAAATTTCAGTCTGAACTGGGCCATTCGCAACTTATCGGCCGACTGGGGGAAATGGATATTCAACAGCGCATCATGGAGAGGCACCAAGTGGTGCTGTTGCAAGATGTATGACGGAAGCGATTCAGGAATACGGAATTCTCCCATGGAGTTGAAGATATCCGATATGAATTTCTGCAAGACACGCGACGTCAGGAAAGAATTCTTCATCTTCTCGGAGGTGTTATACATACCCTGCACACCACCTAAAGCTTGCTTGGACATCGCCTCGTTGATGGTCTCCATGTCCGGATGAACTAAATTACACGTTCCGTTGAACTCGGAAACCTTCCCGAAGGCCACATATTCATGACCAGGCTTATACTTGTCAAGAATATACTTGACACCCTTGAAAAACAACAACTCAATCGTCGATTCCCCGTCTGAGAAGAGCAACACGGCCCGCTGCTTCCTCCCCTCCCCTTGCGTTGTCACCTTCACGATAATACCACGGATCTGGACATATAGGGAGGCTGGTGTGATCTCACGGATCCGATAAAACTTGCTGCGGTCGATGTATCGGTACGGAAAACAATACAACAGATCCCGATAAGAAGAAACAGCTAACTCCTTCTTCAGCACATCCGCCTTCTTAGGACCAACCCCAGGCAAATAAGTTATCTCTTTATCCAAAAAATCTGGCATACGCAATTGACCGAATGCGTGATCATCAACTATTTTACATATACAAAAATACAAAAAAGGAGGATTCAATCCCCCTACGATCCCATAAAAATGGAACTATGCGTAAAAATGTAGAATTATACTATTGCGAAAAAGCAAATTTATTATATTTATATTCATAAATGCAAACATATTATTTATCAATACAATTTAGTAGTTTTAAGATATGGTCAATATAATTTGTGTAAATTATATTTTCATTACGAAATGAACATTTGTTGGCACGATTTTTGCACATTATTATGATGTAGAGCGGTTAAAAACGTTCCATACCAAACAGAATCGGTCACAGCAGGTGAAAGCCCCTGTGTCAATATAGGTTGTTTAAAATATCAGTGTAGTGAAAGCTTGGGGCTATTGTTAGTCTCAAGCTTACTTTTTTATACGATCTTTCTATTGGCAACATCACCATAAAAGCGTATCTTTACAAAGTAAAAAACATAAAAAGATGAAGACGATAAATGATTTGGAGCCACAGGCTCTATGGGCAAGATTCAAGGATATATGTGACATTCCCCACCCATCAGGGAAAGAGGGGAAAATAGGGGCGTTCCTCATGGAATTCGCACAAAAGCATGGATTGGAGGCAGAAATGGATGAAGTCGGCAATGTGCTCATCCGCAAGAAGGCCACAAAGGGAAGAGAGTCTGCTCCTTCCGTACTACTCCAAGCGCACATGGACATGGTCTGCGAGAAAAACGCAGGCACAGAGCATGATTTCGACAACGACCCTATCCGCACCATCGTGGAAGGCGATTGGCTGAAGGCGCAAGGCACTACCCTCGGCGCGGACGACGGAATCGGAGTGGCCGCCATGCTAGCGGTACTTGAGTCGGACACCATCCAACACGGTCCGCTTGAATGCCTCATCACGGTGGACGAAGAGCGTGGCCTGACCGGCGCACAACACGTCAAGGCGGGTTGGCTCCAATCAAAGAGACTCATCAACCTGGACTCTGAGGAGGACGGCAGGTTCTGCATCGGATGCGCGGGCGGTATCGACACCGTCGCCACATTCGACCTGAAGAGAGTGGCCTCACCTCAAGGCGCATTCTTCCTCAACCTTTTCGTCAAAGGTCTGCAAGGAGGACACTCCGGCGACGACATCAACAAAGGTCGGGGCAATGCCATCAAGATACTGGCAAGATTCCTCTGGAACGAATCGAAGAAGTACCCGATCCAACTCTGCCATATCGAAGGGGGCAACCTCCACAACGCTATCCCAAGGGAAGCACACGCTACCCTCTGCATCGACTGGAACAAGAAGGAGGAGATCCGTGTCGCACTGAATCATTACATCAGCACCATCGAGGCGGAATACCCGACGGAAAAGGAACTGGTCATCGACCTCGAATCGACCAATGCGGAAGAGCTGGTTTACGAGCAGGAAGGGGCCAACAGGCTCATCAGCGCACTCTACGCTTGTCCGCATGGTGTGATTGAGATGAGCACGGAGATAGAAGGCTTGCCGGAGACCTCCACCAACCTCGCCTCCATCAAGGAGAAGGAGGGTAAAATCGTCGTGGCCACCAGCCAACGAAGCTCGACCAACAGCAAGAAACACGACATCAAAGACCGTGTGGAGGCAGTCTTCGCATTGGCAGGCGCAAGTGTGAAACATAGTGACGGATACCCGGGATGGAAGCCGAACATGAACTCCGAACTAAAGAACATCGTGGCAGGTTCCTACGAGAGACTCTTCGGGGAGAAACCGGTGGTGGGCGCCATCCACGCAGGTCTGGAGTGCGGACTCATCATCGAGAAGTATCCTGACATGGACATGATCTCCATCGGCCCTACCATCATCGGCAACCACTCGCCTGCAGAGCGTTGCGAAATACCAACCGTCGGGAAGTTCTGGAAACACCTAATCGACGTGCTGGAAAAAATATAAACGGAAACAATCGATAAACGAAACAGAAATGAAGAAGCTTGGATTATCAAACAATGTGGTATTCTTAGGCGTATGCGGTGGATTCGCCAAATACTTTGACGTGGACGTGACGCTCGTCAGAATCATTTGCGCACTCATCACAGTCTTGAGCGCAGGCGTAGGCGGAATCATCGCTTACCTGATCTGCTTCGCCATCATGAAAAATAACTAATCGCATGGACTTCAAGCTAGTATCTGAATTCGCACCGACAGGCGACCAGCCTCAAGCCATCAATGAGTTGGTAAAGGGTGTCAAAGCCGGCATGGAACATCAAACATTGCTTGGAGTCACCGGTTCGGGCAAAACGTTCACCATCGCCAACGTCATCAAGGAAATAGGCAGACCCACCCTGGTCCTCAGCCACAACAAGACCTTGGCGGCACAACTGTACGGAGAGTTCAAGGCATTCTTCCCGGAGAACGCCGTGGAGTACTTCGTCTCCTACTACGACTACTTCCAGCCGGAAGCCTACCTGCCCAACACCGATACCTACATTGAGAAAGACCTCTCCATCAACGATGAGCTGGAGAAGCTACGTCTCTCCGCCACCTCAGCGCTGCTGTCCGGAAGGAAGGACGTCATCATCGTATCGTCCGTATCATGCCTCTACGGCATAGGCAACCCGGACGACTTCCACGACACCATGATCACCGTGAAGCGCGGACAGATGATCAGCATGACCGTGCTCATGCGCAAACTGGTGGAGAGCCTATACGTGCGCAACGAAATAGAGCTCGACCACGGGCGGTTTCGCGTGAAGGGGGACACCTTGGACGTTTTCCTAGCCTATGCGGATTACATCGTACGCATCCACTTCTGGGGTGACGAGGTAGAAGAGATAGAGTCTATCGATCCCCTCAACGGCATGCACATCGAATCGTTCGAAGAGATCAACATCTACGCCGCCAACCTCTTCGTGACCACGCCTGAAAGAATCAACCGTGCGCTCATCGAGATAGGGGACGACCTCACCACGCAGGTGGAGTATTTCCAGAGCATCGGCAAGGTCTTCGAGGCGAAACGACTCTACGAGAGGGTCAATTACGACATGGAGATGATCCGCGAACTGGGGCACTGCTCAGGTATCGAGAACTACTCACGTTACTTCGACGGCAGGAAGCCTGGCACTAGACCATTCTGCCTGCTGGATTTCTTCCCCAAAGACTTCCTACTAGTCATAGACGAAAGCCACGTCACAATACCACAGATCCATGCAATGTATGGAGGAGACTATTCTAGGAAACGCACCTTGGTGGACTACGGATTCAGGCTACCCTCCGCACTGGACAACCGCCCGCTCAAGTTCGAAGAGTTCGAGAGCATGGTGGGACAGACAATCTACGTCAGCGCCACACCTGCGGACTATGAGCTGGAAAAATCGGAAGGAATATTCGTGGAACAAATCATCCGCCCGACAGGCCTGCTCGACCCAGTCATCGAGGTTCGCCCGACGCTCAACCAGATAGACGACCTCATCGAGGAGATCCACACCCGCACGGAAAAGGACGAACGAGTGCTCGTCACCACCCTCACGAAGCGCATGGCGGAAGAACTACAAGCCTACCTCTGCAAGATGGGCATACGAAGCAACTACATCCACTCCGACGTGGAGACGCTCGAACGAGTGAAGATCATGGAGGACCTACGCAACGGACTCTTCGACGTGCTCGTGGGCGTGAACCTGCTCAGGGAGGGACTCGACCTGCCGCAAGTGTCGTTGGTAGCCATCCTGGATGCCGACAAGGAGGGTATGCTACGCTCGCACAGGGCGCTCACCCAGACCGCAGGAAGAGCCGCAAGAAACCTCAACGGACTCGTCATCATGTACGCCGACAAGATCACGCGGAGCATGCAGCTGACCATCGACGAGACCAACCGCAGGCGGGAGAAGCAGATGCAATACAACATAGAGCATAACATAACGCCTAAGGCCGTCGGCAAGAACAGCAAAGCCATTCTGACAAAGGAAGAACCTGCCGAGCGAAAAGAATACAAGGCAAGCAGTACCGCCCGATATGCGGCGGAAGAACGTGCCGAATACCAATCCACCGCAGACATGGAAAGAGCATTGGAGCAGGCGAAGAAGATGATGAAGGAATGCGCCAAGAGGTTAGAGTTCCTGGAGGCGGCGCAATACAGGGACGAGATCGTGAAATTAGAGGCGGCATTAGCCAAGAAAAAAGGATGAACAACATCCTCCACCCATCATTAACATTAGGGAAGCAATCATGTCTCGCAGGAATCACAAAATAAGAAGATCTCCGGATACGCCGCCAAGCTATTGGCAAAAGTTCGGAAACTGGGTGGAGAAGCTAACCGATAATATTTTTGGCAAAATTTTGTTGCAAGCAATAGTAAGCAGCACTTTTTGGGGAATAGTAGACATGATCTACAGCAGCGATGGAAAGTGGTCATTGTTTTTTTTGCCATTAATCATAACGGTTGGCTGTATTGCACTCTATTTTTTTTTACTACTCATCGTTTTTTTAGCAGAAAAAATCGAGACATGGTGTTGGAGCCTCTGGCCGAGGGAAGAGGAAGAGAAAAAAGAGAAGGATGCTGGGCCAAGACAATCCCAAGAGACGCAGCGCAAGCGTCGAAACAGCGGAATAGCAGGCATAGTATCATTGATCATGAAAGCCGACGGAATCACATCGAGGGGAGAGATGAAAGCTGCCAAGAACTACCTGAGGAGTCATTACAGTCCCTCCGACTACAAAGAGATCCGAGAGGCATTAGAGATAAACATGCGAATCAACAATCCGAAATTCGTGAAGCAGTCCTGCATTTGGTTAACCGCCAACATGAACTATTCCGAGCGATTAGGATTCACCGAGTTCCTCTTCGACATCGCCCGACTAAGCAAAGGCATTGACGTGGGAGAATGGAGACTATTGAATGACATCATGAAACGCATCTGTCTGGAAGACGAGGACATCGAATACCTATCACGCAAATATTCAAGGAATTACAGCCATAAAAACAACAAAAACACAAAGGGAGAGAGCAACAGCAACGAATTATCCACTGAAGTCCAATCCGAGTCGACACCCGATCCATACCTTCGCATCCTAGGACTTGAGGGGGAAGCCACACCAGACGAGATACAATCAGCATACCACAAACTGGCGAAGAAGTACCACCCCGACACGGTACAAGACGAAGAGATGAAACAGATACTAACCGAAAAGTTCAAGGAAATCAACCTCGCCTACAATGCGCTGTCAAAATAGAGATAGATGAGCCAAGAGGGAAAAAGAAAACGGGGACGCGATATCAAATCGAATCCCCGAAAAAAAAACAACAAATATGAAACAAATTTACTCTTTCGTCTCAACTGGGCTAGTAACAGGATCTACAGAAACATAAGAACGATTGTCCTTTTTCTTTCTGAAAACCACAATGCCATCCACCAAAGCGAACAGCGTGTGATCCTTACCCATACCTACATTCTCACCTGGGTGGTGCACAGTACCACGTTGACGAATCAAGATGTTACCAGCCTTAGCAAACTGACCACCGAAAATCTTAACACCGAGTCGCTTACTTGCTGACTCACGACCGTTCTTGGAACTACCAACTCCTTTTTTGTGTGCCATTTTCCTAAATCTTTAAAGTTAAGCGACTACGTTTTTAATTTTCAACTCAGTGAACTGTTGACGGTGACCGTTCAACTTACGGTAACCTTTTCTTCTCTTCTTGTGGAAGACCAAAACCTTGTCACCCTTAACGAGAGGAGAAACAACCTCAGCGACAACCTTAGCGCCAGAGATAACTGGAGCGCCGATGGTGATGTTGCCATCATTGTCGATCAACAACACTTTCTCGAATTCCACTTCTGCACCGCGCTCAGAATCAGCGATGTGGTGGACGAACAACTTCATGTCTTGTTCAACTTTGAACTGTTGTCCTTGAATTTCTACAATTGCGTACATTGTAATAAAATTATTAAAATTACATCCGGTGGTGGGTCCTCGGACCACTTATTAGTACCACGAAGGAAAAACTGCGCAAAGATACGACATTTATCCGAAAAGAGGATCAAGGCAGACAAACTTTTTCATATCGAAAACATAGACATAAGGCAAGAAAAAAAAAAGACGTGCAACCATTCTCCACGAAGTTCCCGAAACATTATTCCGCACTCACATCAATCATCCGTAGTTGGTGATTAAGTGACGACAACGATTAAAATTATTTTTCGCATTACATCAATCACGCACGACAATTGACAATAAATTAAAAATTTTGCATTATAGATGATAGAATAACCGCAAAAGGGAAAATAGACCCAACCCGCCATTTTTGCCTTAAAACATTAATATACAATGAAAAAAAATAAGTAAATTTGCACACTTACACTTGTAAAGATATATATAGGGTTTTTTTGTTACACAGACTTAATCATGAGGAGATTACAAAATATTATCAGGAAAATTTTGGCAATGGCCGCAATCATTGCCTTGGGGACAAACGCTTACGCCGCAGTCGGTTCAATCTCTATAGCGAATGAGCCAGTGGATTTCATCATGGTCGGCAACGTCAATTTCGACCTCGCAAACGGATACGATGAAAACACGGAAACAATGCAATCGATCGTACCCGTCCGTACAGATCCTTCGACGTTGAACTCCAACACTGCGTTATTCTGCCTACCAGAATTGGTTTGTTCGGATGACGGGGTCGTAAAGGCGATATTATCATGGAGTGGAAAAATCCACAAAGATGACAGGGCTCAAGTCGCTGACAAATGGAAATCAGTAAAAGTGAGAATAGGAGGAAGCTCTTACGAAGAGGTCACCGCCGATAATGCATATTGTAAAATGATCGACGGAACTGTGACATCCGTCGAAGATGCGTTCGGAATGTATACATGTCACAGCGACGTAACAGACCTCATTAAAGGTAAAGTCAACAATGGAGGATCTTCCTTCTTGATAACAGTGGCTGACCTCCAAAGTAGTACCACCGCATATGATCCAACGATATCAGAAACCAAATATGGAGGATGGACACTCACCATCATCTACAGGAAATTTGGAGAAAGGAAAGCCAACATCGCCTATTATCCCCTTCAGGAATTTGCGCCTGGAGGTACGGGAGGACGACCAGGAGAATCCATGGAAATTCAGGTCGATCTAGCCAAGGAATTCAACGGGGCCAGCAATCTCGTGGTTGGAGTAACCTGCGCAGGTACATCATTGGCGGAGGACAGAGCTCTTTATATCGACAACGATTCAGGCAGCGGAACAAACGCCGAGTCCAACTTGGACAACAAAATCCACCAGCACTCAGGATGTGACGAGGAAAAATTCAACGACGACACAATAGGTTACGCCAGAGGATACGACCAATTGGTTTTCAGATTAGCCAACCCACTGAACGAACACGACAATGGGAAATACATTAACCGGGGAGAAAAAGAGATATTCCTAAAACTCAAAGGAGGTTCGGAGCAACACCTTCTCACCGACGTCATTGTCATGACAGGAATACCATCCAACGAGATGGAAGCCGTGCAAAAAGCCCAGAAAGTCACAAATTCTTGCGTGGAATACTCCATAGACATTAATACGGGCAAATATATTGAGATGTTAAACAACTTCAACATTGACATCAAATTGCCTGATTACACGACAGATGTGTCTAATTTCTCAATAGAAGGCCGAGCCATTACGGCACTGAAAGATGAAAGAGGCGCCGCATTCGGTATCAACGCAAGTGGAGGCCCTTCAACAAACGTCAACCCATCTACATACATGCGAGATAGTGCAAATGGATGGTTCAGGCCTGAAATGCTTTTACAGACTAGCAATACCAACATTCAGAACAGTATAAGGAGGAATGCCCAAAATTTCGCAAACAATTCAAGCACGGAGCAATATTTGAACATCCGATACACCGGCACAATTCCCGACTCGCTATGCGACAAGACCATACTAAACATCAAATTCACCGCCTGTGTGGATAGCGTCGCATACGCCGCACAAAGCGCACTGACAGGAGAAGAGAGTACAATCTCCTCACAAAGTGAAATCTCCGCGACAGGAGCTCTCAGTGGAGAAAAGACAAAATCCTACAGTAACCCGACCTCTGAATTCGAGCAAAGAGAGACCGAGCAATGTTCTGGTCTTTACGGATTTGGCGGCGGCGGCGGCCTTGACGGCGGCGGTGGCGGTGGCGGCGGCGGTGGCGGTGGCGGCATCAACGGCGAACCGACAAAGATTGGCATGGACTTCACATTCTCATGCGTCAAAATTCCGGACAGAGTCCAAATCGACGCATGTGCAGGGGACTGCATCCCATTTGACACCATCAAAAGCATCATGAAAAAAGAACACAATTTCGACATCGATGCCATTGCGAAGGAAGACAGCATTAGATGGTTAAAGGTCAAAAAGGACAGCATCATAGACCTCTGCCAACTCGCCCTAAAGAAAAACGGAGATCTACGTAAAGCCCAGCAGACGCTCTACAGCGACTCCTGCAACTGGCTGGACGTGAAGAAATTCTGGGAAAGCGCACCAAAGGAATTGAAGGGATATGACTCAGCCGCCCTCTTTGATTACATGCATAACTTCTGCATGGTCGACAGCACATACATCATAGATGTGATCTTCAAGAAAATCAATAAGATCATCGATAATCCGATAGAGGTATCCCACTTGGATTACCAGTTCAACATAAACCCTCAGTGGGAGACTGACCAATGCATAAAAGTCACAAGTAGCGGAACGTTTACAGTATTATACGCCACGCCATATATCGACAAGCAGAAAAGGTCATTATGCAACGAAGATATAATCGTTGAGATCAACATGGAGACCATGGACTTGCCTAAGATGACGCACAACGGCAAAGAAGTTTCGATCTACGACACGGTACAATTCTGCTTGGGCGCACCTATCGACACTTTTATAATAAAAAAGAAAAAGGCTAACTATGCCATCGATCTGACGTCCCATGAAAATAGTTTTCTGGGATCCGCCAACGACACATTGTACAAGTTCGTACCGGAGATATCGACTGCACAGGCAAAAACAGATTCGTTCACCTTTATCCAACGGAACAATACGGGCTGTGAGAGCGACACCTTCAAATTCTACATCGAGGTGCTAAACGTGTCAGCCACTCAGATTCCTGTTGTGCAAAAAGACACAGCCTCCTGTTTGGGACGATTCGGCGACTCCATCTCCATCCGCATCACGGACCTCGCCGATGTCGCGGCCATGAGGGCTCAACACTTCGATGTGAGATGGTTGCTGATTCGAGACGCCCTTCTCGGAGACAGTACCTTAAGAGAAGATGTGACAGAAATCAATGTGCCGGTGGACTCTCTTGGCGAATTCACATACGGTGCGCAATACTACTACCTGGGATGTAGCAGTGACATAAACAAGGTTAAGGTGACCGTAAACGAATTAGCGGGGAAAGTCACCCAAGATACCATCGAATTCTGTCAGTACATGGAACCGAGCGCCGACGAGATCCTTCCCTATATCCATAAGAATGAGGATAGCGACACACTCTATTGGTTCCCGACAAACACCACGCTCACCAACAACCCAACGTTTGAGGAGAAAGACTCCATCCTCTTCGAGAGGCTTCTTTCCGAAACCGATTTCAACGAATGCGGAGAGAAACGATTCATCGTAAGGGCAAAAAACAAATTTGGTTGCTTCGGAGACACGTCTCTCATCACCATCAAAGTGAACTGCTACGACAAGAAACAACCTCAGTTCGCCGGCGGAGTGGATTCGGTTCGCTACTGTACCGGAGATACACCGATCAACGAATTCAACGCATACCTTGACGAGCAAGGCGCATTCGGTCCAACAGGATACAAATGGGTATGGTCTAGCATCGACTATGCGACGAGCACATTGCCTATCAATAAATACAAGAGCACTGCCTACGACATTGTCGTCGACGGAGGTGATCCTATGACGAACACTACCTACGCAAACGACAATCTGTTCGTGGTCGTACGAATAGACAGCAACAGCTGCGTGAGCGAACCGGACACCTTCAAGATCATCGTGGCCGACGCCATCACCAGCTACGCCATGATCGGTGACACGACAACCTCCATCAACCTCAGCGAAACACAGATTGCGTTGAACTATTGTGTCGGAGGAAACCCTTACAGCAGCAAGAGACTTCCAACCGTCGGTTATCCGTCTAGAGACTACATCATGGAATGGTACAGAAAGGATAACGTACAAGATGATTGCGACACCACCGAAAAATATTTCGCCAACCGCAAAGAGAAATTCATCGACATAGACTTCGACCAACCAGACACACTTTTCTACTGCATGCGCCAAGCAACCACCATGGGTTGTAAAGGTCCTTGGCTGACCGTCAGCGTGTACATCCACGACAACGTGAAAGATAAACCGAAGATAGATACTATCGTCATGTGCGAAGGGGACATGGCCCAGAAGTTCAACATCTCCATCGACCCGAAATACACGCTATACACATACAAAGCGGACACCTCGGAGGTCGCAACCACAGATATGATCGTGGACACCACAGCGGGCAGATACCTCCAAACAATGAACAGCAACTTGTACTTCGCCCAATACAAGGATAAGGTAACAGGATGCTACGGTGAATTGGTGGGCGCGAACGCTATCGTCAATCCAAAGCCGCACACTCCGCTATTCAGCAAGGATACGATCTATCTATGCGCCATCGGAGACACTGTCAGCTTGGCGGAAAAGATTGACTCCAAAATCAACAACTTAGACCAAAACACCACCGTCGTTTGGGAGCCTGAGGATTCCATCATCACCTCCCAGAACAGAAGCGCCAAGTACGCCATCTACCAAAAAGACACGGTAACGGCCTGCGTGAGCGACAAGGTGGAAATCAACATCCGGGTGGAGAACACCATCAAATACAAGGAGTTCGGCACGAAAGAATTCTGCTACGGAGAAGAGGTCTCCCTTAGAGACACCGTACAGAGACTACTAAGCAGTGTTAACGACATCATCCTGGAGAAGGCGCTAGGATTCAAAGTGTTCCTGCTTAACAACAACTCCAAAGGCATAGAAATAACAAGCGAGGTACGCTCTTCCAAGGTGAAAACGGAAGACGACACCACCCGCTACCTCATAGAGATTTTGGATACCATCAGCGGATGTTCCCGCATAGACACAGCCACGGTCATCTTCCACGGATTGCCGAACGCATATGTCGACAATGACTTGTACGCCTGCCAAAACGTGGAGGCGGAACTGCCTACACCAACCGACCCGACCTATATTTACCAATGGTTGAGGGCTGATGGCACAACAATCAATGGCAACCCGGTACGCTTGTCCCTCGTTTCGGACGAGACCATCCGATTGGCGGAAAAGAACAAAGCATACGGTTGTGCGGACACCTTCGACGTGCACGTAACCGTCTACCCTACCCCGGACAATGCGCTTGTAAACGATACATCTTTCTGTCAGAACAATCCTGACAAGAAAATCAACGTCGCCGTACAACCGTCCAACGACGCTTACAATACGGCGGCGAACCTGAAGTTGCAATGGTTCTCCCCTGAGGGTGATTCCATCAACAACCCTATCGTGACCGACGCAGTTGTCATGAACGACCTCACCAAGAGGCTGAAATATACGGTGAGACAAACCAACACCAGCACCTCTTGCTTCAAGGACACGTCCATCTACGTGACCCTCAAGCAAACCCCTGTGCTGAACATGCCTGACCTGTCAGCCGTCTGCGAACCGGAGACCATCTCCCTCTCCCAGGCAGTGAAAGATTACATCTCGAACAACATCGGTTCCACCCACTTCGCCAACACGGCAGGACTCCAATACCAATATAGCAGAGTCCTCAACGGATCGGCTACCCTTCTCAGCGAGGCCGAGGCGAACCAGTTGGCATACATCAACGACAAGGACAGCGTGCTCTACGCCTACACCGTGACGGATGCGGACAACGTATGCTCCGCTTCCGACTCTGTCTTCGTCACCATCAACAAGAAACCGCTCATGCCTATTATCGAAGGCGGCAAGGACACCATCTACTTCTGTAAGGACGATGCACCGATCATCCTCCATGCGGAGAACAAGAACGAATCGAAGTACCAGACCCAAATCTATTGGGGCGAGTACACCTCCTCCGTCACGGGTGACGAGCTTGAAATCACCGCCAACTACGGCAACTACATGGCCTTCACCAAGAACGAGAAGACGGGGTGCGTCAGCGACGTCGACACAATCCATGCGGTCATCTCCTTCCCTATCGAATTCTCTGCGATCGGAACGAAAGACCTCTGCTTCCGCGACTCCATCGACCTGATCCAAATGGTTCAGGAGCAAGTGGATAAGAACACGAAGAACAGCGTACGTGACATTCGCTTCAACATCTTTAGGCTAAACGGTGTCACTCCGTCCAGCCAACCTATCTCAGAGAAGATAGCCTCCACGAAGGCGAAGAACGAGACCGACACGACACGCTACCTCATCCAAATCAGGGATTATGTCAGCGGTTGCGAGTTCCAAGACACTGCTACCATCGTGTTCCACGGATTGCCGGTCATCGATCCGATCGATCCGATCACCGTATGTCAATACCAAGACACCGCCCTTCCTCTGCAAAACAGAGGTTATCTCTACGAATGGTTCAGGGCAACGGACGGCAGACTCATCAATGACCCTTCCCGCTTCAACTCGGAGAAGAGCGAATCCATTTACCTCAAGGCATCGGAGACCTTCCCTGCAGTCGGACTCACCTGCTACGACTCCCTCATGATTTCCATGGACGTGCGTGAGATTCCAGCCGCAGCCACCGTGCTCAGCGACACCTTCTGCCAATTCTCCGGCACACACCTGATCCCTGTGACACGCAACGAGACGGCCGCCAACCCAATGGCAGACCTCTCCATCCAATGGTTCGACGAGAAGGGTGACTCCATCGCCAACCCAATCAATACAGACACAACGATCGTGAACGCCAAGTCACGCACCATCAAGTACACTATCCGTCAGTTCAACAAGATCACTGGATGTTACAAGGATACCACTGTGCCATTCGTGGTTAACAAAGCTATCCGTCTGGAGATGGAAGACCTCGCCGCTGTCTGCCAACCTGAAGTCATCGACTTCAAGGGCAAGGTGACGGACTACCTCACCTCATCGACGACCACCAACCTCTCCAACATCGGCAACTGCGACATCACCTACGGAAAGATCATCAACGGTGCGCAAACCGCCATCAGCGATGCGGAGGCTAGCCAAATCGAATACACCAACGACAAGGACAGCGTACTCTACACCTACACTGTGGTCGACGGAGTATGCTCCGCTTCCGACTCTGTCTTCGTCACCATCAACAAGAAACCGCTCGTGCCTATCATCGAAGGCGGCAAGGATACCATCTACTTCTGCCAGGACGATGCTCCGATCATCCTCCACGCAGAGAACAAGAACGAATCGAAGTACCCGACCCAAATCCATTGGGGCGAGTACACCTCCACCGTCACGGGCGATGAGCTGGAGATCAACGCCAACTACGGTAACTACATGGCCTTCACCAAGAACGAGCAAACGGGTTGCGTCAGCGATGTCGACTCTATCCATGCGGTCATCTCCTTCCCTATCGAATTCACTGCGATCGGGACAAGAGACCTCTGTTTCCGCGACTCCATCGACCTCATCCAAATGGTTCAGGAGCAAGTGGACAAGAACACGAAGAACAGCGTACGAGATATACGCTTCAACATCTATAAACTGAACGGTGTCACACCATCCAGCCAACCTATCTCAGAGAAGATAGCCTCCACCAAGGCTAAGAACGAGACCGACACGACACGCTACCTCATCCAGATCAAGGATTACGTCAGCGGTTGTGGATTCACAGACACGGCAACCATCGTATTCCATGGATTGCCAGTGATCGATCCAATCGACCCGATCACTGTCTGCCAATACCAAGACACCGCCCTCCCTACACCAAACAGAGGATACCTCTACGAATGGTTCAGGGAGACGGACGGCAGGCTCATCAACGACCCTACCCGATTCAACTCGGAGCAGAGCGAGTCCATTTACCTCAAGGCAACGGAGACCTTCCCTGCCGTAGCACTCACCTGCTACGACTCCCTCATGGTTTCCATGGACGTACGTGAGATCCCAGTCGCAGCCACCGTGCTCAGCGACACCTTCTGCCAACTCTCCGGCACCCACCTGATCCCTGTGACCAGAAACGAGACCGCCACTAACCCGATGGCTGAACTCGCCATCCAATGGTTCGACGAGAAAGGTGACTCCATCGCCAACCCGATCAACACAGACACGACAAGCGTGGCAGGCAAGTCACGTGCCATCAAGTACACCATCCGTCAGTACAACAAGATTACAGGATGTTACAAGGATACCGTCGTGCCGTTCGTGGTCAACAAGGCCATCAAACTGAACATGGAGGATCTCCCGGCAGTGTGCCAGCCTGAAGTCATCGACTTCAAGGGCAAGGTGACGGATTACCTCACCGCATCGACGACCACCAACATCACCAACATCGGTAGCTGCGACATCACCTACGGAAAGGTCATCAACGGCACGCAAACCGCCATCAGTGATGCGGAGGCCAGCCAGATAGAGTACACCGACAACATCGATAGCATGCTATACACCTACACCGTTGTGGATGGCGTATGTTCCGCTACCGATTCCGTCTATGTCACCATCAACCAGAAACCATCCACCCCTATCGTCGAGAACGGGTTGGATACCATCTACTTCTGCCAAAGCAACGGACAACTGCATCTCACCGCAGCCCACAGCAACGACAAGCGGACCACCTCCATCTTCTGGGGAGATCACAAGTCCACCCTCTACGGAGACACGATAGATATTCCAAGCACCCCACCGACCTCCCAATACATCGCTTTCAGCAAAAACGTATTGACGGGCTGTGTCAGTGAAGACGACACCATCATCGTCATTGTGAAAGAAGCCATCAAGGTTACTCCTTTGGGCAATGACGGAACGATGGAACTTTGTGCGGGCGAAGAGATCAACCTCTACGAGCAGGCGATGGCCTCCTTCGCGATCAACCAAACACCGCACACTACACTGATCTTCAACGCTACCGAAAATGGGTATGTGGTCGGAGAGAACGAATTGAGCAAGGTGACACGATCGAGACAAGACACCTCCTACTACCAATTCACGATAGAGGATGACCAATCGAAGTGTACCGCGGAAAACTCATTGAAACTCATCTATCACCAATTGCCAACCTTCACCATCGAAGGGGCTGACGTGTACTGCGAAGGCAATGATGTGAAGTTGGAGGCAATCGGAGACGAGCGTCCTGTTTCCTACGCATGGAAAATAGAAGGCGACGAAAAGACGCTCAACACCACGGCATCCTTCACCTACAAGGAGATCATGAAGGATACCACCTTCATACTCATCGAGAAGTTGAACGGAACCACCTGCGCCGACACTGTCAGCAAGAAGATCACAGTCAACGTGAATCCTGCAAGGTTCTCCGACACTGTCATCTCCATCTGTCAGGACACTAGCGCCACAAGCACAGAGTCGATCAGTTTAGGACGTAGCAGCAGTGACATCAGCGCTTACAGCATCCAATGGTTCAATACGGACAGCACGCTCTTCTCCAACGACGAAACCATCCAAGTGGAGAAGACAAAGGCCACCGCCTTCAAGTATCAGATTGAGACCACCAACAGAAATACGGGATGTATCAGCCCACGCAGCAACGTCACCATCAACGTGAATCCACAGATCACCATCGGGTTAGACAACCCAGACACGATCTGCCAACCATTCACCTACGACCTGATCACGAACCTCGCGAAAAGCATCAGCGGTGGAACACAACCGACCTACGTCCGCACAGAACTGAACGGAACCGTCATCAGCAATGAGACCGCCATCAGCGAAAGCGGCATGTACACGGTATTCTACACCGACGAGAACAAGTGCGACGCAAGCAAGGCGATCTCTATCCAGTTCCACCAGCAGCCAGGTGTGCCTCAACTCATCGGAGACACAATCCTTTGCCAAGGCATCGGCGACGTGAAACTCACCGCCAAGAAGACTGGTGGCAACAGCGTGAACCAATCCTTCGTATGGAAGACCGCAGGTGCGGAAACAACAGCCGACACGCTGACACTCTCCACTACCCAATACGGCAAGACACGCTACAATCTGTTCGCCATCGATCTAAAGACAAGATGTCTCAGTGAGCCTGACACCTTCGACTTTGACGTGAGGGAAAGCATTGGATTCCAACCAATCGGTCTCATGGAGGCATGCTACGCCACCACAGTAGACCTGCAGGAGAAGGCCGAAGCAGCCTACTATGGAAGCCCAGAGGAGAAGGTCATTTCCTACTACAAGGTGAACGAATCAGGCAGTCTGTCCACCATCTCAGACCCAGCCCACGTCGGCGCATCCGGCAAGTACGTGACCAAAGCGACCGAAGCCATCTCCCATTGCGAGAGGTTCGACACCACTGAGGTGATCGTATACGACTCACTTGCCGTATCGACAGAAGGCTCAACCCTCATCTGCCAAGGAGACGAAGTGACCGGACTTACCGCAAACAATGCGGACACCTACACATGGATCCGCGAGAATGGAGACAATGCAGGCGGCGCATCCTTCCCTTATGCGAAAGATGTGGCACAAACAGAGACCTTCCGCCTCATCGGAGAGAAGAAGATCGGCACGCTCTACTGCCAAGACAGCATCGAGGTCACCATCAAGGTCAATGAGAACCCTCTCACCCTATCCGACACAGCATTCAGGTTCTGTCAAGACACGGCGGGTGCAGACCAGCCATTGACAATCAACAAGAACGCAAGAACAGGAGAGACTCTCGGATTGGTTTGGACCAACGAGAGCGGCGACACCCTATTCAACGTAAACGAAGAGGCACGCACTTCCATCCTTGAAAGAGGAGAGACCCGTTACAACGTCTCCCAAGTAAACATGCAGACACAATGTTCAAGCGAGAAGGCGAAAATCGACGTGACCGTACTGCCACAGATCCGTATACAACTGAAAGACACCACAGTCTGCGAGCCAAACACTGTCAACCTAGTACAATTCACAGGGAAAGCAGCCAAGGCTGAGGAGTATACGAACAACATTAGCGCGGTCGCCTATGAGCTCCTGCAGAACGGATCAGCAGTGGACAAGACCAGTCAAGCAGACTCCATCTCAGAGGGAGGTCAATACCGCGTCACCTACCAATACGAAGAAGATGGGCTCACCTGTCAATCGGAAGGAACGCTCCAGTTGTTCTTCAACAAGCAACCGATCCGACCAAACATCGCGGACCAGAACTTCTGCCAGAACACAGGATCGTACGAGTTGGCAGGAAATGTCAACAGCGCAGGCGTACGTCTGGTATGGGAAGACCTCTCGATATTCCCATCGAGGATAGATACCAATAGGACCTCCATAACCACGGACGTCGCCACACAGAAACTCTTCCTCATCCGTCAAGTACAAGACGTCAGCGGATGTGTGAGCGAGGCAGACTCCGCGATGATCACCATCTATCCAGCCATCCATGCGATAGAAAAAGACACAGCTATCTGCTACGGTGAGGCGGTAGATTTGAACCAATTCTCACAAAGCAGCTATCAAGGAGGAACACCGAAGTACAACGTCTCATTCAAAAGCATTGACGGACAAGCCTTCAGTGCGGAAAATGTGAATAAGAGCAACACCTACTTCGCCTACTTCTCCGACAGCATGAACGTGTGTCAAGACACGGCAGCACTCATCGTCGACGTGAACCAGCCAATCGTACTGAACATCACAGGCGGAGGAGATGCCTGCACCGACCAAGCCGTCACATTGGCCGTCGAAGGTGCGGAGCAATACGAATGGAGCAATGGAGAAAAGACGCCATCCATTATCCTAACATCCAACGAGGCTGACACGAAGACACTTCAAGTAGAAGGACGAAGCAAGTTCCACGACATCTACTGCTTCGCAGATACCAGCGTAAGCGTAACCTTCCACAACGCAGTTCAACCAAGGGCACTCACCTTCGACACCTGCGCAAGGAACCTCGTCACCATCGATGACATCGTACGGAAGAACAATGTGACGGAACAAGTCGACACGATCTGGAACCTCACGGAGGATATCCGTTACAGCAATCTCAGTCAAAATATTGGCAAGAGTGGTCAATACGAGGTGGCGGTCCACAACGAAGAAGGTTGTAAAGCGCACCATACGCTGACCATCAACATGCATCAAGTAGACAACTTGTCGGTCGACAAGCAGGAGAGCACCTACTGCTACGGCAGCCTCGCCAACTTCACAGCCAAGGGAGAGAATGCGAGAGAGTATGAGTGGACCAACCTCACCGACGGAACCAGCAAGACCGGCACGACCTACAACGAAGCGATCTACGAGAAGAGCGACTTCATGCTCATTGCGACGGAGAAAGAGCTAGGATGCAAAGACACGATCCAATTCACGGTGGACGCCTACCCTTACAAGGATCTCACGATCACAGGCAATCTGACAAGCTGTAGAGACTCACTCGTCATCCTCAGCGCAGAGGATATGCTCACCGACATCCAATGGCAAATGGGCGACACCATCCTGACAGACCGGAACATTCGGTTCATAGCAGACGTGGACAGGAGAATCCAAGTGTCCGGAATCGACGAGAACGGTTGTCCTGCCACAAAGACCGTGGCGATCAGCGTCGCATATCTTGAGGATCCTGAGATCGCCTACAGCACCATCGACGACACGCCTTATTCGTTGAGCGATGATGTGAAAGAGGTGGAGTTCAAGGAGACTACCACGCCAGACGGAAGCGATCTGTACAAGTTCACATGGAGTTTCGGCGACGGACGGACATGGACCGATTCGACCACCAACAATGTGGCCCACACCTACAACGACACCCTCATCCACAGCAGACGAGACATCAACGTGGAATTGATAGTGGAGCACCAATACGGATGTAAAAAGAGCACCAGCGCCATCCTCAAGATCGACCCATTCATCTTCGTACCGAACACCATGATTGCGGACGGATCCTATATCTTCATGGAGAACTACGATGTTCAAATCTATGACAGGGTCGGCACGCTCATCTATGACGGAAAGGGATGGGATGGCACCTACAAAGGTGAACCAGCGTCAGAAGACACCTACTTCTACTCGCTCACCTACTTCGACAAGGGAGAAAAGAAAATAAGAACAGGATTCATAACGGTTGTAAGATGATGAATATGAAAAAACGAATCATAGGCACTATCGCCACCCTATTCGTGATGATGAGTTTATCCGCACAAGAAATGCCTTTCTTCACGAATAAACAACTGCAGTACAGTTTCTTCAACCCGGCATATATACCAGAGCTACAATATGCCACCATACAGGCTGGAGGAAGGTTGCAATGGGTCAATCTAGACGGTATGCCCAAAGACCTATTCTTTTCAGGGAAATACTTCTTTTTAGGAGCTCATTCGCAGGTGGGACTGAACATATTGGCAGATAAGATTGGCTTCCAACACATGATCAACCCGAAGGTGAACTACTCCTTCTGCATCCCTATCGGAGACGACTCCTACCTGAACCTGGGAGCGGCGGCCGGATTGATGAACAAAGGGTACAACTCGGATGAGATCGTCAACGACAGCCGTTACGACAGCCAGAACATAGCAAAGGTGGTCGAATGCCTTGAGAAGGGAAATGCGGCAGACGTTGACGCTGGATTCGAGATACTGATCCAGAACTTCGAGTTCGGTGCTTCCGCCATGCACCTGCTGAAAGGAACAGAGCAAGTCACCATGAACAAAACATTCTACGGATTCATGAACTATGCCCTGCAGACATCGGAATGGTGGAGGCTAGCACCTGCATACGCCTTCTACTACTTCAAGGGAGACGAGAAGACAAAATCCAAGGATGTGAACAAACACCAATTGTCCCTCTACTTCTACTACATCACCGAATACGACAACCAGCCGACAGACCTGTTTTACGTGGGATCGACCTATAAGATACCCAATGAGATTGGGTTTCTGGCAGGCTTTTCCTTCGGATTCTTCAACATATACTACTCCTACGACTACGCATTCTCAAACATCAGGCATGGCAGCTACGGCACCCATGAGCTAGGTGTGGAATTCAAAATTCGGGAGAAGGGGAAAGGATGTTACGCCAATTACGGAAGAAGCAGGAAAAAATATACGAGATATTACAGAAATTAAAAAAATAACGCACAAACAGAGACAAAAAGAATACAAGAAAATCGGAAAATGCGCAAAAATATCTTTCCAAATTTAGTTTCATTTACATAATTTAGACTATATTTGCATAAAGTTGTAAAAAATAAAATACAAATAAATTATTAAAACATAAACTAATTTTTCAAAGATGAAAAAAATTTTCGTATTCGTCTGTGCCGCATTGACCACTCTATCAGTTGCAGCGCAAAACAAAGAAAAGCCATGGAGCGTAGGTCTCTATGGAGGTAAAGTAGAAGCAGCGAATGACTGGGGTAACCACTTCTTCCATCCAGCAAGTGATTTTTACGGATCAGCCTCATTGTCATTTGAGCGTTACATGAACGAGAGATTCGATGTAGGTATCCACGCATTATGGGGACGTTACGGAACCAAGGGCGGAGACTTCTACCCAACAGACGGCGAGTTCAAGGCCGGATTAGGCTTTGGCGCTGTACAAGGAAAATACAAATTCCTCCACGCTCCTAAATTCGAGAAGAGCTTGCTTCACCCATTCGCATTCGTTTCTTTGGGCGCAAGAGCTATCTACGGTTTGAGCGGAGACAACAGCTTCGAAACCACTACAGACGACAACAAGGCTATCAGCTTCGCATTGGGCGGTGGACTTGGTTGCGATTTGAGAATCAATGACGCATTGTCAGTACGCTATTTCGCCACTTATGGATATCCTATCGGCGATGGCGACAAGCCAGATAACAGATTGTGCGGTAACTACAGCGACCAACACTTGTTGCACAACTTGGGTATCGTTTACAGCTTCGCACTTGACAAAGATAGAGACAACGACGGTGTTGAGAACAGCAAGGACGAATGTCCTGACAACACTCCTGAGGAGATCTCTGCCGGTGTAGACGAGAAAGGTTGTCCTAAGGATTCTGACGGTGACGGTGTACCTGATTACTTGGATAAGTGTCCTAACAATACACTCGACGAGCGTTCTATGGGTGTAGACGCTAACGGTTGTCCTAAGGATACTGATGGTGACGGTGTAGCTGACTACAAAGATCAATGTCCTGAGAACACCGCTGAGGAATTGGCTAAGGGCGTAGACGAGAATGGTTGTCCTAAGGATTCTGACGGCGACGGTGTAGCTGACTACAAGGATGAGTGTCCAGACACTCCTGCCGGCGCAAACTTGGCAAATGGCATGGTTGACGAGAAGGGTTGTCCTAAGGATACGGACGGCGACGGCATCGCTGACTTCGAGGATGTTTGCCCTGAGGTTGCAGGTGTGAAGGAGAACAAGGGTTGCCCTGAGATCAAGGAAGAGGTTAAGAAAGTATTCGAGAAAGCTTTGAACGGTATCGAGTTCGAGACTGGTTCTGCTAAGATCAAGAAGTCTTCTAACAAGATTTTGGACGACGTCGTTAAGATCATGAAGGAGAATCCTTCTTACAAGCTCTCCATCAACGGTCACACTGACAACGTTGGAAAAGCTGAGAAGAACCAAAAACTCTCTGAGGATCGTGCAGCAGCCGTTAAGGCTTACTTGGAAAACAAGGGCGTAGAGTCAGTTCGTTTGAGCTCCGCAGGCTTCGGTCAAGACCAACCAGTAGCTGACAACAAGACAAAGGCTGGTCGCGCTAAGAACCGCCGTGTCGAGTTCAAGGTAAGATTTGAGAAATAAAATCTGACATAAAACCAGATGGTAGGGCGTGCAACTTATTGTACGCCCTACTTTTTTCCCTAAGCTCAAGAACAGACGCAACCGACTTTAACTTGAGAATCCGTGGACCATATGAAAAGTCACCCCTCCCAAAAAAGGAAATCGTCCTTGCCAAATGGGATGAAATATATCCGTGAAGTACCCCTTTTATATTGACCAAAATCAATAGAAATTAGTAGGTATATTTTTCATATTACGCATCAGTTTTATTATATTTGTTATAGTTAGAGGAAAAGCATTAGCTGTTTCAAGAATATAGACGCGAAGGGACTTCTACAAAGGACTCTGTGTATGTGAAATGGTATGATTGCGAAAGAGGAAGGAGGGTAACATGAAAATTTCAACGGCAAGAATCGCATCGGTAATAATACCGCTACTCACCATAGCGGTAACCGTGAGAGCTGTCCCATCCTCAAGCGATAGCGAATCAACCACGCCACAAAACAACGACACGACGCCCTCCTCCACCCAATGGGCAGCATCCCCTAATAACGACATCGTACAACTAAGCGACACCTCATTCGTCTACAACGGAGAGGCGCAATCCCCGTCCATTCTCGTGGGAGAAGAGGGTGAACTCACCGAAGGCATAGACTACACCGTGAGCGGGGTACGCAGCGCCAAAGATGCGGGATCCTACACCATCGAGATTTCAGGATTAGGGGAATACTCATTCAACATCACGAAGGAGTGGGAAATAACGAAGAAGAACATCATCGCAAGGCCGGCAGACACCTCCAAGCATATTGGCACGAATGACCCTACCCTAACCTTCACCCTTGAAGGAATCATAGCGGGAGACACCCTGCTGGGGATATCGGTCGAAAGAGAGGCCGGAGAGAGTGTCGGCACCTATGCGATCCACCTCCAAGGGAACAACAACCACCAGAACTACATCCTCAACATGGAGAGCCAAGGCACCTTCACCATTGAAGGGCACCAATACACCAAGGGGGAAAACGCTGTGACGGAGAACGTCATACCACCCACTTGTACCGAAGACGGATCCCATGACGAAGTCTACTACTGTCAATTCGACAGTTGCGGGGCGGAATGCCTACGCATCCATATGGTAGATTCCGCGATGGGTCACGATTTCTCTGAATCATTCACGACAGACGTACCAGCCACTTGCGAGAGGGCCGGATCGAAATCGAGACATTGCACAAGATGCTACCAAAAGATTGAAAACACAATTATTCCTGCCACAGGACACTCGTGGAGCGAAGGCTATATCAACGCAGAGCCCACCTGCGCCGAGCCAGGCGAACTGATCTACTACTGCAACAACACCAATTGTCATGAGACGAGGACGGAAGAAATAGCCCCTACAGAGCACTCCTACGAGGATTACTTCACGATGGATTTCCCTGCCACCTGCGAAGAGGATGGGCAAGAATCCAGACACTGCGCCATATGTGGCGCAACAACAGACATCAGGGTGATACCTGCCCTGGGTCATAGCTGGGACAACGGCACCGTCGACACGAAACCCACTTGCGTAACGCCAGGGATAAAAATCTTCCGATGCACGGTAAGCAAGTGCAAAGGCGTCAAGGAGGAGGAGATGGAGGCGCTCGGACATGACTTCATTGAAGAATTCATCACAGACACCTTCCCGACCTGCACAAAACCAGGAAGGAAGTCATGGCACTGCACCAGATGCACGGAGGTCGACAACGTGACGGAGATCCCTGCGCGCGGTCACAAATGGAACGATGGCGACACCGTCGCTTTCCCGAACTGTGTGGAGATGGGTATGATCATCTATACCTGCAACATACAAAGATGTGGCGCAACAGACACTGTTTATATTCCTGCACAAGGACACCTATGGGACGAAGGCATCATCTCCAAAGAGGCCACCTGCACGGAGAAAGGAGAGATGTTCCACACCTGCATGAGAGAGGATTGCGGCGAGACGATGACAACGGAGATCAACGCTTTGGGGCATGACTACAACCCTGAATATACCATTGACATGCCAGCCACCTGCACACGCTCTGGAAGGAAATCCCAACACTGCAGCAGATGCAGCAGCACCATCAACAGCACTCTCATTCAGTCCACTGGACATTCGTGGGGTAATCCTACGACCATCATTCCTTCCACCTGCACCACCTCCGGCATCGTCAGCTACGCATGCACCAACGACAACTGCCAACAGACAAGGACGCAGGTGACGGAGAAACTCGGTCATGAGTTCGCCTCCACATACACCATTGACATACCTGCCACCTGCACTCAACAGGGCAGAAAGACCATCCATTGCATCCGATGCGACGAAAAGATAGAACCGGTCATCATCTCCGCCACAGGACACCTCGCAGGGGATACGATCATCGACCGTGAAATCGCCGCAACCTGCACCGCACACGGAGAGGTTTCCCGGGCCGTATTCTGCGTCCACTGCCAAAAAGAGCTATGGAGAGCCACCTCCGAAACTCCTGCCATCGGGCACAATTGGGACGAAGGGGAATTCGTCATCGCTCCGACAACCGAAAACATGGGCAAGAAGGTGTTCACCTGCCTCAACTGCCAAAGCCAACGCTATGAGCTGGTTGAGAAACTCTATAAGACCATCATCATGCGAGAGCTCACGGACGGTACTATCTTCTCCGTCAAAAGCGAAGGATACTGCCCAGGAAGCGAAGACTATGTCAGTTACACTGTGCTTGAGGGCATACCTGTCGAATACAAAGTGGACTTCACTGAGGCTGCAAAGAAACAAGGATTCGAGGATGTTGATTGGACCGATGTATCCGCCGACTCTCGAATCGCCATCACACCACCAGGCAACTGCGAGGCTGGCACCTATCACGCCAACGTAACCTTCCGCGGAGAGAACCTGGCGACCACAATCGCCTACCCGCTCACTTTCACAGTCAACCTGAACAAATCCTATATGGTGGCCATCTTCGACGATGTGGTCAGCATCGACAACCGAGACAACCTCTTCCACACCTTCCAATGGTACCACAACGGGAAGATGATTGACGGGGCCACGAAGCCTTACTACCAAGAGATGGGCGGGCTGACCGGCAGTTACTACGTCCGCATCAACATAGGCACCGGCGCCGAAGCCAGAACCTGCAGCAGGGATGTGTGGGACAAAATCGTCCAAAAGACGAGAAGAATCACCGTTTCCCAAAACCCTATAAAGGAGGGAACGACCGTGACACTCCATAACTTCGAGGACACGCAACACACCCTGACCGTCATCAACGACCTCGGAACCACCCTCATCACGGAACGATTCACAGAGAACTCAATCAAGCTAAATGCTAATCGATTGCCGGCAGGTAACTATATCATCAATGTGGATGGCATCAGCCTGAAGGTGATAAAAGAATAAGAGGAGGAACCATACGGAGGACAATCAGGAATAATAAACAGCAATGAAAAGAAGCATCACATATCTCATACTCCTTTGCGTAACGACATTTTCTTATGCAGGCGAAGAGAAGAGTCTCCAACAAGAAAAGATTCCGTACCTGGGGACCAAACACTATCTGTGCCTGAATGCCGGAGGAGGATTGCACTCTCACATGCTCAAGGCGGATGGAGGTGATGCGGAATATGGCTATGGAAGCCTATTTGAGCTGAAATACCAACTCACGCCCAAGAACTGGGGTATAGGCATCGGCGTGCAGATCAGCTCTTATCGTGGCTATACGATCTTCAACCATAGTTACTCGGAGACATTCACCCACCTCGACAATGACCTCTCCTACACGCTCAACACTCAGTTCGTGAACTGGGAGGAGAGACAGAGCAACCTATCCATCGAGATTCCCTTCTCGATACAATGCATGAAGAGCATCAACAAGAACTGGAGCTTCCTGCTTGGATTCGGAGCTACGGTTTCGATTCCGATCAAAGAAAGATACACCACTCAAGATGGCTATTTCACCTCCGCCGGATGGTTCGAATCGACCAACGTGGTCTACGAGGATCTGCTTAACCATGGGTTCCGAACGGTGGACACTGAACTCTCCGGCCCCATAAACAATATGCGTCCAGGCGTAGGTGCGCACGTGGAGATAGGCTTCAACCGCGCGATACGTCAGAAAAGTGCCTTTTATATGGGGCTCTACACCCACTACGGAATCACGTCAATCACCGACCCGCAGGAAAACAGCCTCTACGACGGAAGCAACTATACAGGGGCTTACGAAAGCGAGCGGGTCGAGGAGGTCCACCCCTTCAAAGCAGGTGTAAAATTGGGCTTGCGATTCAACCTCAGGGACAAAAAACGTGAGGCGGAGGCCATACGTATCGTCGAGGAGAAACAACGGGAGAGAGAGCGTCAAAAGGAGATCGCCGCCAGCGCCGAACAGATGAGGAGGGATCGTCTGCGCCAAGAGCAGAGAGAACGCATCCGTAGGGAGGAGGAGAACGACAGGCAGATGAGACTGGAGAAGGAACGAATCGAGGCGTACCATAAGGCTGCCTTAAAGGAAGAGAAGGAGGCCACCTTCGCCCTCAAGCGTATCGCGGATGAGGCGATCTACACCTACCCGAATAGTGTTCCTACCTTCCCGGAGGAAATCGAACGCTCGTTCGATATCATCTATACCTATTTGGCTAAACACGCAAACGCACGCATCCTCATAGTCGGACACACAGACAATACGATCAAAGGTGACAGAAGCGTCACCATCGGAAAGAAACGTGCCGATGCCTTCAAACAGGCATTGATACGCAAGGGTATACCTGAAGATAAGATAGAGTGTATCAGCAAAGGAAACACACAGCCTATCGCCTCCAACAACACGAAGGGCGGTAGGGAACTGAACAACAGGACAGAGTTGAAACTAAAAGGGGGTGAGGTGGAAGAATAAAAAAGAGCGGATAATCAATCCGCTCCGAACACTTCCCTACGCGTACTGTATTTCTTCTGACGCATACTCAAACGGTAGGTGATCACCTCGTCCGCAAGCGTGACCGGATCATCCTTGGAATAGGTCTCGAAAAGCAGGAATCCTCCCTTCAGCCCATTCGGCATCGCCTTCTCGGGATGCCATCCTCTACCAATGTAGAAAAAGGCTTGGTATGAGCCATTATCGAGTCTGAATGTATAAGTGCTATCCGCCTTGACATAGGCATGGCTCACTACCCTTCCGTTCTCGTTCTTTTCCTTGATCAGAGCGATCATGTCAAAGGAGATGGGCGCCACCACCACGATGTCCGAGTTAGAGTCTTTCTTAGGCTTCTTAGGCAATCCATATTGATCCTGATAGGGCATGGCGCCTTGCTCCAAGGAGTTCTTGCCATACTTCTCCACCTCGCTCTGCCAATACACGATGCTATCCCGCAGGCGGGTGGCTTCCGCCGTGTATTTGTCATGCGGATAGGCAAAGAGAAACTCGTCGTAAGCCTCAACCGTATTCTTCTTCCTGCGATCCTGGAAATAAGGCTCCTCCAAGAGACCTTTCCTTTCGTTCACGCGATCCATATACTTGCTCTGTGGATATACCTCCCGATACTCGACATAGCCCCGCACCGTGTTTTTGTGGATGGCGGCCCAATAATCAAATGTCTCGGAAAAAACAGTGTTCAGAAGGACGTAGCCAACCGCTAAGACAACGACAACACCCGCAAAGATTTTAAGCATCAATTTCTCATTCATAGATAAACCCTTATTTATTTTTTCAGGATAGACTCGATGGCGGCGTAGATACCGTCAGCGTCCATCCCATAGTAATGATACAACTCTTCTTGTGTGCCATGGGTGGCGAAGATATTCGGAATGCCGATGCGCTTCACATGCATCGTCACGTCATGGTCTGCGAAGTACTCCAGCACGGCGGAGCCGAATCCACCCGACACGACACCATCCTCGACCGTAATGACGGATTGGTATGTCTTGGCGACCTCGTTCAACAGTTCTTCGTCCAACGGTTTCAGGAAGAGCATGTTATAGTGTGAAACGCTCATGCCGTTCTCCTCCGCCTTGGCGATCGCCTTTGCGGCTGCATGGCCCAACGGACCGAGCGATAGAACCGCAAGGGAAGAGGTTCCCTTCTTCAGGCAAACGCCCTTGCCCACCGGCATCTCCTCCATCTCCTTGTGCCAATCCAACAAGACGCCCTTGCCACGCGGGTAGCGGATCATGAACGGTCCGTGGCCCGGCAAGGAGGCCGTGTACATCAGGTTACGAAGCTCGATCACATTCATCGGGGAAGCGATCGTGAGATTCGGCACGCAACGGAAGGCCGCCAGATCGAACGCTCCGTGGTGGGTCGCACCGTCAGAGCCGACCAATCCCGCACGGTCCAGGCACATGACCATGTCCAGATTCTGCAGGCAGACATCATGGATCACGTTGTCATACGCGCGTTGCATGAAGGAGGAGTATATGTTACAGAAAGGCATCATGCCCTCCTTCGCCAAGCCGGCTGAGAAGGTGACCGCATGGCCCTCCGCGATACCCACGTCGAAGACACGGTCGGGCATCTCATGCATCAGGAAGGACATGGAACAGCCCGAAGGCATGGCAGGGGTGATACCCACCACCTTATCGTTCATGCGCGCCAGTTCGACCAAGGTATGTCCGAACACGTCCTGGAACAGAGGCGGCGTATCCTTCGTGATAGGAGCCACGACCCGCTCGCCCGTCTCCTTGTTGAACTTGCCCGGCGCATGCCAGATCGCAGCGGCTTCCTCCGCAGGCTTGAAGCCCTTGCCTTTTTTCGTCTTGATATGCAGCACCTTCGGTCCCTGGTAATCCTTGATCGAACGAAGGATCTTCACGAGGCTGACCACGTCATGGCCGTCCACCGGACCGAAGTATCGGAGGTTGAGCACCTCGAAAAGGTTATGTTCATTGGCGATGGCCGCCTTGACCGAGTTGTGGAAACGGATATGCTTCGCCTTCTCGTCCTCCTTCACCCATCCCAGTTTCGCGAAGAAACGGTAGAGCTTATAGCGCCATTTGTTGTAGGTGGCGGAGGTGGTCAGACGCACGAGGTACTCGCTCATACCCCCCACCGGCGCATCGATGGCCATGTGGTTGTCGTTGAGCACGACCAATAGATTGTTAGGATAGGCGGAGGCGTTGTTCAGTCCCTCGAAAGCCAGACCGCCCGACATGGCGGCGTCACCGATGACAGCCACCGTATGGGCTTGTTGCTTGCCCAACTTATCGTCAGCGATGGAGATACCCAAGGCAGCAGAGATGGAGTTGGAGGCATGGCCCGCCACGAAGGAGTCGTACTCGCTCTCGTGAGGGTTAGGGAAACCACTGATACCACCAAACTGACGGTTGGTGGAGAAGCGGGTCCTACGTCCCGTGAGGATCTTATGTCCGTAAGCCTGGTGACCCACGTCCCAAACAATCTTATCCTCCGGCACGTCATACACGTAATGCAATGCGACCGTCAACTCCACGACGCCAAGGCTCGAAGCCAAGTGTCCCGGATTATGCGAGAGCTCGTCGATGATGAAACGGCGCAACTCGTCACACACCTGAGGTAACTGGGACTCGTCCAACTTCTTCAGATCGGACGGAGTATCTATCTTATCTAACAATGATTCCAATGCAACCAACTAATTATTTTTGCCTCTACAATAAATCAATTACAAAAGTAGGAATAAATTCGATAAAGTTGATAGACTAACCCCCTATTATTTCAGACCGCACATTCCATCCTGAAAAGGAAGGATTTAGCAGGACTGATCCGTTTCCCGTAGAGCTTCCTTATGAGCTTCGTTCAATTTGATGGTAAAGAGAAAACAAAGAACCGGCAGGGCGGAACTGAACAGCAAAAAGAGCACGGCAAGGGGATGGGTGATCATCGAAAAGGCGATAGCCACATAAAAGGACAACATCGTCAAGATCAGCAAGATTACACCACTGAAAATCAACGTCCCACGCAAGATCTGGAGAGATTCCTCACAACCCTTCTTCGCCCAGGAAATAAGTGCGATAGTATAAACATAATATGCGATCAAAAGCGCACTAAAAATATATAGAGGGACAAACAAAAGATCACCGAATCTTTGTTCCCCGAGCCATATTGCAATAAAGGCAATAATAAACGCCACAGCAATCACCCATAGAATCAGAGTGATGACTCGGAAAATAAGGACAAGGGACAACAAACGACGAAGATCCATGGCTCAATGAATTTTATAAAGATTAATAATATTAGACAGCAATCTGCGCAGCGTCGACCGCGAAGCATCCTGAAGATGTTGCGACTGCTCCACATCCTTGGCACTATTACCATTCTGTTCCATTGACAACATGTTTAGATATCTCTTTCACAAATATAATAATTTCTTAGTTCCAACTAGGGTACAATTTGTACCCCATTTGAAATGACGATCCTATACGGGAAACGGTGAATGGTGGGGAGGAATATGGGAAGGGAACGTCCGAATAGAGGGGGAAGGTATAAACGAAGGCGACTCCCCCCGAGGGAGAGCCGCCTTAAATGTTTTCACAACGGAATAATCCTTATTGTGAATTGCTTCAATTTTGTGTTGCTAATTTACTCGTTTTTTCTTACATTGCAAACAAAAACAGAAGAAAAATGAAAAAGATATTAGGACTAGACTTGGGCACCAACAGTATTGGTTGGGCGGTGGTGAATGCGGAGACTGAAACCCGAATGGTAGAGAACAAATACCAAAATGAAGAGAAAACATACTTAAAACCGATAGGCATTAGTTCCGCAGGCAGTAGAATTATTCCAATGTCAGCAGACATATTGGGGGATTTTGAAAAAGGGAATTCCATCTCTCAAACAGCAGATCGCACAAAATCCAGAATGGCAAGACGGATTAGAGAAAGAAACCTACTGCGCCGCGAAAGACTTTTACGGGTATTAAAGAAAATAGGATTCCTTCCGGAGCACTTTGCCAACCAAATAAATGAATATGGGAAATTCATTAATTACGATGAGCCGAAACTTGCATGGAAGAAGAATTCTGAAGGGAAAAGCGAGTTCCTTTTTCAACAATCTTTCGATGAAATGCTAGAAGATTTCAAGAAGAATCAACCCGAACTAGTTTCTGTTAGAGAGAACGGCAAACAAAGGAAAGTGCCATACGATTGGACGATTTATTATTTACGCAAAAAAGCCCTCACTCAAAAAATTTCGAAAGAAGAACTCGCTTGGATTTTATTACAGTTTAACCAAAAGCGAGGATATTACCAATTGCGAGACGAAGAGGATGGCGAGGAAAAAGCAAACGAAACTACTGAAATTATTAGTGCTAAAATTTTATCTGTCGAGAAGAAAGAAAAGGATAAAAAACATGAAAAACACTGGTATGAAATGTCACTTGATAATGGCTTAACATATCGTGCCGCTTTTTATAACGATGTTTCTGCGTGGGAGGGAGAATCAAAAGATTTTGTATTGAAAACCACGATTTTGAAAAATGGCAGTAAGAAACAAGAACTTTCGTTTTTGCCAACAATAGACGAGATAGAAGCAATGGATCCTTCTAAAAAAGCAAAAATGTATGCAAAGATTAAGCTTCGCACCGAAAAGAGTATTGACAGCAGTGGGAAAACCGTTGGATGCTACATTTACGACACCTTGCTTAAGGATCCCAATCAGAAGATTATCGGCAAACTTGTACGCACCATTGAACGCAAATACTACAAGGAAGAATTAGGACTAATACTAGAAAAGCAAACAGATCTCATTCCTGAATTACAAGATGATGAACTATATAACAGTTGCATCAACTTGCTTTATTCCAACAACGAGGACCACAGAAACAACATTGCAAAATCAGGCTTCACTAACCTATTTATCAACGACATATTATTTTATCAACGGCCATTAAAAAGAAAAAAATTTCTCATCAGCAATTGTCCTTACGAAAGTCATGTCTTCATTGACAAGGAAACCGGAGAAAAGAAAAGGTCTTCTATAAAATGCATTGCAAAATCAAATCCGTTATTTCAAGAGTTCCGTTTGTGGCAGTTCGTACAGAACCTTAGAATCTATCAAAGAGAAAAAAAGATAGACAACAAACTATTCACCGATGTTGATGTCACAAACGAGAAGTTGGAGACAGAAAATGATTATGTAAAACTATTCGAATGGCTTAACGACAGAGCATCGATCAAACAAGACATGTTACTCAAATCTTATTTCAAAATTAAGGAAGAGAACGGCCAATATCCATATCGTTGGAACTACGTAGAAGATAAGGAATATCCATGCAATAAAACGCGTGCAGCCATATTGGCTAAATTGAATAAGGATGAAAAGGAAAAACTTGATAAGGATTTGACGGCTAAGATATGGCATTTGCTATATTCGGTGAAAACAAAGGATGAAATTGATAATGTTTTCAAAGAGGGGAAAGAACAAAAAGAAAGAGGCATTTATTTCGACTTAAGGAAAGTTTTCTCAGAGGAATCTATTAAAAATATAAAGAAAATAAAATTAGAAGAAACCGAGTATGGCGCATATTCTGAAAAGGCAATTAAAAAGTTGCTTCCATTGATGCGCATGGGCAAATATTGGAGTGCCGATGACATTGATGCAAAGACAAAAGAGCGCATTGACAAGATTATCACAGGCGAATATGATGAAACCATCAAGAATCGCGTACGCGACAAGGCTATAAATCTAACAGACGAAACACAATTTAAAGGCTTGCCCGTCTGGCTCGCATGCTACATTGTTTACGACCGACACTCAGAAGCAAAAGAAATAACAAAATGGGAAAGTCCAGAAGATATTGACACCTATCTGGAATCATTCAAACAACATTCGCTGCGGAATCCTATTGTTGAACAGGTTATTACCGAAACATTACGAACTGTTCGGGACATTTGGATACAGGAAGGACAAATTGATGAAATTCACGTAGAACTCGGACGTGAAATGAAAAATCCTGCAGACAAACGCAAAACGATGACCGAACATATCCTGGAGAATGAAAATACCAACTTGCGTATTAAGGCAATGCTTATGGAGTTTATGAATCCAGAAATGGGCATAGAAAATGTCCGTCCATATTCACCAAGTCAGCAGGACATTTTGCGGATTTACGAAGAATATGCATTGAACTCTAAAGAGAAGTATGATGGAACAAAAAAGGATTTTATTCCAGACACAGATGACATCCCCGAATTTGTAACAAAAGTTATTACAGGACTTGGCAGTACAGACAAGAAAAAACAGCCAAGCAAAAGTGAAATAATAAAGTATAAATGCTGGTTGGAACAACGGTATCGTTCGCCCTATACAGGTGAAATGATTCCACTTGCGAAACTCTTTACTTCTGCTTACGAAATTGAGCACATAATCCCCCAGTCACGATACTTTGACGATTCTTTCAGCAACAAAGTAATTTGCGAAGCCGAAGTAAACAAACTAAAAGACCGCCAACTTGGCTTTGAATTTATCAAAAAACACAATGGCGAAAAAGTTCAACTTAGTCAGGGAAAGACGGTTGAAATTTTCTCAGAGGAAGATTACGAAAAATTTGTAAAAGAGCACTATTCCAGCAATCGAACAAAAATGAAAAAATTGCTGATGGAAGATATTCCCGATGGATTTATCGAACGACAGCTCAACGACAGCCGCTATATTAGCAAACTTGTAAAAGGCTTACTCTCGAACATCGTGCGCGAAAAAGTGCCAAATGGAGAATACGAACAAGAGTCGGTTTCGAAGAATGTGATCTTGTGCAACGGATCAATAACCGACCGATTAAAAAAAGATTGGGGCATGAACGATGTATGGAACAATATTATCTTGCCTCGTTTCAAAAGATTGAATGAACTAACTAAAAAAACAAGTGATATTGAACTTGTAAATGAGTACAACCGATTGTTCGAATTAGAACTATCGAATATTGCTTATTCAAAAGGCACTACAATTACAGGTTCACACACTGATTTTTATAAATCATTAGACAACAAGGAGCAAAAAATAATTATAGACAATGTAATGAAACAAATGCCTATAGCAGAGTCATTTTTGTCTGTCAATAATGAAGGGCATATTATTCCTAATATGCCCCTTGAACTTCAGAAAGGTTTTAACAAAAAACGTATTGACCATCGTCATCATGCCATGGATGCAATAGTAATCGCTTGCACAACACGCGACCATGTAAACCTGTTGAACAATGAAGCCGCAAAATCAGAGAACAAAGCCAACCGTTATCAACTGCAACGCAAACTACGACACTTTGAAAAAGTAATGATTGATGGGGAAAAGCGTGAAATAGCAAAAGATTTCTTGAAACCCTGGGAAACATTCACAGTTGATACCAAACAAACGCTAGAAAACATCATTGTTAGTTTCAAGCAAAACCTGAGCGTGATAAACAAGTCTAATAATCATTATGAATCCTATAAAGATGAAGATGGAAAATTACGAATCGGGGAAGATGGGAAACCCAAGAAAAATTATATAAAACAGAAGAAAGGAGATAATTGGGCTATACGTAAATCAATGCACAAAGACACAGTTTTTGGTGAGATTAATCTGCGATTAAAAAAGACAGTTTCGTTAAACGAGGCATTGAAAAATCCTAAAGCTATAATAAACAAGGATTTCAAGGCCAAAGCATTAGAGTTGTTGAAAGCTGGCCACGATGCTAAATATATAAAAAAATATATAGAGGATAATAAAGATGTGTGGTCGGATATTGACATCAAAAAAATTGATGTTTACTATTTCACAAAGGGCACAAACAAACGTTACTTTGCCACGCGCAAACCACTTGACTCCTCGTATAATAAAGCTAAAATAGAGGATAGTGTAACAGATACGGGCATCCAAAAAATTCTATTAGCTCATTTGAGAGCAAAGGGCAATGACCCCGAACTTGCATTTTCGCCTGATGGCATTGACGAGATGAACCGCAATATTCTCGTTTTGAATAATGGCAAGTTCCATCAACCAATATATAGAGTTCGTTATTATGAGAGTTCTGACAAAAAATTTGCAATTGGTCAAATTGGGAATAAGTCATCAAAATTTGTTGAAGCATCTGATAGTACAAATTTATTCTTTGCAGTTTTTAATTCTGAAAGATTGAATAAAGAAACTGGAGAGATGGAAAACAAACGATCGTATCTTACTATTTCGTTCAAAATTATGATTGATTGTCAGAAAAAATATGGTTCAAAATGGAGAAACAATATCGAAGTCTATCTGAAAGAAAACAGATTAGTTTCAGATGAAGTCAAACTGTTGTTTATTCTTTCGCCAAACGATTTAGTTTATCTGCCAACGAAAGAGGATTTGAAAGAAGGAATAACAGTTGTGGATAAAACAAGGATATATAAATTCATTGATTCAAGTGGAACGACAGCTAATTTTATACCACAAAGAAGTGCTAAAATTATATTTTCGATTCCAACTAAAAAACAAAAAGAAATGGGAAGTGATTATGTAATCCAAGATGAATATGGCGTTGGAAGCCCACAATCAAAGAATCAAAAAGCCATAACAGGAGAATTGGTAAAGGAAACTTGTATTCCCATCAAAGTGGATCGTCTTGGTAATATTATCGAACTCAATGGGAAGAAAATATAACCTTAATCCAAACAGCAACTTCATCGACAGATTATTCTCTTTGTTTTTGAATATCGATGAAGGTATAAGAGTATAATGCAAAGGATGAGTACAAATTGTACCTATCCTAAAAAATAGAGACGATGATAGGTCCTCACCTTATTTCAGTTGTACGAAAAAAATCGTACAACTGAAATTTGAAGAAGCAGATAACAAAACGCACTAAAATAGAATAGCCTATGATCAAACGCACATTATGTTTCAGCAACCCGGCATACTTATCGCTGACCAACCACCAGTTGGTCGTCAAACTGCCGGAGGTGGAGAAGAGCAACCTGACAGAGCGCCTGAAAAAGGAGGCTACCACCACCATCCCCATCGAGGATATCGGTGTGGTGGTGCTCGACCATCAACAGATCACCCTCACCCAAGGTCTGCTGGCCCACCTGCTGGAATGTAACTGCGCCGTGATCACCTGCGACAGCCATCACCTTCCCATCGGTCTGCAGCTTCCCTTGGAGGGAAACACCACCCAGAGCGAACGGTTCCGCGACCAAATAGAGGCTTCCCTCCCCCTAAAAAAACAATTGTGGCAACAAACCATCCAGCAGAAGATCGCCAACCAGGCGGCTGTGCTCAACCAGAAGAGGGGGTTGGAGGTGAAAAACATGATGCGTTGGGTGAACGAGGTGAAGAGCGGCGACACGGAAAACGTGGAGGGCAAAGCGGCCGCCTTCTATTGGAAGAACATGTTCCCCGACGTGCCGGGCTTCACCCGCGGACGGGAGGGCATCGCTCCCAACAACCTGCTGAACTACGGCTATGCCATCCTGCGCGCCATCGTAGCCCGCTCGTTGGTGGCGAGCGGACTTCTTCCCACCCTGGGCATCCACCACCACAACCGATACAACGCCTACTGCTTGGCGGACGACATCATGGAGCCCTACCGTCCCTACGTGGACGCCCTCGTGATAGATGTCACCCAAAAGATGGGCCATCAAGAAGAGATCACGATAGAACACAAGCAGCAATTACTGACCATTCCTGCGCTCGACGTGAACATCGCCGGGCAACGCAGTCCGCTCATGGTGGCGACGGCGCAGACAACCGCCTCGCTCTACAAATGCTTCAGCGGCGAATCCCGCAAGATACTCTACCCTACAATGGATTAGGATATGCAACGGCTCAGCGAATATAGGATTATGTGGTTATTTGTCTTTTTCGACCTCCCGACGGAGACCAAGAAGGATCGGCAGGCGTACGCCGACTTCCGCAAGCGTCTGCAGGGAGATGGTTTCACGATGATGCAGTACTCCGTCTATGTGCGCCACTGTCCCAGCGCGGAGAATGCGGACGTACACACCAAACGGGTGCAGAATCTGTTGCCCGAAACGGGGCAAGTCAGTATACTGCGGGTGACGGACAAACAATTCGGCAACATGCAGAACTTCGTGGGGACCAAAAAACAGAAGCGAAAGACGGAGGAGGCACAACTACCTATCCAGCTGACATTGTTTTAAGAAGGTCTCGTTCACCATACATACGGGAGAACTTGTTCTACCACACAAATCTACTTTCTCGTATAGCGTTCAAACGACGGATCGTTCTTATCCCACGTATAAACCCATTTCCCATCACCTCCCATGTCCCAAGTATTCATCACTTCCCGCATACGGAACACCAACTTGCCGGAGCGGACAGCCGCCCTGAACTTTCCATGGCATTGTTTTTTCCCCATCTTTCTTGATTTGCAACCACAGGTAATCATGCCAGCGCATACTTTTTTTCGGCTTCGTGTCATAATCGTCAACAATCATTATAAGCTACATGCGAATAAAAGGAGACGGCCGGTCCAACCGCGCTGAAGCACCTCGGCCAGACCAACCGTCACCGCAAATATACGATTAAATATTTTCTTGCCAAAATCATGAATTGCCTTCAATTTGTAATTTAGCCACAGTAAAAGCAGTTACATACTACTTTTACTCGATTACAGGCAGCGACAATGTACTCAAAATAAAAAACCGAGGCTGCCTCGAGGAACTGCAATCCACGCTCTCGCCTTCGGTTCTTAATGATTTGGCCAAATGAAGTTGGACATATCACCAATGCAAATATACACAAAATAATAAATAAGCAAACTAATCCGCAAAAAATACGAAAAATTTTTTCCATCATCCACCGCTCCGGCGCAGCCGTTGTGAATTGCTTTCAATTTTGTAATTTAGCGGTAGCAAAAACAGTGGGGAAGAGGTTCAACGCGAAACTGAAGTAGTTGTGAATTGCTTTCAATTTTGTAATTTAGCGGTAGCAAAAACAGTCTTCTTCATCGTCTTACCCTGCAAGGTGAGTTGTGAATTGCTTTCAATTTTGTAATTTAGAGGCTGCAAAAACAGTAATTTTACTAAGATTACCCCCATATCAACGGTTGTGAATTGCTTTCAATTTTGTAATTTAGAGGCTGCAAAAACAGTGGACATCGCAATCTTCCACATCTTCTGTGTGTTGTGAATTGCTTTCAATTTTGTAATTTAGAGGCTGCAAAAACAGTGCTGACGTGAAGGTACAACTGCGTATAGACGTTGTGAATTGCTTTCAATTTTGTAATTTAGAGGCTGCAAAAACAGTAAACGGCAACAAGGGAATCGCCTGCGGTCTGTTGTGAATTGCTTTCAATTTTGTAATTTAGAGGCTGCAAAAACAGTCAATTCGGTCATCGCCCTCGCCGTAGGATGGTTGTGAATTGCTTTCAATTTTGTAATTTAGAGGCTGCAAAAACAGTCCGATCCACTTCTATCTCGACACAGCATAGTTGTGAATTGCTTTCAATTTTGTAATTTAGAGGCTGCAAAAACAGTACATCTGTTGCAGTATTTTGATTCACAAGTATTTACAAGCTGTTTTTGAAATAAAAAATCGCATGGTTTTCCGTGCGATTTTTTGTTTTTCTACTGATATTTTATGTTAGAACTCACACGGAATCTCCACACAAACCTGCTCACCCGTGACAGGGTGCACAAACTCGATGCGCTGCGCCTGTAGGTAGAGGCGGTCCGCCTTCCGCCCATACAACTCGTCGCCTACGATCGGCATCCCTAAGCCCCGGGCATGGGCCGCATGAAGCCGCAACTGGTGCGTGCGACCCGTCTTCGGATAGAAATAGACTCGGGTCACGCCTTCCTTCCGCCCAATCACCTCATACTCCGTCAACGCATACTTCCCATACTTCTCGCTTACCATCTGGCAGGGACGGTGCTCCACATCGGGACAGATCGGCAGGCAAATAGTGCCCGAATCCGTTGCTAAATTGCCCTGTAACAACGCAACGTACCTCTTCCTTACCGTATGGTCGTTGAACTGTTTTTGCAACGCTTGGTGGACTTCTTTTCGCTTGGCGATAATCAGCAAGCCGGAGGTGGACATGTCCAACCGATGGACCACCAACGGCCCCGTGGCCTCCGGGTAACGCTTCCGTGCAAAGGAGTAGACCGACTGCGCATCCGACTTGCCCGGAACGGACAAGACACCCGCCGGTTTGTTCACCACCGCAATGTCTGCATCCTCCCACACCACCTCCAACGTCAGTTCTTGGCTCAACGGCCGGATCGGCGACGGCTCCACATCCAATCCCTGCATCATGAACTGCAGGATCGGTTCGCACTTGCTCTTGCAGGCGGGATAGAAATGTCCATGGTGACGGACGATCGCCTTGGGGGAGGCACCCCACCAGAACTCCGCCATGCACAAGGGTTCATAATGGTTCAGAAAGGCGTACTGCAACAATTTGGGTGCGGCGCACTCCCCTGCCCCACTGGGCGGTATGGGATGCCCCACACGGCTGAAGATACCGCACAACGAACGGTTCTCCCCCTTGGCGTTCAAGAGCACGAACTGGTCGAACAGACGCCCCTGCAGCGCTGCGGAGCGTTGCTTGCGCTCCCGCTTCAAGGCCTCCATCTCCTCCTCGTAACGGGTCAGACCAGCCTGCGCCTGCTGCAATTCCGCCTGCAGCTTACTCTTCTCCCGCTTGCACTCCGCCTTGAGGAACTGGCTTTCCTTCACCAGCTGATGTTCCTCCTCTTCGGTAAGGGAACCCGTCCTCCGAGCGTCCCGCTCTTCCTTCGCTTGGGCGAGGCGCAGCCGCCACTCCGATGCAAGGCGCTCCACCTGCTCCTCCAAACGTTCCACCAAGGAGCGCAAGGAGAGGTACTCCGCAGAGGAGGCAATGGATTCCACCTTATCATTGAGGGAGGAAATATACCTCTCCTCGTCCCTAAAGAAACCGTCTGGCTCAGACAAATCGTACACAGGGGGCACGAAATAATCGTGCTGGTAGGTGCCCGCCAACTGGCCCGAAAAGGCAGCGAGAAAGCCCAACTTCCCCTGCCCGTTCCGAACGACCAACACACCGAACATCTTCCCCTGCGCCAACTCCTCCGACCATTGATTTTGGGAGGAAATATAAGCACGAACCTCATCCGCCGCCATGACAGACAACGGATGAGGTTCGTAGCTAAAAGGATAAGTAAACTGTTTCGGCAGTTCTATGCCGTCAATGCTCTTCTGAAAGAGATGAAACATATCTGTTTATTGCCTAATCAACGTGAAGTGGCCCATGAACTGACGGTCGATCTCCTCCACGTCGATCACATACCAGTAGTCGGTGGAAGGCATCGGGTGTCCGTTGTAGGTTCCGTCCCAACCATCTTCCTTCGAACCGAAGTAC
>JAEEGH010000676.1_pt1 | contig 111045 bp, 80 predicted proteins | sample 9134181 | NCBI WGS metagenome assembly JAEEGH01 (sample SAMN16246544, study PRJNA631951) | gut metagenome | biome: gut microbiome; feature: rumen; material: DP-attached | host: Bos | place: Iran: Karaj | collected 2018-10
TATTCAAAGTCCTGCGGTTCTTGTGATCATTTTGACAGTGAGGTGTTAGGTGAGGTGTTGAGTGAGGTGTTCACTCAACACCTCACTCTTCGAATCACCTTTCTACAAAGGTGTTTCAGAAGAAAAAGTGAGGTGATGAGGTCTTTCTGAAAAAATAGTTTTTGCGCACTTTTCTTGGAACTTTCAGATTAATTCACTATCTTTGCCGACGTATGAGAACAACAAAGGAATATATTGACCTGATTTCAGCACATGCTGGCGAACTGCGCTCACAGTTCGGCATACGTTCCCTGCGGCTGTTTGGCTCTGTGTCAAGAGGCGAGCAGACGGAGACCAGCGACGTTGATGTGTGTGTGGAAATGGAGCCCCGTCTATTCCTTATTGTACGTCTTCAGCGCTTTTTAGAGCAGCTGCTTCAATGTCCCGTGGATGTCATCCACATGCATCCCCATATGAACCCTTATCTATTAAAAGATATAGAACGCGATGGAATTTACGTCATTCAATGAGCGAAATAGAGTTAAGAACACTTTTGAGCAAATAAGGACAGCAATCGGGCAGCTTCAAGAGTGGAATGCAGATGTGAGCTCTGCTGAGGATTATTATCAGTCCTCCTCTGGAATGCAAAAACTTGCTGCTAATTGCATGCTTATAGAAGCCATTGGAGAGGGAATCAAAAAAATAAACGATATAACAAAAGGTGCCTTACTACCAGAACGTCCTGAAATACCTTGGGGCGACGTTATTGGCATAAGAAACCATATCGCTCATGGCTACTTTGACATAAACGGTTACTTGGTGTTCTCAACTATCAAGAACGACCTTGATGAGTTGAAGGATGCCATAGAGTATTTCATAGAAACGGTATAAGCAAGGCAAGCAGAGGAATGGTTACAGTTGTAACCGTAACCGTTTGAAGTCTTTTTCTGTCATTTTTCTTGGAACTTTCATATTTATTCTTTATCTTTGCAGCTACGGCGGTCAGCGCCTTGCCGATCCGCAGAAGGGCATCAACATCGTTGGTGGCAAGAAAGTGTTTGTGCCGTAAGGAATGACGGTCATTCCCAGCATTCCAATTCATTTTCCAGCTCAGGCAACTGGCGGTGGTGGAAGGTGGGCTCCTTGATGCCCTGCCGTTTCTGCCGCCGGTAGTCGTCGAGCAGACGGAAGGCGTAACGGCCCAGCAGCATGATGGCAATAAGGTTGCATGCGGTGAGGAAGGCCATGAAGAAGTCGACAATGTTCCAGACGAGCTCGAAGCTGGCCATGGCGCCGAACATCACCATCAGGCCTGCCGAACAAATGCGGTAGGCAGTCATTACCGTCTTGTTGTTTGTAATGAAGCGGATGTTAGCCTCACCGTAGTAGTAGTTACCGATGATGCTGGAGAAGGCGAAGAGGAAGATGGCAATGGCTATGAACACCGGTCCGGCAGCTCCCACTTCCGACTGCAGCGCCGACTGCGTCAGGGCGATGCCGTTCAGTTCCGGCACATCGTAGAGGCCGCTGATGAGGATGATGAAGGCCGTACAGGAGCAGACCAGCAGCGTGTCGGTAAAAACACCCAGCGCCTGAATCAGTCCCTGCTTGACGGGATGCGACACAGAAGCCGTCGCCGCCACATTAGGAGCACTACCCTCGCCCGCCTCGTTGCTGAAGAGACCACGCTTCACACCATTCATGATGGTGGCACCGATGCCGCCGCCTGCTATCTGCTGGATGCCGAACGCATCGAGCACGATGACTTTGAAGACATGGGGAATCTGCTCCATGTTCATCGCAATAATCACAATGGCCAATATGACGTAGCCGATAGCCATGACAGGCACCAAGACTGCGCTGACGTGGGCAATACGCTGGATGCCGCCAAAGACAATGAACAGGCCCAACTGCGCCAGACATGCTCCCACCACCAGGGGCGACCAGCCGAAGGCCTCCTGCATGGCGCCGCAGATGGTATTAGCCTGAATGGAGTTGTTCGACAAGCCGAACTGACAGGTAATGAGCACAGCAAACGTAATGGCGAGCCACCGCTGGTGCAGTCCACGCTGGATATAGTAGGCAGGACCGCCGATGAACGAATCCTTATGTTTCTGTTTGAACAACTGCGCCAGCGTAGACTCTACAAAGGCCGTTGCCGAGCCGACAAGGGCGATGATCCACATCCAGAACACAGCACCAGGACCGCCAATGGCAATGGCAGAAGCCACACCCGCCAGATTGCCCGTACCCACACGGGTGGCTACACTGACGGCAAAGGCCTGGAACGACGAAATATGCTTGCTGCTGACGCCTGCTTTCTGATCCTGCACTTGTGCTTCAACGGTGTCGACAGCCGAATCGGTAAGCAGACGAAACATCTCACCCACCATACGAAACTGCACAAAGCGCGTTTTTATCGTGAACCATAAGCCACTGCCCACCAATGCGAAGATAAGTACATAGCCCCACACCGCATCGTTGACAGAAGTAATCAGATCATTCAGTTCCATTGGTGCTTTTTTACACGTTTATGGCCACAAAGATATTGCTTTTTTCGTAACTTTGCAACCAAAGAACGAAAAAAAGCATCGCTCTTGCAATGTTTCCCTTCGTTTCTGCGTATATATGAATAGAACGTGCGACGAAAGTCGAAGACTAATTAATCATGACCGAAACTGACAAAGACCTGATTGAGGGACTGCGGAAACAAAGTCCCAAAGCACAGCAACAGATGCTCGACCGCTATGGCCGTGATGTCTTTGCGCAGGTAGTGCGGCTCGTGACCGTTACCGAGAACGCTGAGGAGGTGTATCAGGATGTCTTCATGAAGGTCTTCAGCAATATAAAGAGGTATGACGAGCAGCGGTCATCGCTCAAGACGTGGGTGTCGCGCATAGCCTACAACGAGGCCATCAGCTTCCTGAGACGCAGAAGCACACCCACCATCTATTTCGAGGATCACGGCAACGAGGCTCAGGAACTGTCGGACGCGGAGGTGGACGAGACCTTCGGACATGCCAACCAGGAGACGGTACAGTTGATAAGGGCAGCCCTGAAGCACCTGCCGCCTGAGGAACGGGCGATAATCACGATGTTCTACTACGAGGAGATGAGCCTCAAGGAGATTGCCTACGTCACGGAGTCGATACCCACAACCGTTGCCTCGAAGCTAAGCAGAACGAGAAAGAAACTTTGTAGAATCATCAAAATGTTACAAGCATGAACGAAGATAGAATTGACATATGGCGAGAGCAGGACGTGAACCTGCGCGACGCCCTCCGAATGGAAGAGGAAGCGTTGCCGCAGATGCCCGCCGACCTGAATGCAAAGACCCTCTCCCGGCCCCTCCCTGTGAGGGAGGGGAGTAGTCACTCTACTATTAGACGGTTGTGGCCGTGGGTGGCAGCTGCCTGCGTAGCTGGTGTGATGATGATTCTGCTGTTGCCACAGAAGGGCACAACGGAACAGAAAGTCGCAGCCCAAGTGGAGCAAGTGAAGAAAGCCGAGAAGCCCAAAAAGGAGGAAGCCACTCAGCCAAAGGCGCCCCAAAAGGTGGAGCCCAAGAAAGAGCAGAACGTTCCAACCAAACGTAAGGTGAAGCTGCGCCAGCCTTCCATCAACGAGCGCCATCTGGTGGCTCAACAAGCAGCTCCCGCTGAGGAAGTTGTAGGAGAAATGGCTGCCAAGCCCAAAGCAGAGTTGGCCCAGGCCGCTATGCCAAGCGCCAAGAGCGAGACGCTGACCGAGCGCGACATTCCCATTACGCGACCCGAGAACTACAAGTACACGCCCGAGGAAATAGCCCTGCTAAAGAAACAGGCCAACGAGGCCTACCTGAAGTGGGTGGAACTGGAACTCGAGATTGCCAAGTATAATCAGGAACAAACAGCACAGAAGTAGGATTGAAAAATGTAAAGATTAAAAAATGCAAGAATGTAAAAATTGAAGCAAAATAAAAACAGTAACCATTATGAAACATCTATTCATCATGCTGCTCATTGCTTGCAGCGCACTCACAACGGCCAACGCCCAGCAAAAGAACAAGCCCGAGAATGTCATCAAGGCTTTTGAATTCCTCATCGGCCTGTATGGCCAGAAGGCGGGACAGACTTACTCCGTCGAAAAGAATCCCAACACCGGCATCATTGAGTCGAGCGAGCGCATCGTTCCTTTTACCTGTAAGAAGGACGAGCCTTACATTACTATGATGGGCGAAGACTTTATGAAGGACGAGCCGCTCAGCTATCAGATCAAGCACATCACCCCCGGACAGGGCAGCCAGAACTTCACGCTGGCTGTGCATACCAATGTGCCCAACGTCATCAACCATTACGCCATTCGCACCAAATCGGCAGAGGAGATGTGGTTCATGGCCTGCAAGAACCCCGACAACCCCTCGCTGCGCGATGCCTATGCCATTGTATGGCAACCCACCGCGGACAATAAGGTAAAGGGTACCATCTATATGATTACCTCGCCGCGCCCCAGCAACTTCGGCAAGGCATTCGACAATCCAAAGAAGGTGTTTAAGATTGAAGGGCGCGTGGATGCTAACATCAAGGACTCGCTCTACAACATCTATATCGCTGAATCGCGTGAAGCCCTCTACAACCTTCAAGATCATGAGTATGTAGCTTGTGTTCCTGTGGTCAACAAGCGTTTCGAGTGGCAGACAGAACTCACCAAGCCCTGTGTAGGTCGTCTGCGCTGTATCTTCCCTGATGGCGAGCTCTGCTCAGCCTGGATCGACCTCGACTTCGTGCCTGGCGAAACCTATCACATTACCGTCCACAACGGCTATTACGATGACGACGAGGACTACGAGCGCCGTGTAGGACGCAACTCAGGCAAGAGCCTGATCCAGCCTCGGAGTGCAAGCGTTATCGGCAGCGGCATCGTTGGCGATGACATCATAGGCAAAACGATTAAAATAGACAAGATTGAAGAAGATGCAACTACGGTTGAAGAGGATGCAACTGTAGTTGACGAGCCTGTCTACAATGCGACCAATACTCCCCCAACTCCTCAGACATCGAGTTGGAAGCCATCGGAGCAGCAGATGATGCAAATTGCACCAAAGGTGATGGCTGTGAAAACCAATATGGAAGCCATTAAAGCTACTTACCAATCGTTGAAGCCCTTCTTTGATGCCAAGAACTTTGCCGGAACAGACCAGATATTCGCTCAGATTACCAAGCAGAACAAGGTGCTGGACGAGAATTTCCAGGATATCGTCAAGTTCCTGAAAACCTTGGGGGTTCCCTATGACAAACGAGCCGAATTCTTTAGCGAGGGGTACAAGGAAATACTGAAGTTCTATACCGAGCAAAACCAGGGGTTCACGGAAATACTGAAGGAATTCGGCACGCTGCCCAAGGGAGCGCAGAAAGCCCAGAAAGAACTCAACAAGCTCATCGAGAAAAACATGAAGGAGATGAGCAAGGCAATGTCTTTCTAAAAGCCCACCTTGGTGCGCTCATCATTTCATACTGTCCTGCTGACTGGTATAGAAATCGGTGATGCGCACCAAGGCCCGCGAACAGACGGGGCAGAAATCCTCTACTTCGTTGATCTTCATACGGCACTCTTGAGCCGGACGATAGACGCCCTTTGACTGATAGCCGCCACCCTCAAAGACGCCCACCCGCTGCGTAGCAGCATTCAACTGCTGACGCTCGACCTCGGTCTCGACCTTTCTGTAATCGGGAATCTTGGCAGGCGGCGTAGGGATAGGAGTGTCTTTAGGCAACATATCGGCCCACTTCGAGCCAAAATCCTTCAGCGTAGTCAAGTTGGGTTCCCAGGGTTCCGTATCGGCAGGATACATCGTCTCGTAGCCGTCATCGTAGAAGTATTCATCGCCCAGACCTCCATAAGCGTGGCCGAATTCATGCACCAGCACCTGGCGGAACGTGGCGTGGTCGCTGGTGCTGACGGTAAGCTGGTTGTAGATGCCACCGCCACCATAGGTATCGCTGTTTACCAACACGATAATATGTTCGAAGGGAATACCCGCCAGCAGGTCGTAAAGGCGGTGCATATCTTGGGTCATCAGGTAACGGTTGGAGTAGAAGGTATCGTAGTGGGTGCCAACTGCCGTCGATTGCCAACGACCTAAATGAGGTATCGAAGGTCCGCTGCCAGCTGACTCAGCAGCAACGGCAACCACATTGAAGCGCGGCTTCATCGAGGTAAACGGCTCGTGGGCAAAAAGGGCATCTACCACCCGCTGGCAGTCAGAATAGAACTTGTCCATCTGACTGTGGATATAGCCTTCAGCCACAATGGCCAGGTCGATACACCTCGTGATGTCTGGTTCGCCATCCGACTGCGCCTGCCCCTTCCACACATAACGGAAGGGGACCTGAGGCTCAGTTACCTGACGAATGAGTATGTCGGTAGGATGGAGCGTATGCTGCAGCTGTCCCACCACCTTGCCGTGAAAGTCGGTCAGCGTAATGTTGACATCAACCGGACGCTTGGGCAAGGGCACGTTGAAGGAAACGTTGAAGGCGCGGTTCACGCGGGTAGCCTCCTCAGTAGCCTGCCATTCCTGAAACAGCGTGGAGAACGTATGCACATAAAGCTGCTGCCCAGTTGCATGGTCGCTCAGTATCAGCTGGCCGTTGCCCCTTAAAGGCATATCGGCTAGCCTGTTCTTGCGCCCTGCCCAGCGCGCCATCTTACTAGCCTTGCAGAAATAGGCCTGTTGCTCGCGACTATTGCCTGCCAGTACATAGTCGAGCCGCAGGGTGCTGTCGGCAAAGTGTTCATCAAAAGCCTGAGCCTCAGCCGTAGCCGTCATACAGCAGACAGCCGCCAAGGTCATGAATAGTTTCTTCATTACTTTATTCTCCATTTTTTTCATGTGTTGTACTGTTGCCATTCTTTAGGGCCTTGTCCACGCTGCCAGCCTCCAGCAGGCGGCGTTTTGCTTCTTCATAGTCCAAACCGAGGGCCTCCTGAATCATGCGGGTGCCGCGGTCGATGAGTTTGGCGTTGGTCAACTGCATCTTCACCATGCGGTTGCCACTTACGCGACCCAGACGAATCATCAGCGAGGTGGAGATCATGTTTAAGACCATCTTCTGGGCCGTGCCGCTCTTCATGCGACTGCTGCCCGTAACGAACTCTGGTCCCACGATGGTTTCGATGGGATATTCAGAGGCCTCTGCCAAAGGGGTGTGGGGATTGCTGGTGATGCAGCCCGTCAGCAAGCCATGAGCCCTTGCCTCGCGGATAGCACCAATAACGTAAGGTGTAGTGCCAGAGGCGGCAATGCCTATCACGGTGTCGTCGGCAGTAGGCAGAAAGGCCTTAAGGTCCACCCACCCTTGCTCAGGAATGTCCTCAGCACGCTCTACAGCCCGTCTGAGAGCCTCATCGCCCCCAGCGATGATGCCTACCACCCAGTCGGGCGAAACGCCAAACGTAGGAGGAAGTTCGCTGGCATCGAGCACGCCCAGGCGCCCGCTGGTGCCTGCACCCACATAAAAAAGGCGTCCACCCTGTTTCATTCGTGGTTCAATGGCCGTAATCAGCGCTTCTATCTGCGGCAAGGCCTGACGTACGGCGTCAGCCACCAGCGCATCCTCCTCGTTGATATGCACCAGCAACTCGCCTACCGACATCTTTTCCAGATGATCATAGCGTGAGGGCTGTTCTGTAATCTTCTCCATAATGACAAATACGTTGGTCAAAATCCTTGGCGCCACCTGTTTCGTTGAAGAGTTTTTGCAACAGGCGAACGCGCAGATTGGTAATCGATTGGGGCGACGAAGCGACGAGAATGGCAATCTCTGATGGCTGGAAGTGCTGACGAATCAACAGGCAGACTGCTTGTTCTTTCGTGCTGAGCGGTTTCAGCAATGCCAATAAGGCAGGATTCAGCGAATAGCAGCATTGTGCCAACGCGCTGATGTCCTCGTCTTTGGCCACTTGTCCTAAATTGGCAGTTTTGTGGAGACGGGCCGTTATGTCCTTCAGTTGTCGAGAGTTATCGCGCAGCTGACGTTTCTTCTGGCGCTGCATCTGTACCAGTTCGCGATGGGTTAGGAGGTAATACCAGGCAATCAATCCTGCTATGAGAATCACGATGGCAAGAGCTGTCAGCAAGGCGATAATGGTTCGGTATTGGTGGCGTTCCTTCTGTTGTTCGTCGTATTGCGCCTGCATATCCAATATGCTGGTAGCACCATTGTTTTCATAATTGTCGCGATAGAGCGTGTTCAGTCGCTGGCTGAGGTGCGAAGCCATTTGGTGATGCTTCTCATCGTATTCTGCCAACGAGTCATAGTGGTTAATCAGTTTACGATAGGCATCAATGCGAATGGCATAATCGCCCGATTGGAGGGTTTGAAACCAATAGTCGCAAGCCTGTGCCGACTTTCCCTCAAGTGCCGCAATGTCGCCTAAAAGTTTGATGGTCTTGTCGAGATACGTCGTTTGTTGCGATAGCAGCAGGTATTCTTTTGCTTTGTTCAAATCGTTCTGATGCAGATAATAGCTCCCAAGGTTTGTTAGCATCGTAGCACGGATAGGCCCCTGAACACTATCGAGGAGGGGGCGACACCTTTCTATATATGTCCTGAGGCTATCAGTATTGTTCATGGCATCAAAGGTGGTTGCCAGATTGTTGAGCTGGCGTGCCGTCCATTCCCGATTGCCAAGTTGCTCAGCAGCCCGGAGCGAACGGTGATAGTAATCGAGCGTCAAAGCATAGTTATTGGCATTGTCGTTAATATCACCCAACACGGCATATAACTCGTGGTTGAGGGCTAAGTCATCCAAGCCTTCTGCCAGTTCCTCGGCTCGTTTCAGCAGACGGAAGGCTTCGCCATAGCGCTGTTGGCCGTAGAGCACGATACCGTGATGCAGGCAGGAGCGCGCCAGACGTTCATCATCGCCTTCTTGCTCATAGTATTGTTGACTGAAACTGATGAGGGTGTCTGACGAGAACATCAATCCGATACGGTGAATGGCTTCCGTAAATACCAATCCGTAAAGGGCTCGGTCGGCCTCTACGCTGAAGCTGTCGATATCCAAACCATAGAGCAGGCGGATGGTCGAGTCGGGATATTGCTGACAAAGGGCTTCCGCCTGCAACAGTTTCGTGTTGCGGCAATGCTCCGAAGAGCACGCCGCAAACACGAGAGAGCAGGTAAGGATAAGAACAATCTTCTTCATTTCAGATTAAAGGAAATGGGCAAAGTAAATAGTACGCGCACGGCCTGGCCTCTTTGATAGCCTGGCTTCCATTTCGGCATTGCCTTGACCACGCGAACGGCCTCGGCATCCAATGACGGGAACCCTGGCTTCACAACATTTACTTCCGTAATGCTACCATCTTTCTCTACCACAAAGGTCACCAGCACACGTCCGTCAACCTTCTGTTTCTGGGCATCGGCAGGATACTTGATGTTACTGCTTAGAAACTGTATCATCGCTTCCATACCACCAGGGAACGCAGGCATGTCTTCCACCACATTAAAGGGCTCTTCTTTCTGATCCTTCTGTGATATTACTGTCTTTTGTGCCAATACTGTCGTGAGGCAGCATGTTGCTATCAGCGACATCATGATAAGTCTTTTCATTGTTTCTTACTTTTTAAATGGTTAAACGATACAAGTTGTCCGGACTTTCGCTTGCAAAAGTAGTAAAAGTAGCGGATTGCTGCAAGAAAATCATTACATCATATTACACAAACGGCACTTTTTCCACTTATTTGCAAGCATACAACAAAAAAGTACCGCCCCAATTCGACTATTTGCCCCCTGCCTATCCTTTCACTCTACTGCCCTGATAGTTTTTTCCTGTGCCTTTCGAATGCCTTCCTTATGCCGTTCGAAATGGTTTGGAAGCACGAACTAAAGGGCTGAAAGGCTTAGGATAAAGGGTAAAAAGGCAAGGGATAAAAGATAGAAAGGCTTGGGGTAAAGTTAAAACAACGCCAATGTTTGTTAAATCAAAGGCATTGTTTAATAAAACAAAGCCTTTGATATGTCTTTTTAAGCCCCCCAACATCAAAAATTTTTCCGGATAAGCGCATTTGGTTTCGAAATAGTTTGTATCTTTGCAAAACAAAAGAGCGCCACAGAAAACCTGCGGCGCTCTTATTATAGATAAGGTGTAGCCCCTCTATTCCCCGCCCGAGGCGGGGTTAGGGGTGGGGTCTTTAGTCAGCGAGCTTTGCCTTGATCATCTCGCGGTTCAGGCGGGCGATGTTGGCGATGGTCTCGTTCTTCGGGCAGACGGCCTCGCAAGCGCGGGTGTTGGTGCAGTTGCCGAAGCCGAGTTCGTCCATCTTGGCAATCATGTTCTTCACACGACGGGCAGCCTCTACGCGACCTTGGGGAAGCAGGGCGAGCTGGCTGACCTTCGACGATACGAAGAGCATAGCCGAACCGTTCTTACAAGCTGCTACGCAAGCGCCGCAGCCAATGCAAGAGGCGCAGTCCATAGCCTCGTCAGCATCCTCCTTAGGAATGAGGATGGCGTTGGCATCCTGAGCCTGACCTGTGCGGATAGTAGTGTAACCACCAGCCTGGATAATCTTATCGAAGGCACCACGGTCAACCATACAGTCCTTGATGACAGGGAAGGCAGCTGAACGCCAAGGCTCTACGGTGATGACGTCGCCATCGTTGAAGCGGCGCATGTAGAGCTGACAGGTAGTAGCTCCACGCTCGGTGAGTCCGTGAGGAGTACCGTTGATGTAGAGCGAACACATACCGCAGATACCCTCGCGGCAGTCATGGTCGAATACGAAGGGCTCCTTGCCTTCATTAATCAGTTCCTCGTTCAGGATATCGAGCATCTCCAGGAAGGAGGTATCGTCGGGGATGTCGTGCATCTCGTGCGTATCGAAGTGACCCGCATCTTTCGGACCATTCTGACGCCAAAATTTAATGGTGAATGAAATATTCTTAGCCATAGTCTTTAATTCTTATAATTACGGGTTTGTACTTTGATAGCTTCATATTCAAGCGGCTCCTTGATGAGCTCGGGCTCGTTGCCCTTGCCCTGATACTCCCAGCAGCCTACGTAGAAGTAGTTCTCGTCGTCGCGCTTTGCCTCGCCTTCCTCTGTCTGGTACTCCTCGCGGAAGTGTCCGCCGCAGGACTCGTTACGAGAGAGAGCGTCGAAAGCGACGAGCTGACCCATTGTGAAGAAGTCGCGCAGGTGGATAGCCTTGTCGAGCTCGATGTTCAGGCCTTCCTTGGTGCCAGGAACGAAGAGGTTCTCGTCGAACTCCTTCTCGAGTTCGTGCATCTTCTTCAGACCAGTCTTCAGGCCCTCAGCGGTGCGACCCATACCAACATACTCCCACATGATGTGACCCAGCTCCTTGTGGATAGAGTCAACAGAACGCTTACCCTTGATGTTCAGCAGACGGTCGAGTTCGGCATCCACCTTCTTCTCAGCCTCAGCGAACTCAGGCAGATCAGTAGAAACCTTAGGCCATACAGCCTGATCGGCCAGGTAGTTCTGGATGGTGTAAGGCAGCACGAAGTAACCATCGGCCAGACCCTGCATCAGCGCAGAAGCACCCAGACGGTTAGCACCGTGGTCAGAGAAGTTACACTCACCGATAGCGAACAGACCAGGAATAGAAGTCTGCAGCTCGTAGTCAACCCAGATACCACCCATGGTGTAGTGGATAGCGGGATAGATCATCATGGGCTTGTAGTACTTCACGCCATTGATCTCATTGGCTACGTCGCCAGGGAATACGTCAGTGATCTCCTCGTACATCTCGAACAGGTTGCCATAACGCTGCATGATGATGTCGATACCCAGACGGTTGATAGACTCAGAGAAATCGAGGAACACAGCCAAACCGGTGTTGTTGACACCGAAGCCCTTGTCGCAACGCTCCTTAGCTGCACGAGAGGCCACGTCACGGGGAACGAGGTTACCGAAGGCAGGATAGCGGCGCTCCAGATAGTAGTCGCGATCCTCCTCAGGAATCTCCCAACCCTGCTTGGTTCCAGCCTGCAGAGCCTTGGCATCCTCAATCTTCTTGGGAACCCAGATACGACCGTCGTTACGGAGTGACTCAGACATCAGCGTCAGCTTCGACTGCTTGTCGCCGTGGACGGGGATACAGGTGGGGTGAATCTGAACGTAAGAGGGATTTGCAAAGTAAGCACCCTTGCGATAGCACTGAACGGCAGCGGTGCAGTTGCAACCCATAGCGTTGGTAGAGAGGAAGTAGGTGTTGCCGTAACCACCAGTAGCAATAACTACTGCGTTAGCAGAGAAGCGCTCCAGCTTACCTGTGCAGAGGTTCTTGGCGATGATACCACGAGCGCGGCCATCAACAATCACCACATCCTCCATCTCATAACGAGTGTAGAGCTTCACCTTACCAGCGTTAACCTGGCAGCTCAGAGAAGAGTAAGCACCCAGCAGCAACTGCTGACCCGTCTGACCCTTAGCATAGAACGTACGGCTTACCTGAGCACCACCGAACGAACGGTTGGCCAGCATGCCACCATACTCACGAGCAAAGGGAACGCCCTGAGCTACGCACTGGTCGATAATATTGTTTGATACCTCAGCTAGACGATAAACGTTAGCCTCGCGAGCACGATAGTCACCACCCTTTACGGTATCGTAGAACAGACGATAAACAGAGTCACCATCGTTCTGATAGCACTTAGCGGCATTGATACCACCCTGAGCAGCGATAGAGTGAGCACGACGAGGAGAATCCTGAATACACAGGTTAATCACGTTGAAGCCCATCTCGCCGAGTGAAGCAGCTGCAGAAGCACCAGCAAGACCAGTACCAACTACAATCACATCCAGCTTCAGCTTGTTCTTTGGGTTAACCAGACGCTGATGAGCCTTATATTCCTTCCATTTCTCAGGCACTGGACCTGCGGGAATCTTAGAATCAATTACTTTTGCCATAATCTTTTAATACTTAATTCTTAATACTTAATTACTTTCCGCAAGTTGCAGCATCTTTGCAACAATCAACTGCCTGTTGGCAGCAATCAGCAGCAGCACCATCACAGCAGAGAGAAGGGGCACAACCGAAAGCGAAGGCCAGCACTACTACGAGGAATGCCAAAATGAGCAGGGTAACATAAATATTACCAATGCACATCCAACGCTTCAACCAAACCTTACCACTCCAGCCGAAGGTCTGCATAGCTGACCAGAAACCATGAGAGAGGTGGAACCAAAGAGCTACCAGCCATACGATGTAGAGCACTACGAATACAGGATTAGCAAATGTCTCCTTAATCCAACCGAAACCATCGACAGGACTTAATGTTGTTTCCATGCCAACCAATTCTGCAAACATCATGTTCCACCAGAAGTTAAACAGGTGCAACAACAAGCCCAGGCAGATAATAATACCCAGCACGAGCATGTTCTTAGATGCCCACTCCACCTTGCCAGCATTTACCGTTGTTGCCACATCGTAGCGGTTGTTGCCACGAGCAGTACGGTTCTGCGCTGTCAAAATGAACGCATAGACGATGTGAATCACAGCCAGAGCAGCCAAACCCAATGTAGCCACTACGGCATACCAGTTGGCACCCAGCAATTCGCAAATCATGTTGTAAGCCTCACCAGAGAACAGCGCGACAATGTTCATGCAACCGTGGAACGTCAGGAACAGAATCAGCGCAACACCCGTTACGGACATTACAACTTTTCGACCAATTGATGAATTAAATAACCACATAAATTGAAATTGAATTATTAATAGTTTTGAAATTAAAAATACATAAGAATTAGGTATCACGCGTACGTTTAGGCTACAAAGGTAATTAAAAAAGATGAATTTCGCAAACGTTTTCGTAAAAATATATTTTATTTATACGAAATCCATTTGAATCTTTGGCTTTTTACTCACTTATTCGTACCTTTGCAACGTATAAAAACTAGAAACTATGAAAGAGAACATCGCCATCTATACGCTTACTTCTGAGTTGCATGATGAAGAGGCTGTGAGTGCTGTAACCCGTGAATTTCTTACAAGTCTGGGTGTTGAGTATGAATTCAAAGGCAATGACTATAACGACTACGGGACGGCTTGTCTTAACTTGATTTATGTAAGAACTGGAGGCACAGAAGGAATATTTCTCCAACTTCTCCCAAAACTACAAGCTAAAAGCAAAAGGCCGTTCTATCTTCTGACATCAGGGAAGAGTAATTCGCTGGCGGCTTCGATGGAGATTCTTTCTTATCTGCGTCAGCACGACATCAAAGGCGAAATCATTCATGGCAGTTCTGAATATATCGCTCAACGCATCATCTTGCTCAAAAACGTAGAAGAGGCTCATCGCATATTGAATGGAACACGATTGGGTATTATCGGAAAGCCATCAGACTGGTTGATATCCAGCCATGCAGACAAGGAGCAGGTGAAAAATCGTCTAGGTATTGAGTTGATAGATATCCCTATGGATGTGATGTACAGAAATCGTAACATCTACGAAGCCCTAAAGTCTGTTATTGCTGAATATCAGCTGCAGGGTTTTACGCTTCGCTGCTTCGATCTTCTCACCACCCTGAAAGATACTGGTTGTCTGGCACTTGCCAAACTAAACGCAGAAGGTTATGTGGCAGGGTGTGAAGGCGATGTACCTGCTATGCTGACGATGATGATTGTTCGATCACTATTAGGCATTTCTGGTTTCCAAGCCAACCCTTCGAACATCAATCCAGAAACTGGCGAGATGTTGTTTGCCCATTGTACCATTCCTCTTAATATGGTAGAACGTTACGAACTGGACACCCACTTTGAATCTGGTATTGGCGTAGGTATCAGAGGCTATATGAAGGAAGGACCTGTTACTGTCTTCAAGGTTTCTGGCAATCTCCAACGCTATTTTATCGCAGAGGGTATGCTGGTTCGTAATCAGGCTAAACCCGATCTTTGTCGTACACAGCAAGTCATCCAACTATCAGACAAGAATCTGGTTCAATATTTCCTGACTAACCCCATTGGTAATCATCACATCATCATGCCAGGTCATCACAAAGAACTACTTGAAAAGATTCTGATGTAACTTTCTTGGTGAGTTTTTTGGGTTTTTACTCGCTTATTCGTACCTTTGCAGCATGATTCTAAAGTATGATGTGATTGTGATTGGTGGTGGACATGCCGGATGTGAAGCTGCAACGGCTTCTGCCAATATGGGTGCTAAGACGCTGCTGGTCACAATGGATATGAACAAGATTGCACAAATGTCGTGTAATCCTGCTATTGGTGGTATTGCGAAAGGACAGATAGTTCGCGAAATAGATGCTTTGGGTGGGCAGATGGGACTCGTTACAGATGCTACAGCCATCCAATTCCGTATGTTGAACCGCTCGAAAGGCCCTGCCGTTTGGAGCCCTCGTGCCCAATGTGACAGAGGAAAATTTATCTGGAAGTGGCGCTCAGTATTGGATGCAACCCCCAATCTCGATATCTGGCAAGACCAGGCAGATGAACTGCTCGTTGAGGATGTTGTTGTGGCACAACAACAAACAAAGCGCGTGGTTGGTGTGAAGACTATTTGGGGTGCTGAAATCAGGGCAAAGGCTGTCATCATTACCGCAGGCACCTTCCTGAACGGTTTGATGCATATAGGTAGAAAGATGGTGCCAGGAGGACGTATCGCAGAACCTGCAGTACCTCACTTTACTGAAAGCATTACTCGTCACGGTATCCGTTCTGCCCGTATGAAAACGGGTACTCCTGTCCGTATCGACAAGCGAAGCGTTCATTTCGAGGATATGGAACGTCAGGATGGCGAAAACGGCTATTATAAGTTCTCGTATATGGGAGAACCTCGTCCTTTGCAACAGTTGCCCTGTTGGGTATGCTATACTAACCCTGACGTACATCAGACATTGCTGGGAGGATTAGATGATTCACCACTCTATAACGGACAGATTCAATCGATAGGTCCTCGTTATTGTCCTTCGATAGAAACCAAACTCGTCACCTTCCCTGATCGTCCACAGCATCTTCTATTCTTAGAACCAGAAGGTGAAGATACCAACGAGATGTATCTGAATGGATTCTCATCGAGTCTGCCAATGGATGTACAAATAGAAGCTCTGAAGAGAATTCCTGCTTTGAGAGACATCAAAGTCTATCGACCAGGCTATGCTATTGAATACGATTTCTTCGACCCAACACAATTGAAACACTCGTTGGAATCAAAAATCATCAATGGACTCTTTATGGCAGGTCAGGTAAATGGCACTACTGGTTATGAAGAAGCTGGAGGTCAAGGAACATTGGCTGGCATTAATGCGGCCCTTTCCGCTGGTTCTGTAGGTTGCTGTGGCACAGCAACAAACGGAACCTTCGAACTGAAACGCGACGAAGCCTATATTGGGGTACTGGTAGATGATTTGGTAACTAAAGGTGTAGATGAACCATATCGTATGTTTACATCTCGAGCCGAGTATCGTATTCTGCTGAGACAAGACGATGCAGATGCACGTTTAACAGAGAAAGCCAACGAACTTGGAATAGCTAAAAGAGAGCGATATGATTGGTGGATAGAAAAGAAAAACGCTATCGAAAGAATCGAAAAGTTCTGTCGCAACTATGCCATAAAACCCAAAGTGGTCAATGGTGCCCTTGAAGCTTTAGGCTCTACCCCACTCGTCTATGGCTGTAAACTGGAAGACTTGGTGGCACGTCCAGAACTGAACTTTGAAAAACTTCAGGAAATCGTTCCAGAGTTCCGCGAAGTCATCGGACAGTTACCAAACCGACAAGATGAGATAGCGGAAGCAGCAGAAATACATATCAAGTATAAAGGATATATTGAACGTGAACGAATGGTGGCAGACAAGATGCACCGTTTAGAGAACATCAAGATAAAAGGTAAGTTCGATTATCCCAATCTTTCTGCCATCTCAACAGAGGCAAGACAGAAACTTGAGAAGATTCAGCCAGAAACATTGGCACAAGCCAGTCGAATTCCTGGAGTATCACCTAGCGATATTAATGCTATGCTAGTGTTGCTAGGGCGATAGGTTTCACGTGAAACATCAATTCGTCTATTCATTAAATAATAACGATAAAACCAAGAGATTATGAACAAACAATTACTGATTGACAATCTGCGCTGCGTGCCAGATTTTCCAAAGAAAGGTATTAACTTTCGTGATGTCACAACACTTTACAAGAATGCTGAATGCATGAAAGAAATGCTCGACGAAATGGAAAGACTCTACAAAGACAAAGGAATCACCAAGATTGTTGGAGTAGAAAGTCGCGGTTTTGTGATGGCAGCGGCATTGGCAGGAAGATTAGGGTGTGGTGTGGTCTTAGCTCGCAAACCAGGTAAACTGCCCGCTACTGTGATTAAAGAATCATTCTCGAAAGAATACGGCGTGGATACCGTAGAAATGCATCTAGACTCAATCGATCAGGATGATGTCGTCTTAATACACGACGATTTGTTGGCAACTGGCGGTACAGCTAAAGCAGCCTATAAGCTTGTACAACATTTCAACCCCAAGAAGATATACATGAACTTCATCATTGAAATCACAGATGAAGGATTGCATGGACGAGATTTGTTTGACGGTATTGAGTTAACAACATTAATTACCGTTTAACTGTTTCACGTGAAACACGCCATATGACAAAGGAAGAGAATGAGACACGATTAGAGAAACTAAAGGCTATTGTAAGGGCGTTACCTGAAAAGCCTGGCAGCTATCAGTATTACGATGCTGAGGGCACGATTATCTATGTTGGTAAAGCCAAAAACCTGAAGGCTCGTGTCTCGTCCTACTTCCATTCAGAAGTTGATCGCTTCAAAACAAAGGTTTTGGTATCGAAAATATATGATATCAGCTATACGGTGGTTAATACAGAGGAAGATGCATTATTGCTAGAAAATGCGCTGATTAAGAAATACAATCCTCGATATAATGTACTTCTGAAGGATGGCAAGACCTACCCTTCTATCTGTATTACGAAGGACTATCTACCACGTATATTCCCAACCAGAACCATCAATAAGAAATCAGGAACATACTACGGTCCTTATTCTCACGTAGGTACGATGCATGCGATGATAGAGCTCATCAAGAAACTATACCATCCTCGAACCTGTAAACAGCCACTTTTACAAGAGGGTATTGAGAGTGGTAAATACCAAGTTTGCTTGGAATATCATATCAAGAATTGTGCTGGACCATGCATTAAAAAGCAATCGTGGGAGGATTATCAGAAGAACATCGATCAGGCTCGTGAAATACTAAAAGGAAACACCAGACAAGTTTTACGCGAGATGAAAGATGAGATGATGAAACTAGCAGAAGAACTTCGTTTCGAGGAGGCAGAAGAGGTCAAAAGACGCTATCTTTTGATAGAACAGTTTGTAGCTAAAAGTGAGGTCGTCAGTCATACGATTGACAACGTTGATGTGCTCTCAATTACCAACGACGAAAAGGTGGCATTCATCAACTTTATCCACGTATCAAATGGTCAGATTAACCAGTCGTTTACCTTTGAATATAAGAAACGTTTGGAAGAAACTGACAGCGAACTTTTACAGTTGGCTATCGTTGAAATGCGTGAGCGTTTCAAGAGTCATGCGAAGGAGATTATTCTGCCTCAAGAGGTAGATATCGACCTAGAAGGAGTAACCATTACGATTCCTCAGCGAGGTGATAAAAAAACGTTGCTAGAGCTATCGATGCTTAACGGAAAACAATACAAATTCGACCGTTTAAAACAGGCAGAAAAGCTGAATCCAGAGCAGAAGCAAGTGCGACTGATGAAGGAGTTACAAGACCTGTTGCATCTACCCAAACTACCCTATCAAATAGAATGTTTCGACAACTCAAACATCTCTGGTACAGACGCTGTTGCTGCTTGCGTTGTCTTCAAGAAAATGAAGCCCTCTAAACAGGATTATCGCAAATATAACATCAAGACAGTTGTTGGTCCTGACGATTATGCGTCTATGAAAGAGGTTGTTTACAGGCGATATAAACGTCTTTTAGAAGAGGAGCAACCCCTACCCGACCTCATTGTGGCTGATGGTGGCAAAGGACAAATGGAGGTGATTCGACAGGCCGTGCAAGACGAATTAGGACTCGATATTCCTATTGCCGGATTAGCCAAAGACGATCGTCACAGAACGAACGAATTGTTGTATGGTTTTCCACCAAGAGTGATTGGAATGAAAGACACAAGCGAGCTGTTCAGAGTATTGACTAAACTCCAGGATGAGGTACACCGCTTTGCTATAGAATTTCATCGAAACAAGCGTTCTAAGCGCGCTTTACAATCAGAACTGGATAGTATCAAGGGGATAGGACCAAAAACGCGTGACGACCTTTTAAATGCCCTCAAATCAGTAAAGAAAATCAAGGAGGCACCTTTGGATAAAATAGTTGAAATTATAGGGGCATCAAAAGCGAATATAGTATACGCTTATTTTCATCAAGGAGAAGAACAATAAAGAGCTACAAGCTCAATATTTATTCCCAACGTGGGAACATTTTATTCCCAGTATGGGAACAATTCATTCCCAACGTGGGAATTTTTTCTTTACCGAAGATTTGGTAGTATAAAAAATAGTTCGTATCTTTGCAGACATGAGAGCAGTTATCCAACGAGTCAGTCGTGCTAGCGTCACCATCGAAGGCGCTGTTAAGAGCCAGATAAAGCAGGGTTTTTTAATACTGCTAGGCATCTGCGATGAGGACACGATGGAGGATGTCGACTGGCTGGTCAAGAAGATAGCTAATCTGCGCGTGTTTGGCGATGAAAATGACGTCATGAACCGTTCGATACTCGACGTGCAAGGCGAAGCATTGGTGGTGAGCCAGTTTACACTCTATGCCAGCTATAAAAAAGGTAATCGACCCTCGTGGTTCCGTGCTGGTTCTCACGAGCATTCTATCCCACTCTACGAGGCCTTCTGCGCACAGCTTTCCGCAGCTATTGGTAAAGCTGTTGGCACAGGAGAATTTGGTGCAGATATGAAAGTAGAACTGCTCAATGATGGACCAGTAACCATCTGTATGGACACTAAGAACAAAGAATAAAAGCATGAAGAAATACTTAAGAGAAATAGAGGTATCAGGCCTGATATTAGTCATCATTGGTATTGTGTTCTCGTGGATATGGGGCGCCAACTTCGGCATGTGGCCCTGTTTGGTGGGACTATTCCTTTGGCTCATCACATTTCTTTATAAAGCCTTCAGATGGAACGAATATGCTCGCGAGAATAAGCAGAATATTATCATACTGTTGATAGCTATCATTATCCTAACACTTCAAATGCTCATAAGACAATGACTATAAAAGAAGCGCAAGATGCTGTAGATCAGTGGATTAAGACGTATGGTGTACGCTATTTCTCTGAGTTGACTAACATGGCAGTCCTTACTGAGGAAGTAGGAGAATTGGCAAGAGTTATTGCTCGCAAATATGGTGATCAGAGCTTTAAGGAAGGCGAAAAAGATAACCTGGGTGAAGAGATGGCTGATGTGCTTTGGGTTCTGCTGTGCCTGGCTAATCAAACAGGTGTCGACCTGACAGAAGAACTGAAGATGTCGATAGATAAGAAGACTAAACGCGACGCTGAACGTCATAAGAATAACGAGAAACTAACAAAATAAGTAATTAGTAACTAAAATTTAAGAACTATGGGTGAACATTGTAATTGTGGACATGAGCATCATCATCACGACGATGCACAACATTTTGAGGACATGTATCAGCAGGCTCTTAACCTTTACAACTTCGACATCAAAGACGAAGATGTAAAAGAGGCTGTTAAGAAGATTATCGCTGAGAAAGTTCCTGAGAACGATACTGAAGAAGTAAAGAAATTCATGTTTGCTTCTATCGAGTTGACAACACTTACGACACAAGACTCTGACGAAAGCGTGCTGAAACTGGTTGAGAAAGTGAACGCTTTTGCGCATGAATATCCTGATATGCCACATGTAGCAACAATCGTTACCTACCCTCGTTTCGCTAAACTAGTAAGTGAATCTTGCGAGGTTGAAGGCGTTATTCCAACTGTTGTCAGTGGTGCATTCCCATCTTCACAGGCTCTGATGGAAATCAAGGTTGCTGAAACAGCACTTGCTATCAAGGATGGTGCCAAGAATGTAGACATCGTGATGCACGTTGGTGAGTTCCTGGCTGGTGATTACGAGACTGTTTGCGACGAGATTCGAGAACAGAAAGCGACCTGTGGAAAGGTACCTATGAAGGTGATTCTGGAAACTGGTGACTTAGGTTCTTGTGCCAACATTAAGAAGGCGTCTATTCTGGCTATGTATGCTGGTGCTGACTACATCAAGACCTCAACAGGTAAGGAGAAAGTAAGTGCTACACCAGAGGCTGCTTACGTGATGTGTCAGGCTATCAAGGAGTACTTCCAGAAGACTGGTATCCGCATTGGTTTCAAGCCTGCTGGTGGTATCAACACGATGACAGATGCCCTCACCTACTACACCATCTACAAAGAGATTCTGGGTGAAGACTGGATGAACAACTATTACTTCCGCTTAGGAACCAGTCGACTGGCCAATCTCGTGCTCAGCGAACTGGAAGGTAGAGAAGTCAAGTTCTTCTAAACAAAAAAGGCGACCTCAACGGGTCGCTTTTTTGATTTAGTAATTGCGTTGAACCACGTAATCGACATAGGCTGTCAAGGATTCCTTGATGGCCTTTTCCTTCACGTTTTCATCGATATATTTCATACAGGTCTGACTAAACTCCGACATCTTCTGCTCAGCATATTCAATGCCTCCTTGCTGCTTAGTAAACTCCACCAAAACAGCTATTTCATCAGGGTTGATAGTACCTGCTTTCACCTTACGAGCCAATGTATGCATCGCCTCAAAATCAGTATTATTCAATGCATAAATAACAGGCAATGTCAGCTTACCTTCAGTCATATCGTTACCTGTAGGCTTACCTATCTCCTTAGAATCGAAATAATCGAAGATATCATCACGAATCTGGAACATAATTCCCAGATTCTGACCAAACTGACGTGCTTTCAGCATCTCCTCTTCAGAAGCACCACCTGATAAAGCACCAATAGCGGCACATGCCTCAAACAAGGCTGCGGTTTTCTGGTTAATGACCTGATAATAAACATCTTCCGAAATTTCTTGATTCTGAATATTAGACAACTGAAGTATTTCTCCAGCAGCTAAGGTACGACCGAGTTCTGCCAAATATTCAATGATACGCTGGTGTCCAGTATACGACACGTGAAGCAAAGCGGTTGACAAGATAAAATCGCCAACTAATACAGCTACCTTATTATTATATGTAGCATTAAGAGATGCCTGTCCTCTGCGTTCTCCACTTTCATCTACCACATCATCGTGCACTAACGAGGCTGTATGCAATAACTCAAGACCAACGGCAGAATGCTGGGTAACAGCACTAATTTGACCAAAATTACGTGCCATCAACAAAGTCAGAATGGGTCGCATGCGCTTACCTCCACGCTGACGGATATGAGCTAAAGCAGAGCCTAACATACCATCGTCGTGACTCAAAGCACTTTGGAAAAGGGCGATAAAATCGTCCAAATCCTTCATGATTGGATGCTTAATGATGCTTAAATAATCCATATCAAACACTATTTTGATGCAAAATTAATGAAAATAATTGGATAGTAGCCATTTTTTTAGTAATTTTACGCGAAAATTCACAATTGGTTATGGAAAAGCTATTCCTTTTAGACGCTTACGCGCTCATCTATCGTTCGTATTACGCATTCATCAAGAATCCGCGTATCAACTCAAAAGGCCTGAATACATCGGCTATTATGGGCTTTCTGAATACATTGCAGGAGGTACTCACCAAGGAACAACCTACACATCTAGGTGTAGCCTTCGATCCACATGGTCCTACTTTTCGTAGTGAGGCCTACCCTGCATATAAGGCGCAACGCGAAGCAACGCCAGAGGATATCAAGCAATCAGTACCTATTATCAAAGATTTATTGAAAGCCTGGAATATCCCTATTCTTGAGGTTGAAGGATTCGAGGCAGATGATGTGATTGGTACTTTAGCGACAAAAGCAGGTCAACAAGGTATCGAGACCTATATGCTGACTCCTGATAAGGATTATGGACAACTGGTAAGAGATAACGTGTTTATCTATCGTCCTCGACACGGTGGTGGCTATGAAGTGATGGGTCCAGAAGAAGTGAAAGCAAAATATGCCATTCCATCAACAGAAGCTGTCATCGACTTGTTGGCATTGATGGGTGACTCAGCTGATAACTTTCCTGGATGTCCAGGTGTTGGTGAGAAGACTGCTGTCAAACTGATCAACGAATTTGGAACTGTCGAAGAATTGATTAGTCGTACTTCAGAAATCAAAGGAGCACTTCAGAAAAAAGTAGAGGAACATGTCGACGATATCAAGCTCTCAAAATTTCTGGCAACTATCAAAACGGATGTTCCCATCGAACTCAAGATGGACGAGTTGAAGGTTTCGCAACCCAACGATACTGAACTCGCCAAACTCTTCGAAGAACTGGAGTTGAAGAGCCTTGCGAACAAGATTCTTAAAAAAAGTGAAGTAAAGCAAAAACCTGCTAATCAACAACTCGATCTCTTTGCAGAATTTGCGCCCGAAGGGACGGATGAACCAAAATTCTCGAGTTTTGAGAGCCTAAAAACGGTACCTCACGAATACAAACTCGTTGATAATGAGGAAGATATAAAGAAAATTTATGACTTTTTTAGGACAAAAGATTTTCTCGTTCTAGATACGGAAACCACTTCAACCTCCGCAATTGATGCAGAATTGGTGGGTTTGAGCTTCTCTGTAGAGGAACATAAGGCATTTTATGTGCCCATTCCTGCCAATCGTGAAGAAGCGTTGCGAATTGTTAATATCTTTAAACCGCTCTATGAAGACGAGCATATTTTGAAGATTGGACAGAATTTGAAGTACGATCTCGAGGTGTTGCGAAATTATGATATCGAACTGAAAGGTAAGATGTGGGATACGATGATAGCACACTATCTCATCCAACCAGAACTTCGTCATAATATGGATTATATGGCTGAGGTCTATCTGCATTATCAGACAATTCATATCGATGAGTTGATTGGACCTAAGGGTAAGAACCAGCGTTCGATGCGAGACCTCTCTCCTACCCTCGTCTATGAGTATGCTTGCGAGGATGCTGACATCACGTTGCAACTGAAAAACAAACTTGAACCAGAACTGAAGAAGTACGATTGCGAAGACCTCTTTTATAATATAGAGATGCCTTTGATGCCCGTTTTGGCTGAAATGGAGATGAATGGTGTCTGTCTGGATACACAATCGTTGGCTGAAACTAGCAAGCAGTTTACTGCTCGAATGAATGAAATCGAACAGCGAATCTATGAGTTGGCTGGCGAACATTTTAATATTGCATCGCCCAAACAAGTGGGTGAAATTCTGTTCGATAAACTCAAGATTGTCGAGAAGGCCAAGAAAACGAAGACAGGTCAGTATGTCACCTCTGAGGAAGTGCTGCAACAACTGAAGAATAAGCATGAAATCGTGGCTGATATCTTAGAGCATCGTGGGTTGAAAAAGCTGATTGGTACCTATATCGACGCATTGCCCAAACTGATAAACCCACGTACTGGTCATATCCATACCTCTTTTAATCAGACGATTACAGCAACAGGACGTCTCTCGTCTTCTGATCCCAACCTTCAAAATATTCCCATTCGAGGTGAAGATGGAAAAGAGATTCGCAAGGCCTTTATTCCTGAACCAGGTTGTCTGTTCTTCTCTGCTGACTACAGCCAGATTGAGCTCCGCGTGATGGCTCATCTGTCGCAGGATCCGCAGATGATTGAAGTGTTCCGTGAAGGTAAAGATCTGCATGCTGCTACAGCTGCGAATATCTACAAAAAGCCCATCGAAGAAGTGACTCATGATGAACGCACCAAGTCGAAACGAGCCAATTTTGGTATCATTTATGGTATCACAGTCTTTGGCTTGGCTGAACGTTTGGATATCCCTCGCGAAGAAGCTAAGATGCTGATTGACGGATACTTCCAGACCTTCCCACAGGTACATGACTATATGGAAAAGTCGAAGGAAACAGCTCGCCAGCAAGGCTACGTCACTACCCTCTTCGGACGTCGTCGTTATCTGCCGGATATCAATTCAGCCAACAGCGTTGTTCGTGGTTTTGCTGAGCGTAACGCCATCAATGCCCCGATTCAGGGCACCGCTGCAGACATCATCAAGGTTGCTATGATTCACATCTTCCAACGGTTTAAAGCAGAAGGAATCCGTTCAAAGATGATTCTTCAGGTACACGACGAACTCAACTTCTCCGTACTGCCTGAAGAGAAAGAAAAAGTAGAGCGTATCGTGATAGAAGAAATGCAGAACGCCTTCCAAATGCAAGTCCCCTTAGTCGCTGATTCCGGCTTTGGAGAGAACTGGCTCGAAGCACATTAAAACGGTGGGTTCATTTTCTGACACTGTCATTTGTCAGAATTGTCAGAAAATCAAGAAACTCATCAATCAGCAATATGCCGTTTGGCTATCAACGATATTATGTTTCAATGGTCACGATATTACGTTTCTCTGCCCAGGGAAAAATATTAGTCTCTTAAAATCAGTGACTCTGCGAACTTGTAGATAATGATACCTGTTGTTACAGAGACGTTCATGGAGTGTTTCGTACCAAGCTGGGGAATCTCTAAGCAACCATCTGAGGCGTCTACTACTTCCTGGTGGACGCCTTTTACTTCGTTACCCATCACTACAGCATATTTTAAGCCACGCTGAGGTACGAATGTCTGTAGTTTGGTACTATGTTCCACCTGCTCGACAGAAAGCACCGTATAGCCCAAGTTTTTGAGTTCTTCGACAGCCTCTAATGCAGTCTTAAAGTACTTCCAACTAACACTTTCTTCAGCACCAAGCGCAGTCTTATGTATTTCCGTTGATGGAGGTGTCTGACAAATACCACACAGATAGACTGCTTCTACTCGAAAAGCATCACATGTACGAAAAACGCTGCCTATATTATACATTGATCGTACATCGTCCAATACCACTATTAATGGCAGCTTTTCAGCCTCACGATATTCCTCTACCGTCAGGCGCTTCATTTCTATGGTTCTTATCTTTCGCATAAGTGTTGATAACTATGTGGATAACGTGTGCAAAGTTACGAAATAAATCACAATTAATAATTCTATCGACACGAAGAAAGTTAATAATCTGCATAAATTGTAGGGTTTTCCTTCACTTTTCCACCGTTTTTTTAGGAAAAAAGATATAAACTTATTAATTTTGCACCGAATTAGAGAATTGTGGATAAGTGATGAATCGTTCGATAAGTCAGCGAGTTACAATTAACAACGAGTGTGGATAACTGATTTTCACGAGTAAATAAACTTTCTAGCAAGAAAAAGAGCAAGAAGTTTTGCACTTATCAACACCACATCATCCAATACATTCTCTTTTTAAAAAGAAAAAAATAAAAGAAAATAAAATATTAATGCGATGTTGAAAAAGGAGTGGAAAGAACAAGGTTTTATTGATGAACCTGTTGCAGAAGGTACAGACCTGAAGGCTGAAATTCGTCGTTTATGTAAAGAGAAAGATGCTATTATTCTGGCTCACTATTATACGATAGGTGATATACAAGATATTGCTGATTTTGTTGGCGACTCGCTGGCTTTGGCTCGCAAGGCTGCAGAGACTGATGCAAAAATGATGGTGATGTGTGGTGTTCACTTTATGGCTGAAACATGTAAACTCCTGTCGCCAGATAAGATAGTGCTTTGTCCTGATCTGAATGCTGGTTGTTCTTTGGCTGACTCGTGTAAGGCTGAAGATTTAAAGAAATATAAGGATGAGCATCCAGGCTATCAGGTTGTCAGTTATGTCAACACCACAGCTGCTGTTAAGGCTCTTACTGATGTTGTTGTGACCAGTGGTAATGCAAAAAAGGTTGTCGATCAGTTGCCTAAGAATGCCAAACTGATTTTTGGTCCTGACTATAATCTTGGTAATTATATTAATGAGGTGACAGGTCGGCAGATGCTGCTTTGGAATGGTGGTTGTCATGTTCACGAACGCTTCTCAGTATCGAAGATAGCAGAACTCAAAAAACAGTATCCTGATGCTGTTGTGATGGCTCATCTGGAGTGTAAAGGTCCTGTTTTGGCTTTGGCTGATATCAAGGGAAGTACGGCGACGATGTTAAATTATGCGCAGAAAAGTGACGAAAAGCAGTTTATCGTCGCCACAGAGGCTGGTATTTTGCACGAGATGCAGCGTTCTTGTCCTGATAAGGAATTTATCCCAGTGCCTCCTGAAATCAGCGAGAGCGGCTTAGAATGCAGCTGTAACGAGTGCCAATATATGAAGATGAACACGCTTCTTAAGATTTATAATTGTTTGAAGCACGAATGGCCCTCTGTTGAGGTTGATCCTGACATAGCAAAGGATGCTGTGAAGCCTATTGAAAAAATGTTGGCATTAAGTTAAAAAATTATTCTATTTAAAGATCATTTTTTTACCATCCATAATAAAGATACCTTTACGAGGTGTCTTTATTTTTTGTCCCTGCAGATTGTATATAGTCTTTTCTTGCTGCATATTCTGCTGATGTTTAATGCCGGTAATCGTCTCGTTTTCTTTCAGTAAAAAGCGAGTTTGGTCTAAGTAAACTAAATGTCGCGCTAACCAATAACTTATATAATAGATTTCCTGCTCGAAATTCAGTTCTTCTTCATTTATATCTGTATCTTCAGACCATTTATTTTCTTCTCTTCCTGCTGCTCCAGACAGGTATATTCTATCAAAATATTTTGTATAGCGAGCTATAAGATTATCAGTAGAGAGAATATTTTGACGTAATTCATGGTAGCGTTTAATAACCTTATCGTTAAACCCGTCAACATCGAGTTGTGCAAGCCTTTTAGTCAGATTAGTATGTGCAGACATATCATATTCAGGCGAATAGGCACCATAAGTGCCTTTCAGATGATCGCTCACCCACTTTTGTCCTACTGTAGCATCCAGATCCCAAACGCCTGGTGTCAGCTTCTTATCTTTTGTCTTGTCGTAAACAGCCCAGAACATATTCTTGCCAACGTTATCAAAGGCGTTTAAGACGTTGATAAAGATGTAATAGTCGATGATGACAGGAATATCAAAGTATTCGGCTATATGGTCTTTGAAATCATTATCACTGCTGGTAGCAACAAAGTTGATAGCATTCCAAAGCGTGCTCCAATCAGTTTCACCATTCTGGGTATCATCCAGTTCAGGATATTTCATTTCGAATGTATCCCAGGTTTCACTATTGTTATCGTAAGTATCCGGATATTTACTCATCAATGAGGCCCCATATCCTTCTGATTTATATAAACAGCCTTTTATCTCACCCGTATTCTTATCCACTTTCTTCAGCTTCATCTGCTTACGATCCATTGCTTCCGTCAAGCAATAGATGCCACGATATTCTTTATTCAAGAAGAGTTCAACCATCTGGCCTCTTACACCACTCAGAGCCTCTGGCTCTTTATCAGCATAATAAGGCTTAGTGGCCATATCGTTCCATAGTTCTGTGGCTATACGGTTACGAACCCTAAAGAGGTCAGCTTGACCAGCATCCAATATCCAGTTATTGTCCTTACGAAGTCCAAACAGCTGAACGTCTTCATCAAACTTTATCTTATAATTGCGCTTGTGTTTATCGTCAGTATTTGTAGTGCCTCCACGCCATTTCAGTTTACCAGTTAATGCCTCTTTTATTTCACCATCAGGCGTATAAAGACTGACAGTTCCTTCCTGATAGTCGTAACCAAAATCGCCATTAAGCTGAAGGATTGGCAGGAAAGTAAACGTGATACTGGAGGTAACCACAAACTGATCCTTATTCTTGATAGTCATCGAGTATTTCTTACCACCAGTAATAGTATTGAAATAGTAGCTATCGCCTACCGTTGAACCATTTATCTTCAGTTTTGACCAGCCTTCTTCTAATTCTATCTTGTATCGCTTACTACTTCCAAAATCGCTCTGAGGTATTGTAACCATCATGATATTCGATTCGCTGTCATATATCACAGGCCTGTTATCTATACGTAATTGCGCATAAACAACAGTACCTACAAAAGCCATTATGACAGTCAGCAGGTATTTCATCGGCTGCAAAGATACAAATAAACAGGGATAAAGCAAAATAAAAATAATAAAAACTAGTGTTTTTAAGATAAACATATTAACTTTGCAAACGTATTAGTTAATAATAACCACTATGTACATACCAAAAATATCTGTTGTCATTCCAGTTTATAACTCCGAAGATACGATAAGTGTCTGTATAGAAAGTATACTTCAGCAGTCGTTTACGGAATTTGAGCTAATAATCGTTGATGATGGTTCTATTGATAAAAGTGGCACTATATGTGATAATTATCATCTTCGTGACAGTCGCATAATGGTTATTCATCAGCCTAATTCTGGTCGTACAGAAGCTCGTTGGCAAGGCGTAAAAAGGGCTCAAGGCGAATGGCTCTGTTTTGTAGACAGTGATGATACATTACCTGCAGATTCCTTATATTATCTATTCAATTCAGCTGGTGATTCAACAGATATTGTTTTAGGCAATGGATATACTTTTACCCAAGAACGTCGCAGACAAATACCTATGTCTGATTTTCGTCATTTAGCAGTACGTTCTGAAGGTAATATTGGATTACCTTGGGGCAGTCTTTATCGTCGTAGTATACTTACTGATTATCTATTTAATATTCCTCGTCATATTATGATGGGTGAAGACTATATTTTCTGGCTTCGACTGGTATTCTCTACAGAGAAAACAGTTAATGTGGTTTATGAAAAGGTTTATTGTAAAGGTGATGACCATACATGTAATACTTTTCAATGGACTTCGAAATACTGTTATGAATTAAATGAACTTCGTTTTGAAGCTATACCTTCTGAACAACATGATGAATACCTACGTGATACAGTTGACGATCGTCTTGTAAATCTTTTTGCTGTAGCCATTCATGAATCACAACATATATGGAGACAATCTCAATACTATCAAGATATTAAGAAAGATATGAAGAGACTGAATATGAAATTGCCTATAAAGAAGCGTTTATTCTTGTTAATGCCTCGTCTTATACACAGATTTATGATAACATAAACTACTTGTTTATATATTTTCGTGTACTGCCATCTTTATAACGTACGATAACAAAACTTTTATTATCGAATGAATTTATTTTTACACCTTGGAAATTGTAATAACCATCTATTATTTTATTAGATTCTGTTGTTAAAGACTGAATATTTGAGGCATCAAAGCCTAATTGTTTATCCATCCAAGCTATACGTTCTTTCAACCATCTTTTTAAGTTTTCTATTTCTTTTTCATAAGTATTGACAGTATCAAAATTAGGAACAGGCCAAACCCATTCGCTTCCAAACATATCAAATACCTGATTATTACGTTCAAGAGCTCCCTTTTCTTTTAGATTATTTACCAAAGAATCAATAGTATTTTCTATATGATTATCACTATATGTATCTTGTCGATATTGCTGCCATCTTGCTTTTAACTGCTCAACATACCAAGGATCTTCCATCATTCTTGACCACCAAAATGGTACTTTATAATCATATTCAGGTACATAGGTATTTTGATAAACCCAATAATCAGTAAGATATCCTCCCATTTGCATGGCGTTACCAAAAGCAAGATTAAAATCCCAAAGAGTAGTTTTAAAAAGTGGGTTTTGAGAATCCCGTTGTTTGTATATATTTGTACTTAGTCTGTAACCATCAATATTACCAGAAACTTCTTGTGATAGTTGTTGATCAATGAATGATATTGGGTCAAGGTATTTTCGATATCCTTTTTCTGGATCCTTGAAGTCATCACTTGCTAATGCCTCTTCCATGAGGTCTATATGGTTTTGTATATATTCCAATTGTTCAGGCAACATTTCCTCATAATCAGGATGCTTATATTGAAATACTATGCTGTTGTTATACGTATAAGGTATTCCATTTTGGTCTTTTAGAATATGTTTTGAACGATAGAAATTTGGTTCATCATCACGATCTATTTCTAATTGATAACCACCAGTTAATTCATCACCACTCGTACCAGGATCGTCTAAATTTAAACGATATTTTCCTTTACTTGGTTTTTCACACATAACGTAAATGCCATAATAATAGCCATCAAGTATAACTTCACAGTGACGGGCACGAGGGATGTAGTCAAAATATGGTCGTGCTAATTGGAACATTAACACATCTCGAATTTGGCTACGATCATTAAATGGAGCTAACATGACCCATTTATTGTCTTTTGGCATTCTCAATATTTCCACTTTATCTTTCTTTCCCTCCACATCGCTTGTTTTTAGTGTTCTGATTTGAAAAGGTTTTTTCTTTGAGGCTGAAAAAGATGTATTACCACGATAGCGAATAGATATCCATCCTTCGTAATCAACCGTTTGGTTTGGATGTGTCAATGTATCACCATAATTAATTCCATCAGCATTATTAATAATTTTCATGCGAGCAGCAATAGCATAATCTTTATGTATAATCCTAGTATTCTCTGCGCCATATCGAGTATCTATAAAAATAATAGGCAGATTAGTTACATCTATTTTGACTTGGGAATTCTGAGGTCTAAAATTCGTAGGATTATATTCGTCAGCATAAACTGGAGCAATGAGTCTATTAACTAAAACAATGTAGAAAATTAAAAGTAAATATTTTTTCATATTCTGATAGTTTTTATTATTTGCTTGGATACCCACATGATGGGAATTGCTGTAACGTAACTTATTATAACTAGAACAGCAAATATCAATAAAGGATATTTGAAACCATAAATGAAATCAGGAAACAGATAAACACAATAGAATGTATGAGTCATCCACATTGGCATAGAATGTTTGCCAAGTTTATTAAAAAAAGAAGCTATATGATAATTTATAGGAATGTGTAAATAGCAGAAAATGAAGATGAAAGCATAAAAACCATCAGCTATAGTTATTTTAAATTGACTTTTAAAAATTATGACTAAGCATAATATAAACATATAGATAAATCCTGATAAATTTTTAAGTTGTTTGGGTTCGTTTTGGAGTAGTCGAAAGAGTAGTATACCAAGGGAAAAATAGAAAGTCAGTTGAACCCAATAAACGGGCTGAATTAATAGTGTGTCATATAATTCATTTCCTGGAAGATTATACCCCAAATGTCTTACAGAAAGAAATATTATTGCATAGCATACAATAGTAATTATAACTTTCCGTCTGTTTTTCAAGTTGTAAACAAAGTTAATAATTATTATTGACAACATACATACAACAGAATATGGAAGTAAAAACCAGATTTCTCCGTTGTATGAGCAGTAAAGACCAGTAATATTTCCAAGGACATGTATAAAACTATGAGGATATTTATCAGGATTAATAAAATGACCTAGGCTTACAAAAACTATCAGTATAAACCAGTAATGTATGTAAAGTTGTAGTAATCTTTTTATTTGATTATGTAAAGTGAGTTTGTTGTGGGTGTATAGCCAAGTTAATCCATAACCGCTTAAAATCATAAAGAAAGCAACAGGATTTGATGCATTTACTAAATGTGATATCAATGGTTTGTCGCATATATATATTAGAGGTGTACAAAGAGTTATAATATCCTCATGATTAAATAAATGTAGAATAAACATGAGAAGAATTGCTATACCTTTAATTTGTGTACTTTGTTCTTTACTCATGGACTATTTTATTATTGATGAATAGTGCTGAAAGCATAATAATAAATGGCATGAAAGGAATATGGAAGCGAGCTTCACCATGACCAAAGAACAAGAGTAAGAGCGTACCTAATACGATAATGATAATGGGTAACAGGTAGGTATCTTTTTTGAAATATAACAGACTGGCTAGTGCTGATAACACGATGAAGAAATAAATAGTGAGATTCAGTAATGTCAGCCACTGAACAGCAGACCGTTTAGGAAAGCTACTCAGGAGTGTCTGCATGCTCACCTCTTCATACATATATTCTTTGTCTGCTTTATCAGGTATAAAGGTACACATGTTGACATTATCAGAAACATAGGTATTGATGAGTTTTGTGGGTATCTGCTGGATGTATTCTGTTGGATGATCCTTCAGCCAATCAAAGAATATTGATTGCCAAGCAGAGTCCTTTTGTATAACATTCCATTCCTGATGCTCTCTAACCTGCATAGATTCTGGTGCATGATTGGTAGAATAGTCAGCAAGAGCCATCCATCCTGTCTTAGCCTGATAAAGAAACAGACCAGTACGATGAATCGTACAAAAACCTATCAAAGCAATCATCACACCATAGCCTAACAACAGCTTTATGCTCTTGCGCCACTTAATAAGGAAGAAAAAGATGATAGCCAACAAGAAGATGACAGACATTGGGCGAAACCAGTTGGCGATAGCCAGCATCATGCCTCCTAAGAAGGAGTGATTTCGAACGATTGACAGATACATTCCCAGCAACACGAAGAACATAAAAGGCAATTCACTAAGCAATGAAGTGTTTTCTCCATAGTTGGCAGGATATATCAAATAGATAAGGAGTGCAATAAAAGCTGTCTTAGAGCCACATATTTTGTCTGTAAGCGCATAAAACAGCCAAGCAGTAATTCCCTTCATCAGCGCGTATAAAACGAGCAGAGGTGTAACGGAATGGAATAATGCCAGCGATGCAGCTGTGATATTAATAGCGCCAATATTCCAAAGAAAAGGGTATTCGTTCAGTTGACTGCTGACAGGATATGGTTCACCATATTGCAATGATTCCTGAGCCAGATATAAATAGCCATTACTGTCAGGATAAGGGGTATATCCAAAAACAAAGAGTACGACTAATTGTAGAATGGTAAATAATACAATCAGACCAAGAATCAGTTGACGATGGCGATTTTGCATACTACTCCTTTCTTACCGTCACTCGTTGCAGTAGCCACCATATAGACACCACTGGCCACTCTTTTACCTTTACTGTCGTTACCATCCCATGTAAACATGCGTCCGTTGCTCCTACCCTCTTTGACAAGTGCACCATTGGCAGAAAGAATCTTTACGTCAGCGTTATGGGTAAGTCCTGTAATGGTAATCAGTCCAGTATAGCCAGGATTCACAGGATTCGGATAAGCGTAGACACCCTCATCAGTCATCTCAGTAATCACCTCAGTAATACCACTCATATACGAGCAAAGACCTTTTTCAGTACCAATAAATACTTCTCCTGTTTTCTCGTTAATCTCGATAGCGCCAATAACATCAGAGAGCAATTTGCTGTTTTCTGTTGTAAAATGATGCAGCTCTGTCATATTATCGCGACTGATGACATAGACACCATTTCCATTGGTGCCAAACCATTTCTTGCCATCATTATCTACTTTGATGCAAGTAATATTGATGCCAGTCAACAGATAGTCAGCATAGTTTGTTCCATCATTACGAGGGACTTTCACTTGTGTGAAAACCATCTCATCGGCACTCTTTCCGATGTTTTGTTTCTCTATCATATATGGTCCTCTGTCAGTACCCATCCAGATGTTTCCCTCCATATCTTCAGCCACACAAGTCACACCATAACTGTTTTCGAGTCTGGTTCCGTCCTGATTGACAAAAGTCTTATAGGCATATCCCTTATCCTCAGCAGGATCATAACAAAGCAATGCTGGTTCAATAAAACGGTTATTACAGAACCAAATCCTACCATTACTGTCAATAGTCAGGCCCACCATATTATCATAAGAGCGTCCAGCAGAATTCATGAAGGCATCCTTATGGTGACTAATCCATTTGCCGTCGCGAGTGATTTCAAACAGCGAAGTCTGGTCACTACCGCTATTCGTCAGCCACAAGCTGCCTTTGCTGTCGTAAATCACGCTTTCAACCATCGTATAGTTCTTAGAAAGGTGTCCAACAGTTACATTCGCTATCAGATCGCTGTTATCATAAGAGTATTCCTTGACGAATTTGCCGTTTTTATATTCATACAGTCCTATTCTGCCACCAGCAAACACATGTGTTTCATCGTAGGGATCCACATCAACAGAGGCAAAGTCCATAAAACGATGGCCTGTGATATCACCAAGATCGTCTTGGTAAATATCCCAGTTGCTACCATCCCATACTTGTACGATAGCGGGCTGGAAAGGATCAAACTTTCCTCCCATTATACCATTACAGGTATATAGCTTTTGGTTTTTGAAACGCAGAAACTTCAGATAGTTGTATTTGGGTCCGTCAGGATTCAGCTTTGAGATAGTTTCGTAGTATTTATTGTAGTCTGTCTGGTCAGGATTAAAGATAGAAGCATCGTAAGAAGTGGTCAGGCTCCAGTTGCTTTTGTCTATCAGATTGCTGTTTAACGAAGCAGTCCACACCTGATTATTATCTGCCTGCACATAGATATTGTTACCATTAAGGGCTGTTTTTTTGACGTTAAAGCCCAGCATGTAGCTCTCGCTGATTTCAGCGTTGCTGACATTGATTTTCGAAACGCCATATCCACAGCTTAGATAGGCAAATTTACCATTCAGATAGATGCTGTTAATGGCTTTATCGCCAGTAATGGCTTTGGTATAGATATCAGAAATGTTGATGACGTTACCTTTTTGGTCCAACAGGTCTATATTACTATTGTCGTAGATGATTACCAGTCGCTTAGCTGTTTTGTTCCAGGCGATATTGGTGATAGTGACATCGTTGAGGCCAGTAATTTTATCATAGGTGTTGATGCTCTGGTCTTGCTGATTGTAAGACCACAAGCTATTGGAACTAAGCACAAAGATATCATCGCCTGCTGCCTGAATCTGCTGGACACCGTAGTAGGAGAGATAAGTTTTCCAAGTGCCTATTTGACAAAGTGATATTTGACAATTGACAATTGACAGTAGTAATACGATGAAAATCTTCTTCATAATGCTTATAATGTCTTTAAGTATTCTGCCAGCTTTTGGGTGGCTCGTGCACGATGACTAATCTGGTTCTTAATATCCATTCCTAATTCCGCAAACGTCTTGTCGTAACCATCAGGACGGAAGATAGGGTCGTAACCAAAGCCCTCTGCCCCACTCTTCTCTGTGGTTATCTCGCCATTGACGATGCCTTCGAAGCGATGTATTTCTTTGATGCTGGTACAACCACAAGGGCATATATCTTTCTTTAATATCAAGGCGATGCAAGTGCGGAAACGGGCCTTGCGATTATCTTTATCTGCCAATTCACGAAGCAAGCGTGCCATATTGGCCTCTGAATCGTGACTGATGCCAACGGGTGAACCATTGGTAGCGAGAGAGGCATAACGGGCTGAATAGACGCCAGGGGCACCATTGAGCGCCTCAACCTCTAATCCGGTATCATCAGCAAAACAGCTGAGGTGGTATTTATCGTAGATGTATTCCGCCTTCATCAGCGCGTTCTCTTCCAGCGTCTGTCCTGTTTCAGGAATATCCTCATGACAGCCGATGTCTGCTAAGGATACCACTTCGAAGGACGGACCTAGAATGGCGCGTATCTCAGAGAGTTTATGTTCGTTGTTGGTGGCAAATACTATCTTCATGCTTCTATCTCCTTCTGACTTCCTTTATCTTCCTTTATCTTCTTCTCTTTTACCTTCACCCTCATCTCGTCGAAGCCTTCACCATAGACACCAATAACACTCGATTGCGATACAAATGCCTGTGGGTCAATCATCTTGATAAGACGGAAGATATTGACACTCTCGTTCTTCTTAGCCAAGATACAGAGTACCTTCATGTCGTGACCTGTATACCAGCCGTGTCCATCGAGGATGGTGACACCATGATTCATCTGCGTACCAATAGCATTGGCTATCTCCTGCCATTTCTTGGAGAAAATCATAAACTGTACTGACTGACGACGGGCGTTCATCACGTAGTCGAGTGTGTAGTTCTCCATCGCCATCACACAGAAGCCAAACATCACCTTATGAGCACGTTCGAGATAAGTACCAAATTGTGGGAAGAACATACACGAACCAATGATACAGAAGTCTGCAGCCAATAAAACATTGCCCAACGTCACGTTGGGATGATACTTATTGATGGATGCAGCAATGATATCTGTACCTCCTGTCGAACCGTTGTTCATGAAGACGGTGGCCAGAGCGATACCAGTCAGCACACAGCCTATGATCATCGACATGAAGTCCTGTCCCTCACCCATCAGTTTAAAGGGCAGACCATTCTCCTGCTTAGGAATGATTTCCTGTGCGAACTTCAGCATGAAGTATAGCGTAAAGATAGCGAAGATGGTCTTCATCAGGAACTTAAAGCCAAGAATCTTCAAGGCTACAATCAGCAGAATACCATTGATGATGATGTACGTATTCTCCAAATGGAATCCTGTGGCGTAGTAGATGATAGCTGAAAGACCAGTGACGCCTCCTGCTACTATCTGATAGGGCATCAGGAAAACAGTGAAGGCTACAGTATAAATAGCAAGACCAAGGGCTATAAACATATAGTCCCTGGTCTCGTTGAGGATGATTTTGTGGTCTATTGTCATTTATTTGCCTAATACTATGTTCACCATACGCTTAGGGACGATGATAACCTTTACAATGGGCTTGCCATCGATATACTTTGGTGAGCGCTCGTCAGCCAGCACCTGCTCTTGGATGGTCTGGTTGTCAGCATCAGCAGGGAACTCCATATCGAAACGCGTCTTACCATTAAAGGCAACACCCAGCTTCACAGTATTCTCTACCAAGTATTCCTCGTTCCATTCAGGCCATTTGGAATCGCAGACACTACCCTGCCCTCCCAGAGCTTCCCACAACTCTTCAGCAATATGGGGAGCAAACGGAGCAATGAGGATAACCAGCTGCTTCAGGGCCTCACGACTCTTACACTTCTGTTGAGCCAGCTCGTTAACGCAGATCATAAAGGCTGAGATAGAGGTATTGTAAGAGAACACCTCGATGTCCTGCGATACCTTCTTAATCAGCTTGTGAACACTCTTCAGAGCTTCCTTTGTTGGTTCGCTGTCATCCACCAGCAACTTGCCCTCTGGATTCTCACGTGTGTTGCCATAGAACAGCGCCCAGAACTTCTTCAGGAAACGGTGGCAGCCATCGATACCATTGGTATCCCAAGGCTTCGACTGCTCAACAGGACCTAAGAACATCTCATAGAGACGCAACGTATCAGCACCATATTTCTCTACAATCATATCTGGATTAACCACGTTGAACATCGACTTCGACATCTTTTCTACGGCCCAACCACAAACGTATTTGCCATCTTCGAGAATGAACTCTGCGTTGTTGTATTCTGGACGCCAAGCCTTGAATGCCTCGATATCGAGCACATCAGCAGAGACGATGTTTACATCTACGTGGATAGGAGTTGTGGTGTACTTGTCCTTCAGTCCGAAGCTTACGAACTTACCCTTGTCAGCACCCTCGTCCTCGACACGATATACGAAGTTAGAGCGACCCTGAATCATACCCTGATTCACAAGCTTCTTGAAGGGCTCATCCTCGCAAGAGTAACCTGAGTCATAGAGGAACTTGTTCCAGAAACGAGAGTAGATCAAGTGACCTGTAGCGTGCTCCGTACCTCCTACATAGAGGTCTACATTGCGCCAGTACTCGTCAGCATCGCGACTGACAAGAGCCTTCTCGTTCTTGGGGTCCATATAGCGCAGATAGTAAGCTGAAGAGCCTGCGAAGCCAGGCATAGTATTCAGCTCAAGTGGGAAGACGGTCTTGTTGTCAATCTCATCCTTGCTCACTACTTTGTCAAACTTAGTATCCCAAGCCCACATCTTAGCACGTCCCAATGGTGGCTCACCAGTCTCAGTTGGCTTGTACTCGTCGATCTCAGGCAATTCCAGAGGCAGACACTCCTTTGGAATCATATAAGGCATATCGTCCTTGTAGTAAACTGGGAATGGCTCACCCCAATAACGCTGACGAGAGAAGATAGCATCGCGGAGACGATAGTTTACCTTTACTCGACCCAAGCCCTGCTCAGTTACATATTTCTTGGTAGCTGCGATAGCCTCTTTAACGGTAAGTCCGTTCAGAGAGAACTTAGTTGATGAAGAGTTGCATACAATACCCTCCTTAGCATCGTAGCTCTCCTCGCTAACATCAGCACCCTCAATCAGAGGAATGATTGGCAGGTTGAAGTGCTTGGCGAAGGCATAGTCACGACTATCGTGAGCAGGTACAGCCATAATGGCACCAGTACCATAACCAGCTAGAACGTATTCTGCAATCCAGATGGGGATTTTTTCATCAGTAAATGGATTGATGGCGTAGCTACCAGAGAATACACCAGTTACCTTGTGGTCCATCTGGCGATCGCGCTCTGTACGCTTCTTCACGTAGTCCAGATATTTGTCTACTTCCTCTTTCTGATCAGGCGTAGTCAGTTCAGCGACGAGTTCTGATTCAGGAGCCAAAACCATGAAGGTTACACCAAACATAGTATCTGCACGAGTGGTGAAAATGGTGAAATGCTTAGCCTCTGTGCCCGCTGGTTCTCCAGCGGGTGCCACCTTGAACTCTACTTCAGTACCCTCAGAGCGACCAATCCAGTTGCGCTGTGTCTCCTTTAGTGAATCAGTCCAGTCAATCTCCTCGAGACCATCGAGCAAACGCTGAGCGTATGCAGAGACACGGAGGCACCACTGGCGCATCTTCTTCTGAACCACAGGATAGCCTCCACGAACTGATACGCCATCAACTACCTCATCGTTAGCCAATACGGTTCCAAGTTTTGGACACCAGTTCACCATCGTATCAGCCAGATAAGCAATACGATAGTTCATCAGCACCTCCTGCTTCTTCTTCTCTGAAAATCCTGCCCAATCTGATGCTGTAAAGTGCAGTTCCTCTGTACCCAGAGCGTTACAGTTCTCAGTACCCATCAACTCAAAGTGCTCGATGAGTTTGATGGTTGGCTGAGCCTTCTGCGAGCTGAGGCTATAGTACGACTTGAACATACGCTGGAAGGCCCACTGTGTCCACTTGTAGTAGATTGGGTCACAGGTCCTTACCTCGCGTTCCCAATCGAAGCAGAAGCCGATTTTATCCAGCTGCGAACGATAGCGATCGATATTTTCAAACGTAGTCTTCTCAGGATGCTGACCCGTCTGGATAGCATACTGTTCTGCAGGCAGACCATAGGCGTCGTAACCCATTGGGTTCAGCACGTTATAACCTTTCTGGCGCTTGTAGCGGGCATAAATATCTGATGCGATATAACCTAAGGGATGACCAACATGAAGTCCTGCACCACTGGGGTAGGGGAACATGTTAAGCACGTAGAATTTCTTCTTCGTGGGGTCTTCCGTCACTCGATAGGTCTTCATCTCCACCCATCTCTTTTGCCATTTCTGTTCAATCTCTCTGAAATTGTATTCCATATCTTTTATTCAGTTATTTGTCCTTTTAGCCTGCAAAAGTACACATTATCTTTCAGATAACCAACGGAAAAATCACTTTTTTAGTATCTTCTTGACCGTTCCGTTCTTCATTTTTATGATATTCAGGCCCTTTTGTGTCTGCTTCAGCTGTTTTCCATCGACAGAATAAATAGCTTCCGGCTCTTGGTTTTCATCCAGCGAAAGGGTCGTAATACCTGTCGAGTTGTAGTTGTCATAGCTAAAAGCTACATCCATCTTGTCGCCCCAGATGTAATCCTCCAAACCAGGATAGTCAATAAACGGGTTGCGATTGTTCTGAATGCCATAAACAGCGTTGTTTCTGTTCGTCTCCTTATCGCTCACAGGGTCTTGCTTCGACCACTTCATCAACATCGTTAAAGCCCAATCAGCCAAACCAGGATATGTCTTACCATCAAGCATTACACAATTCCAAGAAGTAATCTGTCGCGATTGACCACTACTGTTCGTATAGCTCTCGTAACAGGTTACCATATAGAAGTAAGTGCGAGCAAAATCGCCCTTGTATTCATCGTTAGGTTCGAAGACACTACCACTATAGCCAAGACCAGCTTTGGCACTCCCCCACTTCGAAAATTCACCATACGAATAGCTGTACCCTGGTCCCACTTCGCCAAACGGGAGGTTACCACGATCGTTATTAACCTTTGTATCAGTAGGATAAAGATGGAATAAGTCAGTATACATGGGATATTCTTCATTGAACCAGCTTTTGGGGAAAGAGTGTTCACGATTATAATTGTCACCTTCTTTTCCTGTGTTTCCTGCTTGGTCTGTACCAAATGTATATTCACGTTTATTGGAATACATATCCCAGACCTTACCATTAGGTTTTGCATCTGTTGTCCGGAAGTCAGTCCAAAGTTGTTTGTAGGTTCGTTGTGTGTGAGGATTAATCACAGCACATAGGGCAGTCTTCAGTTCTGCCCCCTTTTTGCCATCAGCATTCTTGTAATAGTCCTTAGAATCGTTAGGACCTTGAGCAAAAGCACTGCTGGTACTGATAAGCACGAGTGCAACAAAGGTAAATAAGTGTTTCATAAGCTTTTATCGTTTTTAGTATTAAGTTCTATAGACTGCAAAGATAAACATTATTTTTGAAAATAGCAACAAAGAGTGAGAAATATAATTGTTAACGAAAATAAATTATTTTAACAAAGCACCTCGTGAAAATCGCGAAAAATTCACCAACCTCTCATCTGCCCCCAAATAACGCAAATATGAGTCGTTTTGTATCTGCCTGTCTATCAGCACGTTACAAAACAGGCGTCGATTTTCACCTCCGTTTAGCCCCCATTTTCGCCGTTTTTAGCCCATTTTTCGTTCGCTAAAGTGCCACTTCTCCTTGACTAAAGTGCCATTTCTCTTAGGCTAAGCAGTAATCTCTCCATAGTTAAGCCGTAATCTCTCCCATTAATACCCGCACTTTCTACCATTAAAGGTAGCAAAATCTACCATTAATGCCAGCAATCCGCCTTTCCCGTTTTCTAGAATGCTCCAAAAGTAAGTGTTAAATTTCAGCAAGTTTATTTGACAAACGTCAAAACGACACTTAATATTTTTCTGAAAAAAATTCCTCCATTTCTTTCTCCTTTCCAACTTTTTTCCTATCTTTGCATCATAAAACGTATTATTAACTAAAATAAAATTTACGCTTATGAAACAAATTTTACGCTATTCGTTTGTAGCCTTGTTGGCTATGGTGTTTGGTAATGTCTATGCAGACACTGAAGTTACATTTACTCTCAACGAACCTGACGCAATTACAGCTTTAGGAATTGCTTTGCCAGAAGCAGGACAGGGAACTAAGGTTGAAGAAATTAACAAAGATGGAGTTAAAATCGTTGTGACTTCAGGAAGCACAGATTCTCGTATTTATCAAGGATCTGGTGGTAACGCAGGAAAATATGATTTTCGTATTTATAAGAATGGAGGCTCTTTGACTTTTACTGCTGGTACCAACGTTGTTAAGAAAATCGTTTTCACAGGTAATAATCTTGGTAATTTGAGCGGTGATGGCTATGCCACAGACACCTGGAATGGAAGCGCAGCTTCTGTTACATTAACAGCTACAGGTACTGCTACCATTTACACAATTACTGTTACTTATGGTGAGGCTTCTGCTGACGATGTTCAGGCCCCTAAGTTCGGTGTAGCAAGTGGTATGTATTTTGAGCCCCAGACAGTAGCATTGACTTGCGAGACTGAAGGCGCAAAGATTCTGTATACTATAAGCGGAGAAGATCCTGTTTATACCGATGATAGTAACTATACTGGCGTGTTCTATGATGGAACTCCTCTGTCCATTACAAAGACCACTACTATCAAGGCTATGGCTGTGAAAGGTGGAAAGACCAGCAGCATCGTAACTGCAATCTATACTATTGTGAATGTTGAGAACCCAGGAACAGAAGCAAGCCCCTTCACAGTGGCTGATGCATTAACATTGATTGATGCTTTGTCAAATGGTGCTACAACCTCTGAAACATATTACGTGAAGGGTGTGGTTGTTGGCACACCAGAAATCCAGAAGAAGAGCGATGGTACATTCTATGGCAATGCTAATTTTGATATTGCTGCTGAGGCTGGTGGAACAACCAAGCTCACTTGTTATCGTCTCAGGGGCTTAGATAATGCCAACATTGATTCTGAGGATTATATTAAGGAAGGCGACGAAGTAGTTGTAACAGGTCAGCTTCAGAAATATGTAAGCAATAGCGTAGTAACACCTGAAGTCAAGAACGGATATATCTATTCTCTAAACGGCACAACCACTGGCATCACCGCAGTGAAGGCTGCTCAGCAGAATGGTGCTATCTACAACGTAGCAGGCCAGATGGTAACTCCAAGCTACAAGGGTCTGGTGATTAAGAACGGTAGAAAGTACATCCAGAAGTAATTAAAAATTCTTATTGATAATAAAAGAGCGGAACTTTTTGGAGTTTCGCTCTTTTTTTGTACCTTTGCAGCTGTTATGGCAAAGAAAGACGGCAAGGAGCTGACTCCGATGATGAAACAGTTTTTTGACTTCAAGGCGAAATACCCTGAGGCCTTGTTGCTGTTTCGCTGTGGCGACTTCTACGAGACGTACTGCGAAGATGCCATTATTGCCTCTCGCATCTTAGGCATCACGCTGACTCATCGCAATAACGGCTATAACAAAGGCGACGAGATGGCTGGTTTTCCCCATCATGCCTTGGACACCTATCTGCCCAAGCTTATCAGGGCAGGTAAGCGCGTAGCTATCTGCGACCAGTTGGAAGACCCCAAGCTGACTAAAAAGCTGGTGAAGCGAGGTATCACAGAACTGGTGACGCCAGGTGTGGCGATGCAGGATACCGTTCTTAACTATAAAGAAAACAATTTCCTGGCTGCTGTCCATTTTGGCAAGGCCTCGTGTGGCGTTGCCTTCCTTGATATCTCGACGGGTGAGTTCCTGACGGGTGAGGGCACCTACGACTATGTAGAAAAGCTGATAGGTAACTTCCAGCCTAAGGAGGTGCTTTACGACAGAGGCAGGAAGCACGACTTCGAGCGTTACTTTGGTAATCGCTTGGTGACGTTTGAACTTGACGACTGGGTATTTACTGAGCAGACGGCCCATCAGAAGCTTTACAAGCACTTCAACGTGAAGTCGCTGAAGGGCTTTGGCATCGACCATCTGAAGAGTGGCGTGATAGCTGCTGGTGCCATCCTGCAATATCTGGAACAGACGCTGCATACACAGATAGCACATATCACCAGCATATCCCGTATCGAGGAAGAACGCTATGTTCGTCTGGATAAATTCACCATCCGTTCCTTGGAGTTGCTGAATCCTATGCAGGATGACGGAAAGTCGCTGCTGAATGTGATAGACCACACGGTGACGCCAATGGGCGGTCGTATGCTGCGTCGTTGGCTGGTGTTCCCGTTGAAGAACGAGAAGCCCATCAACGAACGTCTTGACATCGTGGAATACTACTATCGTGAACCAGAGTTCCGTCAGTGCATCGACGACCAGCTGCATCGGATGGGCGATTTGGAACGTATCATCTCGAAGGTTGCTGTAGGCAGGGTATCGCCTCGTGAGGTAGTACAGTTGAAGATGGCCCTGCAGGCTATCCAACCCATCAAGACAGCTTGTCTCTATGCCAACAATGAATCGCTGAAGCGGGTAGGGGAGCAGCTGAACCTCTGTGAGTCGATTCGCGACAGAATAGAACGCGAGATACAGAACGATCCGCCACAACTGGTGGCAAAGGGTGGGGTGATTCGCGACGGTGTGAATGAAGAACTGGATGAATTGCGCCATATTGCCTATTCTGGTAAGGACTATCTCTTACAGATACAAGAACGCGAATCTCAGGAGACAGGTATTCAGTCGTTGAAAGTGGGCTATAACAATGTGTTTGGCTATTATCTCGAGGTTCGCAATACCTATAAGGACAAGGTACCACAGGAGTGGGTGCGCAAGCAGACATTGGCTAATGCAGAGCGTTATATCACGCAAGAACTGAAGGAATACGAAGAGAAGATACTTGGTGCTGAGGATAAGATACTCTCGCTGGAGCAACAGCTCTTCAACGACCTCGTGATGGCGATGCAGGCGTTTATTCCTCAGATACAGATCAATGCCAATGTCCTGGCACATCTCGATTGCCTATTGAGTGCTGCCAAGACAGCAGAGGAGAACCATTACGTGCGTCCAATCATCGATGCCAGTGATGTGATAGATATCAAACAGGGTCGCCATCCTGTTATCGAGACACAGTTGCCTCTGGGTGAACATTATGTGCCTAATGATATCTATCTCGATTCGGAGCGCCAGCAGATCATCATCATCACTGGTCCTAATATGGCTGGTAAATCAGCCCTGTTGCGCCAGACAGCCTTGATCGTGCTGTTGGCTCAGATAGGTAGCTTCGTGCCAGCAGAGAGTGCAAAGATTGGTATGGTGGATAAGATCTTCACGAGGGTAGGGGCTTCTGATAACATCTCTTTGGGAGAATCAACCTTCATGGTGGAGATGACGGAGGCTGCCAACATATTAAATAATGTGACGCCTCGTTCGCTGGTACTCTTCGACGAATTAGGAAGAGGCACCAGCACTTATGACGGTATCTCTATTGCCTGGGCGATAGTGGAGTATCTGCATGAACATCCCAAGGCTCAGGCCCGTACGCTCTTTGCCACGCACTATCATGAGCTCAACGAGATGGAGAAGAACTTCAAGCGCATCAAGAACTACAACGTCTCCGTCAAGGAGGTTGAGGGCAAAGTTATCTTCCTGCGTAAATTAGAGAAGGGTGGGAGTGAGCACTCGTTTGGTATCCATGTGGCTGAGATATCTGGTATGCCTCGCTCTATTGTCAAGCGTGCTAACGTGATACTAAAGCAGTTGGAGGCTGATAATGCTTCTGTAGGCAGCGTTGGTAAACCCACAGCAGAGATTGCTCAGAGTCGTGAAGGCATGCAGCTGAGCTTTTTCCAGTTGGATGACCCTGTGCTCTGTCAGGTTCGTGACGAGATATTAGGCATCGATGTCAACAACCTCACGCCTTTGGAAGCGCTGAATAAGCTGAATGAAATCAAAAAAATCGTCTCAGGAAAGTGAGACGATTTCTTTTTTGTTGATATTCCGTTATACCGTAATTCCGTTATACCGATTGTTTCTTAGCCCTCATCATGCACCAGAGTCCTAATAAGATAAACGGAATCGAAAGTATCTGGCCCATGTCGATTGGGAGAGAGGCTTCGAAGGCTTCTTGTATCTCTTTCGTATACTCGATGAAGAAACGGAAGGTGAAGATGTAGAAGAGGCAGAAGCCAAAATACCAGCCAGTGCCAACTTGAAGGCTATTGGCTTTTGGCTTTTGGCTGTTAGCATTCTTCTTGTAAATGGTCCACATAATGGCAAACAGGATACCATAGGCAATAGCTTCATAGAGCTGTCCTGGATGACGAGGTAACAGATCTACGCGTTCGAAGATAAAGGCCCAGGGCACATCTGTCACCTTGCCTATTATCTCAGAGTTCATCAGGTTGCCCAAACGAATAAAGCAGGCTGTCGTTCCTGTAGCAATAGCGATATTGTCGAGTACTGTCCAGATGCTGATCTTGGTATGCTTGACATAGATCCACAAGGCGATCATCAAACCTAGAGTACCACCATGTGAAGCTAATCCTTCATAGCCAGTGAATGCTGCAACACCACCAGTCAACTGAAAGAGCCAATTTCCTGCAAAGTTCATGTTACCATCCACAAATTTAATGGGCAGAAACATCTCGACGAACCCCTGCCATGATGCCAGGAAATAGTCAGGCTGATAGAAGATGCAATGTCCCAAACGGGCACCCAACAAAATGCCTAAGAAGCAATAGATAAACAAAGGATCGAACAGTTCGTCCTTGATTTTCTGCTCTTTATACAAACGCTTGACAACGAAATAGGCCAACGCCAGTCCTATCAGCCAGCACAATGAGTACCAGCGGAACGGACCAAAGTTCAGCGATGGATTCCAGTTGATATAATTAAATAACATCATCATACATTGAATCTAAAGTGCATGATGTCACCATCCTGCACAACGTATTCCTTACCTTCAATACCCATCTTACCTGCTTCGCGAACAGCAGCCTCAGAGCCATACTGAATATAGTCGTCGTACTTGATGACCTCAGCCCGTATAAAGCCTTTCTCGAAGTCGGTATGGATGACGCCAGCACATTGTGGAGCCTTCCAGCCTTTCTTATAGGTCCAGGCCTTCACCTCCATCTCGCCAGCGGTGATGAATGTCTCGAGGTTCAGCAGGGCGTAAGCCTTCTTGATCAGACGATTAACGCCACTCTCCTCTAAGCCTAGTTCTTCCAAGAACAGCTGCTTATCCTCGTAGCTTTCCAACTCAGCGATGTCTTCTTCCGTCTTGGCAGCTATCACCATCGACTCAGCACCCTCTTCCTTCGCCAATGCCTCTACTTTCTTGGTAAAGTCGTTGCCCGATTTCGCCTCAGCCTCACCCACATTGCAAACATACAACACAGGCTTCGCAGTCAGCAGGAACAGATTCTTGGCGCAGTCCTGCTCGTCCTTGCTTTCAAACTCTACAATACGGGCATTCTTGCCCTGCTCCAGCACTTCCTTATAAGCCTTCAGGACAGTAACCTCTATCTTAGCTTCTTTATTACCTGCTGCAGCAGCTTTTTCTGTCTTAGCCAAACGACTCTCAATGGTCTCGAGGTCTTTCAGCTGCAGCTCTGTATCAATGATTTCCTTGTCGCGAATGGGGTCGATGGTTCCATCTACGTGAGTGATATTCTCATCCTCGAAACAGCGCAACACATGGATGATGGCATCCGTTTCGCGAATGTTTCCCAAGAACTTATTACCCAGACCCTCGCCCTTAGAGGCACCCTTTACAAGGCCTGCAATATCAACGATTTCGCAGGTAGCAGGCACAATGCGACCAGGATGAACCAGTTCTGCGAGTTTTGTCAATCGCTCGTCAGGAACAGTAATCACACCCACATTGGGTTCTATTGTACAAAAGGGGAAATTAGCTGCCTGCGCCTTGGCGCTCGACAAACAATTAAATAAGGTGGACTTACCCACGTTGGGGAGTCCCACAATACCACATTTTAAAGCCATTTTCTTCTATAAACGTTTATTTTCTGGGTGCAAAGGTACGAATTAGTGAGTAAACAGCCAAAACATTTTTACCACAAAACGATATGAATTGTGTTTTCTTAACAACAGCATGTTACAAATCGAATAGAATCTGATACAATGCTATTAATAAGGTGTAAAGAATAATTCGTACCTTTGTGGCTGAAAAATTAATCGATTAAAAATATGAAAAAATGGTTTGCCTTATTCTCGCTGATGTTGTCGCTACCCGTATTAGCACAACAGCATAAATTGTGGTATAATCAGCCTGCCCATCACTGGTTGGAAGCCTTGCCTATTGGTAACTCACAACTGGGAGCTATGGTTTATGGCGCTACGGATGGTGAAGAAATTCAGCTGAACGAAGAAACATTCTGGAGTGGTAGTCCACACGACAACAACAGTCCAACCGCCAAGGAACACTTGCAGGAAGTGCGCGACTTAATATTTGCAGGTCGCGAGGAAGAGGCCCATCAGGTGTTGGATAAGCATTTCTTCCGTGGTCCTCATGGCATGCGTTTCTTGCCTTTAGGTAGCTTGAAACTGTTTGGTGGTGAGCCCTTTGAGCAAACCACTAACTATCGTCGTGAGTTGAACCTTGGGAATGCTGTCTGTACAACCACTTTTAAGCAAATGAATGGTGTGACGATAACCCGTGAGGTCTTTGCTTCGCAGGCTGATCCTGTTATCGTGATGCATCTGAAAGCCAGCCAGAAAGGAAAGCTGGATTTCTCGCTGAGTCATTGGTGCAAGACTGAATTGAAGAATAGCAGCTATGCCAAGGACCAGCAATTGGTTGCTACTGTTCAAAACGTAGAGCAAGAAGGTATTCCTGGACGCCTGACAGCAGAAATACGTTGTTGGGTCAAGTGTGATGGTTCTTTCTCTAACGAACCAGACATGGTCGTGGTGAATAATGCTACTGATGCAACCATTTATATAACTGCTGCCACCAATTTCGTCAACTATCATGACATTAGTGGTAATCCTACTGAACGTACTCAGCAGTATATAGAAAAGGTTAAGGATAAGAGCTATAGTGAACTGTTGGCTCGCCACACCAAGAAATATCAGGAACAGTATAATCGTGTAACCCTGAATCTGGCCAAATCAGCTCAATCCTCTTTGCCCACAGACCAGCGTTTGGCTGCTTTTGCTGAGGGCAAGGATATGGATATGGTGTCGCTGATGATGCAATATGGTCGCTATCTGCTTATCAGTTCTTCACAACCAGGTGGACAGCCTGCTAATCTTCAGGGTGTTTGGAACGACAAGTTGAATGCTCCTTGGGATTCGAAGTACACCATCAATATCAATGCAGAGATGAACTACTGGCCTTCTATGGTTGGCAATCTCGTGGAGACTCAGGAACCCCTGCTTCGTATGATTCGTGACTTGAGTGAGACTGGTACCAAGACAGCCCAAGAGATGTATGGCTGTCAAGGTTGGGTAGCACATCATAATACAGACCTTTGGCGTATTGCTGGTCCTGTGGATGGTACTACTTGGGGTATGTTCCCAACAGGTGGTGCCTGGCTGACAACCCATATCTGGCAACAGTATCTCTTTACTGGTGACAAGAAGATGCTGGAACAGTACTATCCTGTCATGAAGGGTGCTGCTGATTTCCTCGTTGACTATATGCGTATCCATCCGGAATATGGCTGGTTAGTGACGGTACCAACCGTTTCTCCTGAGCATGGTCCAATGGGTAAGCGTACAACAGTAACAGCAGGTTCGACAATGGATAATCAGATCGTGTTCGATGTCTTGAGTAGCGTGATAGCAGCAGGCAAAGCCCTTGGTAAAGATGTTGCTCAGTATGCTTCCGTCGTATCACCTCTCTCACAGTTGCCTCCTATGCAGATTGGTCGTCATGGACAGCTGCAGGAGTGGCTATGGGATGGTGACAATCCCAAGGACGAGCATCGTCATATCTCTCATCTCTTTGGTCTTTATCCTTCTAATCAGATTTCTCCGTTCTCACATCCAGAACTCTTTGCCGCTTGTGCCAATACCCTTAAGCAACGTGGCGATATGGCAACGGGTTGGAGTCTGGGTTGGAAGACCAACTTCTGGGCTCGCATGTTGGATGGCAATCATGCCTTCCAGATTATCAAGAATATGCTCCACATCCTGCCAGATGACAGCAAGATGCGTGAGTATCCTGATGGGCGTACCTATCCTAACCTGTTTGATGCCCATCCGCCTTTCCAGATTGATGGTAACTTCGGCTGTTCTGCAGGCGTCTGCGAGATGTTGCTGCAGAGCCATGATGGTGCAGTCCACTTGTTGCCTGCTCTGCCTGATGCATGGAAACAAGGTGAGGTAAAAGGACTGAGAGCGCGAGGTGGTTTTATCGTCGACGAGCGTTGGGCTGATGGCAAGTTGCGTACAGCCAGTATTCGTAGTACGATAGGAGGCACGCTGCGTCTGCGTTCCTATGTTCCTTTGAAGGGACGTGGCTTGCGACCAGCTAAAGGCAGTTGTCCTAATGCGCTCTTCGCTCCTGCCGATGTGAAGAAGCCTCTTATTTCAGAGGAACTGAAGGAAGTGCCTCAGAAGGCCGTTCCCCGTGTCTATGAATACGATATCGAGACACAGCCAGGAAAGATTTATTCACTAACCAATTAATATCAACAAAAATGAAACAAACAATGAAAATGGCCCTTGCTGCTATGCTTCTGATGAGCAGCACATGTATTTGGGCTCAGTGGGGACGTCCTGTAGACCCCAATCCTCAGGTGAAGCTGAAGGATGCTTACAAGAACTATTTTATGATTGGTGTAGCCCTTAACCAACGTAATGTCAGTGACGCTGACCAAATCAATTTGGTGAAGGCTGAGTTCAACAGCATTACTGCAGAGAACGACATGAAACCAGGTGAACTGCATCCTAAGGAGGGTGTATGGAACTTCGAGAAGGCTGACAAGATTGCTGACTTCTGTCGTCAGAACGGTATCAAGTTGCGTGGCCACTGCCTTTGCTGGCATTCTCAGTTTGCCGATTGGATGTTTACAGACAAGAAGGGCAAGGAAGTGAAGAAGGAAGTGTTTTATGAGCGTCTTCGTGAACACATCCATACTGTTGTTAACCGTTATAAGGACGTGGTATATGCTTGGGATGTGGTCAATGAGGCTATGGAGGATAATCCCCGTCCTACCTTTGTAGACGGAAAGTTTGCCCCAGGCAGCCCCTATCGCCAGAGTCGTCACTTCAAGCTCTGTGGCGATGAGTTTATTGCCAAGGCTTTCGAGTTTGCCCACGAGGCTGACCCCAATGCCTTGTTGTTCTATAACGACTACAACGAGTGCGACCCAGGCAAGCGTGATCGCATCTATAATATGGTGAAGAAGATGCAGGATGCAGGTGTGCCCATTCATGGTATTGGTATGCAGGGCCACTACAATGTCTATGGTCCTTCTGAGGAGGATATCGATGCTGCCATCACGAAGTACTCTCAGCTCGTAAAGCATATCCACGTGACTGAGCTCGACATCCGTGTCAATGAGGAGATGGGTGGTCAGCTGCGTTTCTCGCGTGGTGAGAACAAGCCTTTGGCAGGTTATAAGAACACCATGCTGACAGATCAGTATAACCGTATCTTCAAGATTTTCCGCAAGCATAAGGATGTTATCGACTGCGTGACATTATGGAACCTGAGTGATCGCGACTCTTGGCTGGGTGTCAACAACCATCCATTGCCTTTCGATGAGAACTACAAGCCCAAGCAGGCTTATTATGCCATCAAGAATTTCAATGCTGCTCTCGACAATGCTCAGCCCAAGGACGACTGGGTACCCAATCCCTGCAACCAGCCCGGACAGGAGTATCCACAGGTGAACAGCGAGGGTTATGCCCGTTTCCGTGTTGAGGCTCCCGATGCTAAGTCGGTTATCGTCAGCTTGGGTCTTGGTGGACGTGGTGGTACGGTTCTGCGCAAAGGAAAGGATGGCTTCTGGACAGGAACAACAGAGGGTCCGATGGATCCAGGTTTCCACTATTATCACCTGACGATCGATGGTGGCGTGGTCAACGATCCTGGTACTCACAACTACTTCGGCTCTTGCCGTTGGGAGAGTGGTATCGAGATTCCTGCTCCTGATCAGGACTTCTATGCTGAGCGCACAGATATTCCTCATGGCAATATGCAGAAGGTGCTGTTCTATTCTCCAAGTCTAGGCAAGATGCAGGAAGCTACTGTCTATCTGCCTTATGGCTATGGCAAGCTCATCAAGGGCAAAGGTGGCAAGATGACTCAGGAGCGCTATCCTGTATTGTATCTGCAGCATGGCTGGGGTGAGAATGAAACCAGCTGGCCCGTACAGGGTAAGGCTGGCCTCATCATGGACAACCTGATTGCTGATGGTAAGATCAAGCCCTTCATCATCGTGATGGCTTATGGTCTGACTAACGACTTTAAGTTTGGAACCATTGGTAAGTTTACAGCAGAAGAGTTTGAGAAGGTGCTCATCGACGAGCTCATTCCCCATATCGATGCCAATTTCCTGACCAAGACGGATAAGTGGAACCGTGCGATGGCTGGTCTGTCGATGGGTGGCATGACTACCAAGCTCATCACCCTGCGTCGTCCTGAGGTATTCGGTTACTGGGGACTACTTTCTGGCGGTACCTATATGCCTGAGGAGATTAAAGACCCCAAGTGTGTGAAGTATATCTTCGAGGGTTGTGGAGATAAGGAGAATCCCGATGGCATCAACAAGAGTGTAGAAGCTCTGAAGGCTGCAGGCTTCAATGCCGAAGGACTGATTTCTGAGGGTACAGCTCACGAGTTCCTGACATGGCGTCGCTGCCTGAAGGTGATGGCTCAAAAACTCTTCAAATAAAAAGCATACTATTCCATCATGATAAAAAGAACAACGATACTTTCTGCTGTTATGGCTCTTGCCATGAATAGCGTAGCGCAGAATCCCTTTGTACAGACTTGGTGTACCAGCGATCCGGCACCAATGGTTCACGATGGCAAGATGTATGTTTATACAGGCCACGATGAAGATGGTGCCGACTTCTTCTGGATGCAGGAGTGGCGAGTGTATTCAACAGACGATATGGTGAACTGGCAGGACCATGGTTCACCTTTGGCTTTGGAGAGCTTCTCGTGGGCTGACGACAGAGCTTGGGCATCACAATGTATAGAGCGCGATGGCAAATTCTTTTGGTATATCTGTGCACATTCTAAGATATCCAATGGTATGGCTATTGGTGTTGCTGTGAGCGACTCGCCAACAGGCCCATTCCGTGATGCTATTGGAAAGCCGTTGTTCGAAAATGGCAGTTGGGACCATATTGACCCAACGGTATTGATTGATGACGATGGCCAGGCTTGGCTCATGTGGGGTAATCCACAGTGCTACTATCTGAAGCTGAATCGCGACATGATTTCCTATAGTGGCGAACTGGGCAGACTCGACATGACAGAGGAAGCCTTTGGTGGTCCTATGATGAACAAGCGTGAGAAGGGAAGGAGTTACAAGGACTCCTATGTTGAGGGTCCTTGGCTGACTAAGCGTAATGGCACCTACCAGTTGCTTTATGCTGCTGGTGGTGTGCCAGAGCATATCTCTTACAGCACAGCGCCATCGCCTATTGGTCCTTGGAAATATGCTGGCGAGATCATGCCTTTGTGCGATACCAAGTCATTCACCAACCATTGTGGTGTAGCTGACTATAAGGGTCACTCTTACTTCTTCTATCATACAGGCAAGCTGCCTCAGGGTGGTGGTTTTGGTCGTAGTGTGGCTGTTGAGGAGTTTAAGTATAATGCTGATGGCAGTTTCCCAACGATTATGCCTACTGATGAGGGTGTCAAGCCTGTGGGTAAGTTTGATCCTTATCGTAAGGTGGAGGCCGAAACGATGGCTTTCTCTAAGGGTGTGAAGACTGAGCAGAACGACGAGGTAGGCGTTTATGTGACGGATATTCATAATGGCGACTATATCAAGTTGCAGAATGTTCATTTCTGCAGCAAACTGCCTCGTACCTTTACGGCACGTGTGGCTAGCGGCTTGCGTGGTGGACAGATTGAGATTCGCATCGATAGTGTGAAGGGTCAGCTGTTAGGACGCCTGGAGGTACCTGCTACAGGTGGCTGGGAGAAATGGCAGACGTTGACAACCGATCTGACAGCCATCGCTCGCGGACACCATGACTTATACTTTGTGTTTACAGGTCGTAAGGGTCCGAAACTCTTCAACTTCGACTGGTGGGAGATGCGAGGACTGGAGCAGGTGAATATGCCACTCTTCCAGACCAAGTATACTGCCGACCCGTCACCACTCGTAGTGGACGACACCTTATTCTTATATACGTCGCACGATGCTTCGCCAGAAGATATTCCTGACGAGAACGAGAAAGGTTCTGCAGGCTTCTTCATGTACGACTGGCTCCTTTGGTCTACTACCGATATGGTGAACTGGACAGAACATGGTGCTGTGGCTTCGTTGAAGGACTTCTCGTGGCGCAGTCGTGAGAATGGAGGTTGGGCCATCCAGACAGTAGAGCGTAATGGCAAGTATTATCTCTATGCCCCTCTGCATGGACACGGCATTGGTGTCTTGGTCAGCGACTCGCCTTATGGTCCGTTTAAGGACCCATTGGGAAAGCCATTGGTTTGGGATCAGAGCAACTGGTTTGATATCGACCCTAGTGTCTATACTGATGACGACGGACAGGCCTATATGTATTGGGGCAATCCCCATACCTTCTGGGCTAAGCTGAACGACGACATGATATCGCTGAAGAGTGGTGTCACAAAGCTGCCTCACATCCCCAACTATCAAGAGGGTCCTTGGTTCTATAAGCGTAACGGCAAATACTATCTGGGCTTTGCCTCTACATGCTGTCCAGAGGCTTTGGGTTATGCTATGAGCGATTCACCCACAGGTCCTTGGGAATGGAAGGGTTATATCATGAAGCCTACTCAGCGCGATCGTGGCAACCATCCTGGCATCTGCGATTATAAAGGCCACAGCTATGTCTTCGGACAGAATTATGACCTGATGCACTTGGAAACCTTCGAACACCATGAGCGTCGTAGCGTCTCTGCCACAGAGATGACCTATAATGCTGATGGCACTATCCAGGAAGTACCCTACTGGCTTGACCAGCAACCCATGAAACAGCTCCATTGGCTCAATCCCTACCAAAGGGTAGAGGCAGAGACGATGGCTTGGGGTTATGGCTTGAAGACTGCTAAGATGGGCATTCCCAATACGGGCGTCGTAAAAGATATGCCAACTTCTACGGGCAAGCGCAACATGTATGTCTTTGACGTGAACGACGGTGAATATATCCGTCTGCGTGGTGTCGACTTCGGAAAAGGCGCCAAGCAGTTTGCTTTGACAGCTTCTGCTGCTGCAAAGGCTGGTTGCACGGTGACGCTCCGCTTGGACAGCGACAAAGGTCCTGTCATTGGCACCGCTGTTGTGAAGAGCACAGGCAACATCGATAAATATCGCGTGTTTACTGCTAAGGTTAAGGAGGCTGTTGGCGTTCATGATCTATATCTCTGTTTCAGCAATGCCCAAGGTGATATTCATCTTGATTGGTGGCAGTTTAAGTGAAAAGTGAAAAATGAAAAAACTGACAATGAATAAAACTTTATTATCAACATTTGCGCTGTGCCTGGCTGCTACTGCAGCCTTGGCACAGAACCCAGTTATTCGCGACCAGTTTACGGCTGATCCTACTGCTCGCGTATTTAATAATAAGGTGTACCTTTATCCTTCTCATGATATTTTCCCACCTGCTGGTCAGCGTCAGGATTGGTTCTGCATGGAGGACTATCATGTGTTCTCATCAGAGAATCTGACCGATTGGACGGATCATGGTGTGATTGTATCTCAGAATAAAGTGCCCTGGGTACGACCAAACTCTTATTCGATGTGGGCACCCGACTGCGTCGAGAGAAATGGAAAGTATTATTTCTATTTCCCATCAACACCGGGTGGCCCGATGCGTGGCTTTGGCGTTGGTGTCGCTGTAGCCGACAGTCCTGAAGGCCCGTTCATTCCTGAGCCAGAGCCTATCAAGGGCATCAATGGCATCGATCCTTGCGTGCTCCAGGCTTCTGATGGTAATGCTTACATCTTCTGGGGTGCTGGCCGTTGCGCCAAGCTGAAGCCCAACATGAAGGAACTGGCTGACGACACCCCCAAGGAAAAAGTAAAGTGGGGTGAGCGCGAGTTTGAGATGTATGGCGTCAACTGTCTGAAAGACCTCCCCAACCGTCAGGCTGAAGGACCGTTTGCCTTCGAGGCTAACGGCTGGTACTACCTCACCTATCCTTACGTGAGGGAGAATACTGAAGTTCTGGGATATGCGATGAGCAAGAACCCGATGGGTCCCTACGAGTACAAGGGTCTGATTATGGCCGAGCATGCCAATGGCTGCTGGACCAACCATCATAGCATCATCAACTATGAAGGCCAGTGGTATCTGTTCTATCATCACAACGACTTCTCGCCTCGCGACGACAAGCGCCGTTCTGTTTGCATAGAAAAACTGTTCTTCAATGCCGATGGTACTATTCAGGAGGTGAAGCCCACCATGCGTGGTGTTGGTATCAACAAGGCTACAGAACGTATCGAGATTGACCGTTATAGTGCTGCCAGTAGCGATGTTACCACAGCGCTCATCGATACTGTCAACACCTTCCGCAGCTATCAGGCAACACTCCCCGTTAAGGGCAGTTGGCTGAAGTATAACGATGTTGATTTCAGTTGTATGACTGATGGCTATTTGGTGATTAGCGCCAAAGCGGCAGGCAACACCAAGTTCTATGTTCGCGAGAAGACCGCCAAAGGTAAGATTATTGCCAAGGTGGATATGACGGTTAAGCCTGAGACGCCTCCAGGAACTCCTGCTATGTTCCGTCGCGACCAGAGCAATCAGTGGCTCTCGCTGACAGCTCCGCTGGAGTACACGCCTAAGGGTGTTACCGATCTGGTTATCACCTGCGAAGGAGATGCTGGTGTCAGCGTCGACTATGTTCAGTTCAAGAATCGTCCTAAGTACTTCTCGCCTGCCACAGCACAGCCCGTACAGCCTGATGCCGAGGGATTCATCCGTCGTTGGCTGCTCTTGGAGCCTATCGACAAGCCGAATCGTGGCAATACCGTATTTACCGACTCTTATCTGCGTGAGCACTTCAATATGGAGTATTTCAAGGGCCAGCAGACCATCGTGCCAAAGGATGGCCAGAAGGTCAAGGTTTCGTATAAGCGCGAAGAGGTGCCTGCAGGCTTTGGTCGCGGACCTGTTCAGCAGGAGCCTGCCAAACCAGTCATCAAGACTGTTAACCAGACGCTGACCTGGCACGCTTTCGACAGCGAGAATATGAACGTGAAACTCTTCCGTTTTGCTGAGAAGTGGGGACAGCAGGTCTATGGCGTACTCTTCTGGGCAGTCACCATTATCGATTGCGACGAGGACATCGAGAATGTTCGTCTGGCTGTGGGTTCTAACTCTGCCTCTATGTGGTGGCTTAATGGCGACGAAGTGTTGCTGCTCTCTGGCGACCGTCGTATGGTGAAGGACGATGCCGTTTCTCCCCGTCTGACTCTGAAGAAGGGACGTAACATTCTGCGTGGTGCCATCATCAACGGTCCAGGCATGAGCGACTTCTGCGTCCGCTTTGTCGATGAAAAAGGCCTGCCCGTTACGAATTACAAGGTGACAACGTCTTCGAAATAACGTAATAACGAAATAAAGACAAAAATATGAAACGCCATATTATTATTTTCTCATTTCTCATTTCTCATTTCTCATTTTGCGCAGCACAGATTGGCGCCCCTTACATCCACGATCCCTCGACGCTAGCCGAGTGTGACGGGAAATACTATACCTTCGGAACAGGTGGCGGAGGCATCATCAGCGACGACGGTTGGTCGTGGCACGGTGGTGCTGACCGTCCTGGTGGCGGTGCAGCCCCTGATATTATGAAGATAGGTGATCGTTATCTCTGCATTTATGGTGCTACTGGTGGCGGACTTGGTGGCGGACATGCTGGTCGTATTCTCACCATGTGGAACAAGACGCTCGATCCGAAGTCGCCTGACTTCAAGTGGAGTGAGGCTGTAGAGGTGTGTGCCTCTGACGGTATGGAAGACCAAGATGCCATCGACCCAGGCATGTTGCTCGATCCCACCACTGGTCGTCTGTGGGTGAGCTATGGTACCTACTTCGGCACGATTCGTCTGATAGAGCTCGACCCCAAGACGGGATTCCGCAAGAAGGGCAACAAAGAAAAGGATATCGCCATCGACTGTGAGGCCACCGACCTGATCTACAAGGATGGCTGGTACTATCTTCTGGGTACTCACGGCACCTGCTGCGATGGTGTCAACTCTACCTATAACATCGTCGTTGGACGTTCACGCAGCGTAGAGGGCCCCTATATCGATAATGTAGGTCGCGACATGTATCATGGTGGTGGCAAGATGGTCATCGCTGCTGAAGAACGTGCCTGCGGAGCAGGACACTTCGGACGCACCATCGTCGACGAGGGTGTCGAGGTGATGTCGTTCCACTGGGAGGCCGACTTCGAACTCAGTGGCCGTTCTACGCTTGCCATCCGTCCATTGGTATGGAAGAATGGCTGGCCTGTAGCTGGTGACAACTTCAAAGGCGGCACCTTCGAAATTGAGTCAGAGCGTCGTGGCTATGCCTTAGAGCTTGCCGTCGACTTTGTGCGCATGAAGCAGGAGCGTCAGGGGTGGTTCAATCGCAACCAGATGCAGCAGCCCGTCAAGCCTATTCCCAACCAGACGCTGGCAGAGGTTATCGGTACTTGGCCAGAGGGCGCCATTGCCGCTCGTATTGGCGACTATATGCATCGTCCCCATCAGCGCTGGACCATCACACCAGTCAATGAGGCTGGCGGCTATCTCAGCAATCCCTACTTTAAGATTACCATCGAGGGTACAGAGCGTGCACTTGCAGCCACAGCCAATTGCGAGGTTACCACCGTTCCTGCCTACACAGGTGCCAGCGAACAGCTTTGGCGTATAGAGCAGTTGACGGACGGCACCTACCGCATCATGCCAAAGACCATTCCTGGTCAGGAGGGTATCAACAAGAAGCTCTGCCTCTATTCTGCAGCCGACTCCACACCAACTTTGGCAGAATACGACTTCAACAGCGATAACTCCAAGTGGAACTTCCGCAATCGTTAAGAGATAGCAATCATTAATAGTTAAAGGTGCACTATCAGAGTGCACCTTTTTAATAGTATGTTTTTTACAGAAAACGTTGTCTGAACCAAAGGGCGAAAACGGGGTCTGTCAGATAGAGTTGGCGCATTTCTGAATAAATGAGGTCGCGCTCAACGAGAGCATCACGAAGCCGAACCAGATTGGAGGGGCTGCCCAAATCAAATAGGGTACGGACCTTTTTCTCATTGTAGCCTGTGTGTATACCAGATACGATAGCACGCAGCAAATTCATCTGATAACCAGAAAGCGGTTCTATTTGTTGCATGTAAAGAGCTTCATTAGTACTTATAAGTTCTTTAATGGCTAATGGCAAAAGTTCCTCAGTAGCCGTTTCTCCTTGTCGTGTATGATTAAGTACGATGGAAGCAAGATGCTGTACATATGACGGATAATGGTCGACAGTCTCACAGATTTTCGAAACCATCTGTTCAGAGATATAACGCCCGGCACTCTCAAAATGGCTTACGATATACTCTGTCCAATCAGATGTTGGAATCTTCTGTAGCCACATCAGGTCACCAAACTGATAGAATGGCATGCTGCGATCAAGGAATATCTTGCTCATCACGTGCCGCTTGCTGCCAAATAAACAATAGGATGTATAGTGCTGATGTTGCCATACAGATCGTAGCTTAGCCTGTACTGATTTCGTGTCCTCGAATTCACCTACCTGCTGAAACTCATCAATGCAGACGACTATATGACGGTCTTTGCGTTTGGCAATTATCTCAACCATATTTAGAACATCCTCTGGACTATGCGTTTCAGGGGTAATGCCAAGAGAAACGCTGATTTCTGAGGTCGGATCAATTGGAATATTTATTCTTGGTGTGAGTCGAGCTAAGAAGTCCTTTGCTTCATCCATCCACAACTGAACTTTTGAGGCTGTCTGTTTCAGAACTGCAGCAGCTAAAACATTGTAGAAATCGTATTCGCTTTTACAGCCGAAGATATCCATACGAACTGTGATAATTTCGCTTCTTTCTAACTGTCTACATACATGATCCACTAACGATGTCTTGCCCCAACGACGAGGTGAGATGAGGATAGAGTTGATACCATTCTCAAAATTTAATTTCAGACGGCGTGTTTCTTCCTCTCGCCCTGTGAAATTGTAGTCTGTAACGGCTACTCCATAAACAAAACTCTTCTCCATAACTTCTTGAATTTGTGGGCAAAGATAATAAAAAGAAAGCAATTTCACAAACTTGTGAAATTTGTGAAATTTAAGTTTTTTTATTCCCAAAGAGATTGATTTTCAGTAAGTTGCGATTTGACAAATTCCTCCTCAGGTCAATCGAAAAATAACTTAAGGTTATTGCTGAATAAGCGTTCCTTATTGGAAAAGAACCTTGGGTTATTGATTGACAACCTTCCCTTACTGAAAAATTTTATTTTTGCAAATTATCTGCCATACTGCCACCAGTCCTCTGAATCGCCTTTGTACAAAGGGGTTGTCGGGTGGTGGCAGATTTGCAAATTATGGCAGATAAGGCTTCTTTTGCTCGTTTTAAAGGCTAATATGTGGCATTCTGAAGGCTATTTTGCCTCGTTCTGAAGGCTGTTTTGGGTCATTCTGAAGGCTACTACGGGTTGTTCCAAAGGTTTTTATGGTTCATTCTAAAGGTTTCTATGGGTCGTACTAAAGGCTACGATGGGGCATAGTGAGCTTTACCATCAGGTAAAGGGAACTTTAGGATGGGGTATCATGTATGTTTATACACTATAGATTGGACGTAGCAAACGGGGAGTTTGAAGTAAGCAAACTAGGAGTTTAGTTACGGCAAACTTGTAGTTTAGTTACGGCAAATTCTGAAGGGGTTTAGAAATCGGGTATTTATGCATTGTTCGCATGAATATACAGTAATGCAATAAAATTGCTACCATTAATGGTAACAATTGCTAGATTTAATGGTAGCAATTGCTACTATTAATGGAAACTATTATCAGATTCGAAAAAACAGAGTGTTTCATAAATGTCCCTCCCTTCCTCCCGTAACCCATCGCAAATGCCGATAAATAAAGGGCTGATGGCACGGGAGGGATATTGCTCATCCCTCCCGTCTCCCTCCCTTTTTTATCAAAACAGCCTCCCATCAAAAAATGTCAACCTCGTTGGGAATAGTGAGGGTATGGGACCCAAAAAGGGAGGGTAATGGGAGGGAGAAAAGCTATCCCTCCCGTGCTTTAAATGCCCTGTACATAAGGGTTTGAAGCCTGTTACGGGAGGAAGGGAGGGATATTTTCGAATGCACGAAAATAATAAAAAAGGTGAAAAGGGTGGGGCGAATGGGCTAATAGACGATAAAAAGTATTATCTTTGCATGCATGAAACGATTTTTATTACTTTCCATTGTGGCCCTGATGTCGATAGGCATGCAGGCCATTGTCACAGTTCCATTGAAGGGAACAGTTGTTAAACCTACCGACCAGCGTATTCTCTATACGGGTCGTGTCAGTTTTACGAACCCTGAGCGTCCTGCCTGGAATTTTCCTGGCGTACAGATCATCGCTGCTTTCGAGGGAACGTCGCTGAGGATGATGGCCAAGCCTCGTAGTGGATACTTTATGGCGCAAATAGACCAGGCGGAGCCTTTTAAGGTGGCTTTTTGTGGTGAGCGCGACTCTGTGGTGACTTTGGCAACAGCGCTGCCATACGGTCGCCACACGGTTCGTCTGATGTATGTCATCGAGGGTTACGAGTTTTATCCTGAGTTCTGGGGTTTTGTGCTCGACAAGGGTTGCTCGCTGGCTGATCCTCCTGCCCTGCCATCGAGAAAGATTGAGTTTATTGGCAACTCTATCACTTGCGGTTATGGCAACGAGGGACTGAAGAAGGAGGAGCATTTCGACTATGCCACAGAGAACCATTATTACTCATACGCCTCGATAGCTGCCCGCAGTCTGGAGGCCCAGCATTGGGTGGTGGCCCGTAGTGGTATTGGTGCTTATCGCAACTATAACGGTCCGAAGACGGGTAATCCTGAATCGCACATGCCTGTGCAATATGAATATGTGGGCTATGCCTGGAAACCGGAACTGCGCAGCGAAGCCTCATTCCTGAAGGAGAAATGGGATTTCAACCGCTATCAGCCCGATGTGGTTTGTATCAATCTTGGCACCAACGACCTCTCGACGAACAACTACGACCTGAAGTTGCTGAAGAAGGGCTACCAGAAGCTCTTGAAGATGGTTCGCCAGCATAATCCGAAGGCGAAAATCGTCTTCCTGACGGGTTCCATGCTTTACAATCAGGAGTTGCAACAAGCCAAGCAACTGCTGGACGAGGTGGCTACTGAGGCTCAGAAAGCAGGTGATAAGGAGGTGTATCGTTTCGACATGAGCCCCATTGCAGGCAACGAATGGTACGGCAACGACTGGCACCCCAATGTCTATCAGGATGAGAAGATGGCAGCAGAGTTGACAGCTTATCTGCGCACTCTGATGCAGTGGTTCTGATTGTGATTATCGCAATTGTTCGCGACAACGCTCAAGGATGGCCAACAGGTCATCCTTTTTTTCTGCGCGAAGCATTGCTATTCGTGTCTCGCGGAAGTTGGGAATGCCTTTGAATACAGGCGATGCAGCCAGATGGCGGCGTGTGTGCAGAATGCCACGATACTCGTCGATACGCTCAACGTTGATGCGCAGCTGTTCTTCCAGCACATCAATCTTCTCGTCCAATGTCAGTTCGTTGCGACTGAATATCCAAGGACAGCCAAAGGTGGCGCGTCCAATCATGACAGCATCGACACCAAAAGCGTCAAAGGCCCTATCGGCATCGTCCAACGATTTGATATCGCCATTGCCGATAATAGGAATATGTATCTTGGGATTGCGCTTCACTTCGCCTATCAATGTCCAGTCTGCCTCGCCCGTGTACATTTGACTGCGGGTTCGTCCGTGAATGGTCAAAGCCTTGATGCCACAATCCTGCAGCTGTTCGGCTAGCGTGGTGATGATGAGCTGTTCGTGGTTCCATCCCAGTCGCGTCTTAGCGGTGACGGGCAGACTGACGGCATCTACCACCTTTTGCGTAATCTCCAGCATCTTTGGGATGTTTTGCAGCATGCCGGCCCCAGCACCCTTGCCTGCCACCTTCTTGACAGGACAGCCGAAGTTGAGGTCGATAAGGTCGGGGCCTGCCTGTTCTACGATTTTAGCAGCTTCCACCATCGCATCGATGTCGCGTCCATAGATCTGGATGCCAACAGGTCGCTCCTCGTCGCTGATCGTCAGCTTTTTCACCGTCGACTTGACATCACGCACCAAAGCCTCAGCACTCACGAATTCCGTGTACACCATAGCTGCTCCGAACCGTTTGCACAGCATTCGGAAACCGATGTCCGTCACATCCTCCATAGGAGCCAGGAATATCGGACGCTCGCCAAGTTCAATATTGCCTATCTTCATGTCACTATCCTACTGTGCCCTCAAGTGATACAGACAACAGTTTCTGAGCCTCTACGGCAAACTCCATAGGCAGCTTTTGAATGACCTCCTTAGCATAGCCGTTCACGATGAGTCCTACGGCCTGCTCTGTGGGTATGCCTCGCTGATTGCAATAGAACAACTGGTCTTCAGAGATCTTCGAGGTGGTAGCCTCGTGTTCGAAGACGGCTGTATCGTTGTGTACATCCATATAAGGGAATGTATGGGCACCACAATCCGATCCCAAAAGCAGCGAGTCGCACGACGAGTAGTTGCGGGCATTATCAGCAGATGTTGCTGCACGAACAAGTCCGCGATACGAGTTCTGAGAGTGACCAGCCGAGATACCCTTAGAAATAATGGTACTCTTGGTGTTCTTACCAATATGAATCATCTTGGTACCCGTGTCGGCCTCCTGATAGTTGTTGGTGACAGCAACGGAATAGAATTCAGCCACAGAATTGTCGCCTCGTAAGATACAAGAGGGATACTTCCAAGTAATAGCCGAGCCCGTCTCTACCTGCGTCCAAGACAGCTTTGAGTCAACGCCACGCAGATCGCCACGTTTGGTAACGAGATTCAGCACGCCACCCTTGCCGTTCTCATCGCCAGGATACCAGTTCTGAACGGTTGAGTACTTCACTTCAGCACGATTCATCACGATAATCTCTACGATAGCCGCATGCAGCTGGTTCTCATCACGCATAGGGGCCGTACAGCCTTCAAGATAGCTCACGTAAGCATCATCATCGGCAATAATCAATGTGCGCTCAAACTGACCAGTATTCCTGGCGTTGATGCGGAAATACGAGCTGAGCTCCATAGGGCAACGAACGCCTTTGGGGATATAAACAAACGAGCCATCGCTGAACACAGCTGAGTTTAAGGCTGCAAAGAAGTTATCGCGATAAGGCACCACAGTACCCAGATACTGACGCACCAAGTCGCCATGTTCCTTGATAGCCTCGCCGATGGAGCAGAAGATAACGCCCTTTTCACGCAGCTTCTCCTTAAAGGTGGTTTTTACGCTTACTGAATCCATGATGGCATCGACGGCAGTATTGCCTGATAGTGCCAGGCGCTCCTCAAGGGGAATGCCCAGTTTATCGAAGGTTTTCTCCAGTTCTGGGTCGACACCCGACGGGGAGCCGTCGGGAACGTTGGTTTTCTTTGCCGTTGGGTCGGCATAATAGCTAATAGCCTGATAATCAATCTCAGGCACATGCACATGTCCCCATTTGGGTTCCGTCTGCTCGCGCCAGTAACGAAATGCCTTCAAGCGGAACTCGAGCATCCACTCGGGTTCCCCTTTTTTCGCAGAGATGAGCCTAACGACATCCTCGTTCAGTCCTTTCTCTATGATTTCAGTATGTACATCAGTCGTAAAGCCGAACTCGTATTTCTGTTCAGCCACTTGGCGTACAAATTGGTTCTTCTCTCCCATTAGAATTTTATTTTGGCTGCAAAATTACAAAAAGTTAATAGAAAAGCCAAATTAATAGGTGGAAAATTAAATGTTGTGTCCTGTATACAGCTGGTAGTATTTGCCTTTCAGCGCTAATAGCTCTTCGTGGTTGCCTTGTTCGATGATGCGTCCATGATCCAAGACGATAATCTGATCGGCATTACGGACAGTAGACAGGCGATGGGCAATAACAAAAGTGGTGCGGCCCTGCATGATGGTGTCCATTCCGCGTTGTGCCAGTTGTTCCGTGCGGGTATCAATGCTCGACGTGGCCTCGTCGAGAATCAGCACAGGCGGGTTGGCAACAGCAGCACGGGCAATAGCCAGCAACTGCCGTTCTCCCTGACTCAGATTGCCGCCATCTGCATGCAACAGCGTCTGATAACCATTGGGCAGACGGCGGATGAAATCGTCGGCCCCCACCTGGCGGGCAGCCTGCATACACTCCTCATCGCTGGCGTCGAGCTTACCATAGCGGATATTGTCGATGACGGTTCCTGTAAAGAGATGCGTCTCCTGTAACACGATACTCATGCCCTTGCGTAGCGACTTCTTGGAAATATCTGTAATGGGCACGCCGTCGTAAAGAATGCTGCCACCTTGTATCTCATAGAAGCGGTTGATGAGGTTGATGATGGTGGTCTTGCCTGCACCAGTACCTCCCACGAAGGCTATCTTCTGTCCAGGATTGGTGTTGATGTCGATATCGAAGAGCACCTGCTTCTCAGGGATATAGCCGAAGTCGACATCCTTAAAATCTACATCGCCCTTAGGATCCGTCAGTTCTGTTTGTCCGTTGTCCACTTCTGGCTCGGCATCACCTAAGGCAAATACGCGCTCAGCACCAACCGAGGCATTCAACACGCTGTTAATCTGCTGGCTGACCTGTGCGATGGGACGTGTAAAGTTCTTGTTGAGTTGCAGGAAAGCAACGACGGTACCAAGGGTCATCGACAGGGGATAGCTGAAAAATGAAAAATGGTTGAGGGCGAGGATAGCACCCACAACAGCAAGCGAGACAAATCCGAAGTTGCTGATGCCACCATTGACGGGCATCACGATATTGGCAATACGGTTGGCATGACAGGCTGAACTGCGCAGTTGCTCGTTCAGATTCTCAAAGTCGCTGATGGCCTGCTGTTCATGACAGAATACTTTCACCACCTTTTGGCCTGTCATCATCTCCTCGATGAATCCGTTGACACTTGCCAAGCGTTGCTGTTGCGTACGGAAGAAGCCACGCGAGCGCTTACCAAGTTGGGTGGTAGTAATCGCCATAGCCACAGCCATGAGGACGCTTACCAATGTCAGTGGAATACTGAGCACCACCATCGACGTAAAGGTGGCCACAATGGTGATAATCGACGAGAAGACCTGCGCCATTGCTGTAGAAATCATCTGGCGCAGCGAGTCGACATCGTTGGTATATACCGACATGATATCACCATGCGACCGTTGGTCGAAATAGCTGATGGGCAACTGTTGCATCTTCTCGAAGATGGTCTTGCGGAGTCGGAGCATCGTACCCTGGCTGATGTGAATCATCAATCGGTTGTAGGTATAGGCGCAGATGGTGCCGAAGAATAGGATGATGCCAAGCTTAAACAAGGTCTGAGCCAACGACTGGTACTCAGGATTGGCCACCTGAGTGAGTGGTACGATATAATCGTCTATCAGAGTTTTCGTGAAGAGCGAGGAGACCAGTGAGGTCAGCGACGATATGAAGACACAGGCTAAGACAACCAGTATTGACCAACGGTAATGCTGGAAGACGAAGGAGAACATACGCAACAGCACATCGCGTTTCACTTCTCCCTTAGGCATCGAAGTCGCCGACGTTCTCGTTCTGAATTGCATATATTTCCTGATAGAGTTGGTTTGTCTTCAGTAGGTTCTCGTGGGTGTCGAAACCTGTTACCACACCATTGTCCATGACGAGGATGCGGTCACAGTCCTTCACGCTGAGGATGCGCTGGGCGATGATGATTTTGGTCATCTCAGGCAGCTGGTTGTGGATCGCCTCGCGGATCTTGGCATCTGTTGCTGTGTCGCAGGCTGAGGTGGAGTCGTCGAGCACCAGGATCTTAGGCTGACGAAGCAGGGCACGAGCAATACAAAGGCGTTGCTTCTGGCCACCGCTGACATTCGTGCCACCTTGTTCTATGCGAGTATCATAACCATCGGGCATCGCGCTGACGAAGTCGTCGGCCTGAGCCATACGGCATGCTGTGCGGCATTCCTCTAGGGTGGCATCTGGCTTGCCCCAGCGCAGGTTGTCTATCACGCTGCCCCCAAACAGAATGTTCTGTTGGAGCACCACAGAGACGGCTGTGCGTAAGGCTGTCAGGTCATAGTCCTTTACAGGGTGTCCGCCTACCCATATCTCACCTTGTCTGGGGTCGTAGAGTCGACAGATCAGGTTGACGAGCGACGACTTACCAGAACCAGTACCGCCAATCACACCGATGGTTTCGCCACTCTTGATGTCAAAGGTGATATTGTAGAGGGCAGAACGCTTGTGTTGAGGCTGTACGTTGGATGCCGGCTGGTCTTTGAATGAATAATCAAAGCGAACGCCACGAAACTCGATGCTACCATTGGGCACTTCCTTGATGCCATTCTCAGGATTCACGATGTCAGGCTCTTCCTCGATAATCTCCGCCACACGTTTTGCTGAGGCAGCACTCTGGGTGAGCATCACAAAAGCCATCGAGAGCATCATCAGCGACATCAGGATAGAGATGATATAGCTGAAGAGCGAAGTCAACTCACCTGTGGTCAGCGTGCCTTCTACGATGTAGTGGGCACCCATCCATGACAGGGCGATGATACAGCCATAAACCACCATATTCATGATAGGGTGGTTCCAGGCCATCAGGCTCTCTGCCTTTACATATAGCTTATAGAGATTGTCTGCCGCACGGGCAAATTTCGCGTTCTCATAGTCCTCGCGAACAAAAGCCTTGACCAGTCTGATTCCCGTGATGTTCTCCTGTACGCTTTGGTTCAGGGCATCGTACCTTTCAAATACCTGCTGGAACAGTTTGGCTACTCTTGTAATAATATGGTAAAGCGAGAAGCTCAGGATGACTAAGGCCACGAGGAAGATGAGTGACAGACGGGCGTCGATGACAAGACACATCAGGATAGACAGCAGCAATTTGAAGGGTGCTCTGACGCTGATGCCCAGAATCTGGTGGAACGCACTCTGCAACGTGTTGACATCCGTCGTCATGCGGGTGATCAGGCCTGATGTGGCATATTTGTCGATATCAGAAAAAGCCATCCGCTGGATGTTGCGATACATCGCTGATCGCAGATTGGCAGCAAAGCCCGTAGAGGCGTATGCCGAGAAGCGCCCACCCATGAATCCGAAAAACAGGCTCAAAAAAGCCATGCCCAACATCACCAAACCATAGCGATACACATTCTCCATGTCGCCCGCATTGATACCCTTGTCAATCAGCGAGGCTGTGACATAGGGTATCAGTACGTCCATCAGCACTTCAAGTGCTGTGAATGCAGGCGTCAGCAGAGCTGCTGTCCTGTATTGCTTGATTTGTTGACAGAGCGTCTTAAGCACACTGAGGAGAGTTACAGTTTCTGTTCTACCTCAATCTCCGTGAAGGTCTCGATGATATCACCAACCTGGATGTCGTTGAAGTTGACCAGCGAGATACCGCACTCCAAGCCTGTTGCCACTTCCTTGGCATCGTCCTTGTAGCGCTTCAGGGCATCGATAGGAGCAGTATGGATCACGATACCATCGCGGATAACGCGCGCCTTGTCCTTGTTATGAACCTTACCATCGGTAACAAGACCACCGGCAACGGTACCAACCTTGGATATCTTGAATACCTGCTTCACCTCGATTTCACCAGATACAATCTCCTTCTTGACCTTGTCGAGCATACCCTGCATGGTCTGCTTCACATCGTCGATGGCATCGTAAATGATAGAGTAGGTGTTGATTTCAACGCCCTCACGCTCGGCAGCACGACGGGCATCGGCTGAAGGACGTACCTGGAAGCCGATGATGATAGCCTCTGATGCGCTGGCCAGCATGACATCGTTCTCTGAAATCTGACCCACAGCCTTCGAGATAACGTTCACCTGTACCTTCTCGGTAGAGAGCTTGATGAACGAGTCAGAGAGGGCCTCGATAGATCCGTCGGTATCACCCTTCACGATGATGTTCAACTCGTGGAACTCACCCAGAGCAATACGGTGTGACAACTCGTCAAGACCAAGCTTGGTCGTAGTACGCAGGCTCTGTTCACGCTGCAGTTGGATACGCTTGTTGGCGATTTCGCGTGCCTCCTGCTCAGACTCCATCACGTGGAACGAGTCACCAGCTGTTGGAGCACCATTCAAACCAAGAATGATAGCTGGCTCAGCAGGTCCTGCCTCTTCTATGCGTTGGTTACGTTCGTTGAACATAGCCTTGACACGCCCCCAAGCGGTACCAGCGATAACCACGTCGCCAATCTTCAGCGTACCATTCGATACGAGGACGGTAGACACATAGCCACGACCCTTATCGAGCGAACTCTCGATGATAGAACCTGTAGCCTTGCGGTTTGGATTAGCCTTCAGGTCGAGCATCTCAGCTTCGAGCAGTACCTTCTCCAACAGTTCATAAACACCAACACCCTTCTTGGCCGAGATTTCCTGACACTGGTACTTACCGCCCCAGTCCTCCACCAAGAGGTTCATGTTGGCCAAGTCCTCACGAATCTTATCGGGGTTGGCACCTGGCTTATCTATCTTGTTGATAGCGAACACCATAGGAACGTTAGCAGCCTGAGCGTGAGCGATAGCCTCCTTGGTGGTAGGCATCACGGAGTCGTCAGCTGCAACGATGATGATGGCGATATCCGTCACTTGAGCACCACGGGCACGCATAGCTGTAAAGGCTTCGTGACCAGGAGTATCAAGGAAGGTGATACTATGACCGTCTTTCAGCTTCACATTATAAGCACCAATGTGCTGGGTGATACCACCTGCCTCACCAGCAATCACGTTGGTGTTGCGGATATGGTCGAGCAATGAGGTCTTACCATGATCGACGTGACCCATCACCGTCACAATAGGAGCACGTGTAACGAGATCGTTCTCGTCATCTTCCTCCTCGGTGATGGCGTTCTGTACTTCAGCACTTACATACTCTGTGGTGAATCCGAACTCGTCGGCTACGATGTTGATGGTCTCAGCATCCAGACGCTGGTTGATAGACACCATGATACCGATGCTCATACAGGTTCCGATAACCTGATTGACGCCAACGTTCATCATGGTGGCCAGCTCCGATACGGTAACAAACTCCGTCAGCTTCAGCACCTTGCTCTCAGCAGCCTCGGCAGCCATCTCCTCGTTCATGCGCTCTGCAACTGCATCACGCTTCTCCTTACGATATTTGGCACCTTTCTTGTTCTGATTGGTCTTTGAGGTCAGACGAGCCAGTGTCTCTTTGACCTGACGTGCTACCTCCTCATCGTCAACCTCCAAGGGCTTGACAGGACGGTTCTTCTTATTCTTCTTGCCACCCTGCTGTTGCTGCTGGTCGTTTCTGTTCTTCTTGTTGTTCTGATTCTGTTGCTGGTTGGCCTGTTTGGCAGCGGCTTCAATATCTACCTTGCCCTGACGGATGCGCTCACGCTTCTTGCGCTCACCAGCAGCCTTCTCTTCACGCTCCTTACGACGCTCTTCCTTCGATTTTTTCTTAGGACGCGTGCTTTGGTTCAGTGTAGAGAGGTCTATCTTACCCAAGACGTTCAGCTGGGGTGCATTCTGAGCAATCTTGGCGTCACCAGGAGTCTTAGCCAATGTGGGGCGTTCCTCTTCTACAACCTCCTCCTCATAGTCTTCTTCTAACTCCTCTTCGACAGCAACGTCAGCAACGGGTTCTGTCACGGGTGCAACAACCTCAGGCTCTTCAGCCACAACCTCCTGAACGGACTCTTCTTGAACAGGTTCTGGCTCCTGACTCTCGGCAGCAGTCACGGGCTCAGTTTCGGGTTCTGCCACTTCGGCAGGTGCAGGCTTCGCTTTGCCGATATTATCCAAGTCGATCTTACCCACAGGCTTAAACTGCGGGCGCTGCTCGAGCAGATCTTCGGCTTTCGTCACCTTGGGTTCCACCGGCTTCTCCGGCTTTTTCTCTTTTACCTTCTTGGTGAAGAGCAATTCGGCTTTCGTCTTGACATCCTTGTCACCACTAAACTCATTGACAAGCGCCTGATATTGCTCGTCAGAAATCTTAGTGTTGGTTGTCACGTCGTCCTTAACCTCACCAAGGTCGCTTTTCTTTTTCAGGAAATCAACTGCCGTTTGAAGTCCTATATTCAGTTCTGATAAAACTTTATTTAATCTTACTCCCATTAACTCTTAACTCTTAATTCTTAATTCTTAACTTACTCAAACTCTGCACGGAGTACTTCGAGTACGTGATCGACGGTCTCCTCTTCCAAGTCGGCCTTCTCGATCAGCATCTCGCGAGGAGCATTCAACACAGCCTTGGCTGTATCCAGACCAATAGCCTTGATAGAGTCAATGATCCACTGGTCGATCTCGTCAGCGAACTCATCCAGATAGATATCCTCGTCGGCATCAGCCTCGTTAACAACACGGAATACGTCAATGGTATACTCAGTAAGCATAGAAGCCAACTTGATATTCAGACCACCCTTACCAATAGCCAGCGAAACCTCCTCAGGCTGCAGATAAACCTCTGCCTTGTGTTCCTCTGGGTTGAGCGTAATGCTGGTTACCTTAGCAGGAGCCAGAGCGCGCTGGATAAAGAGCTGCATGTTGTTGGAGAAGTTGATGACATCAATATTCTCGTTGCACATCTCGCGAACGATACCATGAACACGACTACCCTTTACACCAACACAAGCGCCTACTGGATCGATGCGATCGTCGTAGCTCTCGACAGCAACCTTGGCACGCTCACCAGGCATGCGGGCAATGCGACGAATGGTAATCAGACCATCCTGAATCTCAGGAACCTCAGCCTCGAGCATACGCTCCAGGAACAGAGGACTGGTGCGAGAAAGGATGATGCGAGGGTTGTTGTTTTCGTTCTGTACCTCTTTAACAATGGCACGTACAGTCTCACCCTTGTGATAGTTGTCAGAAGGAATCTGCTCTCCCTTGGGAAGATGGAGCTCATTACCCTCGTCGTCAATCAGCAGCACCTCGCGCTTCCACATCTGATAAACCTCAGCGCTGACAATCTGACCAACCTTATCCTTATACTTCTGATAGAGAGAGTCGTGCTCCAGCTCCAGAATCTTTGAAGCTAGTGTCTGACGCAGGTTCAGGATGGCACGGCGACCAAACTTCTGGAAGTTAACCTCCTCAGAAACCTCCTCACCAATCTCATAGTCAGGTTCAATCTTCTGGGCCTCAGAGAGTGCTATCTCCTTGTTCTCATCCTGTACTTCACCATCAGCTACCACAATACGGTTGCGATGAATCTCAAAGTCACCCTTGTCAGGGTTGACAATCACGTCAAAGTTCTCGTCCGAACCAAACAGCTTGGCGATGACATTGCGGAAGCTCTCCTCAAGTACGCTCACCAGGGTGGTACGATCGATGTTCTTAGTCTCTTTAAACTCCTGAAAGGTCTCAATCATTGAGGGGCCTTTCTCATTTTTTACTGCCATAAACTTTATCTTTTATTTTTTAGTTATCATCTTATTTGAAGGCGAGCAGATATTTGCAATACTTCACCTCGCTGATGTTAAAGGTCTTGTCAACCTCCACCAAAACAGGGCGCTTCTTGCCTTCCACATGCTGCTTCTCCTTTGCTGTAATGCAAAACTGCAGTCCGTCATCGCTCACGCTTTTCATAATGCCCTGCACCTTCTGTCCATTCTGTTTCAGAACTTCTACTTCCTTGCCTACGTGGTTACGATATTGCTGCACAACTTTAAAGGGCTGTCCGATACCTGCCGAACCAACCTCCAATTCATATTCTCCTAACTCGTCGCCTAACTTTTCCTGAAGGAAGCGGCTCAAGTCAGCACAATCCTCAATCCAAACACCATCTGCATGGTCAATCTCAATCACGATACGGTCATCAGCAGTCATTTCAACGTCTACCAGATAGTATTCGTTGTTGGCCAGCCACTCTTCTACCGCAGTTTTAATGACATTCTTGTCTATCATACATTATTTGTTAGTTAAAACAAGAATGAGAGGCTTCGTAAAGCCCCTCATTCCTCTGAACGGCTGCAAAGGTACGCATTTTATTTGAATCCTGCAAATATTTTGCGTACTTTTCGTTCAATCAGGCAAATAAATCTCTTTTATGGTTGGTTTATCTTCAGTTCAAACGACGACATCGGCAGTCCTGTTAGGCTACGTACATTAGCCTTTTTGGGGTCATCTTTCCACGCATAGCGGATAGTGCGAGGGATGAAGGAGAAGTTGAAATGATGGAGTGTAATAACGTTCCCCTTGCCTATAGCATCTACATTATGGAATATATTATCGTCGCCAGCAACCTCGAAAGTATAAAGATTGCCTTCTTGTATGGGTTGGTCGAGTGTGAGTTGGATAGTAAGGGGAGAGCCATTAGCTTGGATCGAAACCACTTCTGGAGATAACTTCACCTTATTATTATATATAAGGCGATCGAAACAGAGTCCGATGCGTTCTGCTACCTCCTTCTTGCGAAGTGGATGGATGTCTACCGTCTCTCCCAGATCGTTGATAACAGCCAGTTCTGCTCTGTCGTCAGCCTTAGCCACAATACGCTGGGCTTCACGCAGTTGTGCCCAACCACTGCTGACGGGTTGTTCAGGATAGACGATAGGTCTTGGGAATCCTGTCTGTTGGCGTCCGTCGTGATTAGCCAGTTGTACGATACAGAAAGGCATCTGCTGGTCCTGCCAGCGATTACGCCAGCATCCCATCATCTTTTTCAGATAGTCGGCATAAGGTGCGGGATTACCTGTATTCGATTCGCCCTGATACCATACGACACCATTGATGGCGAAAGGCGCCAATGGGTAAACGACAGCATTATAAAGGGTGGTAGGCAGGTTCTGCAGAGAGACATCGCCATTGGGACATGATGGCATCTCTGCTCCCACATGCATCTTCCACTGGTCGCTGAGAGGAATCACATCCTTTGGCATGGGATTCTGTGAGAAGCGATCATCGCCAAAAGCTATCAGATAGGGCTTTTCAGGAATAAAGTGTACAGCACCGTATTTGTTGATGAATCGGATGGCAATCACATTGTCCCCCTCTTGGAGAAGCCCTTCTGGAATATCATAGCGACGAGGAGGGTACTGGTAGTAGGTATGGCCAATCTCCTTACCATTCAGGTAGGTGATATCTTGATCGAAGAGTGTGCCCAGCAATAGGCGAGCAGGTTTACCTGCGTGTTCCTTATTAATATATATATGCTGACGGAGCCATACAGAACCAACACCACGCCAGCTCCAGTTGTTCTGATTGATGGTCTGCCAATCGGAATCCTGATAGGATGGAAGGGGATAAGTCAATGTGCCGTCAATCTTATTGAGCAGCTCCTCCCATCGCTTGTTGGCCTCGTTGTTTGCCTGCATTTGGGCCTTTATATAGTTGTCGTTTTGGTAGAACGCAAGTTTTGTAATCTGCATAGGATAGTCTGCCATGAGCGAATCGGCACTGATCCAGGCTTCGATGGGTGTACCTCCCCAGCTGTTGACAATAATACCCTGTGCCACCTTGTTCTTCTCCCACATCCGCTTACCTAGGAAGGAGCCGACAGCAGAGAAATACCAGGCATTCTGCTTGGTGAGTGGCTTCCAGTTGATATTTGTAGGACGGATGTTGTCTTGTACACCATGCGTGTTAGTTTCGTTCTGAACCCTGAACAAACGAACCTGTGGACAGTCGAAATGGTCGATTTCATCGACATATTGAGGATAGACACGCTCAATAGTGACGTCAATATTAGATTGGCCAGACAAGAGCCAGACATCGCCAACCATCACATCAGTCATTTCTATCACATCTCCTTTCTCACCTCTCACCTGCAAGGTGTAAGGACCGCCAGCCTTTGTTTTTGGCAAATCAATGCGCCACATTCCTTTATCATTAGCTGTGGTTTCATATTGTTTCTTTTGCCAAAGGATGGTCAGTTTTTCGTTGGCATCAGCTTTTCCCCAAACGGGAATAGGCTTCCCACGCTGTAATACCATACCTGATTGGAACAGTTGAGGAAGTTGTACCTTAGCTTCTGTCATCAATGAAAACAGGGTGACAGCAAGGAGAGAAAGAATGGTTCGTTTCATCATATAATAGTTTTTAATGTTGTGCAAAAATAAAGAAAAAGATTGATGGAGAGGCAAAAAATCGTCTCATTATTGTATGATGAAACAAAATACAATAGTATTTGTAACACTAGGAAATGTCAATTTCAACAGAATCTGCTATCTTTGCATGCAAAATTCATAACATATAAATATAACATGACACCTAATGAAACGCAAGGAGCGAAAGGCTTCTACAAACTCTCTTGGTTGCAACGAATTGGATTCGGTTCTGGCGACCTGGCACAAAATCTTATTTTTCAGGTAATTTGCACCTACCTGCTGTTCTTTTATACAGATATCTATGGACTGACGCCTTCTGCTGTGGCTGTCATGTTCCTGGTGGGTAATGTTGCCAATGTGATTTGGGACCCTATTGTTGGTACCTTGATTGATAAGAGCAACCCACGTTATGGCAAATACCGTTCGTATCTGCTTTATGTAGGTATTCCATTGTCAGGATTCGCTATTCTCTGTTTCTACAATGGTTTTGCACCATCGCTGATTTATGCATATGTGACCTATGTGTCAATGCAGTTGCTCTATACGTTTATTAACGTGCCTTATGGAGCGCTGAACTCATCGTTGACTCGCGATACAGACGAAATCACCATTCTTACCTCAGTGCGTATGTTTATGGCGAACCTTGGTGGTCTGGCTGTGAACTCTGGTCTGCCTTTGTTCATTGCTCTGATAGCTGGTGCACCATCTGATAGTCTTCCTAAAGATCCCTCAGCTTGGTTCACAACGATGACCATCTACGCTATCGTAGGCTTCTGTCTCCTTCTCTTCTGCTTTACACAGTGTAAGGAGCGTGTGGTGATGGATGCAAAGGCTACAGAAGACGTGAAGGTCAGCGACCTTTGGATGGAATTCCTTCGTAACCGTCCCTTGCGTGTGCTTGCCTTCTTCTTCATCACAGCTTTCGCTATGATGTCAGTAGGAAATGCAGCTGGTGCATATTTCATTAACAGCAATCTGCACGGCTCAGCTCAGGAGCTATCTATCTTTATGGCTTTGGGTTCTCTGCCTGCTTTCTTGTTCATGCCTCTTGTTCCTTGGTTCAAGCGTATGGTTGGCAAGAAGAACATGTTCTATCTGTTCCTTGGTGCTGCCATCATCGGTATGGCTATGCTCTATGGTATTTCCAAGATGGAGAGCCCCAGCATGATGATGATTTATGTGGCTCAGTTTATTAAGAGCACAGGTGTTATTGTTGCTACTGGTTATATGTGGGCACTGGTTCCTGAGGTTATTTCCTATGGTGAGTACACCACAGGTCGTCGTATCTCTGGTATCGTGAATGCGCTGACAGGCTTGTTCTTCAAGGCAGGTATGACCTTCGGAAGTATTGTTGGACCAGCCGTTCTCGCTTATGTAGGTTACAATAGCAACACCATCGATCAGACTCCATTTGCTGAAGAAGGTATCCTGTGGCTCGTCTGCGTCATCCCAGCTATGCTGTTAGGTCTGGCTATGTTTATCATCTCACGCTACGAGTTGACTGACGAGGTGATTGACGATATCAACAAGAAGATCGAGGCACGTAACAAATAAATGTTTCATCAATGCGTAGACTTATAGCATTCATATTTGCTACAGGCCTGGTTGCCTTAATGCAGGCACAGTCGTTGGCAGAAGCCTATCGCGACTATTGGTACACGGGTGTCAGTGTAAACCAGTGGCAGGTTGAGGCTGACGATAGTGGCCAGAACAAGCACGACGTGACGGGCTTTATCTCTGGTGACCAGACCAAGGATTGGGACATCATTGCCAGCAACTTCAATTTTGTGGTGGCTGAGAACTGTATGAAGTGTGAGGTTATTCATCCGCAAGAGGGTGTCTATGACTTCACGCTTGCCGACCAGTTTGTCAATAAAGCCAAAGCTGCAGGTTTGAAAGTGCTGGGGCACTGTCTGATCTGGCATTCGCAGTGTGCTCCTTGGTTCCACTTCGACAAGAATGGTAAACTCGTATCGAAAGAAGTGCTTAAGAAGCGCATGCGCGAACATATTTATACTATCGTGAGCCATTTCAAAGGTCGTGTGGATGCTTGGGATGTGGTGAACGAGGCGTTCGAGGATGATGGTACCCCACGCAAGAGTCTCTTTTGGCAGATATTGGGTACCGACTATATTCCTCTTGCTTTCCAGTATGCTCACGAGGCTGATCCCAATGTGGAACTGTATTATAACGACTTCTCGATGAATAAGCCAACGAAGGTGGAGGGTGTTTGTCGCTTCTTCCGTCCGCTCATCGAGCAAGGACTGCCCATCACAGCTATTGGTATGCAGGGACACATGATTCTGGAGGATAATGTCGACAACAGCGTTATCAAGCAGTACGATCATAGCATTCAGACGATTGCTGCTACGGGCGTCAAGACGTTCTTCTCAGAGCTCGACCTCTCTGCGTTGCCTAATCCTTATGGATTCTCAGGTGCCAATATCAGCGATAAGTTTGCCTATCGTCCTGAGATGGATCCCTTTACGAAGGGCCTCACACCAGAGAAAGAGAAGGAAATAGGCGATTTCTGGGTAGACTTTTATAAGATGCTGATCACTCATCGTAAGGACATCATGCGTGTCAACTTCTGGTGTCTGAACGATGGCAACTCGTGGCGTAATGACTTCCCTATCAAGGGACGCACGGACTATGCGACGCTCTTTGATCGCCAGAACCAGCCTAAGTCGTTTATTCCAAGACTTATCGAACTGGTGAAGCCCCAGCAACCAGTAGTTCCTGCCAAAGGAAAAAAGAAGAAAAAGTAATAAATTGTAATTCAAGAATATTATGAAACCAAAGTATTTATTCCCCAGCGACTATATGGCTGACCCTTCAGCCAACGTGTTTAATGGCAGATTGTATATCTATCCCTCTCACGACTGGGATGCTGGCGAGTGTTTCGACGACGATGGCGGACACTTCCAGATGAAGGACTACCACGTGCTCTCGTGGGATGATGTTGAAAATGACGATGCTACAGATCATGGTGTGATTCTCGATGTCAAGGATGTGCCCTGGGCAGAGAAGCAGATGTGGGATAACGACTGCGTAGAGAAGGATGGCAAATACTATCTTATCTTCTCCGCTAAGGCCTACGATGGCGTGTTCCGTCTGGGTGTAGCTGTTGCTGACAAGCCAGAAGGTCCGTTCAAACCTATGGAGAAGCCTATTCGTGGCTCGTTCTCTATCGACCCCTGCGTATTCAAGGACGACGATGGCCAAGTGTATTGCTACTTTGGTGGACTCTGGGGCGGACAGCTCCAGTGGTGGCATCCGCTGCCCAATGGCTTGGCTCCTATCTTTGGCAAGTATGGTGACCAGAACGGACTCATCGACCTGGGTGCAGCTCCTGACCATCAGGGTGAGCTCTTTACAACTGCCGATGCGCCAGCTATCAACAGCTGCGTAGTTCGCATGAGCGACGATGTGCAGCAGTTTGCTGAGGCTCCTCGTGGCGTTGTGGTTCTCGACGAGAATGGCGAGCCCATGAAGGCTGGCGATCCTCACCGTTTCTTCGAGGCCTCTTGGATGCACAAATATAACGGCAAGTATTATTTCTCTTACTCTACAGGCGATAGCCACTACCTCTGCTATGCTATTGGCGACAACCCCTACGGACCATTCCGCTATCAGGGTGTTATTCTCGATCCAGTAGTAGGTTGGACTACCCACCACAGCATCGTAGAGTATAAGGGCCAGTGGTATCTCTGCTATCACGACTGTGTACCCTCCAATGATATCACCCATCTGCGTTCGCTGAAGATCCAGCGTTTGTTCTACAACGAGGATGGAACGATACAAACAGTAATTAATGAATAACAACCAACTATTATCAAACTATTATTCAGAGCATCGCGATGAGATGGTAAATTTCATCGCGGTGCGTATTAATGATGTCGACGAAGCACAAGATATGGTACAGGATATTTTCCTGCGCCTGCTTCGTGGACATTCACTTATCAGCCCCCAGACCCTGCCTTGTCTGGTCTACACGATGGCCCGTCACAGCGTTGCTGACTATTTCCGTCGTCGTCGTGTCTATGAAGAATACGAACACCATATCACGAAAAGCGCCGATTCCATCGGGGAAATGGAATCGCTCATCAATGCCCGTCAGCTGATGGAACGTATGGAACGCTCTTTGGCTCGACTTCCCAAAGCATGTTGTGAAATCTATCGCCTTCACGTTTACGACGGTATGAAGGTCAACGAGATAGCCAAGCAACTGTCACTTCCCTATAAGCAAGTAGAAAACCGTCTTGGACAGGCTCGCAAGTCAGTACGCCAACAGCTGAAAGCGTGCGTCTGAATCTGTGTAGCTTAATATTGTAAAGTATTCTGCCTTTCATTGTGCTACTTATCTTCTTTCATCTATGCATTTTGTCTAATATTAGCTTTTACCATCACCTTCTCATCTAAACTTTTGATTACCAATCAATTAATGGGTGATGATAAATGCTATTTACCATCACCTATCCGTCACTAAACTTGATATTTACCCTAAGTAAACCGCAGTTTTACCCTAAGTAAACCGTTAAGCCATTGATAATAAAGCAGTTCGCCTATAGTAACATTATGTGGAACTATCAGTATCATTATTTGAAACCCTTAGTAACATACGCTGGAACCGATAGTTCCACATAATGTTACGATACGAAACTATTAATCCTTTTAATTTCAATCATTAATATTTCTGTCAAAAAACAAGAAATAGTGATGGTAAGATGATGGTTAAAACAGCTTACCATCACATCATACCACCGATTATTTTTCTTCCAAATGTCTTGGTACTTTCATTTTTTTTGTTTATCTTTGCCCACAAAGAAGAATAAATTACTAAACAACTAAAAGCAATTATTATGATGAAGAAACTATTAATCTTTGCCCTTGCTGCCCTTTGCAGTACGGCACAAGCAACAATTCTGAGAGTAAGTAACCGCACTAATTCTGGCGCACCGTACAGCAGTATTTCCGACGCAATTCGCGCTGCAGAAGAAGGAGATACCATTATGGTCGATGGCAGTAACACGTCGTATGGAGACATTACCATTACCAACCGTGTGGTGCTGATAGGTCCGGGTTATCTGCTCAACGAGAATGGTGCGATTGCTGAGGGTTTGCCCTCCGCTATACTGGGTGGTGTTTCAAGTAATTACAATCAGGCTGCAGGTAGTATCATTATGGGATTCGACATCAAAGACATGGTCAACCTCAGCCAACCCAATATGGTAGTTACACGTTGCAGACTGGCTACCGACTTAAAAATCGCCACCAGCGCCAGCAACTGTGTCGTACACCAGAACTACTTTGTTGGTGGCAGAGTGATGTGCCTCTCGACATCCTCTACGTCATGGGCTCCCAATGCGCAGATTACCAATAATATTTTTACCCGCAGATCTGATGATTATGGCGTTATCTATCGTTTTTCTGATTCACATATTGCCTATAATACGATGGTGGGAACCACAACCAATATTAACTATGGTCAAGAAACTTATCTGACGGGATGCACCATAGAGAACAATATATTTTTTAGAATCAACAACATCTCTGGAAATAGTTACTCCAACAACCTTGTGTTGGCAGAAGGGATTGGCGAAGTTTTTGCAGATGCAACTACCGACAAAGCTGTTAAGGAGATTTCTGAGGGAAGAGCTGAAGAGTTCGCAGGCAAAGGTGCCTTTGCAGGCAATGACCCTTACGTCATCTCCGGTATTCCTGCTGGACCATACATCAACGACATCGAGATGCCGACCTCTGTGGAGAAAGGACAGACACTCAGAGTTAATATTAAGTTAGGTGTACAGCAATGAGAAAGGTTAGACTATGGCTTGCCCTTGTGGCCACACTCTTGGCAACATCGGCAGGGGCCCAGTCGAACCTGACGGTAACAGCTGCGGAATATTTCTTCGACAGCGACCCAGGCTTCGGCCAGGCTACAGTAATAAATAATGTGAGTGGGGGCGAGTTGGAAATCGCCATTCCCACCAGCAATCTAAGCGTGGGAGCTCATACGCTCTGTATCCGAACGCTGGCCAGCAATGGTGTGTGGTCTACCACAATGTCCAAGCCCATCTTTGTGATGAGTACAGGCAACGAAGTGGCTCGTGTAGAATACTTCTTTGACAACGATCCTGGCTACGGCAAGGGTTCTGTCTTGGCTACTTCTGGCTCACCAGATGTAACTATCGAAATCAGCACTGCTGACATTGCCCCTGGTGCCCACATGCTCTATCTGCGTTCGCAGGACATTAATGGTAATTGGTCGTCAGTAATGGCTCACCCCATCTATGTGTTTACCGTATTGCCTGTGGCAGCACTTGAATTCTTCATCGACGACAACGATCCAGGCGAAGGTAAGGCAATATCTGTACCTGTGGCTACAGCGACAGCAGCTACCGCCATCTTCGATATTGATACCTCTGAACTCACTCCTGGCGAGCACACCCTGAACATCCGTGCTATGGGTATCGACAGCGTCTGGACAGCAGTCAGCACTCGTAGATTTATGGTTGAGGGAGCTGCAGAGCCTGAACCGTATGCTGTATTGACAGAGAATACATCTGCTGATGGAACAGCAACACCTGCTCCTAACCGTGCAGCAACAGAAAAGAGATATACCCTTACCTTCTATTATGATGATAAGAAGGCCGATAGGAATGGTATGAGTGTTGGGCCTTTTGATAATTATAGAGATCGGGGCTGGTATTCGCAATGCGAGAATATTACTACGGTAGTATTTGATGCCTCTTTTGCCAACTGCTCAACGATTACCAGTACAGGTAACTGGTTCAATGGCTGCACTAATCTGACTACTATTACAGGCATCAGTAACCTGAAGACGGAAACCATAACAGATATGCACTCTATGTTTATGGATTGTAGTAGTCTGACCAGCATAGATTTAAGTGGCTTCAATACTGCTAACGTGACAAATATGGATGGCATGTTCTATGGTTGCAAAGGTTTGACGAGCCTTGATGTAAGCGGTTTCAAGACAGACAATGTGACGAATATGAGTGACATGTTTGTTGCTTGCGAAGGTCTGACGAGTCTTAACGTGAGTGGTTTCAAGACAGACAACGTAACAAATATGAGTGGCATGTTCCGTGGCTGTAGTGGTTTGACAAGTCTTGATTTGAGCAGCTTTAGGACTGACAACGTAATCTTTGTAGATTATATGTTTGCAGAGTGTAGCAGTTTGACGAGTCTAGACTTGAGCGCCTTCAATACTGCCAAGGTTGAGAATAGCATGGAGGCAATGTTCCGTAACTGTAGTAGCTTGACAAGTCTTGACTTGAGCGGTTTCAATACATCTAATATGCTGAATTTGAGTTCAATGTTCGATCGTTGTAGCAGTTTGGCGGAGCTTGACTTGAGTAACTTCAATACCGCCAAAGTGACGAGTATGACTCAGATGTTCGAAGGCTGTTCTAAGTTAGTTACGATATATGTTGGAGACGACTGGAGCACAAACTCATTGCAATCAGGACTTAGAATGTTCTATCAATGTGAAAGTCTTGTAGGTGGTATGGGTACTGTCTACGATCCTTCTCATATCGACCAAGCCTATGCACACATTGATGGAGGCACTTCAAATCCTGGATACTTAACGGATAAGAATGCGACGACAACAAACTTCTTTGCACATATTACCGTTAGGGGCGAAGGTGAGGTGAGTTCAGGTTTGATAACGGTGAGAGATTCTGGCGAGGTAGAGATAGAGCCAGGAAGGCCATTCCAGATGTTCTTCTATCCAGATTCTGCTTATTATTTGGGTTCGTTAATAGTTAACGGTGACGATATGACTCAGGGAGTTTTGCCTGCCACAGCATCTGGTGCAGCATCATTCACGATGCAGAATGTGACCAGCAATCTTGATATTATCGTTGAGTTTATGCCTGAAACGCCAGTAGTAGCAGATCCAGAACCATATGCAGTGTTGAGCGACAACAATACTGTGCTGACGTTCTACTATGATGAGAAGAAGGCTGAAAGGAATGGTATGAGTGTTGGACCGTTTACAGAATCTTATGAGAATGGTATAATCGTGGGTGTCAGCTCTGGGTGGTACAATCAGAGAGAATCAATAACAAAGGTTGTCTTTGAGGAATCTTTTGCAAACTACACTTCATTGACAAGTACAAGATCGTGGTTCTATGGATGTCGCAACTTGGCAGCTATTACGGGACTGCAATATCTTAAAACCGACAATGTGACGGATATGTACAGCATGTTTGATGGCTGTTCCAGCCTAAAGAGCATTGATGTCAGCGGTTTTAATACGGAGAACGTGACACAAATGTGGTGGATGTTTAATGGCTGTTCTAGCCTGACGAGCCTTGACTTGAGCCACTTCAACACTGCTAATGTGAAGTCTATGAGTGCGATGTTCAGTGGCTGTTCTAGTCTAACAAGTCTCGATTTGAGTAGCTTCAACACCACAAACGTGACAAGCATGAACTGGATGTTCGACGGTTGCCAATCTCTGATTACACTCAATCTAAGCAACTTCAACACTGCTAATCTGGCAGGAACGAATATGGACGACATCTTCGTTAACTGTGGTTCACTGGCTAGCATCGTGGCAGGCAATGCCACCATCTCTGAAGGGGAGTATGCAAAGGTGAAGAATCCCAATCTGCTGGTTTATGTCAACAATGAATCTCTGGCTCCATCTAATATCACGAATGTCGTAGTAAATGGATTTGCCAAGAATATCGTGCTGACAGATGCGAAGGAGGGTAATAACAACTGGTTCTGTCCGCAGACATTTACTGCTGAGATGGTGAACTACACTCGCGAGTTCCGCCAGGAGACGACGGTGGGAGTGAGCAGAGGATGGGAGGCAATAGCTCTGCCTTTCGACGTGCAGAACATTACTCACGAGAAGTGGGGTGCGATAGCTCCGTTTAACAACAATCAGAGCTCGAAGCACTTCTGGTTGCGTCAATTGGGAGAGAATGGTTTGTTCTCAGCAACTAAGATAGAGGCTAACGTACCTTATGTTATCAGTATGCCTAACGATGTAGCCACCTATCCTGAAGAGTTCTTGTTGGCAGGTCGTGTGACGTTCTCATCAGAGAATGTGACGATACCTGCGACAGAACCAAAAGTCATGTCTTTGGCTGACAGCAGCATAGTAATGGTGCCAGCCTTCCTACGTTTAGACAGGTCGCCAAGCGTGTGGGCAATTAACATTGGTGAGGTTCGCGGACAGTACTACGAGGGTAGCGTCTTTGAGCGCGAATATCGTCAGGTGCGTCCCTTCGAGGCCTATACCGTACATCGTGGTCAATCGCCTGCACCACGATTTGTACCTATCAATAGCATGATGGGCGAAACGACAGGCATTGAGGAGGTTGAAAATGCTGCGCTGAATGCTGAAAGCTATTATGACCTCAATGGTAGGAAGCTGCAAGGCAAGCCTAATGCCAAGGGTGTTTATATTACGAATGGCAGAAAGGTTGTGATAAAGTAAAAATCACAGAATCAACTGTTGGATGTGGTCTGGCGCAAAGAGTTGCTGGGCCACATCTTGTATTTGCGAGGCTGTGATGGCATTGATTTGCTGAAGTACCATCTCGATGTCACGCTCCTTGCCTTGATGTAGGAAGTTCTTAGCGAAATCGAGGGCAAACTGTTCACGATTGTCACAGGCGATGGTGAGCTGACCTTTCAGTTGGCGTTTTGCTGCAGATAACTGTCGTTCAGAAAGCTGATGTTGCATCATGCGATCTAATTCGTGGTTCACCAATCTGATGCAGCGTTTGACATCGTGATGGTCGCAACCAAAATAGACACACCAGATACCTGTATCGCTATAGCAGGCCATAGAGCTCTCAACGGTATATACCAATCCATATTTTTCACGCAGCGACAAATTAAGTCTGGCATTCATGCCAGGACCTCCTAAGATGTTGTTAAGGAGATAAAGCGGCATTCGTCGTGGGTCGTCAAAACTGAAAGTACGACATCCCAACATGACATGTGCCTGATGGTGAGATGATGTAAGAGGGGAGACAGAAGATGGCTGAAGAGTGATGCCTAATGTAGGAAGCAGACTAACTTCAGCGAGGGGAATACTTTTCTCCAGCATCTTTACCAATCTGCCAAAGTCGATGTCGCCATAGGCAAAGAAGATGGCATTGTCAGGACGATAGTATCGACGGGTAAAGTGTTGTGCATAACTGGGCGTATAGCTCTGCACTTGGGCTTTGGTGCCTAATATGTTATGTCCCAAGGGATGGCCTTGGAAGATTTTGTTTTCAAACTCATCGTAGATAAGTTCTGCAGGCGAATCATTATAACTATCGATTTCATCGCAGATAACGTCTACTTCGTGTCTGATTTCGTCATCAGGATACTGACTGCAGAAAACAATATCGCAAAGCAGGTCGACAGCCTTGGAGAGATGCTCTTTCAAGATAGCTGCATAGAAGACGGTATCCTCTTTATTAGTAAAAGCATTCAAATCACCACCAACACTTTCCAGACAGTTGAGGATTTGAAGTGCTGAACGTCGTTGTGTACCTTTGAAGCTGACATGTTCGCAGAAGTGCGCCAACCCCTCTTCGCCATCAGCTTCCTGACGTGTTCCAGCATTGATGCCAATGCCACAATAGACCACTGGCGATAGTGACGGAAGATGGATGACACGCAGTCCATTGGGTAGTGTTGTAATATTGTATTTTGTCATATTCGGCTGCAAAGGTACAAAATAAATAAGAAATGAGAATTGGGAATTAAGAATTAATTTGTATCTTTGCAAGCAAAAACATAAAACAATGCGAAAAGTTATAGGAATTGGTGAAACAGTGCTCGACATTATCTTTCGTGATAATCAGCCTATTCATGCCCTGCCTGGTGGTTCAACCTTCAATGCCATCATCTCGCTGAGCAGAGCAGGTGTGAATACTACGTTTATCAGCGAGACAGGCAATGACAGGGTGGGAAAGATGATTATCAACTTTCTGGAAGAGAATGGTTGTCAGTCTGATAATGTCTATGTTTATCCTGAGTCGAAATCACCTTTGTCGTTGGCATTTCTTAATGAAAAGAACGATGCCGACTATGTCTTTTATAAGGATCATCCCCACGACAGACTTGATTTCTCTTTCCCTGACGTTCAGCCAGATGATATCGTGCTTTTTGGCTCGTATTACGTCCTGAACCCCGTTATTCGTCCTCAGGTAAAGGGTTTTTTGGACTATGCTCGTGAACGTGGAGCAATTCTTTATTATGATGTCAACTTCCGTGCTTCCCATCAGCATGAGGTACTAAAGATTACTCCCAACCTGTTGGAGAATTTTGAGTTGGCAGACATCGTGCGTGGTTCATCGGAAGACTTTGAGATTCTATTCAAGAAGAAAGATGCAGAACAGGTGTATCGTTCTCAAATCATGTTCTATACCAAGAAGTTTATTTATACGCAGGCTTCAGACCCCATTCAGCTGTTTGCTGACAATGGGATGAAGAAACAATATCCAATAGAAAAGATGGAAACCAGTAGTACTGTTGGCGCTGGTGACAACTTCAATGCTGGTTTCATTTATGGATTGCTGCTGAACGGCATCACTCGTGAACAATTGGAACAAGGATTAAGCGAAGAACAGTGGGACAACATTGTTGAGCAAGGCAAGAAATTCTCAATGGAGGTATGTCGCAGTCTCTACAATTATGTTTCGCCCGAGTTTGGTAAACAGCAGAAAGAGGCTCTGGAAGAAGCATTAGCACAAGCAGAAAACGAACTCTAAAACAATAATACAACTATGCAGAAAATTACTGAAAACATTTATTATGTTGGTGTCAACGATCGTAATAAGTCGTTGTTCGAAGGTCTTTGGCCATTACCTAATGGCGTTAGTTATAACTCTTACCTCATCGACGATGAGAAGGTGTGTCTGATTGATACAGTTGAAGTGGACTTTTTCACCCAATTCATCGAACATATTCATGAGGTGATTGGCGATAGGAAAATCGACTATATGGTGATAAACCATATGGAACCAGACCACAGTGGCAGCATTGCTCTGATTAAGAAGTACTATCCTGAAATTCAGATTGTTGGCAACAAGAAGACTTTCCAGATGATGGAGGGATTCTATGGTATCACAGATGGAACCATCGAGGTGAAGAATGGTGATACTTTGGCATTAGGCAAGCAAACATTGAACTTTGTGCTGACGCCTATGGTTCACTGGCCTGAGACGATGGTGACGCTGTGTGGCACAACACTCTTCAGTGGCGATGCCTTTGGTTGCTTTGGCGCCCTAAATGGAGGAGTGATTGACGAGCAAATCAATTGTGACACCTTCTGGCTTGAGATGGTTCGCTACTATTCTAACATTGTAGGTAAGTATGGCACCCCTGTGCAGAACGCTCTGAAGAAGCTGGCTGATGTCAAGTTAGACTATATTTGTGCAACCCACGGCCCAGTATGGCACCAATATATTAATAAGGTGGTAGCAGAATATGATCGTATGTCAAAGTATGAGACGGAGCCAGGATTGGTTATCTGCTATGGTACCATGTATGGCAATACAGAGCGTGCAGCAGAGGTGATAGCACGTGCTGCCTCAGAAGCTGGTGTGAAGAATATCGTGATGTATAATGTTTCGAAGACTCACCACTCTTATATTATTCGTGATGTGTTCCGCTATAAGGGTCTGATTGTTGGTGCACCAACATACAATACAGCTCTGTATCATGAGATGGATGTGCTACTGTCTGAACTTGCAGGCAAGGACATCAAGAACCACTTGTTAGGATGGTTTGGCTCTTTCGGCTGGGCTTCTAAGGCTGTTGCAGAGATTCAGAAATGGAATGACGAACACCTACACTATGAGGCAGTGGGTGAGCCAGTAGAAATCAAACAGAGCCTGACGCCAGAGACAAAGGCACAATGTGAGGCCTTAGGAAAGGCAATGGCAGCACGCCTAAAGGAGCTGTAAGGCTCGCTGCAGGGCATCGTCAGCTTCGCTCATGATTGAGAAATACTCATTCATATCCCACAGGTCGCGAGCTATCAGTGCCTTCAGTTGCAGGCGAAGATAAGGTAATGTGCGTTCCAGTTCTTCATCGTTCTTGGGACGCACGTTCTTTTTATCGCCTTCAGCTATGATGCCATCAATCATAGATTGAGGTATTTCAAAGTGCTGGCGATAGTCGTCAAAGGTCTGATATTGTTGCTTTAAGGCCTTTCGATATTCGTCGACATAATGCAGGGTGGTATTGATAATTATTGATTTTGCAGCCAGTTCTCGATGGAATCGAGTATATTTTGTGGTGTCAAGAGGTACAAATTCGTCAGGCATAATGCCTCCACCACCATAGACAACACGATGTTTCTTGAGTGTATAATACTTCAGCGAGTCAGCAAAGTGGACGCTGTCAGCACTCATCAGCTCGCCACTCTTCAGACGATTATACACATCCATATTATAATCCTTCTGCTTTCCCTTCTCGTAAGGCTTTTGGATGCAGCGTCCAGATGGCGTGTAATAGTGGGCTATAGTAAGGCGGATCATAGAACCATCAGGCAGGTCGATAGGACGTTGTACTAATCCTTTTCCAAAGGTGCGACGTCCCACAACTAATCCTCTGTCGTGGTCTTGAATAGCGCCAGACACAATCTCTGCAGCAGAAGCTGTGTAGCTGTCAACCAAAACAATGACTTTTCCCTTTTCAAAGAGTCCGCCACTCTTAGCCTTATATTCACTACGTGGGGCATTACGTCCATTGGTATAGACAATCAGATCGTCCTTTTCCAGGAATTCATCAGCCACTTCGACAGCAGCATGCAGATAGCCGCCTCCGTTCTCTTGCAAGTCCAGGATGAGCGACTTCATACCTTGTTTCTTCAAGTTCTTCAAACTCTCGCATAGCTCATCGTGAGTAGTGGCACTGAAGTTGCCTATTCGAATATAGCCAACATTCTTACGAATCATGAATGTGGCATCTATCGATTTCATAGGAATCTTGTCGCGAACGATAACAAAAGATAAGGTATCGCTGATGCCACGACGTACAACACCCAGATTCACTTTGGTTCCTTTGGGACCACGCAGTCGCTTCATGATTTCCTCTTTCGACATCTTAACACCCGCAATTGCTGTGTCATTGACGGATACAATACGATCGCCAGCCATGATGCCCTTCTTTTCTGAAGGACCTCCGCTGACAGGCTGGATGACCAGCAGCGTGTCTTCCACCATATTGAACTGCACGCCAATGCCTTCGAAGTTGCCCTGAAGAGGCTCGTTCATTTCTTTAACCTCCTTAGGTGTGGAATAAGTAGAGTGGGGGTCCAGTTTTTCAAGCATACCCTTAATACCATCTTCCACCAGTTTCTTTTCGTCAACACTGTCTACATAAAGGTTTGAGATAGCTACCTCTGCAATCTGCAACTTACGCAGTGGAGACTCATCGCCCAAATTGATGCGAAGCTGGGCATTGGCATTTATAGAGAGAAAGAGCAGCAATATAAGCGCTGTCATCATGTTTTTATTCATATTCATAATCTTCTGGCTTGTCTTCCTCAATGACGAGGTTATCAATGATGAAGTTCTGGCGCTCCATCGTGTTTTTACCCATATAGTATTCCAACAGTTTCTGTACCTGGTCGTTCTTATGAAGGGTTACTTGCTCCAAACGCATATCAGGGCCGATGAAACCAGCAAATTCTTCAGGAGATATTTCACCAAGTCCTTTAAATCGCGTAATCTCTGGGTCTGGTCCTAACTCTTGGATGGCCTTCAGGCGTTCCTCCTCACTATAGCAGTAACGAGTCACGAAATCACCTTTCTTGCCATCCTCGCGCATTTCCTTGTTTTTAATCTTCGTACGCTTGTTGCGAACACGGAAAAGAGGAGTCTGCAACACATAGACGTGTCCCTTCTTGATGAGTTCAGGGAAGAACTGAAGGAAGAAGGTAATGATGAGCAGACGGATATGCATGCCATCGACATCGGCATCCGTAGCAACAATCACCTTATTATATCTCAGCGTATCGAGACCTTCTTCGATGTCGAGAGCAGCCTGCAGAAGATTGAACTCCTCATTCTCGTAAACCACTTTCTTCGTCAGACCAAAGCTGTTCAGAGGTTTACCACGAAGCGAGAAGACGGCTTGTGTATTGACATCACGACTCTTAGTGATGCTTCCGCTGGCAGAATCACCCTCCGTAATAAAGATGCATGATTCTTCTTTACGATCATTCTTCACGTCAGAGAAATGGATACGACAGTCACGAAGCTTGCGATTGTGCAGATTGGCCTTCTTGGCACGTTCACGAGCAAGCTTGGTGACACCAGCCATTGCTTTGCGCTCACGTTCTGACTCTTTGATCTTGCCTTCAATGACCTCAGCTACATCCTGATGGATATGCAGATAATTGTCGACCTGTTGTTTGATGAAGTCGCCTACATATTTATTAATAGTATCTCCATCTGGCGACATCACAGTCGAACCCAGCTTGATTTTCGTCTGGCTTTCGAAGACAGGTTCTTCCACATTAATAGCGATGGCTGCAACAATACCTGTTCGAATGTCGCCATACTCATATTTGCCAAAGAATTCCTTGATGGTCTTGGCGATATGCTCCTTAAAGGCACTCTGGTGGGTTCCACCTTGGGTGGTATGCTGGCCATTGACGAATGAATAGTATTCCTCACCATACTGATTAGCATGGGTAAAGGCCACCTCGATGTCGTCACCCTGCAAATGGATGATAGGATAGAGGGCATCGTTGGTCATGCGGTCTTTCAGCAAATCCTGTAATCCATGACGTGAAAGGATGCGTCGACCATTATACATGATAGTTAAGCCAGTATTCAGATAGGTATAGTTGCGAAGCATGTTTTCCACGATTTCATCGTGAAACTGATAGTTCTGGAACTTCGTATTGTCTGGCTCGAAATAGATATAGGTACCATTCTCGTCCTGCGAAGGCTCTGTCACGTCAGAAATCAGTTTGCCACACTCAAAGACTGCTTTGCGAACCTTTCCTTCACGATAGCTGCGCACCTCGAAATGCGAACTCAGAGCATTGACAGCCTTCACACCCACACCATTCAAGCCAATAGACTTTTTAAAAGCCTTGGAGTCGAACTTACCGCTAGTATTCAGGATGCTGACACTCTCGATGAGCTTGCCTTGAGGAATGCCTCGACCATAGTCACGAACAGAGATGCGGAGGTAGTCTTCCACATTGACTTCGATACGATCGCCTGCCCGCATCTTGAATTCATCGATAGAATTGTCGAAAACTTCCTTCAATAAGACGTAAATACCGTCTTCTGCAGATGTTCCGTCGCCCAGACGCCCGATATACATACCAGGACGCAAACGGATATGATCCAGGCCAGATAGGGTTTGAATGTTGTCGTCGTCATATTTGACGACTTCTTCTTGGGGGATTATGTTATTCTCTTCACTCATAAGCTTTTCTTATAGCATCTTCTGCGTTTATGTTGTATGTGTTCCAGGTACTGCCATTGGCTCTGCACCTTCTCATTGGTTTCCATTTCCACGTTGGTTTCGCCCCATTTAAAGCCGAACTTCTGGTATTTGGGAATGAGGTCGTAGAACAGCAAGGCATTGGCGCCCTTCTGCTGATACTCTGGCAGGATGCCAATGAGCATCAGGTCAAGGCACTCAGCCTTATGGAACTTCAGCGCCTTCAGACAATGCCACCAGCCAAAGGGCCAGAGGCGTCCGTTCTTACACTTCTGCAGGGCTCGCGTCATGTTGGTAATCGAGATACCCACACCAATAACCTCGTGGTTGGGAGTGTTCCAGTCTTCTATCAAGCAGAGCATCTCCATATCGAGCATGGGGAAGTACATCTTCAGATATTCGTCTATCTGACGTTCCGTCATCTGTGAATAGCCATAGAGATGGCCGAACGACTTATTGACGACATCGAGCACCTTGCGACCATACTGCTCTTTGCCAAACACCTGACTGCGCTTAGGATGCATGGGATGCAGATTATACCGTTTCATCACCATCTCGGCCACCTTTTTATACTTTTCTGGCAGTCCGTCCTTGGGAACAATAAGCTTGTATTCCACATAGTCGTTATCCTTGACGAAGCCTCCCATCTGCTCGATGTGCTGAGGGTAGTAAGGATAATTATAGATAGTGGCCATTGTTCCTAACTGGTCGAAACCTTCAATAAGCATACCTTCTGGGTCCATATCCGTAAAGCCCAAGGGACCTACGATTTCTGTCATCCCCTTTTGTCTGCCCCAATCTTCTACTGCGCCTAGCAAAGCACGGCTCACTTCGATATCATCGACGAAGTCTATCCATCCAAAACGAACGGTCTGACTTTCCCATCGCTCGTTAGCCCTGTGGTTGATGATGCCTGCAATGCGTCCTACCACCTTATCGCCCTGATAGGCCAGAAAGTATTCTGCCTCGCAAAACTCGAAGGCTGCATTTTTATCCTTACTCAACGTGTGTTTTTCGTCAGTATACAGGTTGGGTGCATCGTAGGCATTACCACGATACAGGTCGTAGTGGAACTGGATGAAAGCATCGAGTTCTTTCTTGTTGCTAACTTTCCGAATCTCTATTGATGGCATATTCTTTAATGCTTTAATTCTTGCAAAGGTAGCTAAAAAAGGGGAGAATCCCAAACAATTTAACCAATTTTACGGCAAATGAACAACTTATGGGCCCCAGAAGCCAGTGTTGAGGCAAAGATATAGACGTCGCCACCATCTTTTAAACGCAGCTTTTTGCGCAGCTGTTCTGCACTCAAAGGGAAGTTTCTGACAGCAATATTGGCTTGCTGGATGGCTTCCAAGCTTTGGCGAAGCTCCTGCTTGTTCATCGATGAAATAGATAATACTTGAAACTTTCTGCCAGGAAAATCGCCGATTTCAACGGAAGAAAGGAAGAGGTGGGAGTTCAAAGAAATCTGCTCTACAGGGAACCTTTCTTCTATCTCCTTAAAGCATCCCGCCTTCATAATACTGGCATTCGGCTCGTAAAGATAAAGGGGAGTGTCAGAGAGCAGGGAGCTTGAAGAATATTCCCAGCGTGGGAATATTTTATTCCCAGCGTGGGAATTATTTGTTCCCAGCGTGGGAATAATTTCGAAGCTACTATCCCCATTGACGCAAACAAGTCGCAGGCTTTCTGTTTGCTTCTTGCTGATGACCAACAACAGCTCTTTGCACTCGTTGTCAACGCTGATGATATGTACTTCGTTGACAAAGGCAATAGGCTCTTGGCTATTAGCTCTTAGCTGTTGGATATCACCCACCGCCTTGCGCCAATCCAACATAGGCGACAGCTTCAGTATGACTCGATCAGCTTTCTCCATCAGTAGAGGCATCAGTTCTAATACGTTGGGCGAGCAGTCCCCAATGCCATAAGTGCGCCCTCCGTGTTCGTTTCTGCGGGCAGGGTCAAGATAGGCTAAGTCGGCGTGGGGCATTGTTGCCAAGTAAGTTGCTGTATCACAGCAACAGACGGAACATGTTAAGGATAATTGGTGGAAATTGTGCGATGAAATGGCACAAAGTGCTTCGTTTTGCTCGATGTATTGGCGATGCTGAAAGCCTTGCGACATCCAGTAGAAATCAATACCAAAGCCACCTGTCAGATCAACCATTCTGTCACCCTTGCCAGCAATTCTGGCTTTATAACGGGCAGTCTGTTCAGAGGAACATTGCTCCATATTGAGATGAGGAGGATAAATAATGCTCTCGACCTCAGCCCACGAAGGTAATTTCCGTCGTGCTGTCTGCCTGCCGGCAATCTGCTGAAGAGCCATTGTCAGGTCTACTTCGGCATCCTTAACTCCTTGCAAGGCCAGTTTTCGCACATCGTCATCAACGTGCTGGCGAATAAAATCCTGCGTTTTCTCATTCATTAACATGCTGCAAAGTTAATAAAAAACGATTAAATCCTTTCGTATTTCATTGATTTTCGTTACCTTTGCAGCGTATTAATACATTATTATTATGAAAATAGCTTTAATAGGCTACGGCAAGATGGGTAAAATGATAGAGCAGATAGCCTTGAGTCGTGGTCATGAGATTGTGAGTATTATCGACATCGACAATCAGGAGGACTTCGATTCAGAGGCCTTTAAGAGTGCTGATGTTGCGATAGAGTTTACGGCTCCGCAGGCTGCATACGGCAACTATCTGCGGGCTTTCAAACATGGTGTAAAGGTTGTTTCTGGCTCTACTGGTTGGATGAAAGAACATGGTGATGACGTGAAGCGCATGTGTTCAGAAGAGGGAAAGACGCTGTTTTGGGCATCAAACTTCTCCATAGGTGTGGCTATCTTCAGTGCTGTCAACAAGTATCTGGCTAAGATTATGAACCAGTTCCCACAATACGATGTGGAGATGGAAGAGACACACCATGTGCATAAACTCGACCATCCCAGTGGTACAGCGATTACTTTGGCAGAAGGCATACTGGATAATATTGAGCGTAAAGAAGCGTGGGCAGAGGATACAACAGATCCCAAACTGCTGCGCATCGACCATATCCGTCGTGGTGAGGTGGCTGGTATTCATACCGTTCGCTACGATTCTGAGGCAGACATCATCACCATTACCCACGATGCTCACTCTCGTCAGGGCTTTGCCTTAGGAGCAGTACTTGCTGCAGAGTACACTAAGGAGCATCAGGGACTGTTGACGATATCAGATATGTTTAAATTCTAAGAACATGGAGAAAAAGAAAAAGCTGAATATGAAAGTGCAGTGGGCAAAGTTCATCTGCGTATTAATACTTTACCTGTTGTTCCTCTATTGGGTAGGCTCATGGTGGGGATTGCTCGTCATTCCTTTCATCTACGACGTCTATATCACGAAGAAAATCAAGTGGCAGTGGTGGAAAGATTCTGAAGGTCCTGTCAAATGGGTGATGTCGTGGGTCGATGCTTTGGTGTTTGCCTTAGTGGCTGTCTACTTCATCAACCTGTTCTTCTTCCAGAATTACGTCATTCCATCAAGTTCGTTAGAGAAGTCGTTGCTGACAGGTGACTACCTCTTCGTATCGAAGGTGAGCTATGGTCCTCGTATTCCTGAGACACCATTGACGATGCCTCTGACACAGCATACAATGCCCCTGTTTCAGTGTAAGTCATATATAGAATGGCCTCATTGGGACTATCGCAAAGTGAAAGGTTTAGGTAAGGTAGAGTTGAACGATATCGTCGTCTTCAACTTCCCTGCTGGCGACACCATTTGCTCAGCACCTCAGTATCAGGCTTACGACTACTATCAGATGTGCTATCAGATAGGTTACCAGACTTATCCCCAGCGTCCTAATCCTGATTCTCTGACACAGGAACAGCTGCCTCTCTATTTCAATACCATCTATCAGACAGGTAAACAGACGATTGCGCAGAATCCTCAGGAATATGGATTGGTGGATACCCGTCCAACGGACCGCAGAGAGAACTACGTGAAGCGTTGTGTAGGATTGCCAGGACAAACTCTGCAGATTAAAGACCATATTGTATATCTCGACGGGAAGGCCAATAAAGAGCCGGATAATGTGCAGTATACCTATCATGTTAAGTTGAAACAACGACTCAATGACGACATCATGAAAGAGTTGGGCATCACGATGGAAGATATGATGAGCCTTAACACTCAGGGTTACATGCCTTTGACTAATCACGCTGTTGAAGAGTTGAAGAAGCAGAAGGACTTGGTAGAAAGCATCGAGCTGAATAGAGACAGTAGCGAGTTGGATATCTATCCTTTGAATGGCAACATGCACTGGACTCGCGACAACTATGGACCCATTTGGATTCCGAAGAAGGGTGAATCCATCGACTTGACGCTGAAGAATCTGCCCATCTACGAGCGTCCTATCCGCACCTATGAAGGTAACAAGCTGGAGGTGAAGGACGGCAAGATATACATCAACGACAAGGAGACTACCAAGTATACCTTCAAGATGGACTACTATTGGATGCAGGGCGATAACCGCCACAATTCGTTGGATTCACGTTATTGGGGCTTTGTGCCAGAAGACCATATCGTGGGCAAGCCAATCTTTATCTGGTGGAGTTCAGATCCTGATCGTAGCGGATTCTCAGGCATCCGTTGGAATCGTCTGTTCCGCTTTGTAGATAATATCAAGTAAAAGGTTAAATATGGCAAACTGGCTGAAGTACGTGATAGCCTTTGTATCAGCATTTGCTTTGATGCTGGCTGTTCGTACTTTGGCACTTTCCATTCATACCATCAGCGGTACAGGGCTTTCCCCCATCTTCCAAGATGGTGACAGGCTGCTTATCAATCGGTGCAGCTACGGACTTCGCATAGCGGGTAATGGGCTTCTGCCATATAGTCGTCTGATGCGCCAACCTGTTAAAAAAGGCGATATAGTTGCTTTCACAGCGCCATGCGATTCTATTACAGGAATATGTATTGCCCGTTGTACTGCTGTCCCAGGTGACACTATCAGTACCTTAGAAGGTCCTTTGTTGGTTCCAGGTCTGAAGACGTGTGCCAAGACAGACTATTACTGGTTGGAATCCATCAATCGCCTAAATCCTGCAGACTCTCGCCATTTAGGGTTTATCCCAGAGAGTAGCATTATTGGTAAGGTGATGACAGTAATATATAATAGAAATGATCTGAGACTACCATGATGACAGCACTCTTACAGACAACATACTTTGGACCTATTCAATGGTATCAGAAGCTCTATCGTTTCAACAACTGTATGATAGAGCAGTATGATTCTTATCAGAAACAGACCTATCGTAATCGTTGTGTCATTGCAACAGCTAATGGTATGCAAGCGCTGACAGTACCAGTAGAACATACAGACGATACTAAGATGTTGACAAAGGATTTGCGCATTAGTGACCACAACCAGTGGCGTCGCATCCATTGGAATGCCTTGCAGAGTGCCTATAGCGAGAGTCCTTTCTTCGATTATTATGCAGACGATTTGCATCCTTTCTTCGAGCAGAAGTACGATTATCTGGTCGATTTCAATGAAGTTATTCGTCAGAAAGTGTGTGAACTCATAGATTTCCATCCCCAAGTAGAATATACAAAGGATTATGTGATAGAGCATCCTCATGACTATCGTGAGGTTATTCATGCCAAGCACCCTCTGCCTGACCCAGACTTTCAGCCTAAAACATATTGGCAGGTGTTTCAACAGAAGCATGGCTTTCAGCAAAACCTTTCAATTCTCGACCTTTTGTTTTGCATGGGTCCTGAATCTATATACTACCTTTAAACAATAATAAAAATCAAATGAAAAAGATTCTTGTATTACTAGTATTCACTCTTGTTCAGGCAATAACCTTTGCAGTTGATATTGACTCATTGCGAAAGGTAATTCCAGATATGGAAGACAGTGAGAAGTCGGAGGCCTACAAACAGTTGCTGGCTGCTGTAGAGGAAAAAGGTAAGGTTAAAGAGATTTTGGAGTGTCTTGACGAGTGGATAGCCTTTGAAGAAACACAGAATAATTTCGAAGCACAGGCCAATCTGAGATGGAACAAGATAGTTACGATGACGAATCATGCTGCTGATAGTATTCTGTTGGCTGAGGCTCCTGTGCAGATGACGTGGTTTATGCACCACGGGGAATGGGAGCGCTATTATGATACCTGGGACAGCAAGACCAATATATATCTTTATACAGGACGTGTCCAGACTGCTCTTCGTGAGGCTCAGACAATTCTTGATGATGCCAATTCCAGACAAAACAATTTTGGACGAGCCATAGCTTATCAGCTAATGGGTATTATCTACGAGAGTATTGGTCAGTATGACCAAGCTGTAGATGTGTTCAAGCAATGTTTGGGACAGTTAATAGACAGTTATCGAGATGCAGAAGTGTTGACGAACGCCTATGATTATCTCTGTCAGACCCTTGGAGAGAAGAAGGACTTTAAACAGCAATTGTCTTACACCAAAGAGTGGGAAGACAATATCAGGGAGCGCATGGTGAAACATAAGAAATCACGCAAGCAATTGCTTGGAACCTGGATAGCCTGCAAATGTAATCGTGCCTCAGCCCTGACTGGTATGAAACGTTTTGATGATGCCGAGAATGATCTGCGAGAGGCAGAACAGATGGCCTTAGAACACAATACTCCATTGGCAAACTATAGAATTTGTCTGGTTAGAGCTAAGCATGCATTAGCGCAAGGAAAGGCGAAGGACGCTCTTCTCTATTGTGATAGCCTGCAACATATGAACCTTAAAGCGGGTGGCGATATCCCATTGTTACGTGCTGATATTCTTACTAGCATGGGAAAGGGTCAGGAAGCTGCTGCTATTTATCGTAGCCTTTATTTGGGTAAAGACTCTACTTTTACTCGAGAAATGCGCATGCAGTTAGACGAACTGAATACGCTCTATAGAGTTGATGAATTGGAGATTCAAAGCAAGCTCCAGCGCTCACGCTATCTCATGGGCATTGGTGCACTAGTAGTTCTGGCTTTGTTGCTCTTTATCTTCTATAGTCATAGGGCTGCAGCAAAGTTGGAGATAGAACACGAGAAACTGGTAGATAGCAACGAACGTCTTGAACAGAGCTATAAGGAACTGAAAGTAGCCAATGCTAAGGCTGAGGAATCGTCGAGAATGAAGACTAACTTTATTCAGCAGATATCTCACGAGATACGAACACCACTGAATGTTCTCTCTGGTTTTACACAAGTGATTACTACGCCAGATGTGACATTGGACAATGACACTAAGGCAGATGTCAGTATGCGTATTACTGAGAACACAAGGCGTATAACAGAATTAGTCAACAAGATGTTGGCAATGAGTGATGCCAATAGTCGTACAGTAATAGAACGTTCAGATTATGTGCCTGCCATTCAGATTGCAGCACAGGCGGCAGATACTTCTCGTATATCGCAGAATGATGATATCGTCTTTGATATGCAGATTGCTCCAGAGGTAGAAAACATCCAACTGCGCACCAATCTGCAACAGGCAATACAGGCTTTAGTCATGTTGCTTGACAATGCTCAGAAATTCCTGCACGAGAAACATCCATTGGCAAAATTAGCCAAACGAGGAACGGTGAGGCTGTTTGTCCAAAAGAATTCGCAGATGATTGAATATGTGGTGGAAGATACTGGTATTGGTATTGCTAAAGAGGAGGCTGAGCATATCTTTGATGAGTTTGTGCAACTGAATGAGTTCTATGATGGCACAGGAATCGGACTTCCTGTAGCCCGTTCCATAGCCCGTCGTATGGGAGGTGAGGTCATTCTCGACACCTCATACAACTCAGGAGGGTCCCGCTTTATCTTTAGTCTTCCTATGGACGCGTAATTAGGAAATGACAGGATGATTCCTATTGTTCTGGGAATTGTTGGTATATTCTCAGCCCATAGGAGTTGCTACAGGCAAAAACATATTCCATAATATCAGCTGTATCATGTTCGAAGTCAGCCCAAGCCTGTGCATGCAACCAGAAGGTCAGTTCCAGACAACATCCACCTTGCGAGGCCTCTGCCTGTCGAACTAACGGATTCTTCTCACCAATCACTTTGGGATTGGCTTTCAGCCATTGCTCCAAGTGATGGCGGAACTTCGTGATATTAGCTACGCCTTCTTCATCCAACACGATAGAACGGAAATCGAAATAAACCTTGCGTGTCTGTTTCCTACCTTCATTCTGTTCCATGCCAACCCAATTCTGAAAAGAGCCATCAACCAGTGTTTGGGGTGTCACAGTGATGATAGTATTATCAAAATTGCGAACTTTCACGGTTGTCAGACTGATTTCTTCTACTCGTCCATTAGCTCCTGCAGAAGGTACTGTAATCCAGTCACCAATATGTACCATATCGTTGGTTGTCAGTCGAATGCCAGCTACCAGTCCTTTAATGGTATCCTGAAATGCCAACATCAGAATGGCTGATGCAGCACCAAGACCTGCAAATAACTTAGATGGGTCTTTATTGAGAATAATGGCAATAACCACAATGACTGCAATAAAGATAATGATAATCTTGATGACACCACACAATGAATTAATATATTGTTGACGAGCTGAGCGTTGCTGAGTAGTACCCTTGCTTGCTTCCAATTGTTTTAATGAGTTGGTAAACACAATGACAGTACGAACAGACATCAAAGTGATGTAAATAGCTGTCACTCTGGCTAAAACTTCCCTTGCAGTTGGGAAATCGAAGAAAGTCCAAGGTAGTAATTGCCAGATAACAATAGCAGGCACAATACGACTTGCTGATACCAGTACCCGTTCATTAAACATAACATCGTCCCATGTCGCTTCTGTCTTGGCTGTCAACTTCAGAATAACGGGTATTAATAGCTTCCTGCAAAGCAAACCAGACAGGAAGGCTAACGCAAAAACCACTACCGCTAAAATAGTATGAGTGATGAAGTTAACAGTATCCCCCGTGATGCCACATGCTGTTACCAATTGCTCAACGTATACCTGAATTTTCTCCATAATTTGTATGTTTGTTCGTTCATTATCATGTGCAAAAGTACAAAGAATCATGCATTTCTGCAAATATCTTTCTTTTTTTCTCTATAAATATGTTACCTTTGTGCTCAAATACAGCGTCAAATATTTCTTTTATATGAAACAACCCCAATTGGATGAATATCAATTAGGTAAGGATGTGATAGCGTTTAGCAGTACTCGACAAGAAGGCTATAGCATTGGTCCTTATGCGGCATTTAATATCAACATCTATTGTGGTGATGACGATAAAGCCATTCGAACGAATCGTGAAGCATTGTGCCAATGGTTAGGTATTACTGATGATCATTTGCTGATGCCTCATCAGGTTCATTTAACAGAGATGGTACAGATAGATGACAATCTGATGCAACTTACGGTCCAGAAACGATTGGAAGAAATGGAGGGGAAAGATGCTATCATGACGAACCTAAAAGGCGTTTGTATTGGCGTATCTACTGCAGATTGTATCCCAGTGTTGCTATATGATCCTCGGCAACAAGCCATTTGTGCTATTCATGCTGGTTGGCGAGGAACGGTAAATAGGATAGTCGAAAAGTCTATTCAAAAAATGAAACAAGTCTATGGTTCACGTCCTTCTGATCTTGTAGCGCAGATAGGACCTGGTATCAGTTTAGAGAGTTTTGAAGTAGGTGATGAAGTGTATGATGCCTTTGAACAAGCAGGATTTGATATGCAAGCCATTAGTCGAAAGGAAGCTAAATGGCATATTAACTTGCCTGTATGTAACCGTCTGCAACTCTTACAAATGGGAGTTGAAGAATCACATATTCAAGTCTCACCTTTTTGTACGTTTATTCAACACGAGCGTTATTTCTCTGCTCGTCGACTTGGCATACGCTCGGGCAGAATATTTACTGGTATCATGTTGAAATAGAACGCAATTCCGTCCAAGTTTCGTATTATTCCACCTTTGACTCCATAGGGTTGCGCAGTCCCTTGTAACCTGTCAGATAAGCTTTGGCAGAACCAAAACTCAAAAACATGTCCAGACGAACAGGCAGGTGGTTCTTATCGTCTGTGATGTAGAAACGTATCAGTTCGTGGTTCTGTCCGTTTTCTCTTTCAATAAATGAAAATACGAGACAACGATATTTGGCAGATCCGTTTTTCATCTTCAATGTTGTTTTACCTGTATATTTGAGCCACGAGTTTGCTAAGTTCTTAGCATCGCTAATAGGCATGGGGATATTCTCGCCCTCTTTCAGTTTGGAGGCATCGAAATTGCGAGCACGTAGAAAGATACTCATCATGTCGTAGATACAATCTTTGTATTCTGCCTCTTTCCAAATCTGTTCACCATCTGCATCAATGCGATGCATCTTCAGATGGCAATTACTTTTCGGATAGGTATACCACAGTTCATCCACATAATATCGTTTGCCTTCCAAAGCACCTTTACGGAAATATAGAGGTGCCAAATCTGTGTTGGTATAGCAAAGTAGGGTGTCACGCATGATAAACACATTGTCTAATTGCTGATTGCCACGTGTGATGAGGCTGGAACGGAAGGCATCCTGACCTTTGTAACGTGATTTGACTGTAGACATGCTGGCTGTACCAACCTTGACCCATACGAATTTCCAATTAAAGTAGAGGTCATAGCTTAAAAATTCGCCAGACTTGAAGGCAAAGTTTTCAATGCCACATTGAGCATTGGCTCGAAGGGGCAATAATGTGAGGAGTCCAACGAGTAAAGTGCTCTTGATAAGACCACTCATGAGGTTCTTTATCTTACTCATAGTTCTATTCTCTTTAAGTTTATTTCAATGTTTGTATATTATTTGACCACTTGTTTCTTAACATATTCAATGCCTAGCTTACGAGCTCGGTCGGCATTGCGATTTTGCAGCTTTTTCTTCTCCTTGTCTGCCTTTTGCTTTGTGATAGCACCAGGCTTTTGTTTGAATCGCTTGTGTCCAGTGAGGTTCCATGACTTGGAAATATCCCACTTTGCTTTGGCCTCCACACTTTCGTGATAGTAATAGACATCTTCTGGTTGGATATCTTGATCGTAGACACCTGTATCCCAAACACCATTACCATTCCGATCGGCAATGGCACGGAAATAATAGACAGCGGGGGTCACATAAAGGAATTTGGCTTGTCCGTTAGCAGTCATTTTCACTTCTTTTACAACATTATCACTCTTGTCAAGCAACTGTACAATGACAGAAGTATCGCTGATACCACTAAGTTGTAAGGTGATTGTTGCATATTCGTCGAGACTTTTCACTTTGATACCTTGTTTGAAGGCATTTGATACCAACCCATGAAGATCGACAAAAGCAGCAGAGTCCACTTCGAAGCTATACTCAGTATTTGGACGCCAGTCGGCTTTCACTTCGAAGGTTCTCATAACAGAGTCTCGTTGAATCATTTCGAAAGGTGCTTGATACCACAAAGAGTCTATTTGAGAATAGAGATGGATACTGGCCGTGTCGTATCGTTGTAGTGGTATAGGCATTTCTATCGTGAGCCGACTATCAGGATTCATCGACGATGGGATTTTATAATTGGGCATTAATGCTTTAGCAGGATAGATGCTGTCGTAAGGCTCATCTCGCTTCTTTAGCTTTTCCTGTTCCTTCTGCCATGTTTCTATCTCCTTCTGCAATTCTTTCTGTCGCTTGGCATAAGGTGTTTTGGCAATCACATCTATAGTGTCAGTCTGCATGACGAGTTGACCTAATGTGTCTGTCATCATATAGTCGACGGCAAATGACAAAGTGTCCTGATTGACAAGTGTGGTGTCTCGTAACCAGTAGGTGATGGTGTCTCGTTTCTGAGTAGCTTCCACAACAAAGGCAGAGTCGGCATCGAAATTAAAACCATGAATGACAGGTAAATGCTCATTACCATAGCTGAAATAGAAGGTAATGCGATCGGCATTAATACGCTCAGGCTGTTTTATCAGATAGCGATCTGTCTGTGGCTCTTGGAACGCCAGCATCAGTACATCGTCAGGATAGAAATGGGTATAAGGCACTTGAAGGATGTTGTCTATGTGCAAAGAGTCACGCCATACGGTATCCTGTCGTGTGTCAGGACCAGCAGAAGGCTTAAATGTTTCATGAGAGTAGGCAATTATTTCGCTTTTTTGTGAAAACTTATAATCACCATCTGCATCTTGAAGGGCATAGACACGATATTCACCAGGTGCCACTCCCTTGATAACAAAGCGCCCTGTACCATCTGTTCGTGAAATGCGAAGCAGTGGTTTCGTGCGGAAGGCAGAGTCTGCCAGATCTGCATACACACCCACACTAATGCCTTTAATGGGTTCAAGATTTTTTGCATCTAACACATAGCCGGCAACTTCAAAGGTGTCTATCTGCTCTCCAGTAGAGAAAACATAAGTATAGTTGCCTAAAGGATTATTCTCATTGTTGTCCGAAATGGCATCGCTGAAGTCGACAGTATATGTGGTATTGGGAATCAGTGAGTCTTGCAGTTCCACGATAATCTTTTTGCCAGAAGCTTTAATCTCGGGCACCTCTAGTTGGGGTGGTGATACGATGACATTCTGAGAAGCATCAGCCAATTTGATATACTCATCAAACAGGAGGACTATCTTCTTGTTTTTCACGTTGGTCGAGAATTCAGCAGGTATACTACTCACCAATTTGGGTGGGTCGTCATCATACCAGCCTCCATCGGGTGAACCCATACGTGCACAACTTATAAACATGCACAAGGCAAGGAAAATATAGAGTAGTTTCTTCATGATTTGTTGAGGGTCAATAGTTGGTCAATATGTTCACGTGTGTTACACAGACGAGGCACTTTGTGCTGTCCGCCTAATTTCCCACGTAACTTGAGCCAATCGTTAAACAATCCTTTGCGAGCCTTGATAATCTCCAGATGTTGTAAGGTGATATCTTTATAGCGTTTTGCTTCGTAATCACTATTTAGAGTCTGCAAGTGCTGGTCGAGTAGGGTGGCAAACATCTGTAAGTCAGCAGGTTCTTGCGAGAACTCAATGAGCCATTGATGACGGCATTTGGCATTGGCATCCATAAATACAGGAGCAGCTGTGTATTCCAATACTTCAGCACCAGTCTGTTCACACGCATAAGCCAATCCCTTTTCTGCATTGTCAACGATAAGTTCTTCGCCAAAGGCATTGATGAAACTCTTGGTGCGACCACTAATCACAAACTTATAAGGATTGGTTGAAGTGAAACGAATGGTGTCGCCAATCATATAACGCCACAATCCGCATGATGTGCTTATCAGCATGGCGTAGTTTTTATCCTTTTCAACTCCCCACAAAGGAACAATATTTTGTTCTTCTGTATCGTTAGAGAGTTCTTGGAACTCATAAAACACACCATAGTCCAACATGAGTAGCATAGCTTTATCAGCAGGGTCATCCTGCAGACCAAAGAAGCCTTCGCTGGCATTATAGGTCTCCATATAGTGCATGTTGGGTGAAGTTATCAGCTGCTCGTATTGTTTACGATATGGCGTAAAGGCAACTCCACCATGAAAAAATACTTCAAGATTGGGCCAAACCTCTTCGATATGAGCTTTTCCCGTAATTTCCATCATGCAGTTGAGAACAGAGAGCATCCATGATGGGACGCCAGAGATGTTGGTCACGTTCTTGTTCATGGCCTCCCGAGCTATCCGTTCGCGTTTGATTTCAAAGTCAGAAAGTAGGGCTGTCTCTTTCTTTGGAACTCTCACAAGGTTGACAAGAGGATTGATATTCTCTATAAGGATAGCACTTAGGTCACCAACTAAAGAGCCAGGAAGATTGTAATTTGAAGCATGGCTACCACCTAAAATCAATCCTTTGCCATCAAACATCGCTGACTTGGGGTTGTTTCTAAGATAGAGTGCCACAGAATCGAATCCACCAGCATAGTGAATTTTCTGCAATCCCTCGTTGCTAACGGGAATAAATTTCGATTTATCATTGGTTGTACCACTCGACTTAGCATACCATTTTACACGCCCAGGCCATAAAATATTGCTCTCCCCATGACGCATGCGATCAATCTGCCCTTTCAGCTCCTCGTAACTATTGACAGGGTTCTGTTTAACAAAATCCTCATAGCTACGAGTGGTGGCAAAGCCATGTGCTTGGCCATATTCCGTGTCGCGTGCAGCGCTAATTAAGTGTTGCAGGACAACTTTTTGTAACTGTTCGCCTTGTGTTTGGTGCTTCTCCAATTCACGCATACGACCAGTGAATATATGTCTTACAAATCCAGTAATATTCATTTTTAAATAATGATACAGTGTGCAAAGGTAAACATAAACTTTCGTAACGGAGGAAAAAATTACGTTTTTTTTGTATAATCAAAGTAAAAATCGATACAATGAGCTACTTTATGTAAAAAAACGTCAATGTACTAGTATATTTTTAGCCAAGAAGTTTGGTCAATTCAAGATTATATTGTAACTTTGCCCCAAATAAACTCTTAAAAAATTCAGATAAAACTATGGATATTCGAACAATTGCGAACTCTTTTGCAGAAGAATATTGTAGTGATGCAATTTATCCTGCGCATCTTTTCAAGGCCGTTCTACATAAAGAAATGGGACTTGTTCACTTTTTAGAGGTAGAATTGAATAAGGACTATTATTATTTGCAAGACTGGGCAGATGTACAGATGCAACTTGCGCCACGAGCAGTAAAACCCATGCGCGACTTGGATTATTCGGACGAGTCGGTAGCTGTATTGGAAGAAGCAGATAACTATAAGATGAAATTTGATCTCGAAGAGACAAGTGCGGTATGTATCTTGGCTTCGTTGGTAACACCTGGTGTTGGCTTTTCTTTCGATCAGTTAAAGACATTACCACTGACTCCACAAGATATCAGCAATAAGATGGGGGGTGGAGTCAGTGTAGAGGCACCTGATATGGGAGGTGCAGATTTGAAAAATGGCATTCCAGCCCGTGGTGGAAAGGGTTCGTTGGCTAAGTATTGTATAGACAAGACAGCTATTGCTCGCTCTGGTAACATTGATAATGTTGTAGGATTTGAGGATGAAATAGCAGTTATTTACGAGATATTGGGCCGAAAGACTAAGGCCAATTTGTTGATTACTGGTGAAGCTGGTGTTGGTAAGACTTCGCTTATCAATGGTTTTGTGTGCCGCTTGGCTACTGATAATGTCCCTAACTTCCTGAGTGGTGCATATGCTTACGAGTTAGATATGGCTGCTTTGGGCAGTGATGCACAGTACAAGGGAGAAATAGAAGACCGGTTTAAGAATGTTATCAGCGAAGTGGAGGCCCAACAGAATGCTGTGCTTATCATAGAGAAAATAGATAAGCTCTTTGATAAGCAAGGTACGCTTTTCGGCTGCTCTACATTACTTAAGAATGAGTTGTCAAAGGGCCGTTTACAACTGCTTTGCACATCGAGTATTGATGGTTTCACCAAGAATATTGAAACAGACAAAGAAATGGTCTCTAATATTGAGAAGATTTCTGTCGACGAGCCCGATGCTGCACACACATTGGAAATACTGAAAGGTGTTATACCTGCTTATGAGGAATACCATCACCTAACCGTAGACGAGGAAGTGCTTAACGAGTCCATTCGTTTAGCTAAGCGTTATCTTACCGAAAAGTGTTTGCCGGCATCGGCTATTGATCTGTTGGACCGTACGATGTCGCATGTTAAGATTGAAAAAGAAGACAAGATGCTTGAGGAGGGGGCCGAAACCATAGCACTTACCAGTGAAGATTTGAGTGCTGCCGTCGCACGTCAAACAGGCATACCTCTCGGTAAGGTGCAGACTGGTGAACGTGAGCGGTTGATGGGTGGTGAAGAGACACTGAAGAAGCGTGTCGTAGGACAAGACCACGCTGTGAAGAAAGTTTTAGATGCTGTTTATGAAGCGCGTTCTGGCCTGAGCAAAAAAGGACAGCCCATGGGCTCATTCTTCTTTCTGGGTCCGACGGGTACTGGTAAGACAGAACTCTCTAAGGCACTGGCTGAGTTCTTGTTTGGTGACGAGAGTGCATTGTTGCGCTTCGATATGTCGGAATTCAAGGAAGAGCACTCCGTAGCGTTGCTCTATGGAGCGCCTCCGGGATATGTTGGCTATGAAGAAGGTGGTCTGTTAGTGAATAAAATACGCCAAAACCCTTACTCTGTTGTCCTCTTTGATGAAATCGAGAAGGCACACAAGTCCGTTTTCGACCTATTTCTTCAAATATTGGACGAAGGCAAACTGCACGACCGTCTGGGTCGCGTCGGTGATTTCTCGAACGCACTTATTCTCTTTACTTCTAATATAGGTGCAAAGGATATAGTAGCAAAATTCAATAGTGGCGAAATTCCAGAAAACAACGAGTTAATGGATATTATGCAAGGATTCTTCCGCCCAGAGTTTTTGGCGCGACTAACAGAAATAGTACCATTCTCGCCGATTACAGATAAGACAGTTACTGCTATCTTCGACATCCATCTGAAAGGACTTTTGAAGTTACTTGCCGAACAAGATATCACGTTGGAGTTGACACCAGAGGCTCGTCAGGCCATTGCATTGCGTGGTTACAATCAACAATATGGTGCCCGTCCTGTGTTAGGTGTCATCCGCAAGGAACTGCGACACCCAATTTCGAAGATGATGATTGCTGGTAAGATAAAGTCAGGTGATCATATTATCGTTAGTGTTGACAAAGAGGGTAATGCTGTGATAGAAACGGAATAATATAAATAAGTTATTAACATTTTAAAAACATTACAACTATGGCAATGAAAGAAAATTTCATTTCGATGGCTCCCGATGAAGAGAGCAGTGCAAAAGTTAGTTTGATTGATCAGAACAAAACATTGATGATTGATCAGTATACTTCTGATGTTGAGGCTGGTGCCCCGGAATTTGTAGAAGACATTCAGAATATCAATGATGCTTTTGAACACTTTAAGCCGAAGGTTGGTGTCACCTTTACTGATGAGGAAGGTGGTGCTGTAGAAGAGACACTTAAGTTTGGTGAGTTACGTGATTTCGAAGCAGGTGGCGGCAAGGGTCGTCTTGTAGAGAACAGTCAGTTCCTCTCTGGAGTTAAGATGAAGATAGAAACCAATACTAAGATTCGCAAGAGTATTGAGCAAAACCGCAAATTACGTGATATCTTAAAAGAGGCAGGTAGCCGTGAAGAACTGAAGGAAATGCTTCAGTCTATGCTTGACGAGCTTAAGGCCGCAGAGTGATAACTTGATAATGAATAACAAAAAAAGGAAATATTATGGCAGATACAGAAATGAAAAAGGCTCAGGTAGCTGAACAGGCAGGTGCAGAGCTACAGGAAAAAGGAAAAGACGTCAGTAAATTATTATCGTCTTTCGGTGGCTTTAATGCCATTCGTGGTTTTATGCCCGATGCAGACAATATGAATCCTGCTCGTAAGGCCGCTAAGGATGTTTTTCTGAAAGACAAGCGTTTTAAAGATAAGAGAGAGAATCTGACCCGTGAGATTACCCGTTGGTTAGAGTTACTCGACGATAGCAGCATCGAAAGTGCTACCGGCTATGCAGACGCTTGTAAAAAGGACGAGGAAAAATATACAGGTGTGCTGAAACAGGGTATCACCGATGCCTTATACGCTACAAAGGATTTGGAACGCTCCTATCGCGAGCTTGACTCATTCTTCAAGACCTGTGGTACGGATAAGGTTAAGAATCTGCGCATTATCAACGTGCTGAAGGAAGACATCGCAGATGCTGATTCTGGCTTCGCTCAGGAAGTAGAGGATATCTTGCGTAATGGTTTCGATCGCCTGAGTTTGAAGGATGCCTATAGCCTGGTTTGTATTCCAGGTGCCGTGCTTAATGATAAAGTAGACTTGTTGCAATGGGCTAAAATGGCCTTTAAATATAAGGTAATGTTGCTTACTGACCATGCTGACGAGTACTCATTCGATGATTTGCAGGCGAATACCGAGGGATATCGAGATAGTGACCAGGAACTGATGAACGTTGTAATGTGTGCCAACTGGATAGTGGGTCGTGAGGCAGAGAAGATGTCAGCAGACGAAGAGGATGCTGCAGCGTTCTACATTGCTCCATCAGCAGCTCTTTGTGGAAAGTTATATAATGAGACAGCAAATATGGCACAAGGCGCTGGTGGTAAGAAGTATGGTACACTTGACGGCGTTAAGGGTGTTAAGAGCGACCTTCTGAAATCAGAGATCGCATCACTGATGGACAATCAGGTTGTCCCTATGGTCTACAGCGAGGGACGTGTAATGGCATTCAATAATACCACTCTTTATAACGGCGATCTTGATGCAATGAAGGAATATCCTATCGTTCGCGTATTCGACTGGGTTAAGAAGGTGCTTATGAACTTTGTTCACGAAGTTGCTCTTGAGAATTGGGATCCATACAACAGCCCCAAGAATCTGAAAGCAAAAATTCAGGAGTTCCTGAATCAGTATAAGGGTTATGGCAATCTGTTCCAGAACTATGAGATTGGCGAACCTCGCATGGATCCTGTGACTAAGCGTGTCACTTGTGACATCACACTAACTCCATTCTATGCAGCAAAGAACTTCGTTATCAAGGTGGCTGCTGACAAGAAAGATAAGGAAGCAGCTATGGAATAACCACTTATGGACAATAATCGGGGGTGATCCCCCGGTTTGTCCATAAAAAAGATTATTGTCCATATAAAACAATAACAAAAACAGAAAAAAAGTTGGAGAGAGCCAAATTATGGACTAATTTTGCTCCCAGAAACCTGACAACAGTAACGCACTGGCAAGGTAAAACGAACATTATTATTACATTTTATAAAGAAAGGAAACAAATTATGGCAAAGACTCCAGTATCGATGACAATCGACGGTTACAAAGAGAGAGAAGTTCTGATGGTGACTTACGAGTTTAATCAGGCAACAGACGTAGACGGACAGATGGCAGGCATCCCACGCGGTGGCAAGATCACAGTTCGTGTAAAAGCTCTGAACGACGGAACACCCGACCTGCTGGCATGGATGACA
>JAEEGH010000678.1_pt1 | contig 110892 bp, 88 predicted proteins | sample 9134181 | NCBI WGS metagenome assembly JAEEGH01 (sample SAMN16246544, study PRJNA631951) | gut metagenome | biome: gut microbiome; feature: rumen; material: DP-attached | host: Bos | place: Iran: Karaj | collected 2018-10
AAAGGTTCATTTCCGTTAAAAAAACGACAGCTATGGCAAGAATAGATATAGGACAGAATATCATGAAGCCCCAGGTGGTGCCAGCCACCGCCGAGGGCTTCCTCCAAGCTGCCGACGACCGTAAGACGGGACGTATCTGCGCAGAACTGGCAGATCTGCTGGAGCAGAAACAGCGCGGCGAACTGACTGAGGATGAGTACGGAGAGGCAAAGAACCAGAAGAAGCGCGGCTGTCGCTTCTACACCCCTCACGCCCATTTCAACAAGGGCTACAAGCGCAGCGACGGCGACCCCGTGGATTCGGGCAAGGCGGTAATCGATTTGGACGGTTGTGCGGATTTCACGCAGCGATACGAACAGTATCTGAAAGGACGCGAAAAGGAACTGGGCATCAACATGGTGAACATATCCGTGAGCAGCACGGGCGGTCATGTGCTCTTCGACATTCCTGTAGGGCTGTCGCGTGAAGAAGCGCAGCAATGGATGTCGCACATCATGGGCGACGTGGCATACGACAAGGCCGTGCACGACCTCGAACGCGCCATCTACATACCCTGCCGTGAGTATATCCTCTATATAGATGAGGAAATGATGTTTAGCGACAATCTACAGCCTGCCGTCCTGACGGAGGCTGAGATGTCTGAGGTAAGAGGGAAGATGGCAGATGCAAAGGCAGAAAAAGAAGTCTCACCTAAAGGGGGAGATTTAGAGGGGGCTTCCCATGACGAAGCTGCTTCTCCCGCTTCACTTACCGCCTTTGACCTCTGTGTGCAGCAGGCCGGATTGAATGCAGAGGCTCTGGATGTATATGGTCAGCGCAACTGGCACACGAACCTGATGGCTGTGCTGTCGGTGGGTGTGGGAAAACTGATGAGTCGCCAGCAACTGCGTGCGGTGGTGGCCGTAAGGATGCCGAACTACTCTGCAACGAAAGACTGCCAGAATCTTATTGACTACTTCTACGACAAGTACGATGCCGACAAGGGCTTCATGAACACCACTCTGCGAGAGATAAACGCCAAGAGCCAGGAATCGGCCCTCAATGGCGAATGCTCAATGGTCAATGGTCAATCGTCAATGGAAAACGACGAGGCTCAGCCCCCGACGATGCCCGAAAAACTGCCGAAACTCGTACAGCTGCTGGTGTCGAAGACGCCGGGTATGTACAAGCCTGCTGTGGCACACGCAGTGTTCCCTGCGCTGGCAACGCACCTGTGCGACGTGCGCTTCGCATACACAGACAATGTGGAGCACGAGGCAACGCTGATGAACGTGCTGATGGCAGGTACAGGAGCCGGTAAGGGCTGCATAGACGAACCCATACGTCACATCATGGCCGACATCAAGCGGCGCGACAAGGAGAACGAGGAGCGCGAGAAGGAGTGGAAGAAGGACTGCCAGAAGAAGGGAGCCAATAAGGACAAGATGGTGAGACCCGAAGGACTGGTGATACAGATCATCGACCCCGATATGACGAAGCCTGCACTGGTGACCCGTATGGATGAGGCAGAAGGGCATTTCGTCTACGTGAAGCTCAACGAGCTGGACCTCTTCGAACAACTGAAAGGTCAGACGGGCAAGCAGCACTTCCAGCTGATGTGCCTGGCATTCGACCCGGGTGCGGAATACGGACAGACGCGCGTAGGAACGCAGTCGGTGACAGCCCGTCCCGTGTGTCGCTTCAACTGGAACGCCTGCACCACCATACTGAAAGGACGGAGGTTTTTCAGTCGCGTGCTGACCGACGGACCTATATCACGTATCAACTTCTGCACCATCCCAGAGCAGGAAATAGGAGGCGAGCAACCCATCTACGGATGCTACGATCTGGAGTTCGACGAAGCCTTGAAACCCTACATCGACAATCTGGTGGGAGCACGCGGTCTGACGGACTGTCCGCAGGCCTACCGTCTGGCAAGAAAACTGCAGGACGAATGCGCTGAGTTCGCGCGATTGAGCCAGAACGAGGTGTACTGGAATCTGTCGCACCGCGCCTGCGTCATCGCATGGCTGAAAGCTTGTGTGCTGTATGTGGCCAACGGCTGCAAATGGGAAAGGTGCATCGAGGACTTCGTGCGCTGGAGCCTGAACTACGACCTGTGGTGCAAGATGCGATTCTTCGGAGAAGACATCGAGAAGGCCAACAGCGGCAGCGAACTGACCGGCAGACGGGGCCCCAAGAACCTGCTGGAACTGCTGCCCGACGAATTCACACTGGAAGATGCCAAGCGTGTGCGCAGACAGCAGGGACTGACTATTGCTGAGAAAGACACATTAAGGATGATAAGAATATGGAAGTGTCGCGGGTATGTGTTTCAGATTTCAGATTTCAGTTTTAAAAAGAGCGGTATTTACGCCAACGGGAAAGGAGGTGAGCGATGAGAGATGGTGCAAAGCGCGTGGAGAAATACTCTCTGTCGCACATGGCAAAGCTCTACTGCCCTTGGGGTATGACTGGCAACAAGCGAGTCACCCAGCAGCAGGCGATGAAAGCCTTCTGGCAGGAATTGCATACGGCAAGGAAGGGCGAAGTGCCGCTGGCAATACTCTTGAAGCGGATGGGCTGGTATCGCGGGCGCCGCCTCACCGCCGCAATGAGAAGGGTGATAGAAAAGCGGCTGGGAGAACCGTAGTGCGCGGGCTACGCCCGAATTGATAATTGAGAATTGATAATTGACAATTGAGAAATGAAAAGTTAGGTCGCTGAAAAAAATCAGCGACCTTTTCTTGTTTTCGGACAAAAACGCCGGGATTTTGGTGTTATTGTGAATTTGAAATGTTTTTTTGTGAATATGAAAAAGTCTTGATAAGGATTCTTCATATCTTTGTCGCGGAAACTATCAAAATTACAACTATATGAAAAGGACGAAACAATTACTCATGTCCCTCCTGACCCTGCTTTGCTGTAGCACGGGGGCATGGGCACAGACAGAGACACCTCGGCTTGTGGTATGGCAGAAAAGCGGTGAGAAGGTTTATTTCGAACTCAACGACATGCCTGAGACAACGTTCGAGGACGGGCTGCTGGTCATCCGTTCCAGTAAGACAACGGTTTCGTATCAGCTGGAGAATATTCTGCGCTATACATACGAAGGTATAGACATTACCGGCATCGACCTGCAGTCCTCGGAACGTGCGGTCATCATCTCAAAGAACGGTGACAGCGTTACTTTCCGCAATCTGCGCGGTGGCAGCACAGTCAACGTCTATAGTATAAACGGTGTGCTTGTGGAACAGTACACTGCTACCGCAAATCAGCCCCTGACCATCTCTGTCGCCCAGCGTACATCTGGGGTATATGTGGTGAAAACCGATAAAGAAACCATTAAACTGGTGAAACCATGAGACAGACATATATAACTCTTGTCGGCATCATGCTGACTCTCCTTACAGTCCTTCCCATGCAGGCTCAGCAGGAGAATGCAGCATTCTACATCTACCAGAACGACGGTCACTTCGACGGCTTCTTCTACGACGAGGTAGAGAAAATCAGGTATTCTGTTCTCGACACGCTCGGCATCGAGCACGACGAGGTGGTCAGTCAGGAGATTGTCACCGCCGACTCCACCTACCGCATCATGCTCTCGGCCATCGACTCCGTGGGCTTCGTGCAGCCGGAGATAAAGTACAATCCTAAGCTCCGCAGAGTTGATGAGCAACGATACGGCATCACTTGGTACGAATATGATAGCTACTTTCATGTATATGTACCAAGTTGGATGTACGTGACGGAAGAGGAATTGCCGCATGTAGGCGATGTCTTTGCAGATTTTGATATAGAAGAAGGATGGGCAGGCAAGGTGGTAAGCATCACCAAGGTGTTCAGCGATGAATATCAGACAGAGTACAACGTGAAGTGTGAACCCATCACCGACATCACCGATATTTTCGAGCAGTTTGTTTCTGTCGAGGAATACGGCTATCGGCCCAATGGAGAATTGGCGCGTCGTCGTGTGGCTGCCCGCCCCGACCTCAACGTGGGGGAATTTCCAAGGACGACTGGCGAAGGCACTTGGGAAGGCGACATCTTCAACTTCTCAATCGCCGGGCATATTCCACTGTACGTTGATGACCAGCTGTCCGTAACGATAGACCCGTCATTAGAGGGCAAGCTGAACGTCAAAGCGGCCTGGAACATGTCGTGGTTGGGTGACAAGTACATCAGCATCACATCAACGCTGAACTTCGGTGTGGGCGTGGGATTCACCGTCGATGGCACAATTGACACATACTTCCCCGGCGGTATTGGCGGACTCAACAGCGGTATCCCCGTGCCGGCATCCTGTCCGCTCTTCATGCTCGACATCAGCCCCGATGCGTTCCTGCGCGGTGATGCCCATGTGAAGTTCAACGCAAAGTCGCCCATGCTGAACGGTGCTATGTGGGCACGGCTGGAAATCAACAACTGGTGGCCCAGTATGAACATTGGTTTCGGCAAGCCCAAAGGAGAAGAGCCCAAAGCGGCTGACGATAGCGGCAGCGAGGCGTCTCTGGAACTGAGCGGCTTCGTTCAGGGTGGCTTATGGTTCCCGATGAAATACCGGTCGTTGCCCATCCTGAAGAGCATCTTCCAATCGGAGATTGGCGGAAGCTGGTTCGTCGGCCCGAAACTGGCCGGCTCGATAGCACTTGATTTGAGTGGCTTGCCGTGGGAAGATACATCCAGATACAATCTGTTGAAGAACACCAAGCTGTCGCTGCACATGCTGGATGCAGACTTCGAGGTGAAGGGTACCGTAAAGACGGCATTTAGCGGCAAGAAGGAAGTGACGCTTGCCGACGGCAGCCTCAACCTGTTCCCTCCTCTCGATGCCGCCTTCGTCCCCGAGTTTGAAGACTGTGTTGAGTACACAGAGACGCGTATGATCAAAACCGACGAGGGTAACAAATGGCTGCCCTGCCACATCTTTGCCTTCAAACCAGGCGGGATTGTGCTGATGCCTGTTGATATTTCGGTCTATAATTCCTATACATGGAAGAACTACTATCACATACATCAGATGATGGGGCAGGATGTGCCCAAGAATATGTGGGCAGAGCTCGTCATCCCTTACAATCCCGGCAATACGATGCCCTCAGAAAGTAGAGAGGGCGAGAAGATATTTCCTCTAGTGAAATTCTTTGGAAACGCGATATGGGCAGAGCCGAGCTACAAGGTCTGGCATGGTGCCCGATTGGAGACGGACTGCGACACACTGATGGTCAGCCACGACTTCAGGCCCGTTACCCCCATCACTCTTACAGGAAATTGCGACCAGATTATCTCCATTCAACAATTACAATCTCTCTTAGGCAACAGTTCATCTGACAGAAACGGCTTTTACAAATGGCTAAAGGTATCAAATAAGGAGATAACCGTTGATACGGAGCTGGCCCGTCAGCACAATGAATATGGAGCCAGCATGAACTACTCGCCCTCCGACACACTGAAGATGACCGTCAATCCCAATTATTGGTGGAACTCACCGCTTGTTTATTATGGTTTGGCTACTGTAGAGGGGGAGCTATTCTACACAAGACGTCACAATATAACTGTGTGGGTCATGCCTAATCGGGGCGAAAATCCCAATGAATTATATGTTGGCGGTACGAAATACGACGAGATACAAAGCACCCTCAATGGCAACGCCTGGACCTGTTCTGCAACGAAAGAATGGGAGAGTAATAATTATATCCCCGACTATGTACCTGTGTCTTTTAATGGCAAAATCACGGAAATAAGTCACAAGCGAACCACATCGATGACCTTTGGCAAAGAGGCAAATGTGCCCTGGCATTTCGATGGAGGAAGCGATGTGTTCATTACAAATATCAAATACGAAGCCCAAGACTCTGAAGGTAACTATCTTCGTGACAGCAAAGGAGAAATCATCGAGAGGTCTGTTACCGTCACAGAGAGAACGACATGGAATTCGTATGACACCGGTAATAACGGTATTAGTGGGGGGTACCACCTCTTTGGGTTAGGCTTCACGCCTCCTGGTCAAAGGACTGTAACCGCAGTTTGGAGTACAGGAACCACAGAGACTCATACGTACGACAAAGTTCCTGACATAAGTGTTTATTGGAGAGAAAAGTCTGAAGAGCAACAATAGGAAATTCCACACGAAAATCTCGCATAAATAAGAAAGGCCGCGATTTTTTCGGCGGCCTAACTTTTCACTTTTCACCCTTAACTCTTAACTAAAAACGGCACCCTTTCGGATGCCGTTTCTTTTTATGAATATATGTTATCACTTCTTGGCGGGATTTAACATGTATCTCATCATCATGCTCTTAGCCTGTACCGGTTCTGGTGCGGCAAAATCGATGATTCCACCGGGGAATGTAACCTTACCAATGTAGAGCATAGTGTTGTTGTAAGCAGGTGTCATATTTACAACGGTGCTCTTTCCTACTCCGTCAACGAACAGGCTTACAGTACATGGTCCGGTGGTCACATAATCACACCAGCTGTCCGGATGTTCAGCATAATAGTGCAAATATACGTAATAATCACCGTTGTTAACAGTCTCCCAATATATATTTTCTATAGCAGCCTTGTCGCGATCTGTTTCATCAGGATTCTGGGGATTGATATAGTAGCCGGCAGTGTTGTCGTAATCCAGATAACCATCGGTAAATGTGTTCGTTTTTGCATAATAATATATGTGTCCCTGACCGCTGACATCATAATACGTCATGTCTCCTCCTGCAAAGCCGGGTTCGAAGATATGGAGGTCAATATCTGCTCCGTAACGCCATGTAAGAGTGGCCTTCAGCTTACCGTTGCCGGAAACGATGGCTCCCTCTCCCGACTCTGTGTTCTCCGTGGCTGTTTCATCGGTTTCGGCAACCTCAACCTGTACGGCCGTCTCTATTTCCGAGATGTTTTTGTCAGCCAGGATGTTCAAGGACGGGATAGACTCAGACAAATCTTTGATAACAGACTTGAACTCTTCTTCCGATACATTCTCTATTTTCACATCTGCCGAAACATATGCTGTCATGTCGTTGGTAACACTGGTCACTACACCAGAGATTTTTGCTACCACAGTGTTAAACTCATTAGGTTCGCTAACGACAATTTCGTTGACCTTTGCAACAACTCCAAGCATGCTCGCCATTTGGCCGATAGCAGCAGACATCTTATCCATAAACTCCTGATCTATGGCGGCCTTTGTCATTGCCGGAGCAGATTTCGGCAGCAGAAGGGATGCAATGTCGGCAACTCCGGTGAATATCTGAGAGTTCGCCCCGTTTATCAGGTTCACATCAACCTTATTCGTTTCGGTGTTGTTGTTGAAGACATAGGAGACATCGTCTATGGTGATGCTGCGTATGATCTGGCTGGCATCAAACATAACCGTGGCAGGGAAGGATGAACCGCCGGCTCCGTTCAGCAAAGCGTTCAAACGGCTGATATTGTCGTTTTCGTCTGTGCTGAGGAAGTATGTGTTTCCACTGCCGTTATTCACCATAGAAACCCTGTATGTCTCACCGCCGACAAGAGAGAAAGTTTTATTTGCGGTTTCATCGCCACCAGGTATCACATATGGTGGAGTCGGGGTGGGTGGGTCGTCATTACTACTACATGAGGCAAAGCCTGCACACACTGCTGCCAGAAGGAATACGGACAGCCATTTCATTACACTTGTTTTCATTGTCTAGATTGTTTTAATGGTTAATACTTATATTAAAAATACGCGTCCTTTCTCTCCAAGTTCATTGTTTCCGCAGAGCCTTGCTTTTGTTGTTTCCGCTGCAAAAGTATTTATAAATTTTATAAAAAATCATTCATTTTCACAAAAAAACATTTCAAATTCACAAGATTATAGCATGTGAAGATGAAAAACGGGGGAAGGGGGGGTGTCGGTTTAGAGAAAATACTCTATATTTGCGGAAGAAAACGTTGTGTATCACCTAATTGCCGTCTCTGCGCATTAAAAACGCTATGCCTGTGCCTACAGTCACATCCACAAAATGGTCAAGAAACGACATGGTGCAGATATTAAGGGCACTTGCGGTCATTGCCGTTGTGATGATTCACACCACCCCTTTGGGCGAGTATCAGGTTTTCTGCCGTCCGTTTATCAACTTCTCGGTGGGCATGTTTATCTTTCTCTCCGGCTATCTCACGAAAATAGAGAATGACAACTGGAGCGCGTTTTACAGTAAACGCATTGTCAGGGTGCTCATTCCGTATGTGATATGGACTGTCTTGTATACGCTCGACTCCCGGCAGCTTGGGGATTTGCTGACCAATCTGCTGAATGCAAAGGCCTGTTACCATCTGTACTACATCTTGGTTTACGTCCAGTTCGTGTTGCTGACACCTCTGTTGGGCAGGCTTGCAAAATCAAGGTATCAGTTCCTGGGATGGCTTATCACTCCGGTGTCGTTTATCATATTCAAATACTATTGGTTGTTGAGCGGCAGGACGCTGAATCCTACCGTTGCCCTGATATGGTCAGACTCATGCCTAAGATGGTTCACATTCTATTATCTGGGGCTGATATTAGGAAACCGCATCATCGAAAAGAGTTATTCGCTGAAGACGCTTTCGCTTTTGTACATCCTCTCAATTGTGCTGCAAACAGCGGAAGGCTACGGATGGCTGATGCTGGGGGAGATGAATTGCGGAACGCAGCTCAAACTGACATCATTGCTGACAAGTGTGCTGGTCATGCTTATCGCCTATGAGATACTGAAAAGCGGTCGGTATGACATCAAGAACAAGTTTCTTTGTATGCTGGGCGAATATTCGTTCGGAATCTATCTGTGCCATCTTATGATAATGCACAACCTGATTCTTCATGTCCCGGCCTACAACTCCATCCCTTATCCCATTACTTCTGTTATCATCTTGCTGTTGAGTTTCGGCTGTTGCTATATAGGCAACAAGGTCTGCGGAGAAAGAGTCAGCAGGTGGCTGGGCTTGAAATAGAATGATTAAAGCCACTTCACAAAATTGTGTGAGGTGGCTTTAGTGTTCAGGGAGCCGGGGAAAAGAGAAGTCGTTCCAACACCTCGAATCCCAGCGTGAGACCGGTTGTGGTATGGTTCCCTTCGAGCAGCGCGTAGTTCACATCGGCTCCTACGCTTTTCAGGAAGTTATACAGCTGGTCGCTGCACTGACTCGGCACGTAGGTGTCGTTCTTCGCACTGTACATGTGTATCTTTGCCGTGGGAATCCAGTCGTTGGGGACGGCTTTCGTGGCAACAGCCTTCAGGAGTCTCTGCATTGCGGGATTGTCCTGTGAGAGGAACTCAAGGTTCATGTATTCCCCGATGTCGTATCCCAGCATTTTCGTGAGCTCGGGAACGGATATCCATCCCGTGCACCACTCATTGTAGTGTTCGAGCAGTTCGCCACGGAATATCTCGTTGAAATCCAGCTCCAGGTTGTCGTAATAGTTCATCGAGTAGACGATGTTGGGCAGGATGGCGTACTGGGAATATCGGGTAGAGATGAAGGCGTTCATGGCAACGAGGGGGTCATAGGCTCCGCCGCCAATATATATCTCCTTCACATCAACGCCCAGTTCCGGATGCTTGGCATAGTAGCGGGCCAATGCCCACGAGATGGCCCCGCCCAGAGAATAGCCGGCGACGATACTCTTGTTGGATATCGTCTTGTTGTATTTCTTGCGTATCAGTTCGGCGGCAGCACGGCGCAGGTCTGCCGACACACGCGCTGCACTCTCATGCTGCATGTAGCTGATGGGCATCTCATCCGTGGTGCCGCAGCCGATGAGGTCGGGCAGGATGCTGACATAGCCGAAGAGGGAGCCGGCGCACTCGATTGTCCGGACAGAACGCGAGGCACAATTCTTTTTGGACTTGTTGATGGGCGATGTCTCCATGACCCCTTTCGGATTCTTCATGTTGGGATAGTACACCACGCCCGAGGCCACCGTCGGCTGTCCGTCAGGGGTCACGGTGTGGTATCTCACGGTGTAGGCCGTCATATCCACGGTCATGGTACGCAAGAGCGCTATCTTGTCTGCGTATTGGGCTATCATTTCAGGTGCGACGTCATACTCCTCAACGGCACGGTCCAGGAGTTGGTCCATGGTGACTGTTTCGGAGGAGACGACGCTTTCCAGGACACCTTCGTCAATGACAGGCAACTCTTCATCATCGTTGCTACATGAGAAGAAGAGCAAAAGAGCGCCCGATATCAGCAGATACCGGCCGCCCTTTAAGAGATTTGTAATGAACATTACCTTCTTTTAAACGTAATGCGCAGTGTACGCGTTGTGACTTAGAAATGATAGTTCATACCGATCATCATGTTGAAGGAGCTGAAGTCGAAGCCCACTCTGTGAATCTTCGTTTCGCTTTCCTTCTCCTTGCCGAACATGTAGCCGAAGGAACCGAGCTTGGCCAGAAGTTCGAATCTCTCGTTCAGACGCAGGAACACACCGGGACGTACGTTGATTTCGAAGGCATGTACAGCAGGATCGCTTACGCTTCCGGCAACGGGGGCTGCTGCTGCGGGAAGGTTCAAATCGCCTGCGGAGATGTAGATGTATCCGAGGCTGCCTTCAACGAAGAAACCCAGTTTGCCAATCTGATAGAAGTCGTAACGCACGTAGGGAGCCACGCGTACACTGTTGAGCTTCATCGTGTTGTCACCGGCGATGTCGGCTGCCGTGCTGATAGCGGCATTGGCCATTGATACGATGTCGTTGACATCCAGCGAACCGAATGCTGCGTAACCGTGAGAATAACCCAACTGCAAACCGAGCGACAGCTTCTTGTTCAGTCTGTAGTTGACGTCGGGCATAATCTTAACAGACACACCGCCGTCACCGTCTGCCATTTTGCTGTAAGTGAAACCGACCGTACCGCCGATACTCCACTTGCCGACAGGAGACTGTGCAGATTCGGATTTCCTTGCGGGAGCTGCACTGGTTCTCGACTTAGCGGGAGCTGCTGTGGTGGTCGTCGTGGTGGCTGAGCTCTTAGACTTGGCTGTGGTCTTGGACTGAGCACCTGCGTTCATAGCGATTGCCATTGCAAACACTGTGACAAAAAGCTTAATGTAATTCATAGTTGTAAAATTTTGAATTAAACAATATGTTGCACTCTTTTGTTAATTTTTATGCAAAAGTATTAAAAATCCTTATTAGAGCTCGTTCAATTTCACACAAAAACATTTCAAATTCACAAAGAATGGCTTTTATTACCGAAATTTCCTGTGGCCGACAAAAAAGAAGGGGATGCGCCGACCGGCAGCACATCCCCCTTGATGAATTGAAGAAATAATTTAGAATCTGTAACCGAACTTGAAGAAGTGTGAGGTGCCACCGCCACTGACACTTGCAATACCTCCGATGTTCATACTGATAGTGGTGTAGTCCAAGCTATAGCCCAAGTAGAAGTGGTCCATCATGTGGATACCGAGGCCCCATGTGAGACCGAAACCGTGTGAGGTGTCGGAAATGGGTGAGCCGAAGATAATGCAGTCATAACCCAAAGCCAAATCGGTGTATGCACGCATTCTGCCGCCCCACCAACGGGGAGAGAAGCCGCGGGCACCGGTCTTGAGGCTGATCTTGTGAGTGTCGAATTTCCAGTTTTCGCTGGTGTAGCCGAGGCTGAAGAAGTCAACGGCAACGTACTTGTGGAACTCCTTCTCCAGAACGAGGTTCTCACCGAAACCGCTACCGATTCTTGTCTCAAGCATGAAATGTACGTCGGGATCGTAGCCCTTGTTGCTGGAACGTGAGCTGGAAGACTTCTTGCTCGAAGAGGAAGAGCTGGATGTTGTCTTCTTAGCGGCAGTAGTCGTAGTGGTCTTTGCGGGAGCTGCACTCTTGGACCTTGCTGTGGTCTTTGACTGTGCGCCGGCATTCAGTGCGAGTGCCATTGCAAACACTGTGACAAAAAGCTTAATGTAATTCATAATTGTAAGTGTTGAATTAAACGATATTTTGAACTAATTTGTTAAATTCTTCACAAAAGTATTAAAAAACCTTATCAAAAATCGTTCAAATTCACAAAAAAACATTTCAAATTCACAATCGGAACGTTTTCTTACCGAAATTTCCGATTACCGAAATTTCCACCAAGGCACAGAAAAGCACGATGAAATTAGAAAAAATGCCATAATTCTAGCGTTTCTTGTCCTGATACTCCTTGGGGCTGATGTGCATATAAAGCTTGAAATTGCGATAGAAGGACGTCCCGCTGTTGAATCCCGAGTTTTCCGCCACTTCCGTAAGCGCCATCCTGGGGTTCTCATCAATCAATGCCTGTGCATACGTCACGCGCATGCGGTTGATATATTCGGAGAACGACATCTTCATCTCCCGGTTGATGGCCAGGTAGATGTAGTTGCGATTGGTGGCTAAACGGGTGGAAAGGTCTGCTATCTTCAGGTTGGGTTGCAGATAAAGTTTCTCCTCAATCATGAGACGCTCAATGCGCTGGCGCAACAGCGAGACATCCACTTCTGGGGAATCTGCCGGACTGTCGGGAAAGGCGGTTCCCTCTTCATCCTGCTCTATGTGCCATATATTGAACTGTGTGTGGCATCCGATGTAACCGATGGCGAACATCAGCACGGAAAAGGCAGCGGAGGGGAGAGTGAGCAGCCACTGGGAATCCACAAAACGATAGCGCCCCACAAGGTTGCACACGAAGGATGCCGCCGATGTGACAACGAAGGCAAGCAGCATATGATGGAGCGAGACGAGCGATTTGTTTTCGGTGTTGGCATAACTGTTGTTGAGCAGACGCTCATACTGCGCGATGCGACGGTTGCCCAGTACGAACACCGCAATGACCAATGCGCCAAATATCGCCTTGCATACATCGTGAACATACATCTGGTATGCACCGGCAAGCCCCATTTCCGGACGTTCGCCCCGATAGAGATACTGCTCAATGAAAAGGGCTGTGTCCTCACCGCTCATCTGTCCGTAGAGCAGAGCGGCAGCCGTTCCGCCCGCGATGGCCGGCAAAAGCAGTGCCAGTTGTCTGCGTCGGACGCCTTTGCGCTGTGTGAGCTTGCAGATATAGAGATAGTAGAGAGGATAGACGGCCAGATTGGCGGCCACATAAAGCGAATCGGACAGCGGCAGCAGGGATGTCAGGCGGTTGAAGTAGATGTAGTGGTCGAAATAGAGTTCGGCCGTGACAATCAGAAACAGCAGCAGGTAGTAGCGCGGACGCACCCATCCCAAGTTTTTTGTCGCCGCTTCCGTGTGCAGCCGGGCCAGCACGATGTCGCAAATCAAGGTGACTGCCCAAAACAGGCAGACTAAAATCGGGAGTGAAGTGAGCAGTATCTGTATCATCGTTGCACAGGCGGTGAAGATGGTTAAATCATGGTTATTCCATTATATATACGGAGCAAAGGTATGAAAAATATTCATTTTAGGTAAAAAAAGACGCCGGCGACATCCGTTATGAAAGCTTTTTTCGTATCTTTGCGCATGAATAAGTTGTAAAACAGTGACAAATATCTCTTCCATAAAGGCAAAACTGCCCGAAGGAATGCGTCTGGTGACAGGCGGAGAGACTGCGGGGATAGCCTACGTGGGCATCGCCGTGAAAGCCGGCACGCGCGACGAGTACGACGACGAGAGCGGTATGGCGCATTTTCTTGAACACCTCTCGTTTAAGGGTACGGAGAAGCGCACCGCCACGCGAATCATACAGCGCATGGAGAGCGTGGGAGGCGAACTGAACGCATTCACGGGCAAGGAGGAGACGATATTCTACTGCGCCTGCGAGAGGCAGTATGTGGGGCGCGCGGTGGAGCTGCTGCTCGACATCGTGTTTCACAGCACATATCCCGAGGAGGAGATGCGTCACGAGGTGGAAGTGGTGGTGGACGAGATAGAGAGCTACAACGACTCGCCCGCCGAACTCATCTACGACGACTTCGAGGCATTGCTCTTCGAGGGCAAACCGCTGGGACGCAGCATACTGGGAAAGGCGGATGCCCTGAGAGGCTACAGGACGGAGGACGTGAAGGCCTTCGCCGACCGTATGTATAAACCGGAAAACAGCTTGCTCTTTGTCTATGGTGCGTGAAGTGACGATAGAGAAAAACACCCACCAGGCCCACGTGATGATGGGGCACACGGCATACGGGGGAAAGGATGAGAAGCATCTGGCGCTCTTCCTTCTCAACAACATACTGGGAGGCCCCGCAATGTCGAGCCGCCTGAATATGGCGCTGAGGGAGAAGCAGGGACTCGTGTACACCGTGCAGAGCTCGTTGACCACATACACCGACACGGGAGTGTGGAGCATATATTTCGGATGCGACCAGAAGGACGTGAAGCGATGCAGGAGGCTGGTGACGCGCGAACTGCAGAAACTGGTGGACGCCCCGCTCTCGGAGCAAGCCCTCAATGCCGCAAAGCGACAGCTGAAGGGGCAGGTGCACCTCTCCTACGAGAACAAGGAGGAGGTGGCGCTGGGAATGGGCAAGCGCGTGCTGCACTACGGACACTACCGCACCGCCGAGGAGATAATAGAAGCAATAGACCGGCTCACGGCGAAGCAGTTGCACGAAGTGGCCTGCGAAGTGATGAATCCTGAAAACCTGACGATACTCATGTATGTCTAACCAATAATCAAGACTATGACACACCGGATTGTTTTATACGATGACCTGTCCGAAATCGAGCGGCTGACGGAATTCATGGATCAGCTGGTGGAGGAACTGGAGCTGGATTTCGCCGACGGATACAATCTGCACCTGGCACTGGAGGAAGCCTGTTCCAACATCATACGGTATGCATATCCGGGAGAGACGGGTAAGACATTCTGCCTCGATGTGGAGGCAAATGAGAAGAGTGTGGTGTTTACGCTGACGGACAGCGGCATACCGTTCAATCCGCTGGAGAACGCTCCCGAGGTGGATATCACGCTGTCGGCGGAGGAAAGGGAAATAGGAGGTCTGGGCATCTTCCTCATCAAGAACGTGATGAGCTCTGTGGCATACGAGCGCAGGGGAGGAGAGAATATACTTACAATGACTTATCTCAGAACACATTGAAACTATCTGAACTCAACATAGGAAAGTCGGCACGCATCACCGCTGTGGGCGGCGACGGCGCGCTGCGTCAGCACCTTCTGGATATGGGTGTCATACCGGGTGCCGACGTCACACTCGTGAGGCACGCCCCGATGGGCGACCCCATCGAGATACGCATCCACGGCTACGAACTCACCATGCGCAAGGCGGATGCCTCGCAGATAGACATCGCGACAAAGGGTTTGGGTGCAAGCCTTGAGGCAGACCCCTCGGAGGATGCCTACGTGACACAGGTGCCGGAGATACCGCACCCGGGACTCGGTGAGGGCGGTCGCTATCATGAGGAGCAGACTGCCGGACAGAATGTCAAACCGCAGGCCGCAGGTGTCAACGAGATAATAAAACTGGCCCTCGTGGGCAATCAGAACTGCGGCAAGACGACGCTCTTCAACCGTCTCACGGGCAGCAACCAGCACGTGGGCAACTTCCCCGGTGTCACGGTGGAGCGCAAGGACGGCACGGTGAAGGGACATCCGAGGGTGACCATCACCGACCTGCCGGGCATCTATTCCCTCTCGCCGTATACGAACGAGGAAGTGGTGTCGCGGCGCTTCGTACTGGAACAGAAGCCGCAGGCCATCATCAATATCGTCGACACAACGTGTATAGAGCGCAGCCTGTATCTCACCATGCAACTCATGGAACTGGGCAGGCCGATGGTCCTGGCACTCAACTTCATCGATGAGATGGAGGCAGCCGGGGGTACGGTGCGTGTGAACGAACTGGAGCAGATGCTGGGCGTTCCCGTGGTGCCCATCTGTGCCGTGAGCGGAGACGGTGTGGACGAACTCATCGACCACGTGCTCCACGTGGCGCGCTATCAGGAGGGACCTCTGCGGCAGGACTTCTGTCCGTCGACGGGACCCCGTTCGGCTGTGCACCGCTCGCTGCATGCCGTGATGCATCTGATAGAAGACCACGCGGAGAGAGCCGGTATACCGCTACGTTTTGCAGCCACAAAGCTGATGGAGGGCGACACGCTCACTAGCGAGGCGCTGCATCTCTCGCAGAACGAACAGGAGACGATAGAACACCTGCTCAGGCAGATGGAGGAAGAGCGCGGTATGGACCGTCAGGCAACGATGGCGGATATGCGCTACGCCTTCATACTGAGTGTGGCAAAAAGGACGGTGGTGCATCCCAGGGAGAGCAGGGAGCATCGTCGCAGTCAGCGCATCGACCGCATACTCACGGGGCGCTGGACGGCGCTGCCTTCGTTCATCGGTATCATGGCGCTCATATTCTGGTTCACCTTCAACAGCGTGGGAGCCTGGCTGCAGGAAGTCTTCGAGGAAGGCATCGACGCCTTCACGGGTGCTGCAGACAGTCTGCTCACGGCCTGGGACATAGCTCCTGCCGTGCATTCGCTCGTCACGGACGGCGTGCTGGCGGGTGTAGGCAGCGTGCTCTCGTTCCTGCCGATAATCATCTGTCTCTTCTTCTTCCTCTCAATGCTGGAGGACAGCGGATACATGGCGCGCATCGCCTTCGTGATGGACAAACCGCTGCGACGGCTGGGACTCTCGGGCCGCAGCATCGTGCCGCTGCTGATGGGATTCGGATGCTCCGTGCCGAGCATCATGGCTTCGCGCACTCTTCCCAGTGAGCGCGACCGCAAAATGACGATACTGCTCACACCTTTCATGTCGTGCACGGCGAAGATACCCATTTACGCCTTCTTCGTGGCGGCTTTCTTCCCCGGCAACGGAGCGTGGGTGATGATGTCGATGTATCTCATCGGTATCGTTGTGGGCATACTGATGGCTCTGCTGCTCAAGCGCACGGCGTTTCGCGGCGAGGCGGTGCCGTTCGTGATGGAGCTGCCCAACTACCGCTGTCCCATTCCCCGCAACGTGCTTCACCTGCTGTGGGAAAAGGCGAAGGACTTCCTGGAGAGGGCCTTCACCGTCATCTTCCTGGCGAGCATCGTGATATGGTTCCTGCAGACGTTCAATTTCCACATGGAGATGGTGGGCGACAACATCGACAGTATGCTGGCGCAGATAGCATCTCCCATCGCGCTGCTCTTCCAGCCTCTCGGTCTGGGCGACTGGCGTATCATCACGGCGCTCGTGAGCGGTTTCCTCGCCAAGGAGAGCGTGGTGAGCACACTGGGAGGTCTGTTCACACCGGAGTCTCTGCAGGCCGCTCTGAATGCCACCACCTGCTACACGCTGATGGTGTTCTGTCTGCTCTACACGCCCTGTGTGGCAGCGATTGCGACAGTGCGCCGTGAACTCGGCGGCAAGTGGGCAATGATTGTTGTAGGCCTGCAATGCCTCGTGGCTTGGCTCGTGGCCTGGATGTTTGCTTTGGTGCTATGAATGTGCAGAGTTGGATAGTGCTCGCGGTGGTGGTCGTCACGTTCGTGGCGGTGTTTCGCTACTACTGGAAGAAGCAGCGCAGAAGCGGCGGTTGCAGTTGCGGCTGCTGCGATAGTTGCGGAGCGAGCGGCAGCTGCGGCATCAAACGCTGAAACATTACAGCAAGCCTTCGAGCACAAGATTAGGACACAGCGTCACCTCTTCAGAAAGCGTCAGAGGAATGCCTCCCGTGTAGAACACCTGCACCCGGGGAAGGCGTTCGCGTGCCGCACGGATATATCCCTCCATCTCATATCTGAGTCCGTTGAATGCGCCTCCGCGCATGGCTCCTTCCGTGGTGAGCGCCCAAATGGGAGCCTCGCCGTCGGGAGATACGGACGGGAGTGCCGCCGTGTGTTCGTGCATACTCTCCAGTCGCAGGCGCAATCCTGGTGAAATGATGCCCCCGAGATGCTCTCCCTCGCGACTGACGAGATCGGTGGTGAGGCAGGTGCCGCAGTCAATGACGAGCACGTCGCATCCCTGTGTCCTGCGCCTGGCTCCGAGGACGGCGGCAAGGCGGTCTTCTCCGAGAGCCTGCGGAGCATCCACCAGTGCCCACTCCTCATCGTTGTGCAGCGCCTGCACGTCGCGCACTCTGAGTATCTTCTTGCCGCGCTCCCGGGCGAGGGCAAAAAGCTGTGAGGGCGACGGACCGACGAGCGAGAGACGCACCTCCTCGCAGGCGTCCAGCAACTGCGCCCACGGCACTTCGTCGTAGGCATAGCGCTTTACGTCCGTCACCTCGCGCCCGTTGCTGAGAGAGACTTTGACGCAGGTGTTGCCGATGTCTGTGAGCAGTATCAACGCTTCAGTCGCAATATCTGATATGAGTATGCGGGCAGGGTGAGCGAAGAGGGAATCTGCTGCAGTTCCTGCGATGTGGGAGCCGACACCTCACGGTCTTCGGGAGAGTCTGATGTGAAGGTGGTGAGAACGGCTTTGCTCCATCCCTCGCCGGCACCGTTGACAGTGAGTGGCATCTCCGTTTCCTTGGGCAGTGCGTTCACCACCTTGATGATGAGGTCGCCGCTCTCCTTGTCGAGCGTCACGGAGTGTGACACACGCAGTCTGGCATCGGCGCTGTTCTTGCCCTTCATGGTGAACTTGCCCTCTGCGTAGACGTATTCGTCACCGGCATTCTGACCGGCAAGCATCTGCACGTAGTAGTTGGGCGTGGGCTTCACTTCCGTGTTGTTGAAATAAATCATGTCGGGATTCCACTGTGTGTGGCCCTCTCTGGCGAGAAGCGGAGCGTAACTGCTCATGCATACCACGTCGCCGTTGCGTTCGAGATTGTTGATGTGGATGGCTTCTGCCAGAGCGTTCTCCATGCGGTTGCCCCTGCTTGCCCATTCGCCGAGATACACCTTCGTGCCGCCGCGGCGGTATTTGTCGTAGAAGTCCTGATTGTGGAGATACCATCCCACATTATTATAATAGTGCTCGTCCACGATGGAAAGATTCTTCTCGCGGGCATGCTGCCATCCGTATTCGTAGTCGCTCTTCTCCCAGAAAGGACCTACGGTGCCCACGATGGTGATTTCGGGATACACCTTCTTCACACCCTCGTTGAGATAGTCGAAGCGCTCGTTGAAGACATCGCCGAGAAGGTCCTCGTTGCCGATGCCGAGATACTTCAGGTTGAAGGGTTTCGGGTGTCCGGCCTTTGCACGCATTGCAGCCAGTTTGCTCGTGGAGGCATCTCCGTTGGCCCACTCGATGAGGTCGAGCAGTTCCTGCAGATACGATGCCATGGTGAGGGGTTTGCCGTTGTAGGTGTACTTACCGGCCTCCCAGGGAATGCCGCCCTGCTGTCCGTGGCCGCCTCTGCTGCTGTTCTGACAAGGCACTCCGGCGGCGAGTACGGGAAGCGGTTCGGCACCGATGTCTTCGCAGAACTGGAAGTATTCATAGAAGCCCAGTCCGCGTGTCTGATGATAGTGCCAGATGTTGAAGTCGGGCTGGCGCTCCCACAGTTCTCCCACGGTGGCCTGCCAGTGGTAGATGTTGTCGATACCGTTGCCGTGACTCATGCAGCCGCCCGGAAAGCGCACAAACTGCGGATGGAGTGCGGCGAGCGTCTCTGCGAGGTCTTTGCGCAGACCGTTCTCACGACCCTTGTAGGTGTCAACGGGGAAGAGACTCACCATATCGATATCGTAGTTGCCGGCCTCGGCGGGCTCCACGACGAGACGTCCGTCGGCGGTGTTGCCGGAAACTTTCAGCACGGTCTTCTGCTGCGTCCATTTCTGGCCGGCGCTGAATGTCGTCATGGCGAGTGTGGCACCTTCCTTGTCCGTCAGACGCACCTTCACCTTTCCCTTGCCTCTCAGGAACATCGAGAGGAGGTATTTCTTGCCGTCTTCCAGCACGATACCGTCCCAGCCCCCGTTCTCCAGTCGGGCACCGACGGCCTTCACCTCAAGATGTGTGTAGTGGGGGTTGTTCTCGTGCAGAGGCTGTTCCGTGCGAATGCTCCAGTCGGTGTCGTCGCCTTCCAGTTTCCATGCAGTCTTTGCCGTCCAGTTGCCTGCGTCGCGACCGTTGTATTCGAAGTCGCGGTTCTGTACGAGTTCGGCATAGAGACCTCCGTCGGCAGAGTAGTTGATGTCCTCGAAGAAGATGCCGAATAGCATCGGCGAGATGGCTTTCTTCTCAGCCAAATTCACCGTCACGGAATACTTCGCCTCGGAGAGATCCTCGAAACGTCCTTTGTCGCCTCTCATGTTGTCGCCCTCCTGACGGGAGCGGAAGCGAGATGCCTCTATCTTCTTCTCCAGAGCGTCCAAAACGGCGTAGGGGATGCGGACAGCCTTGAGATAGTCCTTCTCCAGCTGCTGCCTCTTTGCCTCGAAGTCTGAGGGAGAATAGAAAGGATAGTCCTGCGGCTTCCACAGCCAGAGGTCTTCGCTCTCGGTCGTTGCCACCTGCATCACAGAGGGGTTTAGAAGGAATTCGCTGTAGAACTTGCCGTCCTTGCAGCTGAGCACGGGAGTGTACATCTTTTTCTCCGAACCCCATTCTCCGAAGTCGGACGAGAAGACCGTCTGTCCTTCTCCCACAGGGAGCCACATGATTCCGTCGTTGGAGTACTCGACGTAAGCACCCTCCCGCGGTGAGTTGTTGCGGAGGCGCACCCATATGGAATCCGGATGGTTGCTGATGCCTTGTGCCGACAGCGTGTTGGCGGACTGCTCCGTCCTCCAGAAGGGACAGAGTGAGAAAATCACTAAGAGTGAGAGAAGAATACGTTTCATGGATATGTTGCGTGTTTATTTGTTGTCGTGAAAACTGAGCATCACCGTTTCCTTTTCGCGGTCGATTTCGATGAGGTGTTCCAGTTCGTCGAGAGCCTCGTTGCCCTGCAACTGCGAGAGCGGACGGGCAGTGTGCTGCGAGTAGAGTTTTTCGAGTGCGGGGCGCAGACGGGCGGCATCTCCGCTCTTCTCGATATCCGACAGGATGCTCTCCACCTCCGCCTTCGGAGCAAGGAGTCCTGCCATATCAACCCACTCTTCCGATGTGGCGTCTGACTGCCACAGAGCCTCGTAGAGCGAGAGACCCAGTTTGTAGAGATGCATGCCGCGCTTCACGGCGTGTGCCGAGAGCACGCAACCCTCGTATATCGTGTCGCTCTTGGGGTTCACCTTGTGGAATGTCTCCAGCAATTCCAAGCCGCGACGCATCTCGGCGGCTGTGACGGGATTGAGCCAGTCGAAGTGTATCAGGTCGAGACGCTTGTCGTCATCGGGACGCTTGTCGCGCTTCGGCCATTTCTCCACATCGCGCTTCGTACCAAGAGTGCCGAGATTGGCGCCAGGAGAGACGCGTGTCACACCTTCCTTGCTGATGATATAGGAGAAGGGCAGGGCAGTGAGGTCGGGATGGCTGTCCAGCTTGCCCATCACCATTGAGAACGAACCGATGCGTGCGGGCCACAGGATGTGCGAACCGCTTGCCGTCTTGCTGCCGCGCTCCAGTATGCCCCAGTGCACGGGACCGCTCTTGTACATGTGGTTGCTCTGATTCGTTCCCGAACCGGCGTTGAAGAACGAGAACATACCGCCGATGAGCAGCGTCGATTTGTGGTGTGTCACGGTGTAGGGGCCTGCAAACACGGCGCATGCCTCGCCGTTCTCGCCCTGACAGTTGGCGAAGAAGACGGAGTCGGATGCGGAATATCCGTGTCCCAGGATGCTTGCTTCTCCCACGTAGACGCGCTCCACGAGTGCTGCGCTCTCTATCTTGGAGCCACGCTGCATGATGAAATGCGAGGCCTGCACGCCGCGTCCCACTTTGGCGGGATTTTCGGCTGTGGAGCGTATCGTGGCATCCTCCACGAGTGCAGCGCCTTCCAAGACGGCTCCCTCGCCGATTCTCACGTCGCGGATGAGTCTGCAGTCGATGATGCTTGCTCCGCGTGCGATGATCATCGGCTGTCCCTTGAGTGCGGCAGCCTGCTTTTCGGCAGCTCCGTGCAGGGCGGCAACGAGTGCCTCGCGCTTGCTGTACATCGCTTCAATCCAAGCCTCCTGTGAGGAGAGCGTTTCGTGCAGCAAGATGTCCATTCCGCCTGCTTCGTTCAAGACGGAGACGCGGGTGCCGATGCCGTAGCTCGATGTGCCGGTCTGTTCGATGCGGCTGCCCTCGATGCGCACACCTTCTGCTATTTCGATATTGCCCGAGAAGCGTACGTCCCAGAAGAGTGAGAGGTCGGCCTTCTCGTCAAAGAGTACGGAGCTCCAGTCGCGGGCACGACAGCCCTGCTGTTCCAGTTGCTGAATTTCTTGTTGTGATAGAGTCTTCATTGTAAATAAAATAAAATGATTTGAGTACAAAAATACGCATTTTTGCGCAAAAATGCGAAAATATTGCGGACACGAGCGACATTATATAATGTTTTTTAGTATTTTTGTGACAAAATCGTAATAACATGAAACACTTAATGACACTTATCTTCCTCTCTTTCGCACTCTTCGCGTCTGCAGAAGATGAGGCTTTTGTACAGGGCGACGGATGGAGTCTGCAGGGAGCTATTACCAAGGCTGTAAACGGTACGGATTCTGTGAAGAGATGGAAGCGCGCCGAGTGGGTGACGATGCCCAAGTTCGGCGGTTACATTGTCGGTTCCTACAAGTATGACAGCGAGAACGACGAAAGCAACGAGGGATTCGGGCTTCGTTTCGCACGCTTCTATGTAGACGGCACCGTTCTGCGAGATTTCAACTATCGTGTGCAGGTGGATTTCGCCGGTTCGCCGCGTGTGATAGATGCGTATCTGGAGTGGGCGCGATATAAGTTTGTAACAGTGAGGGGCGGTGAGTTCAAGCGTTGTTTCACCTTCGAGAATCCCATGAATCCGTGGGACATCTGTTTCGGCGACTATTCCCAGCTCACGAAGAAATTCGCGGGTTTCGGCGACCGCGTGGGAGAAGCCTCGATGGGAGGCCGCGATATCGGCGTTCAGGTGGCCGGCGACGTGTTCAAGTCGAAGAAGGACGGCCATTACCAATTCCACTATCAGGTGGGAATGTACAACGGTCAGGGTATCAATCAGCGCGACCTCGACCGCAAGAAAGACTGGATCGGCACCATTCAATACTCGCCCGTGAAGAATCTCTACATCGGTCTCTTCGGCTGGTGGGGCGACTATGTGATGAAGGATGCTGCCGGTGTGTCTCGCAGTGTAGACCGCCAACGCTGGGCCGCCGGTGTGAAATACGAGGGCACGAACTATCAGGCCGGCGACTTCTGGGGCCGCGTTTCCTTCCGTGCCGAGTATGCGCAGAGTTTCGGCTATAAGTTCTTGCCCAACGGACAGATTAATGTTGCTGCTGGAGACAAGGCGGATGCGTGGTATGTGATGATGGGTATGCCTCTGTGGCGTTGGATAAAGGGCAGTCTGAAGTGGGACGTCTATCGCGACGATGCTTCATGGGATACGATGCACTCAATCTACAGTGCCGGTCTTATGTTGCAGCCTCACAAGAATCTTATGCTCCAGCTTCAGTACAATTATCATCACGACAAAGTTGCTGTTGCCAAAGACTATCACCAGTTTTGGACGCAGCTCTACGTGAGATTCTGATTACTTCAGTCTTGAGTTAAGAAGTTTGCAGAGTTCTTCCGGTTTCATCGGGAGGACGTAGGCGGATAGGGATTCTTGTGTGTTTGAGAGTCTCACATTCAGCTTTCGTACAAACCGTCCGATAATGCTTGCCTCCTTCATCTTTTTCCTCCCGGCACCTTTTTTATAATGGATTCCAATCAGTTTCAAGGCTCTCTGGTATTGGAATGAATCAATGTCTTCCAGCAGATATTCCTTTGTCGTGAGACTTCTTGCGATGACGCTCTTGTCGGTAATGGTCAGATACGGGTTCCCAAACAGAAATTCTTTAACGGCAAGATACAGCAGCATCAAACCGCCCAAACCGAAAAACAGCACGCCGAGCCAACCCATAAAGATATCGAGATTGTTTCTCGGATGACCAATCACATACCAGCCACCTTCTGCAAAGAGGAAGCATCCGATGATGTAGATGGCCATTTTCCAAACGGAATGATATACCTTTATTTCGTTCATTTTATTTATCCCCTATTTGTTCTGTTTTTGTTCCGGGAAGCATCGCGATGATGCCGTGAGAGTGCGGCCAACCGGTTTATGATAAGGTCAGCTGTGTGAGCGGGAGCGCCGGGAGTGCCGAGACGCTGGCGCATCTCGTCGTAGCCGCGCAGCATCTTTTCGCGACGCAAACCGCCTGGAAGAATGGCGAGGAGCTGCTCTCGGGCGGCCTCCGATGTCATATCCGGACCCACGAGTTCTGTCACCACTTCGCGCTCCGCAACGAGGTTCACCAGCGAGATGAAAGGCACCTTGAGGAAAAGGCGGCGCAGGAGTCGCAGAGCCCAACCGCCGCGAACGTAGTAGCAGACGACTTGCGGCACTCGGAAAAGAGCCGTCTCGAGCGTGGCCGTTCCGCTGGTGACGAGTGCTGCGCCGGCGCGATGCAGCAGCGAGAAACTGGGTTCGGTGGACACCTGAGCTCCATAACGTGCGGCCTCCGCGAAGAGTTCTTCCGGCAGATGGGGAGCTCGCGAGACGACGACGTCGTAGCCGCTAACTTTAGAAACGGCGACAAGCATGCGGGGCAGATTGGATGCTATCTCGGCTTTGCGCGAGCCGGGCATGATAAGTATCGTCGGAGGAGCGGCGGGAGCAGAGTGTGTGGAGAGATAGTGCTCCACTTCGTCGAGACTCGGATTTCCTACATAATCAACCTCATAGGAGTGTTTCTTGAAGAACGAAACTTCGAAGGGAAGTATGCAGAAAAGGCGGTCGACGTACTGCTTGATGAGATGGATGCGCCCTTCCTTCCAAGCCCAAATCTTGGGGGAAATGTAGTAGAAAACGGGTATGGAGGTGTGGGTTTTCACCCATTGTGCCATCTTGAGATTGAAGCCCGGATAGTCCACCAGAATGAGGCAGTCGGGTCTCCACGCGGCGATGTCTTCCCGGCAGGAGCGCATCCCGTTGAGAATGGTGCCAAGATGAAGGACGACTTGCACGAAACCCATGTAGGCGAGCGTCTCGTAGTGGCGCACGAGAGTGCCTCCGACGCTCTTCATTCGGTCGCCGCCGTAGTAGCGGAACTCAGCTTCCGGATCCCTTTCTTGAAGAGCTTTCATGAGGTGGGAAGCGTGAAGGTCTCCACTGGCTTCGCCTGCGATGAGGTAGTATTTCATCTGCTAAAGAGTATGTGATTTCTGTGCAAAAGTAGCAAAAAATACTTAAAAAGCGAAGAAATAGGGCATCTTCAATCAACAATATTCAATAAAATTCGTATCTTTGTCGCATAAAATGTTTTTTAAAACATTCGTAACAGATAAAGAAAATCATTATACCCTATGGGAAAAATTATAGCAGTGGCAAATCAGAAGGGTGGTGTAGGAAAAACCACTACTTCTATGAATTTGGCAGCCTCGCTGGCAGCTCTTGAGAAGAAGGTGCTCCTCGTGGATGCCGATCCTCAGGCGAATGCTTCCAGCGGTCTGGGTGTTGATTCCTCCCAGTTGGACTGTAGTATCTACGAAGCACTTATCGGGAAGGTCGATGTGCGGGAAGCTGTGTATGCGACGGACTTTGAGAACCTTGACATATTGCCCAGTCACATCAATCTGGTGGGAGCAGAGATAGAGCTGCTCAACAAGCAGCAGCGCGAACGCGTGATGGCCAAGATGTTTGCGGAGATTCGTAACGACTACGATTTCATCATCATCGACTGCTGCCCGTCGTTGGGCATCATCACGGTGAACGCTCTCACTGCCGCAGACAGCGTCATTATCCCCGTGCAGTGTGAATACTTCGCATTGGAGGGCATCAGCAAACTGCTCAACACAATACGTCTGGTGAAGAGCCATCTTAATCCATCGTTGATGATAGAGGGTTTCCTTCTCACGATGTACGACGGCCGTCTGCGTCTTGCCAACCAGATATATGCGGAGGTGAAGAAGCACTTCAACGACCTGGTGTTCGACACCGTCATACAGCGCAACGTGCGCCTGGCAGAATCGCCCAGTCACGGATTGCCCGTCATCCAGTACGATGCAGACTCCATGGGCAGTAAGAACCACCTTGAACTGGCAGAAGAAATCATCAGAAAAGCCTCTTGAATATGGCAATTAAGAAAAGATACAACTCACTGGGACGAGGCCTCGATGCGCTGATAGGCACGGAGCCTGTCATCACAGCCGGAAGCGGCAGCATCAGCGAGGTGCCCGTCGACTTGGTGAAACCCAATCCCGACCAGCCGCGTCACGATTTCGATGAGGCAGCGCTTGGGGAACTTGCGGCGAGCATAGCGGAAATCGGTATCGTCCAGCCCATTACCGTACGTGACATGGGCGACGGCACCTACATTCTCATTGCCGGCGAGCGTCGTTGGCGTGCATCGCAGATGGCGGGTCTTGCAACCGTTCCTGCTTACATACGTACCGTAGATGACGAGCAGATGATGGAGATGGCGCTCATCGAGAATATACAGCGCGAGGACCTCAATGCTCTGGAAATAGCGCTGGCCTATCAGAATCTTATGGAGCGCTACGAGATGACGCAGGAGCGTCTGTCTGCCCGTGTGGGCAAGAACCGTGCCTCGATAGCCAATTATCTGCGTCTGCTCAAACTGCCGGCAGCCATACAGATGGCGCTCAAGAACCGCGAGATAGACATGGGTCATGCACGTGCCATCCTCAGCGTGGGCGATCCCAAGATGCAGCTCAAGCTCTACGAAGCCATCATCAAGGAGGGCGGAATGAGTGTGCGCCGTGTGGAGGAGCTGGCAAAGGAACTGGCGCAGGGCGGCTCCATCAAGGTGGCGCAGGCTCGAATCCAAGGCCGGCAGACGCAGAAGAGCCTGGAGGAATACGAAGTGCTCAAGCACACCCTCTCCCGCTATTTCGGCGTGAAGGTGCAGCTCACATGCGGCGAGACGGGCAAGGGAAAGATTGTGATTCCTTTCTCCAACGAGTCGGAGATGGAACATATTATGGAAACGCTTGACCGCATAAAGGATTGAGACACATTCTGGCCTTTCTCTTCGTTGTGGCGGCTCTTGGCGTGAGAGCGCAGGTGATACTTGGCGACTCCGTCGGTAAGGAGGAGCTTTATATCAACACCGTGGATATGGATTCCATCAAAGCTGTGGCTGCGGACTCCATCGGCAGCGGGGTGCTCTACGTCGACACTATGGCGGTGGACACGGCGGCAATCCGTGCTGTGAGAGACAGCCTGATGAAGGTGCCTCTGGTTGTGCAGGACGAGAGGGAGCTTTACGACAAGAAGGCGTTCTGGAAGCCGGATCCCATCAGGGCGATGTGGCTGGGAATGGTGGTGCCGGGACTCGGACAGATATACAACCGCAAATACTGGAAGTTGCCCATTATCTATGGCGGATTTCTAGGGTGTATCTACGCCTTGACGTGGAATGCGCAGATGCTGGCGGACTACAATCAGGCGTATCTCGACATCATGGACTCCGACCCCCAGACAAAGAGCTATGAGAAGATGCTGCCTATCGGATACGACATCACGGGCAAGGAGGCGCGTTTCCAGGAGATATTCAGGAACAGGAAAAACACCTACAGGCGTTATCGTGACCTCTCCATCTTTGTGATGCTGGCGATATATGCGCTCAGTGTGGTGGATGCCTATATTGATGCAGAGCTTTCCACATTCGACATATCGCGCGACCTGTCGCTGCGTATCGTTCCCACATCGATAGAGCACAAGGGAATGGAGGGTAAACGTATAGATACAAGTCCGGCGCTTGGGTGCCAAATAATATTTTGATATAAGACATGAAGAACATCTGGATCGTACTAACCTTGTATTGTTTCGCAACATTCACAATTGCAGCGCAGCCTGATGTGGTGAAGCAGCGTCTGTCCCGACTGCCGGACGTCATAGAGATGCCCTATAATGAGGCTGTGCAGAAGTGCATCGACAGTTACACGGCAGATGCCAACAAGAGGAACGACGTGGGTTTGATGCTCGGCAGGATGAATTTCTACGTTGCAGCCTTCGAGGAAGCTTTGGAGGCGGAGGGTCTTCCCTTGGAACTGCGCTATCTGCCCATGGTGGAGAGCCGGCTGAAGATGGACGCGGTGAGCAAGGACGGTGCTACGGGTCTGTGGCAGTTCGGCATCACCACAGCCAAGGAGCAGGGGCTTGAGGTGACAAGTCTGGTGGACGAGAGATGCGACATACAGAAGTCGTCGAAGGCGGCAGCACATCTGCTGAAGGAACTTTATGCTACGCTGGGCGACTGGGAACTCGCCATTGCGGCCTTCAAGGGTGGACTGCCGACTGTGAACAAGGCGCTGCAGCGCAGCGGAGGGGTGAAGGACTTCTGGAAGGCGTATAACTACCTGCCGGCGGAGGTGCGCAGCTGTGTGCCGCAGTTCATTGCCGCCAACTACATCATAACATACTACTGTGAGCACGGAATCACACCCGTCACGTTGCCGCTTCCCTCGCAGTCGGATACGGTGACGGTGCATCATAAGCTGGCGCTTGGTCAGGTGGCTGCCGTGTGTGACATTCCGCTCGACACACTCAAGGTGCTCAACCCGCAATACAGAGTCGGGATTGTGCCCGAAGGCTACAGCCTGCGACTTCCTCTTGAAAAGGTGAATGTCTTCATCGGACGGGAGGACGACGTGCATACATATGAGGCAGATAAATGGCTCACGACGCGTACGGAGGTGTCGGTACCGAAAACGTCAACCAAGCCCGCCGCGCGCAGGACAACAAAAAGGAGGAGACGCAGATGAGTGAGGAAGAAAGAATAGCGCATGCGTATCAGCGGCTGATAAAGAGCTATCTTGCGTCGCCTCATCGCAAGAAGGTGGACCTCATCGAGCGTGCTTTCAAGTTTGCTCGTCAGGCTCACGAGGGTGTGAAACGCATCTCAGGCGAACCGTATATCATGCACCCGCTGGCGGTGGCCCAGATTGTGTCGGAGGAGCTCGGCCTGGGAAGTACCAGTATCTGTGCCGCCCTGCTGCACGACGTGGTGGAGGACACGGAATACACGATGGAGGACATCCGCAACATCTTCGGGCCGAAGATAGCGGAGATTGTGGACGGCGTGACAAAGATATCGGGAGGCATCTTCGGCGATCAGGCTTCCGTGCAGGCGGAGAACTTCAAGAAACTGCTGCTCACGATGAGCAACGACATACGTGTCATTCTCGTCAAGATAGCCGACCGTCTGCAGGGAATGCGCACTCTGGGCAGTCAGTTGCCCGCAAAGCAGTATAAGATAGCGGGCGAGACACTCTATATCTACGCACCGCTTGCCAATCGTCTCGGCCTGAATAAAATCAAGGAGGAGCTCGAAGACCTTGCTTTCCGCTATGAACAGCCCGCCGCATATACCCAGATACAGACGCGCCTGAGCGAGCAGAAGGAAGACCTGAAAGGTATCTTCGACGAGTTCACGGCACCGATAAGGGAAAAACTGGATGCCGCCGGGCTCCGCTACGACATCAAGGCTCGCATCAAGACGCCTTATAGTATATGGTGCAAGATGCAGAACAAGAAGGTGCCCTTCGAGGAAGTGTACGACCTCTTGGCCGTGCGCATCATATTCGACACGGAGCGTCAGGAGGACGAAGTGGAGGAGTGCTGGCACATATACACCATTGCCTCGTCAATCTACAGACCGCATCCGGAGCGTCTGCGTGACTGGCTGTCGCACCCGAAAGCCAACGGCTATCAGGCTCTGCAGACCACTCTCATGTCGAAGCGGGGACGCTGGATAGAGCTCCAGATACGTTCCCGCCGCATGGACGAGATAGCCGAACAGGGTTTTGCCGCCCACTGGAAATACAAGGACGGCGGCAAGGAGGCAGAGGACAGCGAGAACGAACTGGACCGCTGGCTTGCCACCATCAAGGAGATACTCGACGACCCGCAACCGAATGCGGTGGATTTCCTCAACACCATCAAACTCAACCTCTATGCCAGCGAGATATTCGTGGTGACTCCGAAGGGCGACTTCAAGACAATGCCGGCGGGCAGCACCGTACTGGACTTTGCGTTCGCAATACACACCTTCCTCGGCACACATTGCATCGGTGCGAAGGTGAATCACAAACTGGAGGGACTCGGCTACCATATAGAGAGCGGAGACCAGGTGGAGATACTCACCGGCAAACAGAGCCGTGTCACGAAGGAATGGTACAACTACGCCACGACGGCAAAAGCCCGAAGCAAGATAAGCACCGTGCTGAAACGTCATGACCGCGAACTGCAACATGTGGGAGAAGAACGTCTGGCGGAGTTCTTCCGTTCATTGGACATCGAGCGCAGCAGTTTTCTGGAAGACAGACTCTGCGAGAAGCACGGAGTGGAACTCCGCGAGGAACTCTATCAGGCGATAGGTGACGGGAGTGTTGTTCTCGACAAGGAGGACAAGAACATACTTCTGGGTAAGAAGAGCAAGAACTGGCTTCGCCATCTGCCGCTGATAGGAAAGAAAAAGAAAGTTGCAACACCCGTGCAGCAGAACAAAACCGTAGTGCTGCAGGTTGAAGTGCAGGCAGAAGATGTGGAAGACGTGATGAAAGAGCTTCAGAAGATGGGTTTAGAGCCCATTAAGAAGCTTACGTAGCTCGACAAGCTCGGCACGCACCTGAATCAGTTGGTCAAGTGCCTGTGCTGTGTCCTGTGCCACCCCTCTCTTTGTGGAGAGAGTTTTCTGAGCCGCAGAGAGCTTCATGCCGCGCACTTTCACGAGATTATACACCAAACGTATCTCTTCGATATCCTCCTTGGTGTACATGCGGACGCCCCTCGCGTTTTTCTTCGGAGCAATGTTCGGGAACTCGGACTCCCAGAAGCGCAACAGTGATTCGTTGACTCCAAACTCCTGAGCCACTTCACCGATGGAGTAGAATAGTTTGAGGTCTTTGTTTGTGTTCAGAGCCATGACTTATGTAATTACCCGATGCAAATGTACAAAAAATAGTTGATAGTGAAATGTTGACGGGCAACACTTTTTATCTATTTGACATTTTTTTTGTAATTTTGCAGCCGAAAAATCCATTTTATCATGACAGCAAACGAAATACGCGAGTCTTTTAAGAAGTTCTTCGAGTCTAAAGGACACCTCATTGTACCGTCGGCACCGATGGTCATCAAGGACGACCCTACACTGATGTTCACCAATGCCGGTATGAACCAGTTCAAGGATATCATCCTCGGTAATGCCACCCCAAAATCCCGCCGCCAGGCCGATACGCAGAAATGTCTGCGCGTCAGCGGCAAGCACAACGACCTTGAGGAGGTGGGACACGATACCTACCATCACACCATGTTCGAGATGCTCGGCAACTGGAGTTTCGGCGACTACTTCAAGAAGGAAGCAATCTCCTGGGCTTGGGAGTATCTGGTGGATGTGTTGAAACTGGATCCGAAGGATTTGTATGCAACGGTGTTCGAGGGAAGCCCCGAAGAAGGTCTTGAGCGCGACAACGAGGCAGCAGCCATCTGGGAGCAGTACCTGCCCAAGGACCATATCATCAACGGCAACAAGCACGACAATTTCTGGGAGATGGGCGACACGGGTCCCTGCGGTCCCTGTTCGGAGGTGCATATCGACAGCCGTTCCGAGGAGGAGAAAAAGAAGATACCCGGAGCACAGATGGTGAATAAGGATCATCCGCAGGTGATAGAGATATGGAACCTCGTTTTCATGCAGTACAACCGTAAGGCCGACCACTCTCTGGAACCGCTGCCCGCGAAGGTTATCGACACGGGTATGGGTTTCGAGCGTCTGGTACGTACGATGCAGGGCAAGACGAGCAACTACGATACCGATGTCTTCCAGCCCCTCATTCGCGTCATTGCCGAAAAGGCCGGTGCGAAGTATGGAGAGAACGAGCAGAAGGATATCGCCATGCGTGTCATCGTGGACCACTTGCGTGCCATCGCCTTCTCTATTGCCGACGGTCAGTTGCCGTCGAACGCCAAGGCCGGTTATGTGATTCGCCGCATTCTGCGCCGTGCCGTGCGCTACGGCTACACCTTCCTGGGACAGAAGCAGCCTTTCATGTATTCCCTCGTGCCTTGTCTGGTGGAGGAGATGGGCGGCGCGTTCCCTGAACTGGCTGCTCAGAAGGAACTTATCATGAAGGTGATGAAAGAGGAGGAAGATTCTTTCCTGCGCACTCTGGAGACAGGCATACGCTTGCTCGACGGCTTGATGCAGCAGACGAAGGCTGCTGGTAAGACGGTATTGGCCGGCGAACAGGCATTCACTCTGTTCGACACATACGGATTCCCTCTCGACCTCACCGAACTCATCTGCCGTGAGAACGGTCTCACTGTGGATGAAGAGTCCTTCAAGGTGGAAATGGAAAAGCAGAAGGCCCGTGCCCGCAACGCCGCTCAGGTGGAGACGGGCGACTGGCATGTGCTCAAGGAGGGCGAGAGCCGTTTCGTTGGTTACGATTTCACGGAGTATTCCTGCCACATCCTCAAATACCGCGAGGTGAAGCAGAAGCGCGGCATCGTCTACGAGGCAATACTCGACGAGACACCTTTCTACGGAGAGATGGGCGGCGAGGTAGGCGACCAGGGCGTGCTTGTCAACGAGGAGGAGAATATACAGGTGCTCGACACGAAGAAGGAGAACGGTGTTGCTGTGCATATCCTGAACAAGATACCCAACAATCCGGAGGCAGAATTCATGGCCTGTGTCGATGTGGACAAGCGTCGTGCCATCGAGGCCAACCATACCTGTACCCACCTTCTGGATGAGGCCCTGCGCACGGTGCTGGGCACTCATGTGGAGCAGAAGGGTTCGCTGGTGAGCGCCGAAGGTCTGCGTTTCGACTTCTCCCACTTTGAGAAGGTGACTCCGGAGCAGTTGCGCGAGGTGGAGCATCTGGTTAATGAGAAGATACGCGAGAACATTCCTTTGCAGGAGTATCGCGACACTCCTATGGAGGAGGCTAAGAAATTGGGTGCCATCGCCCTCTTCGGTGAGAAGTACGGCGACAAGGTGCGCGTGGTGCAGTTCGGCACCAGTGTGGAGTTCTGCGGCGGTTGTCATGCTTCGGCCACAGGACGTCTGGGTATGATGCGAATCCTTTCCGAGAGCAGCGTGGCTGCCGGTGTGCGCCGTATCGAGGCCATCACAGGTAAGGCTGTGGAAGATATGATGGATAAGATGCAGGATCTCATGACGAACCTCAAGGGTCTCTTCAACAACGCACCCGACTTGATGTCCACCATCCAGAAGGCCATCAACGACAATGCAGAACTCAAGAAGCAGGTAGAGGGCTTCAAGGCTGAGGCTGCGCAGAAACAGAAGGCAGACCTCGTGGCCAAGGCCCACGATATAAACGGCGTGAAGGTAATCTCTGGTGTTGTGCCTGTGGATGCACAGAGTGCCAAGGATATGGCATTCCAGTTGCGCGCAGCATATCCCGAACACACCGTTGTGGTTATCGGTGCCGTAGCGGAAGGCAAACCTTCTCTCACGGTGTCACTTTCCGACGATCTTATGGCAGAGGGAAAGAACGCAGGGCAGATGGTGCGCGAGGCAGGTCGCCTGATTCAAGGCGGCGGTGGTGGTCAGCCCCATTTCGCACAGGCAGGCGGCAAGAATCCCGAGGGACTCATCTCCGCTGTGAGCAAGGTCGTCGAGATGGCTACGGCATAAGGGAAAACTCTTTAGAGCGGGAACGGGATGCGCTCAGTCGTCGTCCGTTTCCCCCTCTTCTCTCTGCTGCTTCGGCCAGTTGATGAGGAACACCTTTTCCGTGGCGCGCGTCAGTGCGGTGTAGAGCCAGCGGAAGTAATCTTCCGAGAGCATCTCTTCCGTCATGTATCCTTGATCGATATAGACATGAGCCCATCCGCCGCCCTGTGCTTTATGGCAGGTGACGGCATAGGCGTATTTGATTTGGAGGGCATTCAGGTGAATGTCCTCTTTCATTTTCTTCATGCGCTCCTTCTTTCCCGGGATGTCGGCATAGTCTTCCCACACGTCGTTCCACAGTTTTTTCTGCTGCTCCGATGTGAGGGCGGGACTTTCGCTCTGCAGCGTGTCGAGCATCACGGTGGCTTCCACCTCCAGGTGGTCGTAGTCGGTGAGTTCGATGATAGCATCCACGAAGCGCAGGCCGTACACCTCGCGTTCTCCGCTGTAGCGACGAACCACAGCCATGTCGCCGTTGGCGATGAAGTCGGAGCTGTGTTCCTCCCCGGCAAACGGCTGTGGCATCCACAGGTAGTTGTTCTTCACTATCATGACGCGGTCGCCGTAGCAGAGTTCCTCCTCCATGTCCAGGATGCGGGCGCGTATGCCCTGATTGAAGAGCCCCGCGCGCTTGTTGCTGCGCGTCACCACGATGGTCTCGTCCCGTCCCACTTCGCCGTAGCTGTCTTCGAGCGATTCCAGCAACTCTTCTCCGCTCACGGTCCTGATGTCCGCGAAGCCACGTGTGCGTAGTCGCGGGAAACTATATACCTCTCCCTCTGTGAGCATCTGTCGCAGGGCTGTTGCGTTCCACAGTATGCCTGATTCCTGTGCCTGCCTCACCACCTGTCGCAACGTGTATTCCATCACCGTGAGACCGTAGCCCTCCAGCAACTCTGTGCTCAGTGCCGGGCTCTCCGTTTCTCCCACGGGCGGTAGTTGTGCTTCGTCGCCGACGAGGATGAGCCGGCAGTTGCGCCCGGTATAGACGTAGCGCAGCAGGTCGTCGAGCAGTTGGCCCTCGCCGAAGAGCTGGTTGCCAGCGCCGTAGTTTTGTATCATGGATGCCTCGTCCACGATAAACAGCGTATTAGGTAGCAGGTTGGGCATTGCGGTGAAGTGCTCGTTGTCGCCGAAGGTGCGGCGGCGGTAGATGAACTTGTGTATGGTGTATGCCGGCAGTCCCGAGTAGCCCGTCATCACCTTGGCGGCCCGTCCTGTGGGTGCCAACAGCACCACTCTCTGCTGCATCGCCGCCCAGGTCTTCACGAGAGCTGCCACGAGGCTTGTCTTACCCGTTCCTGCATAGCCTCTCAACACGAATATGAGGTCGCTTTCGCGGCTCAGCAGGAAGTCCTCCCAAAGTTGCACCACTTGAAGCTGCTCTTCGGTGGGCTGATGTGGAAAGTTTTCCAGTATACGGGGTGCCAAATCGTCACTTCTCATGTGTCTTGCGTGGAAAAAACTCTGTTTTTCTCAAAAAAAGTGAGTGTTTTAGTATCAGTTATCGTGAAATTTCGTACATTTGTGATGCGAATATACGAAATAAAAATGAAATAAAACCATGAAAAAAGTAATTAATGCGGTTTTGGCGGTTTGTGCGGTAGCTTTATTGTTCATTTGCTGGCGCAGTATTGCCGATGAACAGGATTTCGATGCTCAGGTGGATGAACGTGAGGCTGTGGTGAAGGCTCGCCTGCTTCAGATTCGTGATGCAGAGGAGGAATTCAAGAAGCAGCACCCCGATGCAGAGTACTGCGCCGACTGGAATGTGCTTATCAATTTCGTGAAGACCGGCAAGCTGCCCATCATCGTCAAGCAGGGCACTCTTTCCGACGCTCAGATGGATAAGGGTCTCACCGAGCGTAAGGCTGCCGACATCGTTGCCAGCGGCGACCAGGCTGCTATCGCTGCCAACGGTCTGCAGGGTTTCCGTCGCGACACTGTTTGGGTAAGTCTCATGGACTCTCTCTACAAGGAGGAAGGTTTCGTGGCCGACTCCATGAGGTACATTCCCTTCTCCAACGGCGACACTTTCGAAATTATCGCATGCCCCAACACCACAAAATCCGGTGCCATCATTCAGGTGATGGAGTGCGACGCTCCTTACGAGAGCTACCTCAAAGGTATGGGTAAGCGCGGCGACCGTCTCATTTACAACAGGAAGGAAGAAGCAGACGCCAAGGGAGCCTATCCCGGCTTGAAGATTGGCGATGCTGGTAACGGTTGGAACAACAATGCCGGCAACTGGGAATAGTTTCCTGATGAGTTACAGTCTATCCATCCGCGCTTATGCGGGTGGATTTTCTTTTCTTGTCCACAGTGTGGCCTCCGGGCAGGTCATCATTGAGGAGAAGGTGCCGTCGTATGTGGGCGAGTCGGAGACGGAGAACTTCCGTCGTCTCTTGGCTCATCCCCGTCTGGGAGGCAGGGAATACGAGCGGGTGCGCCTCCTATCTAATGCCCCCATCACGCAGATACCTCTCGACGATTTCCGCCGCGAGGACGTTGTTGCCGTCTATCGTCAGGTGTTTTCCGACAGCGTAGTGCGTGCGGAGGACCTTGCCGTGCAGATACTGCCCCATCTGGAGGTGGTGTGCATCTATCATCTGCCGGCGGCTGTGGAGCGTGCCTTGCGCGAGGTGTTTCCGCAGGCCACCATACAGAACTACAACGCCTGTCTCATAGAGTATGCCGCAGCTCATTCTCAGGGCATGCGCTCTTCCGACTACGGCGGCGGCTATCGCGGTTCGGTGGCCTTTCATGCCGTGGTGAGCGATGCGGAGCTCCTCATTGTGGCTTTTTCGCGTGGCCGCCTGCTCTATGCCAATACGTTCTCCTGCGACAACGATGCCGACCGTCTCTACTTTCTCATGAGCGTGTGGCGCCTGCTGGAGATGGACGAGCAATACGACCACTGCAACATCTACGGAGAGGCCCCGGAGTTCTTGAAGAGTGTGCGCGACTTCATCTTCTCGGTCAAGAGCAACAGGCTTCCTTCCCTTATTAATATATAATACGTGCGCGTAATAACGGGGAAATACAAGGGGCGTCATTTCGAGGTGCCGCGCACATTCAAGGCGCGCCCCACTACCGACTTCGCCAAGGAGAACCTCTTCAACGTCCTCGGCGGCTATATCGACTGGTCGGAGGGTCCGGTGGCTCTCGACCTCTTCAGCGGCACGGGCAGCATCACACTGGAACTCCTTTCGCGCGGCTGTTCGCGTGTCATCAGCGTGGAGAAAGACCCTCTCCACCACCGTTTCATCAAGCAGTTTGTGGATTATTTGGGCGACGAGGCCGCTATCCCTCTTCGTGCCGATGTTTTCATGTTTCTGAACCGCTGCCGGGAGCGTTTCGACTTCATCTTTGCCGACCCTCCCTATCAGTTGGAGAATATCGCAGAGATTCCCGACCTTGTCCTCTCGCGCGGCTTGCTCAAGGAAGACGGCCTCTTTGTCCTCGAGCACGGAAAGACGCAGGATTTCTCACAGCATCCCCGCTTCCTCGAACATCGCGCCTACGGCAGCGTGAATTTCTCCTTCTTCCGGTAGAGGACCGCAAAAGATTGGCAAATAATGGTGTTTTTGCAGTGAAATAATCATACCATAAGATGAAAAAGTTGTTTAGGACAATCATGTTGGCAGTGCTGACAGCAACTCCTGCCGCTGCGCAAAACGGTCCCACGATGGGATGGAGTTCATGGAACACCTATGGTGTCAATATCAGCGACGAACTGATACGCAGCCAGGCCGATGCCATGGTGGACAAAGGACTGAAGGATGTGGGCTTCGACCATATCAATATCGATGACGGATTCTTTGGCGGACGCAACACCGAGACGGGAGAACTGCTCATCCACCCCACACGTTTTCCCAATGGTCTCAAACCAGTGGCTGACTATATCCACTCCAAGGGACTGAAGGCCGGCATATACAGCGACGCTGGTGCCAACACCTGCGGCAACTACTACAACGGCGACGTACTGAGTGTCAACGTGGGCTTTTACAACTACGATCAGCGCGATGCGAACTTCTATTTCAACGAGTGCGGCTTCGACTTTGTTAAGGTGGATTTTTGCGGCGGCGATGCTCCGCAGAACTCACAGCGTCTGGCCCTCGACCCGCAGGAGCGCTACACCGCCATATGCGAGGCCATAAAGAACACGGGGCGCACAGATGTCAGGCTGAATGTATGCCGATGGGACTATCCCGGCACATGGGTGCACGATGTGGCCTTCTCATGGCGCACCACACACGACATCTACGACGGATGGGCATCCGTGAAGGGTATCCTGAAGGAGAATCTCTACATGAGCGCCTACTGCTATGACGGACGATTCAACGACATGGACATGCTGGAGGTAGGACGCTCGATGACCTACGAGGAGGACAAGACACACTTCGGCATGTGGTGCATCATGAACTCACCCCTGCTCATCGGATGTAATATGACGAACATTAAGACGTCTGCGCTCAATCTGCTGAAGAATACCGAACTCATCGCACTCAATCAGGACCCTCTGTATCAGCAGGCATACGTCGTGGCGCTGGTCAACGACTGCTACATCCTTGTGAAGGATCTTGAGACGCTCAACGGCAAGAAGCGTGCCTTTGCCATCTTTAACCCCAACGATGTGTCGAAGAATGTCACAGTGAATTTCAGCGACCTCTGTCTCGGCGGCAGGGTGAAGGTGCGCGACGTATTCCTGAAGAGCAACAAGGGCGAATACACCACCAGTTTCCGCGTGAACGGCATCCCGGCTCACGGCACACGCATATATGTCGTGGAGGCGGAGGAACGTCTTGAGCGGACACGCTATGAAGCGGAGACGGCATACATCAGCGACTATCAGGAACTGAAGAACAACCAAACGGAGAAGACCGGTATCTACGAGTATGCCACATACTGCTCGGCAGGACTGAAGGCCGGGTGGCTTGGATGCAGCGAGCAGAACGACCTGCGCTGGCGCAATGTTTATTCCGACAAGGGCGGAGAATACCAGCTCACCATAGCCTACATCTCAGGTGCCGACCGCAATATCACCGTCAGTGTGAACGGAGAGAAGGTGGAAACCCTCAGCGCCAATTCAGGGGGATGGAGCACTGTTGGCACGAAGACCCTCACCATACAGCTGCAGGCAGGACGCAACGAGATACGCCTGTCGAACAGCGCCGACTGGATGCCCGACATCGACTACATCGAGCTCCAGCCTACGGAAGATCCCACGAGGGTGAAATCCTTGGTTTCTGCACATAAAAAATCCGGGCAGGCATACAACCTGCTCGGACAGAAAGTGAACAGCGCCAAAGTGCGCGGTATCGTCGTTCAGGACGGGAAGAAGTATTCCTACTGAAGTATCGATTCGCAGAGGGCCTTCATGGCGGGAACGTCGGAAGCCTTCATGCGGGAGCGGATGGTGACAGCGGGTTCAACAATGGTGATATCCTTCATCTGCTCCAGCAGGCCGCGCATCACCTTGGCTGCGGAGGGAGCCCACGAACCGTTCTCCAGAAGTGCCACACGACGCTTCTGATAGCCCTTAATAAGAAGGTGGTGGAGGAAATCATACATGGGAGGGAAAACACCGGCATCGTAGCTGGCGGCGCAGCACACAAGACGAGGATAGCGGAACGCATCCTCGATGACCTCGGCGAGATCATCGCGTGAGAGGTCGCTCACCACAACCTTGGGAGCCCCCATCATACGCAGCATGTCGCCTATATGCTCCGCAGCAGCCCTTGTGCCACCGTGGATGCTGGCGTAGGCCACAAGCACACCTTCATTCTCTGCCTCATAGCTCGACCAGATGCCGTAGAGACGTACGGCTTCGGCGAGGTCGCTGCCCTTGAGCACGGGGCCGTGGAGGGGGCATATGGTGTCTATCTCGAGGGGAGCCGCCTTCTTGAGCACGCTCTGCACCTGCATGCCGTACTTGCCGCAGATGTTGAAATAGTAGCGACGCGCTTCGCAAGCCCAGTCGGCAAGTGTGCCGTCGGCGTTGTACTGCTCCTTCTCTATGGCGCCGAACTTGCCAAAGCCGTCGGCGGAGAAGAGCACGCGCTCCTTGTCCTCGTAGCTCATGATGACCTCGGGCCAGTGCACCATCGGGGCGGCCACGAAGTGGAGGGTATGCTCGCCCAGAGAGAGCGTGTCGCCCTCCTTGACGATGAGCAGACGTCCATCGAAGCTGACACCGTCGAAGAAATTGGGCAGCATCTTGGCTGCAGCGGCGGAGAGCACGAGTTGCATTCCGGGATAGAGCGTCATCACCTCGCCCACGAGGGAAGCGTGGTCGGGCTCCATGTGGTGGCACACGAGATAGTCGGGCTGGCGGCCTGCAAGGCACTCTGCGAGGCGTTGCTTCCAGGCCTCGCCCTTGCGCGAGTCGGCGGTGTCCATCACCGCAATCTTATCGTCGAGAATGACGTAGCTGTTGTAGCTGACTCCCTCGGGCACGATATACTGGCTCTCGAAGAGGTCGATATCCAAATCATCTACGCCGATGTAGCATATTCTGCTTGAAATTTCCATGTGTCGCAGTGAATTAGTCGTAATTTTTGAATTAAACAATAGGTTTATTGTAAATAGGATTGATTATCTGCAGTTTTACTCATAGTCCGTGATGCCTTTGATTTTCAGGGTGGCGATGGCGCTTTCGTTGCCCTGCTTGGCACTGAACTTGTACCACTTGACGGCCTCCTCCAGTGATGCTTCCGCGTCGCCTTTCAGTGCCTTCTCCACAAGCGTTTGAACTTTTCCATGACTTATTTCATTACATAGACGGGACAAAGATACGAATTTTATTTGAAATTTTGTTAATTATGGATATGCTTTTGGATTTTTTTTTCGTTTTGTGGCAGAATAACGGCTTTAACGCAGGCTGAAATGCACACAAAATGTTAAATGTACTTAAAAATACAGATAAATCGCTTGCGATATAAATTTTTATTCTTACCTTTGCACCCAGAAACATCGCAAACGATATAATTTAAAAAGGATATGGCAAAGATTTATGATTTTAAGGCTCTCACGAGCAAGGGTAAGGAACTGGATTTTGCACAGTTCGAGGGTAAGGTGCTGCTGATTGTCAATACGGCAAGCAAGTGCGGATTCACACCACAGTTCGCAGGACTGGAGGAGTTGAACAAGAAATACAAGGACAAGGGACTGGTCATCATAGGTTTCCCCTGCAACCAGTTCAAAGAGCAAGACCCAGGCAGCGACGGGCAGATTGAGGAGTTCTGCCAGCTGAACTACGGTGTGACATTCCAGATAATGAAGAAGACGGACGTGAACGGTCCGGCAGCAGAACCCATCTTCGAGTATCTGAAGGCTCAGGCACCCGCAGAGGAGTACAGCGGACTGGTGGCCAAGGCTGCCAAGACCCTTTTCAAGGTGATCAGCAAGAGCGTGGAGAAGGACAGCGACATCAAGTGGAACTTCACAAAATTCCTCATCTCCAGGGACGGTTCGACAGTCAAGCGCTATCCGCCCACCGCAGCGCCCAAGGACTTTGAGAAGGACGTGGAAGCAATGCTTGGTTAGTTGAGAGTTTAGAGTTATGCACGCAGAGTTACAACTGGACAATCAGATCTGCTTCCGTCTCTATACGGCTGCGCGACTGGTGATGCAGGCCTATACACCGATACTGACGGCGCTGGGCATCACCTATCCGCAGTATCTCGTGCTGATGGTGCTGTGGGAAGAGGACAATCGGACGGTGAATGACATAGCCCGCCGTCTGCTGCTGGAGACCAATACCGTCACCCCGCTGCTGCAGCGCATGGAGAAACTCGGTCTCGTAGCCCGCAGGAAAGGGGAGCAGGACAAACGCCAGCAGATAGTGAGTCTGACCGCAAAGGGCAGGGCGCTGGAGGATGAGGCTTTCGCCTGTGTGCCTTCCGGCATGGGCGAGCGCATGTCGGCCTGCCCGCTGCAGACAAAAGACTACCAGCGCCTGGCAGAGGCGCTGGATACAATCGTCGATACACTCAGGAAATAGTATCGGCGTAGCCTATATGGTCAATCCGGCTATACGAGATGGCGGATGATGCCTTCGCGGTCGCCGGGGAGATAGTCGATGACAGGAATCTCAATCATCGTGTAGGCACCGGGACGCTGGCGCATCGTGGCACGAGCGGCATTCACAAGCACCTGAGCCGTGAGGGCGGGGTTGTTGATTTTCATGTTGAACTCGAACAGCTGGTTGTGAGTCTTACCGCTCACACCCTTGCGCACGAGGTTCACACCGTGACCCACATCATTGAGGGCATCCACACTCTCCACCTGGAACACATGCGTCTCGTCGCTTGAGAAATAGGGGTCGGCCTTGATAGCCTTGGTCACCTCCTCGAGAGAAGCACCGTCCTCCAGTTCCACATATACCATACGGCGATGAATGCCTTCACCCACGGGAATCGTCATCGAGAGAGCATCCTTCACACCGGCCTTCGAGCGCACGCATACGCTGTGACCCATAGAGCGACCGGGACCGAAATTCGTGTAGGACAAACCCTTCGGGGCAAGGCTCTCCATCAGAGTGCGCACAATGCTGTCGCTACCCGGATCCCAGCCGGCGGAGATGATAGACACAGCACCCGTCTCCTTGGCGGCCTTGTCGAGCGAACGGCGCAAATCGACAATCTGTCCGTGGATGTCGAATGAGTCCACCGTGTTGATGCCGAGAGCCAAACATTTGAGAGCGTGCTCCTCCACCGAACGGGTAGGCGTTGCAAGTATGGCAACATCCACCTTGCCCAGAGCGGTGATGTCGGTCACCACCTTATAGGGACTCAATTCTGCAGGCTGCTCTCCTGAAACAGAGCGACGCACCACACCCATAATCTCCATGTCAGGACTCGCTTCAAGGGCCTGAATGGTATACTTGCCAATGTTGCCATAGCCGACAACGGCGACACGAATTTTATTCATTTTGTAAGTGCTTTTGTGTGTTTTTATTACTTTATTGCTGCAAAGGTACAACTTTTTGCTGTTTTTTGATATAATGGAGACGTTTTTTTGAGACTTTTTGACACAAAATGTCATTTCTCCGCCACATACGAGCCGCTATTGCGGTTGAAAATTCAGAGTGACGCTCTGTAAGCGGCGGCTGTCGGGACCCACCATCAGATCGAACTCGCCCGGCTCCACCGTCCATTGAAGATTGCTGTCATAGTAACCCAGAAGTTCGGGAGTGACGGTAAAAGACACCTGGCGGCTCTCTCCGGCCTTCAGCGTGATGCGCTCGAAGCCTTTCAGTTCCTTCCTCGGACGTGAAATAGTGGCCACGCGGTCGTGTATGTAGAGCTGCACCACCTCCGTAGCCTCGCGCCCTCCTGTGTTGGTGACGGGCACGCTGACTGTCATACCCTCAAGTACGGGTTTGCCGTACTCAAAACGGCTGTAGGTGAGTCCGTAGCCGAAAGGATAGAGTGCGCCGTTGGTCACATCGACGTAGTTGGTGGAGAAGACCTGATAGCGGGGGTCGTTGTCCTCCATAGGGCGACCGGTGGGCAGTATGCTGTAGTAGAGCGGTTCCTGGCCGGTAGCCTTCGGCATCGACACTGTGAGTCGTCCGGAGGGAGACACTTCGCCGAAGAGCACGTCGCACAGTGCGTCGGCCACCTCGCTGCCGTACCACACATTCATGATGGCGGGCACGTGGGCAGCTTCCCATGAGAGTTCTGTGGCACGACCCGCAAAATTAAGCAGTACGACGGGTTTGCCGATGGCACATACCTCATGCAGCAGTTTTTTCTGAGGTGCAGGAAGGGAAAGGTCGGAGCGCGCAGCACCCTCGCCGCTCATCCACGCCGTCTCGCCGAGTGCCATTATCACCACATCCGCCTGACGGGCTGTAGACAATGCCTCCTGGAGCGCGCTCTCGCTGTCCACCGGCGGGATGGGTTCGAGACCGTGGCCGCTGGCCACCTCCCTCTGCGTAGCCAGATTGTCAAGCACATTGCACCCGTGAGCGCACAGCAGGCGTGCACGCCCTTTGAGGCGACGCTCGAAACCCTCGTGCAGTGTCTCGTATTTGCTGACATCCTGGCAGAACGACCAAGTGCCCGTGACATCGCTGCGGGAATCCACCAGAGGACCGATGAGGGCTATCGTGCCCTTCTGCTGCAGGGGCAGCAGGCCGCCCTCGTTTTTGAGGAGCACGAAACTCTCTGCCGTGATGCGGCGGGCAGCCTCGCGGTGTTTCTTGCTATAGACATCCTTCTTCACGCGCTTGGGGTCGCCGAAGCGGTAGGGGTTCTCAAAGAGTCCCAGACGGTATTTCGTCTCCAGTATGCGGCGGCAGGCTCTGTCGATATAGGGCATCACGCTGTCGGGAAGTTGTGCGAAAGCCTTTGCGGCCATATCCATGTCGGTGCCGGCCACCAGAGCACGCACCGCATTCGTCCTGACGCTGCCGAGGCCGTGCCTCGTCATCTCGCTGATGCTGGAATAGTCGCTCACCACCATACCCTTGAAGCCCCATTCGTCGCGCAGCACATCCGTCAGCAGCCACTTGTTGGCTGTGGCCGGTATGCCGTCCACGATGTTGAACGACGACATCACGCTGCCGGCGCCCTCTTCCACAGCAGCACGGTAGGGCGGGAGGTATTGGTTGTACATGCGCAGACGGCTCATATCCACCGTGTTGTAGTCGCGGCCCGACTCCGCAGCTCCGTACAGTGCGAAGTGCTTCACACAGGAAAGCATGGGGTGGGGTCCTTTCTCATAACCTCGCACCATGGCGCGTGCCACCTGGCAACCGAGAAACACATCCTCTCCCGCACCCTCGGCCTGCCTGCCCCAGCGGGCATCGAGGGCGATGTCCACCATCGGTGAGAAGGTCCATGCGATGCCGCCGGCTGTAGCCTCTGTTGCAGCAATGCGCGCAGCTTCCTCAATGGCAGCTATATCCCAGGTGGAGGCCATACCCAGAGGGATGGGGAAGAGCGTCTCGTAGCCGTGTATCACGTCCATGCCGACAAGCAGGGGAATACCCAGTCGCGACTGCTCCACAGCCACGCGCTGCAGGGCGAGGATTTCTTCCGCACCCTTGAGGTTGAGTATCGAACCGAGACGGCCCTCCTTTGCAAGCTTTCCCACTTCCGATTCCTGCGGCGCACCCGTCTGTATGGTGCCGGCAGGGAGCTGTGTCATCTGACCCAGTTTCTCCGTGAGTGTCATGCGCGCCATCAGTGAGTCGATGAAGGCATCCATGGTGTCGGCGGATGCCGCTGCGGCAATCGCCAGAAAGGCAAGAACAAAGAGTTTTTTCATGGTTGTAAGTTTTATTTTTTATTCTTCCCGAAGGATAAAAAGTTTGTCTGAAGGACGTATCTTCCTTGGCAGCGGTATCGATATGTGCTGACCCTGCAATGCTGTCTGCACGGGCTTGAGGTCGTAGCGTATCTCCTCCACGGTGGCGTTGAGCGCTCCGGTTGTGGGACCTGTCACCAGTATCTTGTCGCCCACATTGAGCGGGCATGCCTCTATCTTGAATTCGGCCACTCCGAGACGTGTGTAGTAGCGCACTCCCTTGCCGCAGTACTGTTTGTGCTGGCGGGCCGTGCTGCCCGGCTGGGATGTCCATTCGCCCATGCGCTGTCCCTGATAGTATCCGTCCCAGAAGCCGCGGTTGAACACCTGTGCGAGGCGTTCGTCCCAGGCATCCTTCTTCTCCTCCGTGAACGAGCCGTCGAGCACCGATGTCAACGCCTCCCGATAGCATCTCACCACTGTGTCCACATACTCAGGCCCTCGCGCGCGTCCCTCTATCTTGAAGACCCTCACGCCGGCGTTCCACAGGCGGTCGATGAAACGTATCGTCTTGAGGTCCTTGGGCGACATCACGTACGGGCCGTCTATCTCCATCTCATTTCCCGTCTCCACATCCTCCACGCGGTATTTCCTGCGGCATATCTGCATGCATTCCCCGCGGTTGGCCGAACGGTTCATAGCGTCGAGCGACATATAGCACTTGCCGCTCACGGCCATGCAGAGAGCTCCGTGACAGAACATCTCAATGCGGATGAGTTCTCCCGAGGGACCCTTTATCTGCTCCTCCTCAATGCCTCGGAAGATGGTCTCCACCTGTTCTATTTTCAGTTCACGCGCCAAGACCACCACATCTGCAAACTGGGCGTAGAACTTCAGCGCCTCGATGTTGGAGATGTTGAGCTGCGTGGAGAGATGCACCTCCAGCCCGATACTCCTTGCATACGTCATCACCGCCACATCCGAAGCGATGACGGCAGAGATCTCTGCCTCCTTGGCGGCATCCAGTATCTGCCTCATCATGTCGAGGTCTTCCCCGTAGATGATGGTGTTGACGGTGAGGTAGCTCTTCACGCCGCAGCGACGGCACATTTCCGCAATGCGTTTCAGGTCGTCGATGGTGAATGTGGATGCTGAGTGGGCTCGCATGTTGAGCCTTTCTATGCCGAAGTATATACTGTCCGCTCCTGCTCTGAGTGCTGCCGCCAGCGACTCTTCACAGCCTACGGGAGCCATTATTTCAAAAGGATTCTTCATCTTCATGCGCAAGCGTTCTGCTGTTGGTGTTCGTATATTAGCGGGCGTATTTCTTCGAGTATGGCGTAGAGTTCGTCCACGTGTTCCGCACGGAGCATTCTGATGCGTGTCTCGCGGAAATTCGGGATACCCTTGAAGAGCGGTGTTGCGGCCAGATGGCGTCTCACGTGCAGTATGCCTCTGTATTCGTCAAGGCGCTCCACACTCTTGCGCACCTGCCGCTTGAGTATGTCGAGCTGTTCGTCCACAGAAATCTGTGTCAGTTCGCCCGTTTCCAGATAGTCCTTGATTTCCTTGAATATCCATGGCCTGCCGAATGTGGCGCGCCCCACCATGATGGCATCCACTCCGTAGCGCTCGAAGCATTCCTTCGCCCTCTCTGGAGTGGTAATGTCTCCGTTGCCGATGATGGGTATGTGCATCCTGGGGTTGTTCTTCACCTCCCCGATGAGTGTCCAGTCGGCCTCGCCTGTATACATCTGCGCTCTTGTGCGTCCGTGTATGGTGAGAGCCTGTATGCCGCAGTCCTGCAACTGTTCCGCCAGCGAGACGATGATGCGTTGTTCGTCGTTCCATCCCAGGCGCGTCTTCACGGTGACCGGTGTGTCGGGCACGGCATCCACCACAGCCCTCGTTATCTCCAGCATGAGCGGTATGTTCTGCAGCATTCCCGCTCCGGCACCCTTTCCGGCCACCTTCTTCACGGGGCAGCCGAAGTTGATGTCGAGGACATCGGGATGAGCCAGTTCAACCACCCGCTGTGCCGCATCGTGCATCGCCTCCGTAAAGCGTCCGTATATCTGTATCGCCACGGGGCGCTCCTCGGGCGACACCTCCAGTTTCTCTATGCTGCGGTTCACACCGCGCACGAGGGCGTCGGAGGAGACAAACTCCGAGTACACCATATCCGCTCCCATCTCTCTGCAGAGCAGGCGAAACCCTATGTCGGTGACGTCTTCCATAGGGGCGAGGAACACGGGGTATTTACTTTGTGGAGAAAGCCAGTGCATACATCTTCATCTGCTTGAGCATTGCCAGCAGGCCGTTGGAGCGTGTGGGTGAAAGGTGTTCGCGCAGTCCTATGCGTTCGATGAAATAGAGGTCTGCCGCCATGATGTCCTGCGGCGTCTGGTTGTCGAGCACGCGAATCAGCAGGGCCACTATACCCTTCACGATGAGGGCGTCGCTCTCTGCCTGAAAGCGCACTTTGCCGTCCACCAGGTCGGCCTGCAGCCACACGCGGCTCTGACAGCCGTCGATGAGATTCTGCGGGGTCTTGTACTGCTCGGCCAGGGGTTCCTGTTCGCTGCCCAGGTCGATGAGCAACTGGTATCTGTCCATCCAGTCGTCAAAGTCCTCGAACTCCTCAATGATTGCGTCCTGTATCTCGTTTATTGTCATCTCTTTTGTGTTATTTGCGTTTTTCGTTGTAAAGCAGTTGCACCACACTCTGCCCGACAGCCTTCAACACCTTCCGGTCGATATTCTCCGGCGTATCCTCCAGTGTGTGCCATGTGTGGCCGAACACTGAGCGCCCATATTCATGATAGGGTATGATGTCGATGCAGGGAATGCCTGCGCGGTTCACATACAGATGATCATCCACCACTCCGCCGCCGTCGCGCATGGGGAAATAGTGTCCGTAGCCTATCTGGCCGGCTATCTTCCACAGTCTGTCCACAAGGGGTTTTGCGTATCTCACGCTGGCTTCCTCCATTGAGAATGTGGCGCCGTATCCGCCCACCATATCGAAGAGTATGCCGTAGGCCGGTTTGTCCTCCCTTCCCGCCATCTTCTGGCTCCACAGCTGGCTGCCCAGGCACCAGGTCTCTGCTCCTCCGCCGTCCTCAGCCCAGTCGGGTGTGCCCATATCCTCGGCATCGAAGCAGACGAAATCTATCCCGTAGGACAGCGCCGAATCCGCTTCGTGCAGCAGACGTGCTATCTCCAGCATCACAGCCACACCGCTGGCTCCGTCGTTGGCGGCAGGCACGGGTGTGTGATGGTTTCTCTCGTCTTCATCGTTGTCTGCCCACGGACGGCTGTCCCAATGGGCGCACAGGAGCACGCGCCGTTTCTCCTCAGGATTGTAGCGCGCTGTGATATTACGTGCATTCAGAGGCGTCCCGTCCCACATCTTCACCTCCCCGCGCTGCTCTTCCACCAGACATCCGTGGCGCTCAAACTCCCCGCATATCCAGTCGCCGCATTGCCTCCATGCCTCGCTTCCCGTCACACGCGGTCCGAAGCTGCATTGCTTTTCTATATAGCAGAAGGCCGTATCCTCGCAGAATTCCGGACAAGGCCGCAGCGCAATGGTGTCCGTCTCCCGCGACAACACTTTTGTCTTGTCTCCGCAGGCAGACAGTATGCCCGTCACAAGAAGTATTATAAAGAGTGCTTTCTTCATCTCGTTCCTCTTTGTACCTCGCGCATCACACGCAGGAAGTTCTCTCCCCACAGCAGTCGCAGGTCCGCTTCGCTGTAGCGTTCGCGCAGCAGGCGGCACGTGAAATTGATGATGTCGGAGGCAGATGCCACTCCCGGCACACCGCCGTCGCCGTCGAAGTCGGTGCCCACTCCCACGTGTTCCACGCCCATCACCTTCACCATGTGGTTGAGATGCGCCACAGCGTCTTCTATCGTGGCTCCTCCGTCCTTTCTCAGGAATCCCTCGTAGAATGTCACCTGTGCCACACCGCCCTTCTTGGCCAGCGCCCGCATCTGCTCGTCGGTGAGGTTGCGCGGATGGTCGCACAGAGCCCGTGCGCTGCTGTGTGAGCATACGATGGGCCTCTCAGATATCTCCAGTGCATCGTAGAAGGAGCGCTCGTGAGCGTGACTCATATCCACCATCACGCCCAGCCGGTTCATCTCCCTGATGACATCGCGTCCGAAGGCGCTCACGCCTCCGTGAAGATGCTCGTCTGCACCCTTGAGGCGCGCTGAGTCGCAGATGTCGTTGTCGCCGTTGTGGCAGAGCGTCATATATACGATGCCCTCCTCCTTGAAGTGCTGGAGAAGACTCAGGTCGCGCCCGATGGCATATCCGTTTTCTATACCCGTCATGATGGCCTTCCTGCCGCTTTCCTTGATTCTGTAGAGGTCGTCGGGGGTCTCTGCTATCGCCACTCTGCCGGCGTTGCCGCGCACCATGGTCTTTATGCCGGTGAGTATTTCGTCGGCCTGCGCCGTTGCCCGTGCCCTCGCCTCATCGGTGAGGTCGCCCTGGGGCAGATATGCCACCATTATGGATGCGTCCAGCCGGCCTTCCTCCATTTTTACCACGTCCACCAGGGCTTTCTCGCTCCTGTGGGCAAACTCGCTCACTCCCACCATCGGTGTGTCGCAATGGGAATCCAGTGTGAGGTGCTTTGCGTGGAACGCCTTTGCCGCCTTGAACTCCGCCGCTCTTTCCACCAACCAGGCGAACAGTGCACGATGTCTTTCTCCCTCTTCTCCGCCGGCGAGGCACTCTGGGTGCCACTGCACTCCTATGATGCTCTTGCATTCCGCCGATTCAACGGCTTCCACTACGCCGTCGCTGCTTCTGGCCACCACCTTGAGGTGACGTCCGCAGTCCTTGACGGCCTGATGGTGAAAACTGTTCACAGCCAGTGCTTCGCACTTTCCCATGACGCTCTCCAGAAGGCTTCCTTCCGCAATCTTCACCTCGTGGGTGGTCACATCGCGTGCTTCCTCCTGACTGTGGTGCAGCAGCGCACTTGTTGTCTCCACACCCTCCTCGGCCTTGTATTGCGAGGGCAGATCCTGATACAGCGTACCGCCCAGAGCGATGGCTATCATCTGCTCACCCCTGCATATTCCGAGCATCGGCACCTGCCTGCGCTCGGCCTCGCGGATGAGGTCCAGTTCCAGGATATCGCGGTCGATGCAGATGCCCGACAGGTTGGGAGCGGGCTCTTCGCCCAGCAACACGGGGTCGATGTCTCCACCTCCGCTGAGCAGTATGCCGTCCAAGAGCGACAGCGTCTGCATCAATGCCTCACGCTGCTGATAGGGCGGTATGATGAGGGGCACACCGCCGGCCCTGAGCACACAGTCGTAGTATGCCTTCGCCAGCTGGCTTCCCTTCTCTCCGAAGTTGCTCGTAATACCGATTACAGGCATCAGTCCTCAATCGTTTTCCAGTCTTCCTCCATCTGGGGAGCTTTCTCCGCGCGGGGCTGACCGATGGGTAGTTCCTTCTTGATGTTCTGCCTGAGGGATATCAGCGTCTCTGTGGACACCACGCCGTCTATCTCCTGCAGGCGGTCGTTGAGCAGCTCCATGAGATGGGCGTTGTCGCGGGCATAGAGCTTCACCAGCATGGTGTAGGGACCTGTGGTGAAATGACACTCCACCACCTCGCTTATCTTCGTCAGTTCCTGCACCACGGATTTGTACATGGAGCCCTTCTCGAGCGTGATGCCGACGTAGGTGCATGTGTTGTAGCCGAGGCTTACGGGATTCACGTGGTATCCGCTACCTACGATGACACCCATGTCGATGAGGCGCTGCACACGCTGGTGCACAGCTGCGCGTGACACTCCGCACTCTGCAGCCACATCCTTGAACGGGATGCGTGCGTTGTTAGAGATAATCTCAAGGATTTTCTTGTCTAAGGAATCTATTTTATCTGCCATAATATAACATTTTGATAGGCAAAGGTACAAAAAATAGTTGAAAGTTGAGAGTTGAGAGTTGAGAGTTTTCTTTTTATTGACATTTTTCTTTCATTTTTCCATGTTCTTGCTTCTTCGGTATATCTTTTTTCGTACTTTTGTGCTCATGAAGACAGTTCTCCTTGTTGTCGGCAAGACCACAAATCCGCATTTCGTTTCCTCCATAGAGGAATACTGCCAGCGTCTGGCGCATTACACCACCTTCGAAATCGATGTGATACCGGAGTTGCGGCAGACGCGTGCCCTTTCCGTCTCTCAGCAGAAAGAGCAGGAGGGCGCTCTCATCCTCAGCCGCATTCAGCCGGGCGATCGTGTCATCCTGCTCGACGAGCACGGTGTGGAGCGCCGCAGCGTGGATTTCGCCTCGTGGCTGGAGAAGCGCATGGCTTCCGGTGCCCGTCGTCTGCTCTTCATTGTGGGCGGTCCTTACGGATTCTCCGATGCTGTCTATGGCCGTGCCGATGAGAAGATTTCGCTCTCGCAGATGACGCTGTCGCATCAGATGATACGCCTGCTTTTTGTGGAGCAGCTCTACCGCGCCTTCACCATCCTCCACAATGAGCCCTACCACCACGAGTAGCATTCGACTGTCAAACGTTAAAAGAAAAACTGCACAAACAAGATGAAAAAAATATCCTCTGTCTCTTTTGCCATAGCATTGTTGTCTGTTGTTCTGGCGGTGGCAGGATGCAAGCCTGCCGGTGTTGACACAAAGCAGATGTCCGGTACGATGGATGCCCCCGTGCCCTCTGACATGATGCCCGACAGTGTTCAGCAGGCATTGGCCGAGGCATTCAAGTACCATTGCCATGAGCTCTTCAGCGACACGGTAAACGACATCAGCGTATCAAGTATCGATGAAATAGACGAAACATCAACGGAGGGCTACGGCATCGAGGTGACGAAAGGTGCGATGTCAACCACCTTCCCCGATATCCGCAACACGCGCTGCCCGCAGGCAAGCTACGATGCCTCCACGGGCGACCTCTGGCTGGCCAGTTCGGCGATGGAGGGTACGGGAGTTCGCGTGGAGTGGCTTTATCAGATTCGCTTCGGCGAGAACGGGTCGGCATATATAAAGACTGTTGTCAACCCCTACCGTGTGCAGCAGGAATTGCTACAGCGCCTGCGCTATACCGTCGATGGTGAAACCGTCTCACTCTACGACGGCGACAAACTCTTGGCTACAGCCACCAACACCGTTCAGGATATGGGCGGCTTCGATGATGATCAGCCGTTGTGGATTGGCGAACAGTTATACTATGATGTCAGCGCAGGCGAACCGAAGCTGGTATTCGTTCCGGGTGTGAAGTTCACTACGGGTCTTGTGCTGACCTACGACGACATGCCCGAATTATATTCGCCCGTCACCATCGACGAAAACGGAAAACTCACCATCCGAGAAATCTCCGTAGCCCCATAATCACAATCTGTCTTGAAGGATTTTGGCATTTTTGAAGTCAAAATGATATTTTGCCTGCAAAAAAAGCATTAAAACGACCAAAAGTCGCTGGAAAAATAGCACCAACAGTTGCAAAAGTCGCTGGAAAAATGTACCAGATGGCATACACGTAGCCATGAAAACGTTACTTTACCGCTATGTTGCTGTCGGCGGACTCCCTGCTGCCGTTAATGCTCTGATAGAAACGGGAAATATGAATGAGGTGAATGAGGTTTGGAAATCCATCCTCAAGGAGTATCGTTCGGATATGGTGAAGTATGCAGAGGATAAGGACAAACCCCACATCCGAGCATGCTTCAATGCCATCCCTAAGCAACTGGCCAAAGAGAACAAGAAGTACCAGTATTCCAAAGTGGAGAGCGGTGGTCGTGGCGTGTTCTACAAAGACTCGCTGCAATGGCTGGAAGATGCCGACATCATCCGCCGATGCTACAACTCAAACATTACAGGCCTTCCGTTGGAGGGCAACGCAATAGACAATGTATTCAAGGTCTATACCGCTGACATTGGTATGCTCGTTGCGATGTTGGGTGGTGCTACAAGAGCCGACATCCTGCAAGGCAATCTGGGCGGTTTCAAGGGAGCCATCTATGAGAATCTGATGGCCGATACGCTCATCAAGAAAGGTCAGAGTCTTTACTATCTTCAGAAAGATTCTGGCATGGAGCTGGATTTCCTCATCCGATATAAAGGCGAGTGCGTGCCAGTAGAGGTGAAAGCAAAAACTGCGCAGGCCAAAAGCATATCAACCGTCAGGAAACATCCAGAGAAATATGGCGTGAAGCATTTTATCAAGTTTGGTGACTATAACATAGGCCGCGACGGCGACCTCCTGACGCTCCCCACCTATATGCAGTTCCTGCTCGACCTTGAACCAGAAGTTGTGACGTTGGAGAAAATCGACACCGATGAGCTTACACGCTTGGCACGAGAGATTTTAGGGAAGCAGTAATATTATAGTGTAGAGACGCGCAAAAAATCAGTGCCTGCACACAAAAAAAGATGCCACACAGATAAACTCTGCATGGCATCCGTATTATTGCCAATGGCTAATAACAGTCAAAAGCCTAATTCACCCGATAAATCTTTCCGCCTTGGATGTAATAGCCGCTCTTGGGCTTCTCTGTCAATCTGCGTCCGTTGAGGTCGTAGATGGGAGCGTTGATATTTACGTCTGCCTTTTCTTTGCTTGCTTCGATCTCCTCTACAGCAGAAGGATCTATTGGCTGTATATTACCAAATAAACTCCAAGGAGAAGTCACCTCGTACGCATCTTTTACAGATTCGTAGACATAAAGTGTCGCATTCTCTTGGTCAACGCCCTCAAATGCATCATCTGCTGTATCAGGCACAGGAACTGTGGGATAATTCTTGTAGACCTCGTATAGTTTGTAAGACTCAAGGTCTGCCAAATACTTATTCCACTGGTTTTTGTATTCCGTCAGAGTCATGCAAGTGGTCTCATCTACCTTGAAATAAGGATTACTGCTCAACGCCATCCACTTGTTGTTTTTTCTAGTCGTCGCTGTTCTTGTATTAAACAATCTCTTGTAATAATTAAGCCATAGTTCTTTAACCTCGTCTTCTGTGTAGAGATTATCAACAGTCACATCCGTAGTCTCATCGCAATTTGTGGTTGTCGGCGGGTCAAGTTCCGTGTTATGTGCAGGGTTGAACGGATAAAGATAGTCCGTGGTAGGAATATCATTAGGATCAACTCCCGGCTTTGGCATCACGGGTTCGTCTATCGCGTATGACTCTGGATCCCTATCGGTCTCTGTCACCAGACAGGTCACGGTCTTGAGACTGGTGCAATCTGAGAATGCCCGTGCACCTATGCTTGCGACACTCTCAGGAATCGTAATCGACGGAAGTTCTGTACACCTGGAGAAAGCACTTGTGCCAATCGTTGTCACACTATTGGGAATGGTGACAGAAACAAGACTGGTACACAGAGCGAACGCATTATTACCAACGGATATTACACCTTCGGGAATAGAAACAGAAGAAAGTTGGGCGCAATCGTTGAACGCATCGTTACCGATAAATCTTGTTTCGTTCTTAATCGCATAACTACTTTGTTCCTTATCAACGACCTCCACTAAGTAGGTATCTGCGTATCTCACATTGCTGTCTACAGGAAGGCTTGTGCAGCCTGCGAACGCGTTATATCCTACACTTGTCACGCTCTTCGGAATTTTTATCGACGTAAGACTATAACACCCTTGGAAAGTGGCATCTCCGATTACCCCCACGCCATTGGCGATGCCGACCGATGTGAGGTTGGAACAATCTTTAAAAGATTTTCCCCCAATATACCATACGCCACCTGGAATATGTATTGATGATAGAGCTGAGCAACCGGAGAATGCTTCTTCGCCGATGTATCCCAAACTCTCGGGCATAGACACACTGGTGAGTTCGGAGCAATTATAGAAAGCATTCTCTTTAATGTGCGTCACACCCTCACCCAATACATATTTCTTCACCTGATTTCCATAAATATTTGAGTTAACCGCATAATTAGAAATTATTGTCACATCGGTAAGATTTTCGCAGTTACCAAAGACATTCGTCCCAATGGATGTCACACTCTTTGGAATAGTAACAGATGTTAGTGCGGAGCAATAACCGAAAGCATTTTCGCCAATGCTCGTTACGCTCTCAGGAATGGTGACATAACTCAGAATAGAGCAACCATAAAAGGCAGAACTGCCAATGCTCGTCACACTATTGGGAATAACCATGGACGTGAGATTGGAACAATCATAGAAGGCTCCGTTACCAATCCATCGTGTTCCCTCCTTTATGTTATACATGCCCTGTGTCTTATCTATCGCCTTTACTAAATATGTATCTGCATATCTTAAGTTGTCGGTCACAGGAAGGCTTGTGCAGCCTTCGAACGCATTATATCCTACGCTTGTCACACTCTCTGGGATATTTATCGACGCAAGGACGGGGCAACCTTTAAAGGCTTCGCTGTCGATACTTGTCACGCCCTCGGGTATATTTATCATTGTCAAAGCAGAGCAACCAGAGAAAGCAGCAATTCCAATGCTTGTCAAAGTGCCGTCCTCTTCAGTAGAAGCAACGGGAACTATACTCTCAATAGTCCGTCGAGCAGAACTCGTCACGACACCGGAAATCTCAACAGAAGTGAGCCCCGTACAACTCAAGAATGCATAACGGCCAATACCCGTCACGCTCTTGGGAAGGACAACAGATGTCAGGCCTGTGCAGAGGGCGAAAGCCTGCTGACCGATACTCTTTACGCCTTCCGGAATAACGCTGTTTTTGCATCCAAACAATAATACGCCCGAGGCGGTCTCAATGATGGCATTGCAATTGTTGTGACTATCATATATTTTATTATCTTCAGTAACAACAATGGACGTGAGGCCAGAGCATCCAGAGAAAGCATATTCGCCGATGCTCGTCACGCTATTGGGAATAGTAATGGACGTGAGGCCAGAACAATTACCAAAGGCATCGTGGCCAATACTCGTCACACTCTCGGGAATGGTGATTCCTGTGAGGCTGTTGCAACGAATGAAAGCCAAATCACCAATTGTTGTCACGCTATTACCCATAGTTACAGAAGTAAGGCTGGGGCAATCACAGAAGGCCATCTTGCCAATGCTTGTAACACCTTCTTCTATTTCAACAGACTTTATCAAACTGCAATAACTATACCAAGGCAAATTAAAGGAAGAAGAATAATCCGCCATATCTCCCGTGCCAAAGATAACCATATGCATGTCCCCGTGCAACTCGAAGCTGACATTTTCGCCACACCTGCCGGAAATGACGATGTCCGTTACCGTCACTTCACAAGAGGCCGAGAGGTTCGTTCCATCGGTTGTTGTTGCTGTAATGGTAGCCTTACCTACGGCAACAGCTTTTACCAATCCTGTTTCATCCACTGTAGCCACATCCGTGTTGGAAGACTCCCACGTCACTTCTTGAACGGCTGTTTTTGGCCGCACGGTGGCATTCAGTTGAGTTTGATTCTTCAGATTTATGCTTATCTCAGTCTCGTTAAAAGCGATGGATGTTGCTGGTGTATCAAATCCTTTAATTGTACCAAACTTGCTCCATTGTTCAGAAGACTTATAATTGTTTATTACAGTATTGGCCACGTAAAGCGTTGCGTCACTCAGAGGAACATTTCTAAAGGCGTCTTCTCCCACTATATCCACATTCTCCGCCAAGCAAGTAACAGAAGTCAACTCTGTACATCCAGAGAAGGCCCCATCGCGAATTTTTGTTACACTCTCGGGGAGAGTGATTGATGTCAGACCTGTACAACCAGAGAAAGCACGGTACCAAATTGCTGTCACATCGTCGGGAACAAGCGTGTTTTTACATCCTGCTATCAATTCGTTTGAAGCTTTCTTTATTATGGAATTACAGCCATTTCTACTATCAAACACTGTATTTCCTGCTTCAACAGTAATTGATGTCAAACCTGTGCAGCCATCGAAAACAGCTTGGCCGATATCTGTCACACTACTAGGTATGTTGATTGATGTCAGACTTGTGCATTGATAGAAAACATCGTAGCCAATACTTTTCACACTGTTCGGGATGGTGATGGAGGGAAGGTTAGTACACCATGCAAAGACATGATTGCCTATCGCCGTCACGCTCTCGGGAATAGTTACAGAAGTCAAAGCCGAGCAACTTCTGAAAGTATAGTTTGCTATGCTCGTCACACTCTCGGGAATAGCAATCGATGTCAAACCATCACAATCTTGGAAAGCGAATTCCCCTATACTCGTCACGCTATTGGGAATGGTAACAGATGACAGGCCAGAGCAACCATAGAAAGCAGAACTTCCGATACTCGTCACGCTGTTAGGGATAGTGACATATGTCAGCCCCATGCAACCAGAGAAAGCATAATCACCCACACTCGTCACTCCATCCTCTATTATCAACGACAGCATTATGCCCCTATAGTCTTTCCACGGCTGTTCTGAACTTGATGCGTAATCTGTCATATTTCCCGTACCTGAGATTACAAGTCGCCCGTCAGCATGCAGGGTATAGGTCACATTCTCACCACATTTCCCAGATATAGTTGCAGGCAGTATCATCCCAAATGCATTCCATTGATCTGCAGCCTTGTAGGCATCAACGGAAGCAGAGGGAACATATAGTTTTGCAGATTCTTGAGGAACTACAATAAAAACACCAGAAGACATTGTCGGTACAGTCTCCGCCATGCAAATTAGAGACTTGAGACCTCTACAATTTCCGAAAGCAAAATGACCGATGTTTGTCACGCCATTACCAATTGTGACAGACGTGAGGCCGGAACAATAATAGAACGCCTCACTATCTATGCTCGTCACGCTATTGGGAATCGTGACAGACTTGAGACCTTTGCAATCTCTAAAAGCGTTCTCACCTATGCTCGTCACGCCATTGCCTATGACTACAGATTTAAGGCCAGAGCAAGAGGAGAAGGCTTCTTTGCCAATGCTTGTCACACCGTTGCCAATAGTGACTGAAGTGAGACCTGAGCAATTTTTGAAAGTATTGTCTGCAATGCTCGTTACACTCTCAGGAATAGTGATGGACGTGAGGCCGGAGCAACCCCAGAAGGCATAACTGCCAATGCTCGTCACACTATTGCCAATAGTGACCGACGTAAGGCCGGAGCAACCAGAGAAGGCATTATTGCCGATGCTCGTCACGCTATTGGGAATAGTCACAGACGTAAGGCCGGAGCATCCCGCGAAGGCATCATTGTCGATGGTCGTCACACTGTTGGGAATATTAATAGACGTGAGGTCGGAGCAACCATCGAAGGCATAACCGCCAATATTCGTCACACCATTACCAATTGTGACAGACTTAAGGCTGGAGCAACCACTGAAGGCAGATTTGCCGATGCTTGTCACACTATTTGGAATCGTAATTGACGTGAGGCTGGAGCAACCAGAGAAAGCAGCATTGCCGATGCTCGTCACGCTGTTGGGAATCACCAAAGCCGTCACCTCCTGACCACCAATATAAAGATGATGAGCATAACTTAGAGGATTGCTTTTAAACGAAATATTACACAAACTCTCTATACTGGCAAACTCTGCTTTCGTGAGGCCGGAGCAGTTATAGAAGGCACGATAGCCGATGCTCGTCACACTGCTGGGAATGCTGACAGACTTGAGGCTGGAGCAATCCGAGAAGGTATCATCGCCGATGCTCGTCACACCTTCTGGAATCACCAGATCTTTTATCTCTTGACCATCTATATAAAGATGATGTGCATAATAGAGAGGATTGGAATAGTCTTCATCACCAAACGAAATATTACATAAACTCTCTATACTGGCAAACTCTGCCTTAGTGAGGCCGGAACAATATCTGAAGGCCTCCCTACCGATGCTCGTCACGCCATTACCAATTGTGACAGACGTGAGGCCGGAGCAACCATAGAAGGCATAATTACCGATGCTCGTCACGCTATTGGGGATATCTATTGATGTCAAACCATCACAATTTTCGAAAGCGCGTTCCTCAATTGTAGTCACGCTATTGGGGATATCTATTGAAGTCAAACCATCGCAAATTCTGAAGGCATCACTGCCAATGCCCGTCACACCATTACCAATAGTGACAGATGTGATTCTGGAGCAGTTATAGAAGGCAAAATCTCCTATCGTCGTCACATCATCACCAATGACAAATTTCGTCACCTGAGAACCGAACATCTCCCCAAGGTTACTATCGGCACTATACTTTTTTGAAACAATGGCATCGGAGTTCAATGTGACTGATGTGAGGCTAGAGCAGCCATAAAAAGCATTATTCCCAATTGTCTTTGTTCCACTCCCAATAGTTATGGACTTTAACCCTGAACAGCCAGAGAAAACATTTGTACCAATGCTCATCACACTATTAGGAACGGTGATTTCTTTGAGATTTTCGCAACGATTGAAAGCGCTATTGTCGATTTTTGTCACGCTATTACCAATAGTTACAGAAGTCAGAGCGGAGCAACCATCGAAAGCACAATCACCAATAGTTGTCACGCTGTTGGGAATATCTATTGACGTGAGGCTGGAGCAACCATAAAAAGCACTTCCTCCGATGGTTCTCACATTATTGCCGATAATAACTGTCGTGATATCAGAACAATCCCGGAAAGCATACTCACCGATACTTCTCACAGAATCACCGATAATATATTCCATTACCTTTGATCCGAATATGGTGCCCATATTGGTATTATCATATCGACGGGCATTATTTAAATCAACATGATCGTGTGATACGATGGCATTTGAATTCAAATATACCGAAGTGATACTGCATCCGGAAAATACTCCACCGGCTAATTTTGGTACGCCACTTCCAACAGATACCGATGCAAGGTTGGAACAATCCTTGAAAACATAACTGCCAATACTCGTTACACTATTAGGAATATCTATTGAAGTCAAACCTGAACAAGCAGAGAAAGCTGAGCTGCCTATACTTGTTACACTGTTAGGAATATCTATTGAAGTCAAACCTGAGCAGTTAGCGAAAGCATTGCTACTTATGCTCGTCACGTTGTGGGGAATATTAATTGATGTCAGACCAGAGCAGCCATGGAAAGCATAATTTCCAATAGTTATCACACTGTTAGGGATATCTATGGACGTAAGAGCGGAGCAACCGTAGAAGGCATAAGTGCCTATCTTTGTCACACCATCACCAATGATATATTCTTTAACTTGCGAACCAAAAATCTTATCAAAATTACTACTGTTACTATACGTTTTTGAAACAATGGCATCGGAGTTCAATGTTACAGATGTGAGACATGTACAGCCATAAAAAGCATTACTCCCAATAATTTTTGTTCCACTACCAATAATTATAGACTTTAATCCCGAACAGCCATGAAAAGCGGACGTCCCAATGCTTACTACATTATCCGGGATTGTGATAGATGTAATATCCGTACAATTGGAGAAAGCAGATTCACCAATGCTCGTCACACTTTCGGGAATGGTTACGCTTTTTAGATTCGTACAATCATAAAAAGCACTTCCTCCGATGGCTGTTACACGATACCATTTCCCGCTGTGCATGACCGATGAGGGGATGGACACACTCCCTGAATAATATCCATCGTGTGCGCCGTATTCTGAAGTTATATACGTTACCGTGACGCTTGTGCCATCAGTATTTTCATTATAATAAACTCCCATGTACTCAAATACTATTGCATTTGAGGTAACGGATGCTGCAAAAAGTAACAACGAAGCGAAGAATCGCTGAAAGAGTAGTTTGTTTTTCATAGATGTTATATTTTAGGTTTATAGTTGTTTCGTTATTATAGTAACAGACAAAAAGAAAACGTGGACTTTAACTTCGTCTACGTTCTTCGAGGTATCGGCAAACACCTAACACACTATATCCGAGTAAAAGCCCACGCCATCCGACGTGAGCATCCGAGCCTTTACTCTTGTGTGTTCTTGTAAATTTTGCCGAATTTCGAAGAACAAGATTCAAGCGGACGCTTCTATTTCAAAGTATATTTTGTCTGTCTATTTTCCTATAGGCGGTTTGGTTTAAAGTTGCACAATTCGTTTTAACTCGCCACAAAAATACACTTTTTTCTATAAACTCACATCTTTTCCCCCACTTTTTCATCTTCAAATGCCGTAAAAAGTCTTTGAGGGCACAAGATTTACCCAGTCCACTTGTCCGATTGTCCGATTTCTGTGAATAACTGAGATTGGAAGCTCTAAATGAAAAAAGGGCAAAATAGCGGAAAAAAGTTAAAAAAAATGCGCAGGATGAAAGAGTAAAATTAAGCGTTTCCTGACTCCTTACAGAGTACTTACAGAGTACCTACAGAGTACTTTCAGAGTCCTTATTAGTGAGCTCTTACGCGAGATTTATTTGCCCTTTTGGGGCGAATAATATGCAGTTTTGGGGATATTTCTGCGCCAAAACACGACTTTCTGTTGAAAAAATGAGAAAAACGACCATCTGTTTTTTTGCCAAAAATCAGCTTTTCCGCACTCATTATTCACATCAAAATACAGCAATTTTCCCACCACAATCGCTAACATATCACAAAACATGATACACAACTTGTTGATTTTCAATAATAACACCTGATTAGTTGTCATTAATTGTCATTGTCATTAGTTGTCATTAGCGTTTTCACATTGAAGGAGGGTCTTTTGGGGCTCATGAGTAATATATAAATATATATATTTATATATACTCATGGCGATTTTTGGGGAGTCCAAAGTCCTTAATGACAATTAATGACCATGACAATTGGTGACAACATCCTTTTCTCTCTCAAAAAAAATCGAAAAAAGTTGGTAAATCATTCGAAAACCGCAATGTTGATGTCGTATCTTTGCGGTGCAAATTGAGAATTGACAATTGACAATTGATAATTCCCCTGCGCAGGGGCTGCAATGCGCCTGCAGTGCGCCTGCGGACTCACTTCCCCAACGCCTCACCTGCAAAACGGTGACGCGATGTCAACATATACGAAAAGCGTTCTTTGATTTATTGCAACACCAGCCTTACAGCAACTTGAAGGCGTAGCCCTCATCGCGAAGCCATTCGAGAGCGGGGCGGAGCATCACCCGCAGTTTGTCAATGCTCTTGAGCGAGTCGTGGAAAGTGATGATGGAACCCGGGCGGGCATAGCGCTTCACATTCTGCAGGACATCCTCCGCCGTGAGAAGCTTGGAATAGTCGCGCGTGACGAGGTCCCACATCACAACCGTGTAGCCCGAATAACGCAGGGTGCGATACTGCACAAGACCCATGTAGCCGTGCGGCGGCCGGAAAAGGTCCACACTCCGGCGCGGGGTGAGCGTCTTGAAGAGGCGGTCGCAACGGTAGACATTGGCAAGATATTTCCACGAAAGCCAGCGGATGCCCCCGATGTGGTTGAAGGTGTGGTTGCCCACATGATGGCCGCGACGCAGCACCTCGAGATACAGCTCAGGATACTTGCGCACATTGTCGCCCACCATGAAGAAGGTGGCCTTGATGCCCAGTTCGTCCAAGAGGTCGAGCACAAAGGGCGTCGCCTCGGGGATGGGTCCGTCGTCGAAGGTCAGATAGACGGCCTTGTCCGACGGATCCATGCGCCAAAGGGCATGCGGATACAGCCAACGCAGGAAGCGTGCAGGTTGTTCGATGAACATCAGTAGAGACCCGGGAAGCGTGAGCTGTAAAGGTTGAACATCTCGTCAAACTCCTGTGTGCGTGAGGAGTGGGCACGCTCCATGATGTCGATGGCATTGTTCATATAGTAGAGAGCCACCATAATCTCATGGTTGGAAAGGCGCTGCATGTGAGGCGACATGTTGGCATACCAGCGGAGATACTCACCGCAGGTGGCAGCCACCTTCTCGCAGATGTCGGAGGCCTTCTTGAAGTCGCCGCAGAAGGTCCACACGGTGGCGAGGTCGAGCGAACCGCTGTTGAAGGAATGGGGCACGGTGGTCTCGGGGATAGCCGCTTCAGCCTTCTCCACCACCTTGCGCGCGCGTTCCATATCTCCATCCTCCGCCAGCGACATGGCAAGTGTGGCAAAGAGACGGCGGTGTGTCCAGCACATACGCATTACGGTTTCATCGAGGTAGATGTCGGGATTGTCGAGACCTCCGAAGCGGAACTTCGTCATCAGATTCTCATACATGCGGTCTACGTCGATGTTGCGACCGGTCTCCTCCGTGTTCCAGGGGGTGATGCGGTTGGCCAGACCCTCCTGCACGAAATTGCGGCCGAGATGACCGAAATTGTCGCTTCCGACGGTGATTGCCACATAGAGAGGACGCTCCCAGTTGCAGCGGGCCAGCATCTCGTACATCATCATTTCGCTCTTGTAGACGGCACGCTTGCCTTCGAGCGAAATCACCATCTTGTCGGGGATGCTGTCGCCGGCCATCATCATGCCGCTGCGCCTGACGGCCTCCTTGTCGATGGTGAGCACCATGCTGTCGGTGGGGAACACCTGAAGGTCGGGATTATCGCTGAGAATCCAGTGCTCCATGATGTTTGACAGTTCGTAGGGGTCGTCGCCCAGCATTGCGTGCATAGCCACGGGGTCGGACTCATAGTATTTGATTGCCTGCTCCAAGAGACCCGGACGCACGGGAATACCCTCGCGGGTGCCGCTGACGTAGTCGATACGTTTCCACGAAATGGGCACTGAGGGCGAATCGTAGGCGGGACGCTTCATCTGGTCGATATACCAGTCGGTCTGCAGATAAGAGAGGTTGCAGACGCGGGCATCGGTGCGTATGCCTTCCGTCTCCTGACAATACCACAGGGGGAAGGTGTCGTTGTCGCCGTTGGTGAAGATGATGGGATAGCCCTTCTCAGGCAGCGACATGAGATAGTTCTGACCGAAATCACGGCAGGTGTAGCGGCCGGAGCGGTCGTGGTCGTCCCACGTCTGCGAAGCCATCTGAACGGGAATCAGCACAGCCAGGCAGCTGACGAGAGCAGCAAAACGCTCGTTCTTGAGAGGACGGGAGAGCAGTTCCTTGAGGCCTGCCACACCAAGGCCGCACCAGATGGCGAAGGCATAGAACGAACCGGCATAGGCGTAGTCGCGCTCACGCGGCTGCATAGGCGTCTGGTTGAGGTATATCACGATGGCAAGGCCTGTCATGAAGAAAAGGAAGAACACCACCCAGAACTGCTTCACACCTTCGGGCACGAGGTCGGGATTCTTCTCCTCGCCCTTGCGGTAGACCTGCCAGAAGAAGCCGATGAGACCGAGAATAAGGGGCAGGCAGTAGAAGACGTTGTGTCCCTTGTTGGCCTTGAGGTCGGAGGGCATCAGCGACTGGTCGCCCAGGCGCAGGTTGTCGATGAAGGGAATGCCCGTGAGCCAGTTGCCGTGCTCGGGCTCGCCGTTGCCCTGAAGGTCGTTCTGGCGGCCGGCGAAGTTCCACATGAAGTAGCGCCAGTACATGAAGTTGAGCTGGTAGGAGATGAAAAAGCGGAGATTATCCCACTGCGTGGGCATCTTCACCGTGATGTGTTCGCCGCAGCGCTCGGCAGACACATTGTAGCCCTTCACGCCGCCCAGCCAGTCCTCGTAGGCTTTGGCATGACGGTCGGAATACATGCGGGGGAAGAGCATGTTCTGGCCGTAGACGTAGTCGATGTTGTAGCGCTGTATCTCGTAGCGGTCGGGTTCGTCGGCAGATTTCTTCTCCTTGCGCTGATAGACGGGAGCGCCCTTCGTGGAAACGGGAGTGCAGTAGTTGCCCTCGGGTTTGAGGAGCACCTGCGAGTTGTACGCCTGTCCGTAGAGCAGGGGACGGTCGCCGTACTGCTCACGACCCAGATACTGACCCAGCGTGAAGATATCCTCGGGAGAGTTCTGGTCCATCGGGGTGTTGGCTGTGGAGCGTATCACGATGACGGCGTAAGAGGAATAACCTATCATCAGCATCAGCATGCAGAGCAGCGAGGTGTTCATGACGCGTGTGGTGACCCACATCTTGCCGTCCTTGCCGCGATGCTGGAGCAGCACATAGAGCAGGCCGAGCACGATGACACCGACGAAAACGCTGGTGAGACCGTAGCTGTAGAACGGTATGCCGAGCAAGCCGACGGAGAGCAGATACGATATGTTCATGCGTATGCGGCTCTTCTCCTGATGCGTCTCCCAGATAGCCCACAGAATGACTGCGACGAGGAGGGCGATATAGACCACAAGACCGGTGTTGAAGGGGAAGTTGAGAGTGTTGACAAACAGCAGTTCGAACCAGCCGCCCACCTTAACGATGCCGGGCACTACGCCGTAGAGCACAGCTGCCACGAGAAGGAAGCTCACGAAGAGGGCGATGAGGCTCCCCTTGAGCGTTGCCACAGCGGTCTTCTTATAATAGAAGATGAGCACCAGGGCGGGCAGACAGAGCAGGTTGAGCAGGTGAACACCGATGGAGAGGCCCGTGAGGTATGCAATGAGGATGAGATAGCGGTCGGAACCGGCCTCGTCGGCATGGTCCTCCCACTTGAGCATCAACCAGAACACCACTGCTGTGAACAGCGAGGAATAGGCATACACCTCACCCTCTACGGCAGAATACCAGAAGGTGTCGGAGAAACAGTATATCAATGCACCAGTGAGCGCAGAAGCCTCAACGGTGATGCACTGCGTGAGAGTCTTTACCTCACCGCCTTCGCCCACCAGCTTGCGCGCCAGATGGCTGATGCTCCAGAAGAGGAACAGAATGCAGAGCGCAGAGAAGAGGGCACTCATGATGTTGACCATGTAGGCCACGAGGGTGGGGTCGTTGACAAACTGCGTGAAGAGGTTTGCCGTGAGCATGAAGAACGGTGCCCCTGGGGGATGACCCACCTCCAGTTTGAATGCCGTAGTGATGAACTCGGGGCAGTCCCAGAAGCTTGCCGTAGGCTCCACCGTCGAGCAGTAGGTGAAAGCGGCAACGGCAAAGGTCAGCCACCCCATGAGTGTGTCGATGAGTTTGAAGTTTTTCATATTGCAGAAACAAACATTATAAGTATTGCATAGCGAACAGCCTTACCGATGGTGATGGATACGGCTGTGATATATGGATTGGCACGCATGAATCCGAGTGTGACGGACAGCACGCTGCCGAAGACAGGAAGAAAACACAGGGAACCGACCCAGGCGCCCCGTCCCTGAAGCCAGCGTTGCATACGCTCCACCTTCTCGCGCTTCACATGGGTATAGCGCTCTATCCACTCCATGCGGCCGAGAGTGCCGAGGCCGTAGTTGAACATGCTGCCCAGCGAGTTGCCCGCTGTGGCAGACAGGAACAGCGGCCAGGGTTCCAGCCCGGCAAGCAACAGGGCCACCACCACAGTCTCGCTGGAGAAGGGGAAGATGCTGCCGGCAAGGAAAGCGCTTACCGTCATGCCCCAATAGCCGTATTGTATGAGAAAATCTATGACACTTTCCATGTGGTAGACCTTTTGTACAGAAGCCGTGAGAGGCTCACAGCGAGTCCTCCGATGAGAGAGGAATAATGCTGCGGGAAGATGAGAAGCAGCAGCCAGAGGGCGATGCTGTCGTACACCTCGATGTTTGTGAGCAGACGCTCACGTATCTTGTACCTGTAGCGAGTCTTGAAGAAATGGCGTGTTCCGAATATTCCTATGAGGGTGAACGTCAGCCATGTGATAATCTGCCACACGGACAAGCTGAGGATGTATTCCAGAAAATACGTGAAGGGGTAGGCAGATGTAGCGATGACCAGCAGCATCGGTTTGGCTGTGAAGGCGTAGCGAACAGAGTCGAAATACACGTAGTTGCCGAGATAAATGCTGATGCCCGTGATGGCGGCGTACGGTAACAAAATACCCATGAAACCGGCCCAAAAGCTGCGCCACGTGAGATTGAGCATCACCACACCGAGATAAAACAGGAAGAAGGGAACGAGAAGCAACAGCCAAGGCGTTGCAATGCATGCCAGGCCCAGAAAGAAGAAGGCATGGAAAGTGTCTACGACGGGCTGCTCTATCTTGTAGCACATCCTGAGTGAGAGGTGTGCCATAAGTATCGCACCGGCGGTGAACAGCGTCAACCAAAGACTCTCGCTCCCGGTGAGAGCGAGGACAATCATCAATATGGTTATAGCGGCACTCAGCAACATGTGCAAGACTTATTCACTTAAAATTGCCTGAGCAGGTCCTGTCCGATATCGTGACGGAAATATCTGCCCTCGAACTCAATCTTTACAGCTTCCGCCATACTCTTCTTAAGAGCCTCTGCCTGCGTGGCGCCATAAGACGAAACGGCGATGACACGACCGCCGGCAGTCACCGTCTTGCCGTCCTTCACTGCCGTACCGGCATGGAACACGACAGAGTCGGGATTGGTGATGTCACGGACCCCCGTTATCTCATATCCTTTCTGGTAAGCACCTGGATAACCGCCCGACACCAGCATCACACATACTGCGCTGCGCTCGTCGAACTCCAGAGTGCGCTCTGCGAGATTGCCCTCTGCCACACCTTCCAGAAGATCCACAAGGTCGCTCTTTATGCGGAGCATCACTGTCTCTGTCTCAGGATCACCCATGCGGCAGTTGTATTCAATCACCTTGGGGTCGCCGTTTACATTGATGAGGCCGAAGAAAATGAAACCCTTGTAGCAGATTCCCTCTGCGGCAAGTCCTTCCACCGTAGGACGGATGATACGTGTTTCCACCTTTTCCATCCACTCCTTCGTGGCAAACGGTACGGGAGACACACTTCCCATACCACCGGTATTCAGGCCCGTATCGCCTTCACCGATGCGCTTGTAGTCCTTTGCCTCAGGAAGAATCTTGTAGTTTTTACCGTCGGTGAGCACGAAGACGGAGCACTCTATGCCGCTCATGAACTCCTCGATGACCACTCTGGAAGAAGCCCCGCCGAACATGCCGGAAAGCATTTCCTCGAGCTCCTTCTCCGCCTCCTCAATGGTGGGAAGAATCAGCACTCCCTTGCCTGCACAAAGACCGTCGGCCTTGAGCACGTAGGGAGCGTTCAATGTGCGCAGGAAAGCCTTTCCCTCTGCCAGAGTCTCACCCGTGAAGGTGCGGTATGCTGCTGTGGGGATGTTGTGACGGAGCATGAAAGCTTTGGCGAAATCCTTGGAGCCTTCCAAGACAGCACCGGCCTTGGAAGGACCGATGACAGGCACACGGCACAACTCGGGGTCGGCCTTGAAAAAGTCGTAGATGCCCTTCACCAGAGGATCCTCCGGACCCACCACCACCATTCCGATGCCGTTCTGCAGTGTGAACTCGCGTATTGCATTGAAATCATCGGCTTTTATGGGGACATTTTCTCCGCACCCGATGGTTCCGGCATTGCCTGGAGCAATGTACAGTTTTTCACATTTTGGACTCTGGCTGATTTTCCAAGCCATAGCGTGCTCGCGACCGCCGCTGCCTAAAAGTAGAATCTTCATTTTAAGTAGTCTTCAAAGTATCTTGTAATACGTTCATGCAAATGTATCCGGTCCTTGCCGAACATGTTGTGCTCGTCACCGGGATAGACAAAGTAATCGGGCTGTGTGCCCACATCAATACACTTCCTGATGAATGACAGGGCGTGCTGAGGCACCACCACAGGATCCACACCTCCGATGATTATCTCGAGGCGTCCCTTCAGTTGGTCGGCACGCTCCTTGAGGTCGCACTTCTTGTAACCCTCGGGATTCGACTGCGGAGTGCCCATATAGCGCTCTCCGTACATCACCTCGTAGTATTTCCAGTCGATGACCGGTCCTCCGGCCACTCCCACCTTGAACACCTCGGGGTAAGTGAGCATGAGATTGATGGTCATATATCCCCCATAGCTCCAACCGTGCACACCGATGCGGTCGGCATCCACGCAGGGGAGCGTTTTCAGGAACTTCACACCTTCCATCTGATCCTCCCTCTCCACGATGCCCAACTGGTGGAATGTGACCTGCTCGAAATCTCTTCCGCGCCATTCCGCACCGCGATTGTCGAGCACAAATATCAGATAACCCTTCTGTGCCATGTAGATCTCCCAGCCGCGCATATCCCAATGCCATGAGGCATCCACATTGTGAAGATGGGGACCGCCGTAGACGTACACCACAGTGGGATAGCGTTTTGCGGGGTCGAAATCTACGGGTTTCACCATACGGTAGTAGAGATCCGTCCGTCCGTCGGCTGCCTTTATGCTTCCCGACGTTATCTCCGGCACATTATATTCGCTCCAGGGATCTGCAGCCGTGAGCAGGTTCTTCTGTTTCCCGGTGGCGGTGTTGATGAGGTTGATACTGCGGGGCACATCGGGAGCCGTGTAGCAGTCCAGCGCCTGCGTTCCGTCCTCCGACAGCAGCACCTTGTAGTGAACACCCCGTTCATCACCCAGAACCGTCGTCTTTCCCTTCATATCCGCTGCATACAAGGTCTTCGTGCGAGGGTCGCCGGTGTTGGCAAGATAGATGACGGTCTTTTTCTTCTTGTTGAATCCCACGAGCTGCTGCACCACCCACGCTCCCTTAGTCAGTTGCACGGGTTCGGAGGGATTCTTCACATCGAGGATATAGAGATGATTATATCCGTCCTTCTGGCTCTGCATGACGGCCTTTGTGTCGTCCCAGGGCAGGAAAGAGAGGCCGGTCATGGGTTCCACATACTTTTCATGCGTCTCCTCATAGAGCGTAGAGAGCGGAGCTCCAGTCTCTGTGTCATATGCCACAAGGCGGAGATGGTTCTGCTCGCGGTTCAGGTGGAAGATGTAAAGCGTCTTGCCGTCTGGGCTCCACGAGAGGTTGGTGTGATATTCACCGCTTGTCTGAAGCCACACCGTGCGCCCGTCATTCACTTTGTAGATACCCACCGTCACCACATGACTGGTTTCGCCCGCCATCGGATAGTGGCAGGTCTTCGTGGTGGCTATGCGTGTGGTGATGTCCACAAGCGGGAATTTGGGCACCATCGACTGATCCATGCGATAGAAGGCCAGTTGCTCACCGTCCTTGCTCCAGAATGTGCCCTTATAAATCCCGAATTCATCGCGATGCACCGATGTGCCGTACACAATGTTCTCGGAATCGTCCGTACTGCCGTCGGTAGACACCTGAAGTGTCTTGCCCTCCTTGGTGATAACGAAGAGATTGCCCTTTACGGTGAAAGCCTTGTGACCGCTTTCCTTCGATTCGTCCACATTCTTCGCATCTTTCGGGAGACGTTCATCTTCAGCTTCTTCCTCCTTGCCCTCCAGCAATGTGTTGCCGCTCCAACGGTAATCGCGGTTTTCGGGCCGCAACTGCTCATAGGTGTCACCTCCGGGGAGAAGGTCGTCCAGCGTAAAAGGTTTCTGCGCCTCAGTCACGATGCTCAAAGCGAAGGCCACGGCCATTGCCGCCACGAGGTTTCTTATCGTCATAGTTCTTGCGTGGTTTTCTGTCTTTGTCGAACGGACGACGCCTGTCGTCATCGAAACGCTTGCGTGGACGCTCTCCGTCCTCGAAACGTCTGTGCGGTTTCTCGCCATCGTCAAAACGTCTGCGTGGTTTCCTGTCGTCATCGTCAAAACGTCTGCGTGGTTTCCTGTCGTTATCGTCGAAACGTCTGCGTGGTTTCTCGTTATCGTCGAAACGTCTGCGTGGTTTCTCGCCATCGTCAAAACGTCTACGGGGTTTCTCGCCATCGTCAAAACGCCTGCGTGGGCGTTCTTCCTCCTGCTCTCCGATGCGCTCCTTGAATTCGCGGTGCTGCTTGAATTTTCTCTGGGCCATATCGCGACGGTCTTCCCTCGTCTTGATGTCGCCTCCACCGGCTCTCATGTCGTTGAATTTGCCGGAGAATATCTGGTATTTCCTCAGTTCGCATTCCAACGAACCGTTATAGAGAGGTATCCGTCTGGACGGTTTGAGACCGATTTCATCGAAGCACTCCTCGCGATAACTCAGTATCCAGGCTTCTCCGTCGGTGAAGTTGTGTTTGAGTTTAGTGCCGATGAGTTTGTAAAGTCCCAGCAGGTCGGGCGCAGAAATTCGCTCTCCATAAGGGGGATTGGTGATGAGAATACTCGGTTTGGCCGGAGTCTCAAAGTTCTTTATGTCGCGCTGTTCGATGGTTATCTCTTTCGAAAGTCCTGCGGCTTTCACGTTGCGCGTGGCGATTGCCACAGCATGCACGTTGATGTCGTAGCCGTAGATGTGGTGGTTGAAGGGTCGTTCATCGGAGTCGTCGTTGTAAACACGCTCGAAGAGTTCCCGGTCGAAATCAGACCACTTCTCAAAGGCGAATTCCGAACGGAACACACCCGGTGAGATGCCTCTCGCAATGAGAGCCGCTTCGATGGGGAAAGTGCCGGAACCGCACATCGGGTCGATGAAGTCGCACTCGCCTCTCCATCCGGTCATAAGGATTATGCCGGCTGCCAGTACTTCATTGAGCGGAGCCTCCACCTGTTCCGCACGATAGCCGCGGCGGTGCAGACTCTCTCCGGAAGAATCAAGAGCCAGAGTGCAGTCGTATTCGGCCACATGGATGTGCAGTTGCAGGTCGGGATTTTTGAGACGTATGTTGGGACGGTCGCCCGTTTTTTCACGCATCTGGTCCACAATGGCATCCTTCACCTTGTAGGCCACCATCTTGGAGTGGCGGAATTCGCTGGAATATACCACGCTGTCCACAGCGAATGTGGTGCGGTTGGTGAGGTATTGCGTCCAGTCGATACTCTTCACCGCATCATACACCTCGTCTGCCGTCTTGGCATGGAAATGCATAATGGGCTTGAGGATGCGTATTGCCGTGCGAAGCTGTATGTTGGCACGATACATCATCTCCTTGTCGCCGGTGAAGGCCACCATGCGACGTCCGATCTCTATGTTGTTGGCTCCCAGATGAGTGAGCTCTTCGGCCAACACGTTTTCCAACCCCTGAAGGGTTTTTGCTATAAGTTCAAATTCCATTTGGCAAGCGTTGTGTCAGTATCTGTCCCGGTTGTGTACTCTCCGTCACCCACAGATTGCCGCCGATGGATGTTCCTTTGGCTATAGTGATGCGTCCCAGCACTGTGGCGTTGGAGTATATGATGACATTGTCTTCGATAATCGGATGGCGGGGGATGCCCTTGATGGGATGTCCGTTCTCGTCAAGAGGGAAACTCTTTGCTCCCAGCGTCACACCCTGGTATATCTTTACATTGTTGCCGATGATACATGTGGCACCAATCACCACACCTGTACCGTGGTCGATGGCAAAATGATGTCCAATCTGTGCTGCGGGATGTATGTCGATGCCGGTTTCCGAGTGAGCCATCTCTGTGATGATACGCGGAATGAGCTTCACCCCAAGAAGAAGCAGGCTGTGTGCCACACGATAGTTGGTAAGGGCTTTGATGGCGGGATAGCATACAATCACTTCGTCCGTACTCTCTGCTGCGGGGTCTCCGTTGTATACAGCTTCAGCATCATACTCCAGCATCTGTTTGATTTCCGGAAGCGACTGCATAAACCGCTCCACGATGTCGGCATCTATCTGCCGCTGCAGCAGGGTCCGGATGCGCTGCAGTTTCAGTTCCGTCTCGTCGCAACGGATACCACTCACGCTGTAGAATTCGGGGAAGAATACCGAGCGGCACAGGTCCACCATCTCGCGTATAGCTGGTAGCGACGGGCATTTCATTGTTGTTTTTACCATATAATAATGCTAATTCGGCCGCAAATTTACTGCTTTTCCCTGATATGGAGGACAAAAAGCCCCGTTCACTTTTGCCTTTTCACTTTAATTTTGTACTTTTGCACCCGAATTAAGGATTTGTAACTATGGAAAAAGTACCGGTACTGCTACTTACGGGTTATCTCGGCAGTGGTAAGACAACACTTCTCAATCGTATTCTCAACAACCGCAAAGGTATACGTTTTGCCGTCATCGTCAACGACATCGGTGAGGTAAATATCGATGCCTCGCTCATTCAGAAGGACGGTGTGGTAAATCAGGCGGACGACTCTCTCGTGCCGCTTCAGAACGGATGTATCTGCTGCACGCTGAAGATGGACCTCGTGGAGCAGCTTCACGACATTGTGTCCACGGGTAAGTTCGATTATATCGTCATCGAGGCGAGCGGTATCTGCGAGCCGGCTCCCATCGCACAGACCATCTGCTCCATTCCCACAATGGGACCGCAATACACAGAGGGCGGTATTCCTCAGCTCGACTGCATAGCCACTGTTGTGGACGCCCTGCGTATGAAGGACGAATTCAACGGCGGCGGTGATTTGCTCAAACCCTCCATCGATGAGGAGGATATTGAGAATCTCGTGATTCAGCAGATAGAATTCTGCAATCTTATCCTGCTCAACAAGGCCAGTGAGGTGACAAAAGAGGAGCTCGGCCGCATACGTGCTGTCATAGAGAATCTGCAGCCGCATGCCCGTATCGTCGAGTGCGACTACGGTGATGTGGATTTCGACGACCTCCTCTATACGGGTCTCTTCGACTTTGAGAAAGTTGCCACCTCTGCAGCCTGGATAGAGGCTCTTGAGGGACACCACGATGATGAGGATGATGAGGATGATGACGACGAGCATGAACATGAGCACCATCATCACGAGGAACATGAACACGACCACGAAGACGATGATGACGATGACGACGAGCATGAGCACCATCATCACCACCATCACCACCATCACCACCACGATGAGGGTGAAGCGGAGGAATACGGCATCGGCACCTTCGTCTGGCAGCGTCGCGCTCCTATGGATTTGGGACGTTTCGACCATTTTGTGGCTCGTCTTTGGCCCAAGAATATCATCCGTTGCAAAGGTATCTGCTATTTCAAGTCGGAGCGCGACACTTGCTATCTCTTCGAACAGGCTGGACGTCAGGTGCAACTGAAAAATGCGGGACTCTGGTACGCTACTATGCCAGAGGACGAGCTGGAAGAACTGATGGCCCGCCAGCCGGACCTGCGTCGCGACTGGGACGAATACTACGGCGACCGTATGCAGAAACTCGTCTTTATCGGCCAGCACCTTGACAAGGAAGCTATCGCCACTCTCCTCGACGCCTGTCTCGTGGATGATTAACACGTTTTGTATCACATTTTAACGTCACGAAATACAATGAACGCTAAAGTCAGTATTATCATGGGCAGCACCAGCGATCTGCCCGTAATGGAGAAAGCAGCTAAATTTCTCGATGAAATGGACATTCCCTTCGAGATGAACGCCCTCTCCGCTCACCGCACTCCCGATGAGGTGGAGGATTTTGCAAAGGGTGCAGAGTCTCGCGGTTTGAAGGTTATCATTGCCGGCGCGGGTATGGCAGCAGCTCTTCCCGGAGTGATTGCCGCCAACACCACAGTACCCGTCATCGGTGTGCCTATCAAGGGTATGCTCGACGGCCTCGATGCCATGCTTTCCATCATTCAGATGCCTCCCGGCATTCCCGTTGCCACAGTAGGTGTCAACGGTGCACAGAATGCAGCTATCCTCGCTGCAGAGATGCTTGCTCTTTCCGATGAGGCTCTGGCAGCCAAACTGAAGACCTACAAGACGGGCCTAAAGGTTAAGATTGTGAAGGCCAATCAGGAGCTTTCCGAGATAAAATATAAAAATAAGGTAAACTGATGAGAAGAAAGACCCGTGAGGTGCGGGTAGGCGGTATTGCCATTGGTGGCAACAATCCTATCCGTGTGCAATCCATGTGCACGACATCGACTATGGATACAGAAGGCAGTGTGGCTCAGACCCTGCGCATTGCCAAAGCCGGGGGTGAATTAGTGCGCCTCACCACTCAGGGCACACGCGAGGCTGAGAATATGCGTCTCATCTCCGAGGGTGTGCGTAGTGCCGGTTGCCAGGTGCCTCTCGTGGCCGACGTGCATTTCAATCCCAATGTTGCCGATGTGGCAGCTCTCTATTGCGAGAAGGTGCGCATCAATCCCGGCAACTATGTAGATGCCGCCCGTCAGTTCAAGCATCTGGAATACACAGATGAGGAGTATGCCGAGGAACTCTTCAAGATAGAGGCTCGTCTCGTACCGTTTCTCAACACCTGTCGCGAACATCAAACCGCGATACGTATCGGTGTGAACCACGGCAGCCTGTCCGACCGTATCATGTCCCGCTACGGAGACACTCCCGAGGGTATTGTGGAGTCGTGCATGGAGTTCCTGCGCATCTGTGTGAAACACCGGTTCATGGATGTGGTCATCAGTATCAAGGCTTCTAACACGGTGGTGATGGTGCAAAGCGTACGTCTCCTTGTCCGTGAGATGGAACGTGAAGGTATGGACTTTCCCCTCCATCTTGGTGTCACAGAAGCCGGTGAGGGTGAGGACGGTCGTATTAAGAGTGCTGTAGGTATAGGTGCCTTGCTTACAGAAGGTATCGGCGACACCATACGTGTGTCCCTTTCCGAGGAACCCGAATGTGAGATTCCTGTGGCACGCAAATTGGTCGGTTTTATCGATGAATGCACCCGTTTGCGCGCTGCTGCGAAGCAATCGATAGAAAATGATGCCATCACACTTGCACTCACTGCTGACAGCCCTGAGGATTTGCAACTTAAGGCTGCGATGGCGGTAGGTGCCCTGCTTATCGACAGGAAAGCCACCGCTCTGCGCATCGTGTGCGAGGGATTTGAAGAGGATTGTCTGCAAAGTCTATCCGACAATATCCTGCAGGCTGCCCGTGTGAAATTTGTGAAGACGGAGTATATCTCCTGCCCGGGTTGCGGTCGCACACTATATGGTCTTCAGGACACCATTGCCCGTATACGTGCCGCTGTGTCAGAGCGCGAGAAGTCCGACCATCCTTTTGTAAACGCAGCCGGCGAGCGTGTGTTCCTCAAGATAGGTATCATGGGATGCATTGTCAACGGTCCCGGTGAGATGGCCGATGCCGACTACGGTTACGTGGGAGCTGCACGCGGCAAGATTTCCCTCTACAAGGGCAGGGAGTGTGTTGAGAAGAATATTCCCGAGGAAGAGGCTGTGGAGCGTCTCATGGCATTCATCGAGAACGACTTGCGTCAATAGTCGAAGGCACTTCCTCCGGCAAATTCTCTCAGCAGCGATACCATCGGCACCTGTTTAGACGGCAGGCGGCGGAAGTATTGCATGATATTCTTCAGACGACAGGCATCCTCGTATCTTTCTTCGCCCGGTTTTACGCTTTCCACCAAAGGCATAGCCTGTGTGCGTATTACCGATATCTCGTAGAGCAGCGACGAGTTGAAGAATACATCGGCCTCTTCACGGAAGGGTAGTATCCATTTTTCTTCACCCCGTATCACGCTTGGGAAGCGATGCAGTATCTCCGAGGCATTCTGTCCTCTGTATTTGGAGTCGCGTATGAGTCGGCGCATCAGTCGCAGGTCCTTTGTGGAAAGATAGTTCTCGCCGTCCAGCGATATTGTGGTGACGGGCGACACGTAGATGCGGAACTTGTATTTGTCCTCCACCAGTTGTGTGAGCTGCGGATTCAGGGCGTGTGTCCCTTCTATCAGCAGCACATCGGAGTAGGATATATGCATGGGCTTTTCTCTCCATTCGCGTTTTCCGTCCGTGAAATTGAAGCGTGGCATCCTCACCTCCTTGCCTGCCAGCAATTCGGCCATTGTCCCGCCGAAAAGCTTTGTGTCCAGACAGTCGAGCGACTCGAAATCATACTCCCCGTTCTCGTCCAGCGGTGTGTCCTCGCGGTTGACGAAAAAGTCGTCGGTGGAAATACTGTGCGTGCGCAATCCGCAGGCTGTCAGCGTGATGGAGAGTCGCTTGCACGTCGTGGTCTTACCGCTGCTGGAGGGCCCGGCCAGCAACACCAGGCGCGCCTTCTTTTTCACGATGGCATCGGCTATCTCGCATATCTTTTTGTCCTGGAATGCCTCGCTCACGTTGATGATATCCGTGGCGCGACCTTCCGTGATGGCCTGGTTGAGGTCGTCCACGGTGTGAATACCCAGCACGTTCTGCCATTTTTCCTGTTCCTCTTTGCAGCGCCGTTTGTGTTGCTCAGTCTTGGTCATATTTGTTTAAAGATGGTTTCTAAATGCAAAAATAACAAAAAATCAGCATTATTTTGAAAAAAAGCCGTACCTTTGCGTCCGAAAATCGAAAAAATAGTGTAAAAAGATGAATAAAATTAGTTATGCACTTGGGTTGGGCATTGGCCAGCAACTCAAAAGTATGAATATCGAGGGCTTCTCCATTGAGGAGTTTTCGCGCAGCATCAGCGATGTGATGGCAGGCCGTCCCACCGACATGAGCGCCCGCGAGGCTCAGGTGATGCTCAATGACTATTTCACCAAACAGCAGGCCGAACAGGCAGGCAAGGCAAAGGACGAAGGCAAGGCATATCTTGCGGAGAATGCCAAGAAGGCCGGAGTGGTCACCACCAAGAGCGGTCTCCAGTATGAGGTGCTCCAGGAGGGTACGGGCCGTTCACCCAAAGCTACAGATACAGTGCGCTGCCACTACGAGGGCCGTCTTCTCGACGGAAGCATCTTCGACAGCAGTTATCAGCGTGGCGAACCTGCCGACTTCGGACTCAATCAGGTGATTGCCGGATGGACTGAGGGCGTGCAGTTGATGAAGGAGGGTTCCAAGTTCCGTTTCACCATTCCTTACATGCTTGCTTACGGAGAAGGCGGTGCCGGTTCCAGCATTCCTCCCTATGCAACACTTGTGTTTGATGTAGAACTGATTAAGGTATTATAAAAAATAGATTGTCATGAAAAAGTTTTCTGTTATCGCAGCCCTCGTTGTGGCTGCCATCGTTTCGTCCTGTGGTAACGGCACTCCCAAGGCCGACCTCAAAGAGGAGTTGGATACTCTGAGCTATGCCGCCGGTATGACTCAGTCGCAGGGTCTCAAGAACTATCTCGCCGTGCAGATGGGCGTCGACACCACCTACATGGACGAGTTCATCAAAGGTCTCAACGAGGCTGCAAAGGCCAGCGACGACCCCAAGAGTAAGGCATACTATGCCGGCGTGCAGATCGGTCAGCAGATTTCCAACCAGATCATCCGCAGCATCAACTACCAGCTCTTCGGTCCCGAGGACAGCGTAAACACCGTCAGTGTTGACAACTTCCTCGCAGGTTTTGTTGCTGGTGTTACAGAAAAGGGCGGCCTGATGACTCTCCACGAGGCTGACAGCACCGCTATGGCCATGTTCCAGAGCTTCCGTCAGAAGCAGATTGAGAAGGAGTTCGGAGAGTGGAAGACCCAGAACGAGGAGTATATGGCAAACATTGCCAAGAAGGAAGGTGTTCAGGCTCTGAGCGACGGCATCTTCTATGAAGTGGAGGTTGAAGGCAAGGGCGAGGTGCCCACAGCCGACAGCAAGGTGAAGGTAAACTACGAGGGCAAACTCATCGACGGCACCGTGTTCGACAGCAGCTATAAGCGCAACGAGCCCGCCGTATTCCCCGTCGGCGGTGTGATTCCCGGTTGGGCAAAAGCTCTCCAGGCTATGCCTGTCGGCAGCAAGTGGACGCTTTACATCCCTCAGGAGCAGGCTTATGGTGCAGCCAACACAGGCGGCATGATTAAGCCCTATTCTGCACTCGTATTCAGTGTCGAACTGCTTGGCATCGAGAAGTAAGATATGAAAAAGTCGTTTCTCATTCTCCTTTGCGCCTTCCTGTGTCTCGGCACTCAGGCTGCAAAGAAGACCAAGAAGGGCAAGAAGGCAGACGTGGAGAAGGTGGACACCATCGACTCACGCACTTTTGCCTATCTCCTTGGCTACGTCAACACGCAGGGTCTGAAGCCCTACCTCGCACAGCAGAAGGGTATTGATACCACTTATATGGCACAGTTCCTCGACGGTTTTGCCGTGAAGGAGCTCACTCCCGAGGACAAGGCCGCTCAGGCACGCATCGCCGGTACGGAGATACGCAGGGATGTGGAGACACGCATTCTGCCTGGTATCTCCAAGCAGCTCAACGACTCCGTGAAGGTGCTCTCCGATGAGGACTTCCTGGCCGGTTTTGCCGACGCTCTTCGCGGCACTCCTCTGGCTATCTCTCAGGACAGCGCAATGAAGGTCGTTGACAAGCAGTTCAAATACTGGCGCGGAGTCATGATGGAGAAGAAATACGGTGCCAATCGCAAGGCTGGCGAGGATTTCCTCAAGACCAACGCCAAGAAGGACAGCGTGCAGACCACAGCCAGCGGTCTGCAGTATAAGGTGCTAGTGGCCGGTACGGGCGACAAACCCACAGCCAGCGACCGTGTCAAGGTGAACTACGAAGGCCGCCTTCTCGACGGTACGGTCTTCGACAGCAGTTACAAGCGCGGCGAGCCCGCCACCTTCGGTGTGTCGCAGGTTATCAAGGGTTGGACGGAAGCTCTGCAACTGATGCCTGTCGGCAGCAAGTGGGAGCTCTACATTCCCCAGGAGTTAGCTTACGGCGACCGTGAGCAGCAGAAGATTCCTCCCTATTCGATGCTTATCTTCACAGTAGAACTCATTGAGATAGTGAAATAACGAATCCCCGTTTTTTGCGCGGAAGAATGAAAAATAGGCAGCTCTCGGAGTTGCCTATTTTTTTTTTGTTTTACGGTCTGATGAAGCTTTCCGGACGATTGCTGTAGCCCTTTTAAAGTCCTTTCAAATCCCTTTCAGACTCCTCTCAGAGACTTACCAGAGCCTTATCAGATAACGAGTAGTTAACGAGTGGTTAACGAGTGGAATACGAGTGGTATACGAGATAACTCGTTAACTGCTCGTTATTTACTCGTAGTCTGCCCGTACACCACTCGTTATCTATTCGGGATGAGAGTGGAGGCTGGTGGAAAGGAGGTTGGGGGAGAATCATCCGTCACCTTGGAAAGTATGTAGATTTAAAGTGACATTTTGGAGCATTTCTGTCGTTTTCTGTAACATTTTCAATAAAATAAGCGAAAAAAGTGGTAAAAAATGGTCGTATACGCGCGTTAAGTGAGGAAAATGTTCTACATTTGTAGCCGGAACGCTAATGGTCATGATGAACACAACGGACATTGTGAGCCAAGAAGACTAAAAAGACATTCTAACACACAACACTATGTCTAAAACAAAAGTAGTCCATCTCCGAATGGACGGTAAGAACTACTTCTTCGGGTCTGTGAAGGCCATGTTCGACACCATGGGGAAGGCAAAACTCGGTATGACCTACCGCTCTTTCCACTCTAACGTGAAGTTGCAGGAAGATGTGACCTACATTAACCGTCGCCGCGGATACGAGATCACGATGTCGTATCTGATACAGGCCAAGAGCGGCAGAGGTCTCCAGGGCAGCGCCCGTGCAGCTCACGTCCTGAAGATGCAGCGCGAGGCCGGTTTGATGCCGGATCCCGCCACATTCATGACGGAAGAGGGAATGAGGCACGCACGCGTGGCTTCCGACGAGCACCTCACGGGCAAGAAGAAATAGACGAAGATGACAGTCATATAGCTGACAATAAAATGGTTGTGAAAGGCGAGTGTCGACGGGTAAAAATGATAATTTTGAGATAAAGAACAAAAATAGAACAAGATAAATGAGCAAATTGATGAAACCGGCTGGCTACCAGGCACAGTTGGACCTGAAACAGACAGAACTGGCGATAAAGAAGATAAAGGACTTCTTTCTGCAGAGTATCAGCACGGAATTGCGACTGAGGCGCGTCACAGCTCCTCTTTTTGTGTTGAAGGGCCTGGGACTGAACGACGACCTCAACGGTGTGGAGCGCCCTGTGTCGTTCCCCATCAAGGATATGAACGAGGCAACGGCTGAAGTGGTGCACTCGCTGGCCAAATGGAAACGTGTGACGCTGGCCGACTACAAGATGGAGCCCGGCTACGGCATCATCACCGACATGAACGCCATCCGTGCCGACGAGGAGCTGGACAATATACACTCGCTCTACGTGGACCAGTGGGATTGGGAGCGTGTGATGCGCCGCGAGGACCGCACGCTCTACTACCTGAAGAAGATTGTGCGCCAGATATACTCCGCAATACTGCGCACGGAGTTCTACATCTGCGAGACCTACCCGCAGCTGAAGAGCTTCCTGCCCGAAGATGTCTATTTCATCCACTCGCAGGAGCTGTTGCAGCTCTATCCCGACATGACGGAGAAGGAGCGCGAGGATGCCATCTGTGAGAAATACGGCACGGTGTTCATCATGGGTATCGGCGGCAATCTGTCCAACGGCAAGCCGCACGACAACCGCGCTCCGGACTATGACGACTGGAGCACGGAGAACGAAGAGGGCTATCGCGGCCTGAACGGCGACCTGCTCATATGGTATCCCGTGCTGGGACGCAGCATCGAACTCTCGTCGATGGGCATCCGTGTGGACAAGGACGCTCTGGAGCACCAGCTCGCCCTACAGGGCAAGAACGAGCGTAAGAGTCTCTACTTCCACAAGCGCCTGATAGAGGGCTCGCTGCCTTTGACAATCGGCGGCGGTATCGGACAGAGCCGTCTCTGTATGGTGCTGCTCCACAAGGCTCACATCGGTGAGACACAGGCCTCCATCTGGCCCGACGAGATGAGGAAGGAGTGCGAGGAGTGCGGGATGAAGCTTATTTAGTTGATAAGTTGACAAGTTGATAGTTTAGAGATAATTAATAAATAATGGATTTACCGATAAAGATATTGTCCGTCGATGACGAGGTGGATTTGGAGTTGCTGCTGACGCAGTATTTCCGCCGTAAGATACGCAAGGGAGAATACGAGTTCTATTTTGCCCACAACGGACTGGAGGCTCTCAAGGTGATGCTGGAGCATCCCGATATCGACATCATACTCTCCGACATCAACATGCCGGAGATGGACGGACTGACCCTCTTGGCACGTATCAATGAGATGCGACGCCCGGGACTGAAGTGTATCATGGTGTCGGCCTACGGAGATATGGACAACATACGCCAGGCGATGAATTCGGGTGCTTTCGACTTTGCAACAAAGCCCATTGATCTGGACGATCTGCAGCGCACCATCGACAAGGCTGTGGAACAGATAGCCTACGTGAAGGAGGCCGAGAAGGAGCGCGGCGAACTGCGCGACCTGCATAGCGACCTCTCTGTGGCACGCGAGATACAGCACGCCATACTGCCACGCGAATTCCGCCTGCAGAAGATGCCGCTTGCCGACACAATAGACCTGAACGCCTCGATGGAGGCCGCAAAGGATGTGGGCGGTGACTTCTACGACTTCTTCCGCATCGATGACACACATCTGGGATTCACGATGGCCGATGTGTCCGGCAAGGGTATTCCGGCAGCCATCTTCATGGCGGTGAGCCGCACACTTATCAAAGCTACAGGGATGCACAACCTGTCGTCGGCAGCCGTGATGAAGGATGCCAACAATATGCTCGCTTCGGAGAGTCTGGACAGCATGTTCGTCACTGTGTTCTATGGTGTGATGGACCTGGAGACCGGTCGTATCGACTACACCAACGCGGGTCACAACCAGCCCTACGTGCTGCATCCCGACGGGGTGGTGGAGAAGCTGCCCACACAGGGAAATATGGCACTGGGAGCTTTTGAGGGACTGCCCTATACGAGCGGCGAAGTGACGCTGGCACCCGGCGACATATTGGTGACATACACCGACGGTGTGACGGAGGCCGAGAACGAATCGCACGAGCAGTTCGGAGAAGAGGCTTTGGAGGCGCTTCTGCCCAACTACGTCACAGCCTCTGCAGCCGGAATGGTGGAAGGCATCCGCAGTCAGGTGCAGAATTTCGCAGGCGAGGCTCCGCAGAGCGATGATATCACGGTATTAGTAATCAAGAGAAAATGAAGAGAGGTCATCTCATAGTGCTGATAGGAATAGCGGTTGCGGGACTGGCTCTGGCGACGGCATACCTGATTGGTGCGAAGAGAGGTGAGAACGAAGATGCCCAGCGTATCAGCGAGATTGAGGCAGAGCTCCAGCGACTGAAGGAGGGCGAGGAGAAAGCCTCTGTGGCCAAGCGCGTAGCGGAGCAGATGGAGGAAATCGCTCGCGACCAGCGTATGATGTCGGATGCACAGCGCGACAGCGCGGAGAAGCAGCGCGAACTGGCAGAACAGTATGCCCGCGAGGCGGAGCGCGAGAGCGAACTGGCACGCGCAGCGGAGGCAAAGGCCAACGCAGCACGACAGCAGGCAGAATCTGCATCCCAGGAGGCACAGCGAGAGAGGGCCAAGGCCGAGGAGAAGGAGCTTGAGGCTCTGCGCTCGAAGAACGATGCCGACACACTGGGCTACAGAAATCTGGCACGCACACTGGGCAACGCCTCGGTGCTGGCGCGAGAGAACGATAACCTCACGTTGGCTCGCAAACTGGCTCTGACATCGTGGTATTTCCAGGAGAAATACGGTGACGACAAATATCAGGCCGAGGTGTTCCGCGCCCTTGTGAGCGATGACGTCGTGGAAACGATGGTGCCGAGCCATAGCGCCATCTACGACATCGATACGTCGTACGACGGGAAGTCGTTTATGATATGTACCGGCTACGGTGAGATATTAAGTTGGAAGGAAAAAGACATTACGACCGTCTTTTCCGACAAGAAATACGACTGGAGAGGTATGGTGCAGGTGCCGGACGGTCTCTGGGCCCTGAGTTTCAACGGCAGTCTGTGTCACTTTACCTACACTGGTAAGATGGAAGAATACGCGCTGCCCGAGACGGAGTATTTCATGCTGAAGCAACTGCCCGACGGCAAACTGATGGCCTGCGCCCGTCACAGGGTGGTGATGTTCGATGTGCAGAAGCGCGTGCCCCTTGTTGTGAGGGAGGAACTTCAGAAGAGATTCAGCGTGATGGCTATCACACACCGGGAGGTGCTCTACTTCTTCAGCGACGGTTCGGTGGGCATCACGGAACTCGCCACCGGACGCTACAAGGCTTTGTCATCGCGGGGCGGTGACGTTGTTACGGCAGCACAGTACGACAGGCGTACGGATATGCTTTACGTCGGACTTGCCTCAGGAAAGATACAGGTGATGAAGAAAGACGGCGTGCTCTACAAACAGCTTACCGGTCACAAGGCTGCCATCATGGGTATGACACTTGTTGTAAAGGAGAATCTGCTGCTGTCGATTGGGCGCGACAAGGAGTTGCATATATGGAATCTCGACAGGCTGGAACAGGTGAATAATGTCGTCTCCACGAGTTATAGGTTCGATGGCTGGCCGATGTGTATCGAAGCTGTGGGAAGTAAGATGTTGTGCGGCATGTCGACAGGTAAGATAACACAATGGGAGCTCTCTATAAAGCAACTGGCAAAGACCACCCGCGACAGACTGAAGGAAGGACTTAGCGAGAGCGAGTGGAATCACTACGTGGGTACCCGCGTGAAATATATGAAACTGAAATGAAGAAAGTGAGAGTCATACAGATGCTTTGCCTTGTGTGCCTGCTCCTCGGGAGACAGGCAGATATGGCTGTGGCGCAGGTCTCGGGAGAGACTGTGGCTCTGCCGTTCTTCCACAACATACCGGCCAGTACGTTCAAGGCGCACAATCAGAGCATGGATATCATCTCCGATAAGGAGGGGCGCATCTATGTTGCCAACTTCGAAGGTCTGGTGGTGTGGGACGGTGTGGAATGGAGTACGATATATTCACCGCGTAAGAGCCGCTTCACAAGCCTTATGTGCGACAAGGATAATCGTATCTGGGTGGGCGGACTCAACCTGCTGGGATGGGTGGAAGACCGTCACGACGGCGGCATCAATGTGCACTACGTAGTGAGTGACAGCGTAGAGAGCCAGCGTTTCGGCGAAGTGGCCCGCTTCTATGAGGACCAGCACGGAGTGGGTTTCGTGACAACTGCCGGAGAGGTGTATCATGTGGATATAGCGAAGGAGCAGTTGTACGATGCACACGAAAACAGGGGTGTCCGCCCTTCGAATGCCGTGAACCGTTGGGGTGACGTGGAGGTGCACGAGCGTCTGGTGCTACCCGACGGCACAACGCTGATGGCTACGGTGACCTGCGGTGTGGTGGCGCTCGACAGGATGAGGGAGAAGATATGGCAGCTGGACGAGTCGACGGGACTCTGCTCCAACAGCGTGGTGGCTCTGTGCTACGACGGAAAGGGTACGGTGTGGGGCGCCACGGAGAACGGCCTGTTCAATTTCTCCACATCGAAGGTATATACGCATTTCACGGAAGAGGACGGACTGAAGGGGCAGGTGAACGCTGCGCTGTTGAGTGAGGGCCGTCTCTTTGTGGGCACTCTGCAGGGACTCTTTGTGAGAGAAGCGGAGACATTCTCCCGTCTGCCCCAGATAACGCAGTCGTGCCAGGAACTGGTATTGACACCCGAAGGCAAACCGCTGATAGCGGCTGCGGAAGGTGTATTCTTGTATGAAGACGGAACTGTAAATCAGCTGTACAGCGACTACTACGCACTATCGCTCCACTTGCTAGACGAGGAGAGCTTCCTCTTCGGTGCTGTTGACGGAATATACAAAGGATATTTCGACGGCAGAAAAGCTGAGATGGTGGACAGCATCCCTTATGTGTATCGTTTCACCGAGGGAAAAGGCGACAGCCTTTGGATAACGGATACATACAGAAAGACCTATTGGTCGGAGGGCGGCAGGACCGCGTTTGTAGCCAAGGACAACAGGAACATCTCGCCGCTGCTCGATTACACCGATGCTGCGGGACGCCATTGGAAGTGTCTGCCGAGCGACATGGGCCTGATAGACGCAGACTCCACTTTGAGTATGACGCAGAAGGAGTGGCTGGAGGCCCTGAACAGTACGAGCGTGCAGAATATTATGGTGAACGGCGATGTGCTCTGGCTGGGAGGTGCATTCGGACTGATACGTCTGGACTTGAGAGAAGCGGCGAAAGAGCGCCCGATAATGCCGAAGGTATATATCAGGACACACAAGCAGCACGGACGCAGTCTGTCTATCTCGGTGGCAACGGATAAAACAGATTTTATCGGTAAGACGCAATACAGTTACCGACTCAGTATTGGCGACGACTGGAGTCCGTGGAGCGAAGACCAGGAACTGGACTTCTACAATCTGTCATATGGCAGCCACACAATACAGGTGAGAGCCAAGACCCCGTACGGCAACGTGGTGGAGAGCGACAGGATGCTTATTGTACTCCGTCCGCCGTTCCTGGAGAGCGGATATGCCATCGCGATGTATATCGTGCTGGGACTTGTGCTGATATACCTGTTGTACAGATGGCGTGTGAGCATCATGATGAAGCGACAGCAGAAACTGGAACACATCGTGTCGGAGCGCACCAGGGATCTGAGAGAAGCCCAGAACGCCCTCATCAGAAAAGAGCGCGAGGCGACGGTGGGCAAATTGACGAAGGGACTCATCGACCGCATTCTCAACCCGATGAACTACGTGGGTAACTTCTCGCATCTCACCCGCGGACTTATCAACGATCTGAGAGAGGACATCGAGGCGGAGCGCGTGGCAATGTCGGCAGAAAGCTACGAGGACGCGGAGGATATCCTCAACATGATGAATCAGAACCTGGAGAAGATAGAACAGCACGGACTCTCCACCACGCGAATACTAAAGGCTATGGAGGAAGTGCTGAAGGAACGCAGCCAGGACAGGAAGGAGACGGACCTCTGCGTGATATGCCAGCAGGATGTGGATATGCTCTATAATTATTATAAGGAAGACATAGAGAAGGGACACGTGCAATGCGACTGGAAGCGCCCGGAGACACCTGTGATGGCGAATGTGAATGCCGAACAGATATCGCACGTGGTGACATCGCTGCTTGGAAACGCGGCATACGCCCTGCGCCGTCGCGTCGAGATGGAGAAAGAGGCCGCAACGCCGAAGAAACCGTACTCTTACGAACCGCGACTGGCACTCATCCTGGAGAGCCAGCCCGACGGGCATGTCTGCATACGTGTGTGGGACAACGGTATTGGTATCGAGCCAGCGGTGATAGATAAGGTGTTCGACCCGTTCTTCACCACAAAACCTACGGCGGAGGCATCCGGACTGGGACTCTACCTTGCACAACAAATAATTCAGGACCACGGCGGGAATATCACCGTGACATCGGAAAAATATAAATATACGGAATTCACCATAACGCTATGACCGAGATAGAAAAACTCAAGGAGCAGTTGCACCAGCAGCAGAAAATGGCTTCAATAGGAATGCTCACCGCGGGTATTGCACACGAAATACAGAACCCGCTGAATTTCGTCATCAACTTCTCGAAAATGTCGGGCAAACTGCTGTCCGACCTGATGTCGATTATCGAAGACTCTGTCGACCGGCTTGAGAAAGAGGATGCGGAAGAGATGCAGGAAATCGCGGAAGACCTCAAGGAGAACCTCAAGAAAATTGAGGAGCATGGAGAGCGTGCCATCGACATCATCAGAAGTATTCTTCTGCAGAGTCGTGGCAAGGAGGGTGAGTTCCTGCCCACCGACGTGGCAAATCTGGTACATGAGTACGTGTGGCTCTCGTATCATGCCATGAGGGCTAGCAACAAGGACTTCAACATCAGTATCAATGAGAAATATGAGGAGCAGATGCCGAAAATGATGGTGATTCCACAAGATTTCTCGCGTGCTGTGCTCAATCTGATGAACAATGCCTGTTACACGGTGGAAGAGCGTGCAATGCAGGAACAGACCGGCTACACTCCGACAATCAATGTGGACGTGCATCGTGAGGGAGAGGAACTTGTTGTGTCGATAGCGGACAACGGTATGGGTATGACGCAGGAAGTGCAGAACGGACTATATGAGGCATTCTTCACCACAAAACCGATAGGAAAAGGCACAGGACTGGGAATGCCCATAACAAGGGAGATTGTGCAAGAGAGACATGGCGGTCAGTTGTCGTTCACATCAAAGGAAGGAGAAGGCACGACATTCACAATACGTATTCCCATTCGACTGAAATAGATATGCGTCTGAAGACTATCATATATCTTATCTGTTTGCAGAGTTGTGTGCTGATGGCGCAGGACAGAGTGAATGAATTGGCGAGGGACAACTTTGATAAAGGACGTTTTGAGGAGGTGGACTCTCTGCTCAGGAGTGAACTGGCCAGACTCAAGGGACAGGAACTTGTGGGAGCATATCGTATGCTGGCGCTCTCGGCATTCTATCAGGACAGATTCGCCGAGGCGGAGCAATGGAGCAAAAGGCTTCTGGCCATTGATCCATATTTCAAGGCATATGGAGAGGATCCCCGCTTTCAGGACATGTTGGACAATCTCCGCAAGGGAACCACGATATCAACGGCATCAAAGCAGGCCGAGTCGCTGGACGAGGCGCCGGTGCCCGTCACCATCATCACGGAGGAAATGATACGCATCTCGGGATGTCGTACGGTGAGGGATCTGCTGTGTCTCTTTGTGCCTGGTATGTCGCGAGTGGACAACATGGAGTCCAACGTGGCATATAGAGGTATGTACGGCAACTCGCAGGAGAATATCCTTGTGATGCAGGACGGACACAGACTCAATTCTGGAGCTACCAATGCGGAAGCGATGGACTACAACATCTCAATAGACAAGATAGACCATATCGAGGTGCTGAGAGGTCCGGCATCGGCATTGTACGGTAACATGGCGCTCTCGGGCGTAGTGAACATATTCACCAAGACCGGTGCAAGACTCTCCGGCAGCGACATGCGGGTGAGAGCCGGTATGTTCGGGACTTTCGGAGCTTCGTATATGTACGGTCAGGGAGATGTGCTCAAGGACATCTCTTTTTGGGCATCCGTCATGAATATCACGGGTGAGAAAATCAATGTGAACGGAATCAACCAGTATGTCGGTGGATTCGGTGGTATGCCGGCATTTGACTTGGGTTTGAAAATGCGCTGGAACGATCTTAGAATAAGTGTTATGGGAAATCACTCGAAGCCGGTGCCGTTCTACACTATTCTGAACTTCGACACTCCTTATACATATAATAAATATACTGTAAATGAAGGTGAGAAGCCGGGACTGTCGCGTACCTCTATAAACGTGGATATGGACTATGACCACACGTGGGGACGCTTCGCCTTGTCGGCAAACGCTTTCGCTCACTATGAGAAGCGTCAGATATATAATGTGATGGGAGACTATGTGCCATACGGCATTGCATATCTGCTGCAGAAATCACTCAATCTCGATGGTCTGGAATTCAACTGGTTGGACGATGTAAAGACGAACGGTGTCTGGCAGACGTTGAACTGTAAGGATTTCGTCTTTGGTATTGGAGCTAACGGTTCGTGGAGCTATGGCAGCGACGAGGGACAGCACGGAACGGTGCTTGGCGGTCTGCAATACGAGCATCTTTTCCTGACGGACAGCCGTTTTCAGTTGGGCTATGATTTCAACAGGATACACTACGCATCCAACGATATTGTGGAGAGAGGAAACGACTACACCGCCTCAGGTATAGTGCAGTTGAAGCATTATTTCATTCCGAACAAGCTGGTGTTCAACGGAGGTTTGAGATTTGACCATAAGAGACGTTTCGATGACAACCAGACGAACAATTTCTCGCCGCGTGTGTCACTTATCTATCTTCCGTCACCGCAATGGAGCACGCGTCTGAGCTACTCGCGAGCCTACGTGGACGCCCCGTATTTCTATCGTGCCTCCAATCTTGTCATCTTCACAGGTGGTGACAAGATGGAGTCGCAGACGATGGATGCGTTCTCGCTGAGCGGTGCATGGACGCGTCAGGATATAGGACTCCGTCTGGAATTGAACGCATTCTTCAATATGTCGCAGAACCAGGTGGTGTATTCTCCCACGGAGACCCTGAAGAACGGTGGTTCTCCATTCTATAATGCAGGACATGTTAATGTGGGAGGCCTGGAGTTTGTAGGCGAATGGACCCCGAAAGACCTGGGCACCTATGTCAATATGAACGCTACCTACCAGAGGGCTTTCCGACTGGAGCGATACGGTTCGACAGACGGTATGCGTATCGGCAATATACCGGAATTCATGCTTAATCTCGTAGCAGGTCACCGGGTGGTGAATTCGAAACGCGGAGGAGAGTTGTGGTTGAGGGGTAACCTGAATTTCATGACGTCAACTCCGTTGGTGCAGAACCATCTCTCGTCAATGGTGCCGAAGGCAATGATGAAACTGACAGCGGACGACTATCTGGATGCTGTCTATAGTATACAGAATGTGATGGATAACTTCCCGGATCAGGAAGTGCGTGATAAAGTGTACCTGATTTGGGAACGCTTCAAAAACGTGACGGCAAAAGATTTGGCAAGAGTCATCACGGACCAGGAGAAAGCTTATTTGCGGGCTCTTATGCAGAAAGTGAATGCTGTGATGCCGGAGGACGGAGCGAATATAGAAAAGCTGCTGGAGGCACTTATAGGTGACAAGCCGGATTTGGATGAATTTTATGACAACGGACCGCAGGTTATGATAAATCTCGGTGCCGACTGGAGAATCAAGTACCGTCCGACGAAGCACGACAGAAGGCTGATGCTTTCCTTGGATATATACAACGTTACAAACGGTAACTACAAGTATGGAAGTCTGCTCAACAGTTATATTCCCGCTCAAAGTATTTCTGTGGTCGGAAAAGTGGGTATTGAGTTCTAAAATGCGATTTCATACTGCCGGAAAATTGATATAAATCAATAAAAATACAAATAACAAAATAAAAACACGTGTAATGCTTGCAAATTTGAAAAAAAGCCGTACCTTTGCATCGTGTTTTTCATGGTATTAGATTTAAGGTTAGTAAAAGATTGGTTGTCGTGAGACAACCTTCTTTTTTTTATGTATTTTTTGCGTAAAATTTGGTCGGTTCAGAAAAATGTTATACATTTGCCGCGCGAAATTGAAAAAATAATAGAAGAAGACTATATTATAGAGCATGAGACAGCTTAAAATTACCAAAAGTATCACCTCCCGTGATTCTGCATCTCTGGATCGTTATCTTCAGATGATTGGCCGCGAGCAGTTGCTCACAGTGGAGGAAGAGGTGGAGCTTTCGCAGCGTATCCGCCGCGGTGACCGTGAGGCTCAAGATCAATTGGTCAAGAGCAATCTGCGTTTTGTGGTCAGTGTGGCAAAGCAGTACCAGAATCAGGGACTTTCCTTGCCGGATTTGATTAACGAGGGAAACGTGGGACTAATTAAAGCTGCAGAGAAGTTTGACGAGACTCGAGGCTTCAAATTCATCTCTTATGCAGTATGGTGGATTCGTCAGACAATTCTTCAGGCTCTTGCTGAGCAGTCGCGCATCGTGCGTCTGCCGCTTAATCAGGTGAGTGCTGTGAACAAGATTTCCAAGGCAATTACAAAGTTCGAGCAGGAACACGAGCGCAAGCCTTCTGCAGAAGAGCTCGCAGAACTGGTGGACGAGCAGCCGGATAAGATTGCGGACTCTTTGCGTGCCAGTGGTCGCCACGTCAGCGTGGACGCTCCCTTCGTGGAGGGTGAGGACAACAGCCTTCTGGATGTGATGACAAATCCCGATTCTCCCACGGCGGACAATATACTGATGCGTGAATCTCTGTCAAAGGAGATAAACCGTGCGCTGGACTGTCTGAGCGAGCGCGAACGTGCAATCATCGAACTCAGTTTCGGCATTGACGGTAGCGAACTCACGTTGGAGGAGATTGGTGACAAGTTCGGACTGACTCGCGAGCGTGTAAGACAGATACGCGAGAAGAGCATCCGTAAACTTCGTGCAGCTAACAAGAACAGCCTCCTGAGAGGCTATCTCGGTTAGTTAGTTTATGACTGCAAGGAGACTCTTCTTTATTTATCTCCTCATTCTGCTCATTCCGCAGGTTGATGTCTGTGTTACTGAGCGAATGGAGGATATAGGTAAAGTTGTTCTAATTGTTTTGCCGCTAGCATTCTATTGGTTTTTCCTCTTGGGATTCAAGAAACCGTCGAAGGCTTTCTTGTGGGCATTCCCGTTTGCCTTTCTCGGCGCATTCCAGATAGTACTGGGATATCTTTACGGACGAGGAGTGATTGGTACGGACATGTGGCTTACGCTGATGACCACTTCACCCAATGAAGCAGGAGAGATGCTGACACAGATATATCCGTCTGTTGTTGCCGTATGTATAATATATTTGCCGTCTATAGGTTATGCAATCTGGCATGTTAAGCGCGAAAAACCATACGAAAAAACATTCCGGAGGAACATGCGCATCGTCGGCATATTGCCTTTGATTTTTGCGATTGTTCCAACAACGATGGCGTTTAGGAATGAGAAGTATAAATTCCTGGATGACTTCTTTCCCGTGAATGTTTGCTATAATTTCAAGTTGGCTCTTGCGCGTGCGCGCGCCAGCGCTAATTATAAGGAAGCATGTAAATCGTTCCGATTCGGTGTAACGGAATCCGATAGTGACACCATACCAGAAGTAGTGCTGATGGTGGTGGGAGAGACATCAAGAGGTACGAACTGGAACCTCATCGGTTACGATCGTGATACTAATCCGAAATTATCCAAGCAGTCAAATCTGCTTGTATTTGGGGACTGTATGTCACAGTCGAATGCAACCTACAAGAGTGTGCCCATCATTCTGACGAGGGCAACGGCGGAGGATTTCGATGTGCTTTACACTTCCAAGGGAGTTATTGCTGCAGCAGATGAGGCCGGGTGGTCAACGGTGTTTATCTCCAATGAGCCCCGCAACCACTCGTTCAACGATTTCATCGGTGAGCAGGCACAGGAAGTGCGTTTCCAGCGTGACTCGCTACACGGCTCGCCGATGGATAATCTATTGATTCCGCTGCTTCACGAGACATTGGAAAAGCACAAGGGCGAGCGTTTGTTTATGGTGATTCATACGTATGGTTCACATCCCACATACAGCGCTCGATACACACGTGAGGAAGCCTATTTCAAACCGGATTTGGCAGTAAAACCAACTGCAGAAAATCGTAAGATAATAACAAATGCTTATGATAATTCCATACGTATGACAGACGGCATCCTGTCTGCGTTTATAGCAGAGTTGGATTCAACCGGGTGCCCGGCAGCGATGCTCTATATCAGCGATCATGGTGAGGACCTTTATGACGATGCTCGTAAAATGTATATGCATGCGTCGCCATATCCTTCATACTATCAGCTCCACGTGCCGTTGATATGTTGGACGAGCGACAGTTATAATGCGTTGCATGAGGACCGTGTAGGTATGATGGCTTCGCGTCAGCAGGATCCGCTTCAGTCTGATTGTGTATATCCCACATTGTTGTCACTGATGGGTATTAAATGTAATTACGGACAGACTCATCTGTCACTGGCAGATGCGAATTATAAGAAAAAGACACAACGCACCTATCTTAATGATCACAATGAGATGATGCGTTTGGAGGATGTTATAGAGCCAATAGACATTGAGGTGATGAAGCAAAAGGGCATGTATGTTCAAGAATAATAGAAAATGGAAATAAGTAGCTATATAGTAAAACTGTTGGATGTACTGTCGGAGTCGACAGAACCGGTTTCGCGTCAGGACTTGGCATCTCAAATGACAAGCATGGCGGGAGAGGAAGACAATTTCTGGTTGGTGTTGACAGAAAAGGCTGTTCACGATGGTTATATAAAAACCAAACCGGCCAAGAGTAAGACTGTCGTAGTGACTCCCATGGGCAAGAAATTTCGGAAGGAGCCGACACCCATCGAAGTCCACCCAGAAGATGTGAACTCGGATGACGAACTGGCGATGAAACTGAGCATTGTACTGTCTCAGAGACGTGGCAATGGCGAGTTGGCGCATGTTAGCAGTGAGCACACCCGACTGCAGATAAAACTCATTAAGGCGATTGATCGCAAGATAGCATTGGATGAGTTTGCGGAACAGGAGCATTTGGATTTTGATACAGTGCTGGACGAGTTGGAAAAGATGCTTTCGACAGGACATCGTTTCAATATCCGTTATTTCATTGATGAGGTGATAGAAAAGCAGGATACACAGGAAATACTCGACTTCTTCGAAGAAAACGGTGATAACATGTCACTATGTATAGAAGAGTGGGGCGATGTATATAAGACTCAGGAGTTACGCCTAATACATTATCTTTGGAAGACACTATGAAAAACAAAGTGATTACAATTAAGGGTTCATTAACGACCCTTTTTTTGCTTGTGTTTATTACAGTATGTGGAGCACAAGAAAGAAGAGAACTGAATGATGCCGTATGGACAGTAGAAAGCCCGGATCATCAGACAAGGGTCACGGTCAGTATTAACAGGGGACAGTTAACCTATGAAGCCGGTTATGTCAAGAAAGGGAAGACTGATCAATACGTGGAACTTTTAGAGCAAAGTCCTTTGGGTCTATATACTAACGAGGGCGATTTCTCCCGCAACTTGGAGTCCGCAGGTGCTCCGACGTTCTCAACGCGTAAGGCACAATACACGTTGAGACAGGGTAAGAAAGCACATATTGATACGGAATACACGACAGCTTTATTTCCTTTGAAGGCAGAGGGCAACAGACATATGATTTTGGAGCTCTGGGTGGGTGATCGAAAGCTTGCTTTCCGTTATCTTCTGCCAATGCTGGGTGAGTGTGCCGCTCTGGTGGTGAATGGTGAGGCAACAGGTTTTAATCTGCCGGATGAGGCCACAGCATTTATCTGCCCTCAGAGTGATGCTCTCATAGGTTGGAAGCGCACCAAGCCTTCATACGAAGAGGAATATGTGTTGGATGTCCCGATGGGAACACCGTCCAGATACGGTCACGGATGGACATTCCCGTGCCTTTTCCGTGTCGGACAAAAAGGTTGGGTGGAAATCTCTGAAACGGGACTGGATGGACGTTATTGCGGAGCTCATCTTTCGGAGGGTTCTCAAGACGGTATGTTCACAATTGCTTTCCCGATGCCGGAGGAAAATAACGGTTTCGGCAGCACGGGAGCGCAATTAGGTTTACCGGGTGCAACGCCGTGGCGTACCGTAACGTTGGCTCCCAACTTGGCTCCGATAGTAGAGTCTACTGTAACATGGGATGTGGTGGAGGAACTCTACGAACCCTCACAGGAATATAAAGGAGGACGCAGTACATGGAGTTGGATTATTTGGCAGGACGAGAGTATCGTATATGACGACCAGGTAACTTTTATAGATTTGTCCGCAAAGCTAGGTTGGGAGTATTGCCTTATTGACGGTGGATGGGAGACTAATATCGGAAGAGAGCGCATGGAACAGCTTTTTGCATATGCAAAGGAAAAAGGGGTTGCTCCGTTTGTATGGTACAATTCCAACGGAGGATGGAATGATGCCCCTCAATGTGCGAAGCATAGGATGTATTCTCCAATCGTGCGCAAGAAAGAAATGGCATGGCTTGCTAAACACGGAGTGAAAGGCATCAAGGTGGATTTCTTTGCAGGCGACAAACAAGAAACAATAAAACTCTATGAGCAGATACTTTCTGATGCGAACGACTACGGTATCCAGGTGATTTTCCATGGATGTACGCTACCGAGAGGCTGGGAGCGTATGTATCCCAATTATGCGGGTAGTGAAGCCGTACTTGCTTCCGAGAACTTAGTGTTCACTCAGCACTCCGATGACATGGAGGGACAGAATGCATGTTTACATCCTTTCATTCGTAATGCTGTCGGAAGCATGGAGTTTGGAGGCACTGTGCTGCAGCGCAACCTAACACGCAGTGGCAAGGGGGGTAGAGTACGTATTGTAGGAGATGCCTTTGAATTGGCCACAGCGATTGCTTTTCAGAATATAGTGCAGAATTTTGCTCTTACTCCTATGAATCTGGAGACCTCCCCGGCATTTGAGATTGACTTTATGAAACAGGTGCCTACGCAATGGCAGGATACAAAATTCCTGGATGGTTATCCCGGGAAGTATTGTGTGCTGGCGCGCCAGGCAATGGATGGTAGGTGGTATGTTGCGGTGATGAATGCAGACAAGGTGTCACGTACACTTACATTGAACCTGAATCTTTTAAAAGGCTCGACGAAATCTTCGCAGTTGCCAAACGGAGATGCTACTCTTGGTAAGTGGCAGATGATAAATGACGGAGCAGACAGTAAAACCCCGTCTCAAACATCAGTTACAGCAGACAAGAAGGGTATGCTGAAACTGACTGTAGGTCCCCAAGGCGGTGCAGTGCTTTTTTAAGAAAAGCTATTTTAGGTTATAGCGCTTGCGGATAACTTCGGCAAGTATGTTGACAGTGGATTCGGCGTCATTGAGATTGCCGATATTCCATACAATGTCGTAATTGCGGGCGTCGTAACGCGACACCCCGGCAAAGGTCTTTGTGAAAGTCTCGCGTGCCTTGTCTATTTCCTCCATGCGACGAAGCGCTTCTTTTTTGTCGATATTGAACTTTTGCATAATACGGTTCAGACGCTTCTCTTCCGATGCAATAAGCATTATCTTCAATGCTGTGGGCTCATCCTTGAAAATATGAAAACCAGTGCGTCCTACAATAATGCACGATTCCTGACACACGAGGCTGTGCAACAACTGCTCTTCGGCATCATAAAGTTGCTGTGATGTGATATAGGAGGGAACCTCCATGGTGATACGGCCGGCAATGTCGTACTGACTATACATGGACAGAAACTCATCCCACCAGTGAGACTTGCGACCTTTGAGCATCTCCATCTCATCGGCAGAGAGTTGAAAATGTTCAGACAGTTTCTCAAGTATTGCTCTGTCATAAACCTTCACTCCCAACAGTTCGCCCAGTTTATAGGCAATTGTGCGACCTCCGGTACCATATTCGCGATTGATTGTAATGATGAATTTCTTTTCTTCCATAAAGTCAAAATAGATTATGTGTATGGATTTGCACTTGAAACGTGGTACAACACCCCCTTTCATGCCCGGAAAATCTCCGGGCGCGAAAGGAGTGTTGTGTGGTAATTACTGGCCGTTTTTTACTTAAGCAGAGAGGTGCGAACAACTTCGATGTCGCCCTTGAGTTCTTCAAGCTGGCTCTTGAGCTGATCGGTTGTCAGGGCGTCCAGAACCTTGAGAGGCTGAATGGCATCGTTGAGTTCAGCAACATTGCTGTCATAGTTGGCGAGACGATCCATAGCGTCGGTCAGCAGGATCATACGGAATGTCATGTTCTCTGCAGCTTCGTCATCAATAGCGGTGATGTATTTGTCAATGTTCTGACAGAGCACATACACCTGCTCAACTGTAGATGCGGTGGTCATTTCCCAAAAAAGATTGATGCGACCGGCAGCATTCTCTGCGTCATAGAGAACGGAGATGTTCTCTTCATAGGTTGTGTTGGAATTCAGCGCGCCGAGAGCGGGGTCGTTTACCTCTGCGAGGAGCTTTGAGATAGTCTCGTCATAAGCGGTGATGTCCATGTCATAGGCTTCTGCCACCTTCTTGTCAACGAAGAGCATTGCGAGTGCACGATACTTCTCACTCAAAGTCTGCAGGTCGCTAACTTCTGCGGGATCCATAAGATAGGTGGGCTTCACCATCTTTTCTTCTTCGGTCAGCTGAATGCCGTCCTTCATGTTCTGGATACCGGGAATGCCTTTGAGGCGCTGAGCCTCTGCAGCAAGAGAGTCGAGCTGTACCTTGATGCTGGCCTCGATCTGGCTCTGTTCAAATGCCTTTACGCTGTCCTGATCTTCAAATGCAGGCTGTTGCTTGTTGCCGCAGGAAGCTACTGTGAGAACAAACGCTGCAGCGAGAAAAAGAATTTTTTTCATTTTGTTTTTTTGTTAAGGGTTAATATTTTTACGTAATTTTTCAGGAATATTCATCAATAGTAATACGATAGCAGCACATGCCATCAGGCAAAGGATTATCATATTGTAGAGCAATGTGGGCATACAACAGTTCCCCACACATTTTACAGATGAGTAGAACGGAGCTCTGCCACATCGGCTTTTTGGCATAAGCCATACAGCTCCGGCTTTTGCCACGATGTGTCCATCGATAATCTTGCTCAGAGATGTCTGGTCGGCACCTGTCACAAAATCCTGCAAAGCGAGATTGTGGTTGTCTCGCTTGAGTTGTCGCAGTCCTTCCTTTCCAATCTCTTTGATTTTGTCTGTGATGATACGGTCTTCCAGCAGAGTCCATCGATTGCTGCGTGTCTTGACAACATCCTCCAGAGCTATAAGATAGTCTTTGATGCTTTGATAGGAACTGTCACCGTTATATGGAGCCATTTCACAGAGGTCTGTCAGTCTGGGCATTTCCGCAAAGATAACCTGTTTGTGTTCGGGGTTTACATCCTTTCCTTTCTGCTGCTCGTCTTTCATCGTTTCCAGCTCGCTTTTCAGCTGGTAGATGACACCCCATTGTTCGTATTGCAGACGATAGCGTTCGCGTTGTACCTCAAACAGTGGAGCCTCATAGCGGTTGCTGCTGAACTGCGACACGGCCAATGCTTCAAACGACCATCGCGAAGGTATCACGTCACCAATCAACGGAACATTGCCGGTTGTGCTTCGTGGCGTCAGATCGGAGAACGATACCACCAGTCCGCAGAGCAGAATCTGTGGAATAAGCAGTATGGGAATACTGATGTATATGTTCACTACGGAATTAAGCCATTGGGAGAGCAACAATCCCGTGAGTCGTGCAAGGAATGCAGTGACAAACAGCACAAGCCACCAGATGGAGAGGGTTCCCATAATTCCCATAACATACCCGCCGGCAAGTGTGAACAATGCTGTTTGCAGGAGACTTACCATTACAGAATAGACCACTTTGCTCCAAATGTACGACCCATATGAGAGACGCAGGAACTTCTCTCTCTTCAGCAGACTCCTGTCGCGGATGATTTCTTCTGCCGAACCGCTCATTCCGACAAATGTTGCCACAATGATGGCCATGAAAAGATAGGATACAAAGTTCTTATTGTCCATCAGGGTATAACCCGTCTCAGGAGCGTAATGTGTCAGCCAGGCGCATACAAGGGCCAGAAGCGGAGCCTCCAGGAGCGTGATAGCTATGTATTGTGCGTTAGTGGCCTTACACCTCAGGTCGCGCTCGAGGAATATGCAGAACTGGCGGAAGAGGTTTGGTCTGTGCTGTTCGCTGGGCGGCAGTTCCCGCACTTCAACTTCATCGAGCTCTTCTCTTCGCGACAGATACATCTCGTGCCATTCCTTCGGCGACACCTTGCGTTTGTCTGTCTGCCGACCGCTTTTTGACAACGCCTTCTCGTCGATGATATTGAGTATCACCTCCGGATTGACAGCACCGCAGGTGGAGCACATACTCATCTGGGCGTCAGCGTAGTTGGCTGCGGTCTTGAATGTCGTTATGGCATCTATCGGATTACCGTCATAGACAGGATAGCCTCCTTTGTCCAACAGCCACAGACGGTCGAATAGTTTATATATATCGCTGGACGGCTGGTGTATATTTGCAATGACGAGTCGTCCTTTTTGGGCCTGTTCCTTCAGCAGCAGCACCACTCGCTCGGTGTCTGCAGAGGAGAGACCGCTTGTGGGCTCGTCGAGGAAAAGCACAGCTGGTTCTCGCAGCAGCTCCAGGGCGATATTAAGTCGTTTGCGCTGTCCGCCCGATATGGTTTTCTTCAAGGGGCTTCCCACAACAAGATCCTTTACCTGATAAAGGTCGAGATCTTTCAGCACCTGTGTTATGCGCGTATTGATTTCGTTCTCGCCGAGTCCTTCGAAGCAGAAGCGGGCCGTATACAGAAGGTTCTGCCATACGGTGAGTTCCTCCACCAGCAAATCGTCCTGCGGCACATTGCCGATAAGACTTCTTGCTGCATCCTCCGAGATGTCATGCCCGTCGATTGTGATGCTTCCGGAGTGGGGGTGCAGATTGCCGTTAAGCAGAGATATCAGTGTGGTTTTTCCGGAACCGCTGCCTCCCATGATGGCTACGAGCTGACCGCTTTCAAGGTCGAATGAGAAGTTGTGACATCCGTTTTCAGAGTTGGGATAGCGGAAATCTATGCCACGTCCCTGAAAGTGTATGCTGCGTTTGTTCTTTCTCTGGCGGTAGGGTGCCAGCATTGTCGGAAAATACAGCGGTGCTCCGTAGTGTGATTTCAGGACGCCGCTTTGCTGCCACACCTGGAAGATGCCTGGCACCACGGGGATGTCGTTCATGAGCACTTCGTCGTCACCCAGGTAGGTGAATACGAGAATATTTTCTTCCTCTATCCACAGGGTCTTGATGCCGCCTCTCCAATTGTGGAACTGCTGTATGAGGACATGCTTGTTCGTCTCGCCCTTGACATAGGCGTGGAAATCCGTCATCAGCTGATTCCTGACATTGAAATGCCGGGCAGCATGGCGGAAAATCTCATCATCTTCATCGAAACAAGTGGATTCCAGATGGCAGAACTCCATTAGTCGCAGGAGTATCAGCAATTGTTCCTCTTGCGGTATCTCACTGCGCAGTTTGGTGCAGATACCCTCGATTATCATTTCCTTGTCGATATCCGGCTCTGCTTCGTACAGTCCTGCGAGGTCATCATACAAACCGAGATATTCATCCAAAGAACGTATGCCGAAGTGTCGTTTCAAGTAGGTAGACAAGACACTCTTTGAGGTCTCCTCATCTACGCCCGCCTTGGCCCCAAAAAGAGCAAAGAGGTTGATAAGACCCGAAAGAACAATGTCGTTTACCATGTGTGTACGTATGTATACGGGCACAAAGATACAAAAAAGTTGAGAGTTGCATGATGAGAGCGGGCAAAAAAAACTAATTTTCATGTTTTTTATTTATAAAAACCGGCTTTTTACTTTTCGCTCTTGACTTTTTTTGTAATTTTGTCCGCGATTTGTCCCCCAAAAAGATGAGTGAGAACACTCTTAAAGAACGATGGGCTCAGTGCCTTGAGATGTTGCGCACAAAACTAAGTGCGCAGCAAATGGAGTGGTTCAAGCCCATTCGTCCGAAAAGTTACGATGATGTGGAGTATAAGCTGGTGCTTGCTGTTCCCTCCCAATACTTTATTGAATATCTCGAAGAGAATTTCCGCACACTCATTCATGCTGCGGTATATCGTGTGTTTCACAATCCCACCCGGATATTTTATCAGGCATCCGTCGTAAAAGGAATAAAGGACGCTGCAATCGAAGCTGCGTCCACAGGTGTGGAGCCGCGTGAGGGTAAGAACGGTAAGCCGCTGGCTCCCAGGCTTGTGATGGATAATCCCAAGCCTCGCGGATATAATCCCGGACTCAATCCCTCGCTCACTTTTGAGAATTTTGTGGAGGGCAAGAGCAATAAGCTTTCTCTGGCCATTGCTCAGGCGATAGCGGATCATCCTTCGCAACAGACATTCAATCCGCTCTTTATATGGGGACCGAGCGGTGTGGGCAAAACACATTTGGTGAATGCTCTCGGAGTGCGACTGCAGAAGTTGTATCCCACAAGGCGCGTGCTTTATATTCCGGCTCATGATTTCATTGTGCAGTTCACAGACAGTCGCCGCCAGAACAAATTCAACGATTTCATCCAGTTCTATCAGTCCATAGAGGTGCTCATTGTGGATGACGTGCATGAGTTCACTTCTCAGATGAAGACTCTCGAGGCGTTCTTCCATATATTCAATCATCTTCACCAGAACGGACGTAAGATTATCCTCACTTGCGACCGCCCGCCCTCGGAGCTCAGCGGAATGGAGGAGCGTATGCTTTCCCGTTTCCGTTGGGGTATGACTGTGGAGATGGAACGTCCGGAGGAGCAGTTGCGCTACGACATACTCATGAGCAAGATACGCAGGAGCGGTTTGCGTGTTCCTGAAGATGTGATTCGCTACATCTCTCGCACCATAAAGACCAATGTGCGCGAATTGGAGGGGGCAATTCATTCCCTGCAGGCTTACAGTATTGTGGAAAATGCGGAGATTACGATAGATTTTGCGCGCAGTGTTCTGGAAAAGAACGCTATCACGAAGGCGCAGCCGAAGAGCAAGCGCACCACTTTCGACTATATCCTCGACCGCGTTGCCGAGCATATGAATGTGGATGTCAGCAGCATTCTCGGGCGCGGGCGTCGTGCGGAGGTGGCAACGGCCCGTCAGATGGTGATGTATCTTGCTTCGCGCCACACGGATTTGTCCACTCCCCGTATCGGTAATCTGCTGGGTGGGCGTTCCCATGCCACTGTGCTTCATGGTATTGACGTAATCGAAGATAATGAGGAACTGAAGAACAAAGCAGAGAAAATGTTATGAGAAAGACGATAAGAAAGTATCAGGATCGCGAGGTGCCGGAATCGCTGTTGCAGCGTCTTCTGGATGAGGCTGCCCGCACTCAGACAATGGGTAATCTGCAGCTCTACAGTGTCGTTGTGACACGCGATGCGGAACAGAAAGCCCGCCTGGCTCCGGCGCATTACAATCAGGAGATGGTGACGACTGCTCCTGTTGTGCTCACCGTGGTGGCCGATTTCCGTCGCACTAGCGACTGGTGTCTGCAGCGCAAGGCTGCGCCCGGATACGGCAACTTCTTGTCGTTTCTCAATGCTGCCACCGATGCCCTGCTATATACGCAGACGCTGTCACTTCTCCTTGAGAGAGAGGGGCTGGGCATGTGTTTTCTCGGCACCACGGTGTATAATCCTCAGACAATCATCGACGTTCTTTCCCTGCCTCAGCTCACAATGCCGGTGGCAACGCTTACCGTCGGATGGCCGGACGAAGACCCGAAAGAGACCGACCGCCTTCCGTTGGGAGCTTTTGTGCATCGGGAGCGCTACGAACCTTACACGGAAGAACGGATAAACACATTCTACCGTGAAAAGGAGGCTTTGGAGGAGAACAAGGAATTCTGTCGCATCAACGAGAAGGAGACTTTGGCACAAGTCTTCACGGATTGCCGTTATACCAAAGATGTAAACGAGCTTCTTTCACACGGTTTCATCGAGGTTTTGGGTCGTCAGGGCTTCTCTCTTTGCGAGCCGGGACTTGAAATGACACAGAAGCGTCCGGAGGCGTTGGAATGCGATGTTGTGCGCTTTCAGAACAAGAAGGACCGCTGGGTGGCATTCGTCGGATTGTGGGAAGGGCGTCCCTATGAGATATTTACGGGACTCATGGACGAGGATGAAGGTATTATGCTTCCCAAGAGTATTTCCAAAGGCAGTATAATACGTCAGACTAACCGCGACGGTTCGCATCGCTATGATTTCCAGTTTGAGAACAAGCGCGGCTATAAAATCACAATTGAGGGTCTCTCCGGCAAGTTCGACCCGGAGTATTGGAACTACGCAAAGTTGATTTCCGGCGTCTTGCGTTATGGTATGCCTCTGGAGACCGTCATAAAACTGATAACCTCGCTCACTCTCGACAACGACAACATCAATTCCTGGACGGACGGTGTGGCCCGTGCCCTCAAGCGTTATCTGCCTAACCAAGATGTTGACCAGGATACGAATTGACCGTCTCGCGGTGCATGCCCGTCACGGTGTGCTTCCTCAAGAGCGTACTGTGGGTGCTGATTTCTTTGTGAGTCTTTCGGCCGCAGTGGAGACTGATATCTCCGCGCTCAGGGACGACGACCTCGGCGGCACTGTGAGTTATGCTGCTCTCTGCGACGGCATACGACAGGAGATGCTGCAGCCGTCGGCGCTGCTGGAGCATGTGGCATATCGCATCGGACGCAGGCTCATGGCCGAGCAGCCGCGCATCGTCAGCCTCTCCCTGCGCATCGACAAACAGATGCCTCCCATGGGCGTGCTTGTGGATGCCGTCGGTGTGGAGATAGAACTGTCCCGGGGCGAATAATTGCTTAATCACCACCACTTTTGTTGTGTGAAAGTGACTTTTTCGTGCGCATAACGCGGGAAAAAGGAAAAAAATGTCACCTCCAATGCGGGAAAAAGAGAAAAAAGTGATAATTTTGCCGCGATTTTTGTGCAAATAAAGGTAAAACGATAGTTATGGAGAATTTAGGTATTGGCTTCGAACTCATGATTGTGGGTATGTGCACCGTCTTCTTGATTCTGCTTATTGTCATCAATGGCGGCAAGTTGCTCATCAAGGTGGTCAACCGCATCGCCCCCGAAGAGGTGAAAGCCGCCAAGCAGACAGTTGCTGAGCAGAGCGGGAATGTGGACCCCTCCACGATGGCTGTGCTCAGTGAAGTGGTGAAACAGCTCACTCAAGGTAAAGGAAGAATCACATCAGCAAAAAAGATTTAAACAGAATATGGCTAAGGAAGTAAAATTTTCACTGGTCTTCCGTGACATGTGGCAAAGTGCTGGCAAATACCAGCCCCGTGTGGACCAGTTGGTAAAGGTGGCACCCGCAATCATCCGCATGGGGTGCTTCGACCGTGTAGAAACAAACGGCGGTGGCTTCGAGCAGGTGAATCTGCTCTATGGCGAGAACCCCAACAAGAGCGTTCGCGAGTGGACGAAGCCCTTCCATGAGGCAGGCATCCAGACACACATGCTCGACCGTGCTCTCAACGGTTTGCGTATGAGTCCGTGCCCCAAGGACGTGCGTCGTCTCTTCTATAAGGTGAAGAAGGCTCAGGGCACCGACATCACACGTATTTTCTGCGGACTGAACGACAAGCGCAACGTGTTGCCCAGCATCGAGTATGCCAAGGCTGCCGGCATGATTGCCCAGGCTGCTCTCTGCATCACCTACAGTCCAATCCACACAGTTGACTACTACGTTGATCTGGCCAAATGCTTCATCGACGCCGGTGCCGACGAGATATGTCTGAAGGATATGGCCGGTATCGGCCGTCCCGTAAGTCTCGGCAAGATTGTGGCAGGCATCAAGGCCTACAAGAAGGATATCGTCATCCAGTATCACTCTCACGCAGGCCCCGGTTTCTGCATGGCCTCCATCCTCGAGGTGGCAGAGGCCGGTTGCGACTATATCGACACAGCTGTGGCTCCTCTTGCCTGGGGCACCGGTCACGCAGACATCATCGCCGTGCAGGAGATGCTGAAGGATGCCGGTTTCAAGGTGAAGGACATCAATATGGAGGCCTACATGGAGGTGCGCACACAGATTCAGGAGATGTGCGACGACTTCCTCGGCTACTATATCCCCGAGCTCAACCACATCAACAACTCACTGCTCGTCAAGCCCGGTCTTCCCGGCGGTATGATGGGCTCCCTGATGACCGACCTCGAGGACAACCTGCGCAGTCTCAACAAGTGGAAGGTGAAGAACGGCCAGCCCGAGCTCACCACCGACCAGCTTCTCGTGAAGCTCTTCGACGAGGTGGCTTACGTATGGCCCAAGGTGGGTTATCCCTGCCTTGTGACTCCGTTCTCCCAGTATGTGAAGAATCTCGCCCTGATGAACGTCATCCAGATGGAGAAGGGCAAGGAGCGCTGGTCGATGATTGCCGACAACATCTGGGATATGATTCTCGGCAAGAGCGGTCAGCTGCCCGGTCCTGTGGCTCAGGAACTGAAGGATATGGCCAAGGCCGAGGGTCGCGAGTTTGAGACCAAGGACCCCCAGAGCTACTATCCCGACAAGCTTGACGAATTCAGGCAGGAGATGGAGGCCAACGGCTGGGAGCTCGGTCAGGACGACGAGGAGCTCTTCGAGCTCGCCATGCACCCCGAGCAGTACCGTGCCTACAAGAGCGGTAAGGCCAAGGCCGACTTCGAGAAGGACCTCGCCGAGCGCAAGGCCAAGAAGAACGCTCCTTCCGGTGCTGCACAGCCCGATAAGATTACGGTAAGCGTAAACGGTCAGACCTACGAGGTGAATATCGCCTACGGTGATGCCGCTCCCGCTCCCACAGCCGCTGCTGCAGCTGCTCCCGTGGGCGAGGGTGAGGACCTGCTGGCTCCTCTGGAGGGTAAGTTCTACCTCGTGAAGGACGGCAGCGAGACTCCCAAGAAGGTGGGCGACGCCGTCAAGGAGGGCGACACTCTCGGCTATATCGAGGCAATGAAGACCTTCAACGCCATCCGTGCCGACAAGGCAGGTGTCATCACAGCCATCCTGGTCAACAGCGGCGACAGTGTAGAAGAAGACGATCCCATCATGAAGTTGGCTTAAACTATGGAAATGCTTTACGACATACTGTCCAAGTTGTACGACATGACGGCCTTCTCCGCCATCGGCGAGAATCCCCTGTTCATCGTCATGTACCTCCTGGCCTTCGTGCTGCTCTATCTGGGCATCGTGAAGAAGTACGAGCCTCTCTTGCTCGTACCCATTGCTTTCGGCGTGCTCATCGCCAACTTCCCCGGCGGCGGTATGGGTGTGCTGCAGGCCAATTCCGAGGGACTTGTTCCCGTCACCGTCAACGGTGTTACGGAATGGAAGAACATCTACTCCATGCCCCTGCATGAGATAGCCCACGACCTCGGTCTGATGAACTATCTCTACTACGCCCTTATCAAGAGCGGTCTGCTGCCTCCCATCATCTTCATGGGTGTGGGTGCTCTCACCGATTTCGGTCCTATGCTTCGCAACCTCAAGCTCGCCATCTTCGGTGCTGCTGCCCAGATGGGTATCTTCGCCGTACTGCTGGTGGCCCTTCTGGTAGGTTTCACGCCTCAGGAGGCCGGTTCTCTCGGTATCATCGGCGGTGCCGACGGCCCTACGGCCATCTTCACCACCATCAAGCTGGCTCCCCATCTGCTGGGCCCCATCGCCATTGCTGCCTACAGCTACATGGCGCTCGTGCCTGTCATCATACCTCTTGTGGTGAAGCTCACCTGCACCAGGAAGGAACTGATGATCAATATGAAGGAGATGGACAAGCTCTATCCTGATGCTACGGAGATTAAGAACATGCGTGCCCTGAAGATTATCTTCCCCATCGCTGTGACCACCATCGTGGCCGTCTTCGTGCCTACGGCAGTGAGCCTTGTGGGTATGCTCATGTTCGGTAATCTGCTCAAGGAGATAGGTAACGACACCGCGCGCCTCTTCGACGCCGCTGCCAACGGTATCATGAATGCCGCCACCATCTTCCTCGGACTCTGCGTGGGTGCCACCATGACGGTGGACGCCTTCATCAATGTGCAGACGCTGGGCATCGTGGCCGGCGGTTTCTGTGCCTTTGCATTGTCTATCACCAGCGGTATCTGCATGGTTAAGATATGGAACCTCTTTGCCAAGAAGAAGATTAATCCGCTCATCGGTGCTACGGGCCTGTCGGCTGTGCCCATGGCTTCGCGCGTGTGCAACGGTATCTCTACGAAGTACGATCCCAAGAATCACGTGCTGAACTACTGCATGAGCAGCAATATCTCCGGTGTAATCGGTTCTGCTGTAGCTGCCGGTGTGCTTATCAGCTTCCTGGGATAGGTATTTCCCCTTTGTCTGCTGGACATCGGGCGACAGTGACAATGATTTGCTCCGCAATCTCTGGAGCCGTGTTGATATAGAAGGAGCCATGGTGGGCATCTATCACCGTGGCTCTTCCGTTTTCTCCCGTGTCATCTATGAGATGAAATACGCGCGCCGTCCGCAGCTCGCCCTGGACACTATGCGCTACCTGTTGCGTCAACCCGGCTATGCGGAGTTCTTCGGCCGCTGCGACATTGTGGTTCCCGTGCCCACCACATGGTGGCGGCGCTGGATTCGCGGTTACAATCCCGCCCAGCTGCTTTCCACGGAGATATCCCGCACGTGCTCCCTGCCTTTGGAGCACCGTGTGATGCATCGCGGCAGGGGTCGCCGTCAGTCGCGCACCCGTGGCGATGAGCGCACGCGCCTCGAGGGACTGCCGTTCGCTGTCGGTGCCGCGGCCCCGTTGCTGCCCGAAGGGTGCCGCATACTCCTTGTGGACGATGTCGCCACTACGGGCACCACGCTCTCTGCATGCGCCCTGGCGCTCAAAAAAGTGCGTCCTGATGTAAAAATCAGTGTTTTTACTCTCGCATGGGCTGGAAAGTGACATCTCACAGCAAAATCACACAGATAAAAAAAATCTTTAAACTTTAAACCTTAAACTTTAAACTTTATTTTGTATCTTTGCCGTGCAGAACATAAACCTTATGCTATGAAGAAAGTCTTCTTTTTGACCTTGTTATGTGTCATGATGAGTCTGTCTGTGTCGTCTCAGACGGCTTACGATTATTCCAGGATGCAACGCGAGAAGCTGGGTCGCGGCGTGGTGGCAATGCGCAGCGACGAGAGCCATGTGCTCATCTCGTGGCGCTATCTGGAGAGCGACCCCGAGGATGTGTGCTTCGAGGTGTTGCGCGACGGCAAGAAGATAGCCCTGCGCTCCGCAAGGGAGTCGACAACCTATATCGACGAGAACCCCGTGACGAGCACCACCACCTACAGCGTGCGTCCCGTGGGCGGCAAGATAAAGGGTGAGTGGACGGTGGAGGCCGGAGCTCCCGTAGGTTATCTCTCCATACCTCTCGACCAGCCTGAGAACGAGATGGGCTACGACGGCAATCCCGTGACATATAATGCCAACGACGCCACGATGGCCGACCTCGACGGCGACGGCGAGATGGAGCTCATCCTCAAGTGGGACCCCTCCAATTCGCGCGACAATTCGCAGAGCGGTGTCACCAACCAGACCTATATCGATGCCTACAAGCTGGGCGGTAAGCCCTCCAGGGACGGCACCCGCCGTATGTGGCGCATCGCCATGGGCAACAACATACGTTCCGGAGCGCACTACACGCAGATGATGGCTGCCGACTTCGACGGCGACGGCAAGGCCGAACTGGTCTTGAAGACCGGTGACGGCACGCGCGACGGCGTGGGCAATGTGATAGGCGACGCCAATGCCGACTACCGTGTGGGTATGGGCGAAAAGGGCGATTCCCACTACAATGCCAACCGCTACCCCTCGGAGCGTTTCCGTAAGGACCAGAAGGGCAGGCGCGGCGGTTTCATCAAGGGTGCTCCCGAGTTTCTTACCGTCTTCGAGGGCACGACCGGCAAGGCGCTCTGCACCGTCGACTACGTGCCCCAACAGGGCGACCTGCAGGCCTGGGGCGACAACTACGCCAACCGCTCCGAGCGTTATCTGGCCTGCGTGGCCTATCTCGACGGAGTGCGTCCTTCGGCTGTCATGTGTCGCGGCTACTACACGCGCACGGTGCTCGCTGCCTGGGACTGGGACGGCAAGCAGCTGAAGCAGCGCTGGGTGTTCGACTCCGCCACCCCCGAGTGGAAGGGCTGGGGCGGTCAGGGCAACCACAACCTGCGCGTGGCCGATATCGACGGCGACGGACGTGATGAGATTACATACGGTTCGATGTGTGTCGACGACGACGGGCGCGGCCTCTACAACACTCACCTCGGTCACGGCGACGCCATACACCTCTCGCCAATGCTGCCCCTCTCCGAGCATCTCTATGTGTGGGATGTGCACGAGGACCAGTACTGGAGCGAGTTCCGCGATGCACAGACGGGTGAGGTGCTGTGGAAACTGCCCCACAACGATGATGTGGGCCGAGGCCTCGCAGCTGATATCGACCCGGAGAATCCCGGTTGGGAGATGTGGGCCTCCAATACGAAGGGCATACGCGACTATCACGGCAATCTCATCGACTCTGTCACACGCGTGAGCATCAACTTCTCCATCTGGTGGGACGGCGACCTCTGCCGTGAACTGCTCGACCACGAGGCCGTCACCAAATACCACCGCCCCTCTTCTGCCGTTCAGGCCGGGGTGGGCGAGGAGGACCCCGAGGCCAAGCTCGAACTCACCATCAACCCCAATTCCAATGTGCGTCCCGAGACGCTGCTCAAGATGGAGGGCTGTATGTTCAACAACGGCACCAAGTCCAATCCCTCGCTCTGCTGCGATGTCATCGGCGACTGGCGCGAAGAGGTGGTGACACGCACAGCTGACAACAAGTTCCTGCGTGTCTATATCTCTCCTCTGCCCACGCCCTACCGCTTCCACTGCTTCCTCCACGATCCTGTCTATCGTGCCTCTGTGGCTGCGCAGAATGTGGCTTACAACCAGCCCACGGGTGTCGGTTTCTTCATCGGAGCCGAGTTGCAGGGCAGCGGCCGCAAGTTCCGCGGCTGGCAGTTTTAACCCTTCACCCTTAACCATGAACCCTTCACCCTTAACCCTTAACCATGTATAAGTCCTTAAGTCTCAGCTTCGGCGGTTTGCGCTGTGCTCTCTTCGTTGCGGCAAACCTTGCATTGCCCCATCTCTTCCATCTTGTGCCGGGCGGTGGCATAGCTTTCCTGCCCATCTATTGGTTCACTCTTGTTGGTGTCATGCGCTACGGCCTGCTTATGGGCATCTCTGCTGCGGCCCTGTCGCCTCTGGTGGGCTACCTGCTTTTCGGTGCTCCTGCCAGTGCTATGCTGCCCGACATGCTGCTTAAGGGCGTACTGCTGTGTGCGGCTGCAGCCCTGACGGTGCGTCTCTGGGGCATCAGGATTCATTCCGCTGTGCTGGCTGTTGTAGCGGCGTGGGCGCTGGCCGGTCTTGTGGAGTGGCCTTTCGCGGGTGCTGCCTATGCTTTTCAGGACTTCGTTACGGGCACTGCGGGTCTTGTGCTTATGAGCATTGTGGCTCCGCTCATTGCCAAGAGGCTTTAATTCGTTGATTTTAAGGCGATAAAAAAAGAAAGGCTGTCATCACGACAGCCTTACTTCCATTAACCTTAAATCTAATACCATGAAAAACACGATGCAAAGGTACGGCAATTTTCGTTGTTTGCAAGTGTTTATTCACAAAACCTGCTATATCTTGTCTTTTTCTTGATTTATGTCATTTATCATTTAGCGAATGCGCTCATTTATCAATTATCAATTGTCAACTGTCAATTATCAATTGTCAATTATCAATTAGAGAGGTTCAAGCACCTTCTGGCAGAGTCGCGGATCTCACGGCTTCAGTTGCTCCACGGTATATCCTGCGTCGCGGAGCATCCGGACGACACCTTCCGGACCAGCCAGGTGGCCGGCGCCGAAGACAAAGAGTGTGGGCATCTCCTTTGCGGCTTCGATGATGATGGGCATCCACTTCTTGTTGCGCTCGGCAAAGAGGGCGGGGCTGGCTTCTGCCTCGGGCAGAACGAGACGCTCAAAACTTTCGTAGTCGCCCGCAGACCAATAGTTGCAAATATTATGCATCCCTTCAAATTTATTCAGTATTTCCTGTCTGCGCTCGTCGAAGTTGTTGAGGAACGCCATGAGCGTATCGACCTGCTCGTCGATGGGCGTTATTTTCTCCTTGATTTCTTCCAGTT